>Ga0187847_10001069_pt1 | contig 26270 bp, 21 predicted proteins | sample June2016WEW_4_10_FD_132458 | JGI IMG/M metagenome (GOLD analysis project Ga0187847, IMG submission 132458) | Peatland microbial communities from SPRUCE experiment site at the Marcell Experimental Forest, Minnesota, USA - June2016WEW_4_10 | ecosystem: Environmental > Terrestrial > Soil >...
AAGTGCATAGCCCCACACCGGGGCGGCTTCCTTCAAGTCGTTGTATCCGAAGCGCCCAATCCAAGATCATGCTGCTGCGCACCGTTGTGTCGCGGGCGCTCCAGATACAACACTAAGACATTTGAGGACTTATCCGACTTCGGTGAGTGCATTGGCGATTTGCACTAAGCCGCTGGCGCGACGGCCTTTGATTTATTATGTGGCGACCTCTTGCAGATATACCTCTGAAAGAGGTATATTAAATCGTGGCACGAACACAAAGTACGCAATATCCGATTCTTGGCCTCCTTTGCATCAAGCCACTGTCGGGCTACGACCTGCGAGCCGAGATCGAAGGAACGCTGAGCTCCTTTTGGAGGGAGAGCGAAGGACAGATCTATCCGACGCTGCGCATGCTGGAGGAGACCGGACAGATCGTCCGGATAGAAGGCCAACGGAAGCGAGCTCGCGAACGTCAGGTTTATGCCATCACTGATTTAGGACGGCAGCACCTGCGTGCATGGATCGCCGAGGAGCCGCGGATGCAGTCTCCTCGCAATGAGTTTCTGCTGAAAGTGTGGATGATGCGTCACGGCCCCGAAGGGGCGGTGCTCGCTCATATTCGTCAGCATCGTCAACAGGTCGCGATCCGGATGGCGGCGGCAGTGGAGTTGCAAAAACTCGTCGAGCGAAACAAATCATTTCCGGACTTTCCCGTATGGCAGACGCTGTTTCGTTACGGAGCCTTGATGCGGGAAGCAGAGCTTGCCTGGTGCGATGAGACGCTCGCTGCGCTGGAGCCTTTGGAGAGAAGAGATGCGAAAGCTGCAACTGGCAGACGCAAAGGGACAAAGCTCAAGGAAAAGAGGTGAACGATGAACCGCCGTCGGTTTCTTCGTGGACTCGGAACCGTCACAATTCTCGTTGTGGGCGGGGCTGTTTGGTATGCGGACGAGGAGGGAGCATTCAGCCAGGGAAAGGGGCCTGCGTTTGCTCCCTGGAAGGACTGGGATAAGCCACGGACTGGGATGCTGGCGCTGGTTCGTGCTGGGATTCTGGCGGCGTCTCCGCACAACTCGCAACCATGGCTTTTCCGCGTGCACGCCAGCCAGATCGAGGTGCTGGCGGCGACAAGTCGCAATACGGGAGGATTGGACCCTTTTTTGCGCGAACTCCATATCGGCCTGGGGTGCGCTCTGGAGAATATGGATGTCGCCTCACCCACGGCGGGTTACGTTGCGGATATCGAGCTCGCTGACGGTGCATTGACTTTACATGCCGATACTTCGACTCCACAGCGCATTGCGACGGTGCGTTGTACGCCCGCATCTCCGCTTGCCAACTCGCTGTACTCCGCCCTGCCAAACCGGCACACCAATCGCACGCCTTACGAGCTACGTGCGCTGCCTGCATCTTTCCAGCAGGAGCTGCTGGCGATGCCTCAATCTCTGCCGAACACGAAGCTTTTCCTGTTCACGGCAGAGGACCAGCGGCAAACAATCGTCAATCTGGTCGACCGGTGCAACCAGATTGTCTACGCAGACAAGGCTGTAAGAGAAGGAGCGATGCCGTGGGAGCGCGTCTTCAAGTGGAACGAGGTGGAACAGCGCCGGGATGGAATCACGCTGGAGGACTATGGTGTGCCCACGTCCATTGCGGCTCTTTTCTATTGCCTGCCAACTCCAGTCGAGAAGGCCGTCATTGAGCGGATGGCGAAAGGCGCCTTCGCCGCCTACCCGAAACAGCTCACCGCCTCTCCAATGTTTGGGATCATTGCGGTCCGTGATCGCTACTCGTTAAACCAGTGTCTTCAGGCGGGCCGTCTATGGGAACGTGCACATCTCCTGGCAACTTCACGAAGCATCGCTGCCCGCCCCATCAACGAAGCGATCGAGCTGATCGATATCGAGAACGCGGAGGGGCGTCCCCGCCTGACAGAGCCGAAGCTGGCAGCGCTTATCGGAGACACCAGCTGGCAACCAACATTCATGTTTCGTATGGGAAACGCTGCAAGAAGTGGGACCGCGACTCCGCGCCGGGACTTAGCACAGGTGCTGCAGCAGTAATCGCGACGATTCAAGTATGCGTATTCGGCAAGCAGCTTACGCCACGAGTGATCGAGAAAACCGACCCGAATCACAGACGATCCTGTAGTTGTTCATTTGACCTCTGCCCACGGGCGTAAGAATTCCCGAATACCGGCCAATCGAAGGCAATTCTCAACTGGCGATAACAGCCCATTGCGCTCATTGTGCATCGGATTCTCAGAATTACTCCCCTGAAACGCCGCTGTAGCCCGGATTCCCGGTTTATGCAGAATTGACCCTCATTCATGGAGGGGTGGGCGCAGTGCTGGCGCAAGGATTCGTTCCGCCCCTACGGGGATGAATGGGTGGGCTAAGACCCACCCCTACCAGCCCGCGTGGATTTTGGTCATTGTGCGGGGGTTGAAACCACCTTCTTCCACCCCAGCGACAAGGACCCATCGCTGGGGACCCCGAGTCATCACCCCAGCGACGAAGACCTGTCGCTGGGGACCCCGGCTCATCACCCCAGCGACGAAGACCTGTCGCCGGGGACCCCGGCTCATCACCCCAGGGACGAAGACCTGTCGCCGGGGACCCCGAGTCCGCGGGGACCCCGGCTCTCCCTCCGGCTTGAGCCACGATTAAAGAGGCTGCGGAGAAGCTCGGATTCTCAGGCAGAACTGGAGAAAAACGTCCTTCAGGGGCTAAAGCCCGGGGTATTTGTGGGACTTATCGGCACGGCTGAAGCCGTGCCCTTTCAAAACAGCGAATTGGACTTGCTACTGAAGCCGTGCCCTTTCAAAACAGCGGATCGGCCTTGCTACTGAAGCCGTGCCCTTTCAAAACAGCGGATCGGCCTTGAGGGGATAAATGGGTGGGTTAAAACCCACCCCTACCAACCCACGTTGCTTTTCTGAAACGCAATCCCAGGGCTTTGCCCTGGGCTGTTTTCGCGGCCTCCCGCCGGGAGGCAGACTGCGAAGGACAGCTCGGGATAATTGCGATGCTTTATTCGATTGGCTACTCACTGTGATCGAGCGCGGGGAAAGTTTTCAATCACGCCACGGGGAAGTCCACTGAAACTGCCGCATTTCGTATCAGGCGACCGCTTCATGAATTGGCTGGGCGTTGCCCGATTGACGGACAAACTTCTCAAAGCTCTCCAGTGGCAGCGGGCGACTGAAGAAATAGCCCTGGTATGTATAGCAACCACATCCAGCCAGAAAATCCAATTGTTCCACTGTTTCAACGCCTTCTGCGATAACGCCAAATCCCAGGGCGTCGGCCAGCGCCACGACGGTCAGCGCAATGGCGGCGTCGTTCGGGTCGACGAGCAAATCACGTACAAACGACCGGTCAATTTTCACATTGTCGAGCGGCATGCGCTTGAGATAGGACAGGGAGGAATAGCCGGTGCCGAAGTCATCGAGCGAGAAGCTTACTCCCAAGACCCGCAGGGCCATCATCTTCTCGATGATGGTGTCCACATTCTCGACCAGCACGCTTTCAGTCAGTTCCAGTTCCAGGCGATTTGGATCGGCGCCCGTGGATGCAAGTGTGGCAAGGATGTGTTCCACGAAGCCGGGCTGCTGGAACTCGCGGGCACTCACATTGACGGCAATTTTGAGACTGGCCGTATGCGGCCGCGTGGCCCAAATCGCCATTTGATTGCATGCGGATTCCAGGACCCATTGTCCGAGGGGAACGATCAATCCGGTTTCCTCGGCGAGGGGAATGAAGGTGTCCGGCGGCACCATGCCTCGGTGGGGATGTTTCCAGCGTATCAGCGCTTCAGCGCCTCTGAGTGCTCCGTCGCTCCCCACCTGGGGCTGGTAGTAGAGTTCGAACTGCTTCTCGATGATGGCTCGCCTTAGATCTGTCTCGAGCGCAGCGCGTTCACGCGCAATTGTTTCCATGCCGGGATCAAAGAAGCGGCAAGCATTTCGGCCACCTTCCTTGGACTTGTACATGGCGAGGTCGGCCTGCCTCAACACTTCTTCGGCGGAAGCGGAGTTGCCATTGAACAGCGTAAGGCCAGCGCTTGCCGAACTGAGATGCGAAAGGTTGGCGAGATAGAAGGGTTGGTTAATGGCGGCCAATATTTTTTTACCTAACCCCTCAGCGACGGTCGCCGCCTCTTCCTCCTTTTGCCCAATATCAGCCACGAACACCACAAACTCGTCGCCGCTGAGCCGCGCCACCGTGTCGGTCTGGCGCACACAGGCCAACAGGCGCCTGGCAACTTCCTTGAGCAGCAAATCGCCGACATCATGCCCCTGCGCGTCGTTGAGGGTCTTGAATTTGTCCATGTCGAGGAGCAAGAGGCCGCAATAGCTGCCGCTGCGGGAACTGGCGGCCATGGCCAGGTTGAGCCGATCAAAGAGCATTTTCCGGTTTGGAAGACCAGTGAGTTGGTCTAAGCGGAGTTGTACAGCTTCTCTGCTGTTGTCGCGCAAAACGAGCAGGGCTCGCGCCATGGCGCCCACTTCGTCCTGGCGGGCGGTTTCGGGTACTCCGCCATCCAACTCGCCTTTGGCGACACTTGCGACCCGCGTGGCCAGACGGGTGAGAGCTCCGGAGAGATCGCGCCCAATTAGATAGGTGAAGAGGCTTGCCACACTAATCAGGCCGACGAAGACCCACAGAAGAGAGAGAACCCGGTCGAGGAACATTTCATCAATGTCATTTACGTATGCGCCAGTGCCAATCGACCAACCCCAGGGCTCGAACAGCCGCGTATAGGCAATCTTGTCAATCGCTTTAGTCTGGCCAAACTTTGAGATGCGATAGGTTGTGACCCCTTCCTTCTTGTCGCTTCGGCAGACAGCAACCAACTGGGACACCATATAAGAGACAACCGGCAACTTGTCCTTGTCAGGGGATTTGAGGAGATTTCTGCCTTCCCACTCAGGGTGAGATCCATGCGCGATACTGACCCCGTCCAGGTCCCAGATGAAGAAATAGTTATTGTTGTCGTAATGCATGGCCCGCACGGCATCCTTGGCCGCCTTGCGTGCCGCCTCGTCGGTCATCAGCCCCTTGCTTGCCTGGTCATGGTAAAAAGCCACCGTCGAGTATGCGGTTTCAAGCAAGTGCTTGACTTCAAAGGTCCGGTCTCGCAACATGGCCTGCTTCAAGTTGACGAGCGAAACGACGGAGATACCGGCCTGGAAGGTGAATCCGATTGCCAAGACAATCATGAACCGAGATGAGACGCTGAGACGGGTAAGAAACATCATGCAGGCACCTTCAGTACTCCCTGCTCAGCACTGAGAGAGTTGGGACTAATTTCGCTATCGGCATCCCGGCAAGTTTGTTCAGGGAGATCGAATGCTCCCCTCAAGAACGGGAAAGCGAGGCTGCAACAGTTTGCCTTTCCGAACTAGACGGAAATCGGTATATTCTCGTCTCATGATGTGCAAGGCATTTTTGAGAGTCCTGCCGACTGCGGCAGTGCTTTTCGTGGCAGCCCTTTGTTTTGTGCAATCGGCGGCCTCACCCCAAGGCGTGCAACCAAACGGAGTTCCAACGCAAATGCAAGCGAGCGCGCCGGCGGCAGCCAGCCCCGAAGAGACGGAAGTGTGGGAGCCAATTCCCGCGGTGGTGACGCCGGGCGCAGTTTGCGTGACGCCTCCCTCCGACGCGATCGTACTGTTTGACGGCAAGAACCTGGACGAATGGGTTTCGACTCGTGACAAGTCGCCCGCCAAGTGGATTGTTGACGACGGCGCGATGACTGTGAGGAAGGGCGAGGGAAACATCGAGACCAAACGAACTTTCAAAGACTACCAGCTTCATGTGGAGTGGAAAATCCCGGAGAACATTGCCGGCGCCGGTCAGGCTCGGGGCAACAGTGGCGTGTTTTTGGCCTCGACTGGGCTGGGCGACGACGGATACGAGTTGCAGATTCTCGATCCGTGGGAGAACAAGACCTATGTGAATGGCATGGCCGGCAGCATTTATAAACAAAGCATTCCGCTGGTGAATGCCGGGCGCAAGCCCGGGGAATGGCAGAGTTACGACGTAGTTTGGAAGGCGCCCGCATTTAACGCGGACGGCTCTTTGAAGACGCCTGCTTATGTGACCGTGTTTTTCAACGGTCTGCTGGTGCAGAATCACTTTGAGTTGAAGGGCCAAACGCTTTACATAGGCAAACCTTTCTACAAGGCGCACAGCGCCGCTCCAATCAAGCTTCAGGCTCACGGTGACAAAAGCGAGCCTATCAGCTTCCGCAATATCTGGGTAAGGGAACTCAAATAGCACGGTGAACTGACAGCCGGGAATAGGCCAAGGCGGTACTCGTAGCGTAATGAATCGCCCATCGACTGAGGCAGGAATTGGTCCCCGGTTCGACTGCGGCGCAAGACAATGCGCCGTTCGAGCCAGCAATCTTGTCAATCAGGAATATGTGAAGTTTAACTTCACAGTTTAGCTGTGTATATGCTAGAGTAGATCTGTGAGCAAACAAAAAAGCAATTGGGAAAACGCGCCTGCACCTGCGCCTGCGCCTGCACCTGCACCTGCACCTGCATCGGCGTTGGCAGGCGAGCTTCGTATTCTCATCAGCCGATTGAGGCACCGGCTAAGCGAACAGGCCCATCTGGGCGACTACACCTGGTCACAGACGTCGGTGGTCATCCGTTTGGAACGCGATGGCCCGGCCACGGCAAGCGCGCTGGCGCGGGCTGAGGGCGTGCGACAGCAATCGATGGGCGCGACGATTTCTACGCTTGAGGCTGCTGGCCTGGTGAAAGGCTCACCTGACCCCGCCGACGGACGACAGACCATCCTGTCTCTCACCGATGCCTGCCGGAAAATGATCAAGGCCAAACGAGCGGCGAAGGAGGACTGGTTGTTTCGCGCCATTCAAACAAAGCTCTCGCCCAGGGAGCAGGAGCAGCTTGCAACTGCCCTCGAACTACTCAAGCGCATCGCTGATTCGTAGCCGCGCGTGAATGATCCGGCTGAAGACTCGAGTTCGAAAAACGATGAAGAGGAGCAACTGAGTATGAACTGGATTCACTTTGTGTCTTACTTCTTTGGCGGCACCTTCCTTGCAAATGCTCTTCCGCATTTTGTGAGCGGCGTGATGGGGCGGCCCTTTCAAAGCCCCTTTGCGAAACCGCCCGGCGAAGGTCTTTCTTCCTCGACCGTGAATGTGCTGTGGGGATTCTTCAATCTGGTTGCTGGCTATCTGCTTGTGTGCCGAGTCGGAAACTTTGATTTGCGTTCTGCAACGGATATCGTCGCTTTGGGCCTGGGCTTTTTCCTCGTGGGCCTGATGAGTGCGCGGGGCTTCGGACGGTTCCACGGCGGCAATTCTCCCGGAGATGCGCGAGAGGCACGGTGAAAGACATTTCGCCTAATCTGTCCGGAGAGAGCGATCGGCTCGATCCGGCCATTTGGAAGATTACATCGGTAGTTGTGCTTGGCTCATTTCTAGCACAACTCGATGCAACCGTGGTCAATGTATCTCTGTCAACTCTCGCTGTGGAGTTACACAGCAGCCTCACGGCGATTCAGTGGGTGACAAGCGGTTATCTTCTCGCGCTTACACTCATGCTCCCTTTGAACGGCTGGCTGGTAGATCGAATCGGGGCCAGAGCTCTTTATTTATGGTGTTTCTCGGCTTTTACGCTTTCCTCGGCCCTATGCGGAATTTCCTGGTCGGCTAACTCGCTTGTCGGGTTCCGCGTGCTGCAAGGGATGAGCGGAGGCTTGCTAGCTCCGATGGCGCAGATGATGATGGCGCGCCACGCGGGGAAGCACATGGTGCGCGTGATGGGGTATGGCGCTGTGCCGATTCTCTTTGCGCCGATCCTCGGCCCGGTGATTGCAGGGGCGATTCTGCAATATGCTTCCTGGCGCTGGCTATTTTTGATCAATCTTCCGGTCGGCGTACTGGCGGTCGTGCTGGCTGTTCTCATCCTGCCCAAAGATCATGAGGAGCTAAGGCCGCGAGACCTTGATCTGGTTGGTCTGGCCCTTTTGTCGCCAGGGCTGGTGCTCTTCCTCTATGGGGCGGATCACCTGGGTAATCGCACTGGTTTGGTGGCTCTAATTGCTTCCATCGCTCTGCTGGCGACGTTTCTTTCCACTGCAGCAAAAAGGAAAGACAAGGCACTGATCGACCTTCGCCTGTTCAGGGGCAGAGACTTCTCAGCCTCTGTTGTCACGCAGTTCATGGCGAACGGGATCGCGTTTGCCGGCCAGATGCTGATTCCGATCTATCTGATCCGCGCCTGTGGCCTTTCACCCAGCGCGACAGGCTGGCTGCTCGCTCCTCTCGGTCTGGGGATGATGTTCTGCTACCCGCTGCTGGGAACACTGACGAAGCGATTCGGCATTCGCAAAGTGTCGGCAGGAGGCGCGCTTCTTGCATTTGCCGGCACATTGCCTTTTCTCTACCTGACAAGTCACAGGCTCGTTCTCGCTGTGCTCGTGTCCGCGCTTTTTATCCGAGGCATGGGATTGAGCGCGATTGGCATGCCATCGATAGCATCCGCGTACGCTTCGGTTAAGCGACGGGACTTGCCGATGGCGACGACAGCACTCAATATCGTCCAGCGTCTGGGCGGCCCGACAATGACGACGTTGTGCGCGACATTTCTGGGATGGAGATTAGAGGCAGCCCATATGCATGAAGCGGCGCCTGGTCCCTTTACCGCGGCGTTTCTTCTTCTTTGCGTCTTGCACGCCATCTTGTTTGCGGCCGCGATGCGGCTTCCGCTCGCACTTCCCAAGGCAGCCGAGCGGGGAATTACCGAAGCCGCGATTGGCCTGGAAAGTATTTCGGAGTGATACGACACAAGCTCGCAAATGCTGGAGTGCAACTCTTCGTAATCGGGCACGCCCCAGCTAAAGCGGCCACACTGTTCTTCTGTGCAGCCATCGACATATTTGCTGTTTAGATCAGCTTTGCTATGCTTTTCGCCCTCCATATCAAGGCAGCAATTTGGGATTAGCCTGCTCGGCAAGATTCAGAGCTTGCTGTGGAAACCAGGCTCCCGCGGCCGGATCGTCCAGGCCCCAGAGCGGATCGAAGACGGCCTGTCCGGCGGCGTCCGCTGGCCATCCTGGCTGCGTGTAGGCCGCGTAGTCCCACGCCCGTACTCCGCCGGCTGCGTCACACGTGCCGTCCGACTGGCCTGGTGTTTTCACCCAAAGATAAGCGTCGAGCAGTGGAACGCCCGTGGAGGCCGTGGGATGAGTCCCCAGTCCTCGTTCCGGCGGGTTGCACCAGCTGCCGCTGGTGAGGGTTTGGATGACTGAGGCTGGCTGGTTATACGGCGGATTTGCGTAGATGCTGGCGTCGAGAGGTCCCTGGCCGTTGCGGCTGGTGTCAACCACGAAATGCGTCGTGGGTACGGCTGTTCCCATGTTCTGCTGATACCACTCGGTGGTGTAGATCCAAGTAGCAATGTTGTCCGGGTCGACGGCGCCAAGAGGCGAGTAATACTGGCTCGCGCAATAGGAATAATTCCCCAGCCGCCAGCCACCCTGCTCCGGATCCATGCCGAACGCGAGGCAGTCGGAGATCCATGTGTCATAAGTGGTTTCGTAGTTATTCAGATTGTAGTTGGATACGTTTGTGAAAAAGCCCTGTGCCTGCTGAATGCCTGCTGTGACCAGCCGCTGGGTCATAATCGGCACAGCCTGCCAGTGACTATTGCCCGCATCGAGGTAGACAAGTGTCTGGGCTCCGGCATTCAGGGTAGTGAGTGCATAGGTGATCTGCGTATAGCGGTCGGCCGTAGCCTGCGGGATGTTCACCAGCGTGGGATCGTATCCGCAATCGCTGGGCAGGTCCGCCAGGGCGTCGGGTTCCAGAATGATGACCACTTCGCGACTGCCGATGGCCGCTGCAATGGCATCAATCCACGCCTCATAATCCGCGGTGTTCTGCGCACCGCCCGCCGAGTAGCTGCCGCAATCGCGTCCGGGAATGTTGTAAAGGACCAGCACCGGTACCGCATGTTCAAAATTCGCTTCCCGAAGAGTTGTTGTTACGGTGGCGCTCGCCGCAGAAGGCGTTCCGCTGGTGAGCCACACCGCTTGCGGGACCGTCTCCATGGCGGCAATCAGGAGAGCGTTCTTCAACTGACCGTGATCTAACAGGTTCTCCACCTGCTTTACGGCTCCGGCGGGCGGTTCGGCGATAAAGAAACGAGTGTCGGCCCCGAGCGTCTTCGACTGCCCGTACGCCGTGGCTAATGAAATCAGCAAGAGTGCCGCTGGGGCAAATCTGCGCACAGGGCACCGGTGAAGGGTTGTAAGGTGCATTGTGAAACCTCCTGTGGATGTGGTGGTAAGACTTTCCGGGGATGTGGCGGCAGTAGAGCTTACCGTGGAGTTCTCGGCCGAAAAGCTCTACACCCACCTTTTTACGCCGAAATTATTGTACAGCCCAATACGGCTTGTCAACCGCAAAAGCCGTAACTTAAACCTTTGAGCAGAGTCAGGGGCCGCGTCACCCATTCATCTTTAGAGAGGTGAGGGCAGTGCGGGCGCGAGGGCTCGCACTGCCCCTGAGGGGTTGGTTCTTCATTTTGAAATGCAATCCCAGGCTTTCCTCTGCCGTCTCTGAACAAGTTAAAGTGACCCCATGCGCATCTGCACACTGCTTTTCCTAGCCGCCTCAGTCACCGCCGCCCAAACACCGATCCACCAGCGCCTTGCCGACATTGCCAATGGGGCTCAGGGCAAGGTCTACGTCTCCTGCTCGCTGCCGGGCGTGAAACTCGACTGCGATCTCGATCCCCACGGCCACCCACCGATGCAGTCGACCTTCAAGTTCCCGCTTGCTCTCGCCGTGCTGCATCAGGTGGAACTCGGAAAGTTGCAACTCGATCAGCCGGTTCGCTTCCTCAAATCCGACCGATACGCCACCTTCAGTCCCTTGCAGGATGAGTTTCCCGAGGCCGACGTCGATGTTCCCTTACGCAACCTCATCATGCACATGGCGACGGAGTCCGACAACATCGCGGCAAACCTCCTGCTTCGCGTTATCGGCGGGCCTGACGCTCTGCAGCAGTATCTCGACTCGCTAGGCTTGAGCGCCATCCATCAGCAGGACAGTGAGTTTACGATGCACGGCGACCAGAAGCTGCAATACCGCGACTACGCAGAGCCCGCCGCCATGGTCGCGCTCCTTCGACTTTTCGCCGACCACTCGCCCCTTAACCCCGAGCACACGGCGCTCCTCAATGGCTGGATGTTAGAAACCACCAGCGGCCCGAACCGCATCAAGGGACTGCTTCCCGCCGGCACACCAGTTGCTCACAAGACCGGCTCCTCCGGTGTTGAGTGGGGCATGATTCCCGCTACTAACGACGTCGGGCTCATTACTCTTCCCGATGGGCGGCGACTCGCTCTGGCGGTTTTCGTCACTGATGCCCATGCCGATCAGGACGCCTGCGAGCACGTTATAGCTGCCATCGCCAGGGAAATCTACAACGAGGCCCTCACCAAGTCGACCGAATCCTTGCCTCCATCGCCAGCAAAATCCTCATCGCAATGAGCTTTGTCGCCGCAATAGCGATTACTCGATAGCACGCTGGCACAACGTCCGGCTCACAAACAACCTGAGGGTGAGCGGTTTATGCGCGCGACGCGCAATGTGAAAGCATTCCTAAGCGTATCCGCGTGAAATCAGGCCAAAGCATTCATTCATTATGGGCTATCAATGAACACAGGAATTGTCCTGAAAGACGCCAATTTCGCCGGGTTTCCTGGTTTTTGGAGAATTGCCTTTTGTATATGGAACGGGCGGTGCGGTGCGTGCGCAACTGGAGATTGTGGAAAAGTTGGTCTTGACAAACCATCACCGTTTGGTTATGGTTTTGCGTGTGACGCCGGCTAATACAAATCACGTGTTCCGCGCTCTTGCCGATCCGACGCGCAGGGCCATTTTCGAGGAGTTGACGCGGCAGGGCGAACAGACCGTCCACGCATTGACTCTGTTTGCGGGGGTGTCGCAGCCTGCTGTTTCAAAGCACCTGGCGGTGCTGAAGAGGGCAAAGCTAGTGCGGCACCGCCATGAGGGACGCGAAACCCATTACGGCGCGCAACCGCAAGCTCTTGGGCCCCTGATCGACTGGATGACCGTCTACGGCGCCTTCTGGCGCGATCGATTTGATCAACTCGAAAACCTTCTGGAGAGGATGGACAAATGACTAATGCTTCCCCGACACTTACTCCCGCGGAAGAACGGGAGAATACTACCCCGACACGCACTCTCGTCATAGAACGGGAGATGCCGCATCCACCCGAAAAGATTTGGCGAGCCCTCACTGAAGGCCAACTGATCGAGGAGTGGCTGATGAAGAATGATTTCAAGCCGGTGGTGGGTCACCGGTTCAACTTCCGCTCGACGCCCGTGCCCGGCTGGAACGGGGTCATCGACGGTGAAGTCCTGGTGGTCGAACCGAATTCACAACTCTCTTATAGCTGGGGCACCATGGGCATGGAGAGCGCTGTCACGTGGACATTGACGCCGACAGCGGTTGGCACGCATGTTCGCATGGAGCAGTCCGGCTTCCGGTCAGAAGAATCTCACGAATACAAAGGCGCGACTTACGGCTGGCGGAATTTCATCGGCAACCTGGAGCGCGTGGCTGGGGGGTTGAGCTGACCATGAAAGCAAAAGGCGTTGCTTATTGGACTACGACCATACTCGTAGCGTTTTTTATGAGCGGGGGCATCGCCCAGGTGGCACAATATCTGGGCAAGCCCCACGGCGTCGTGCCTGAACTTGGCTACCCAATGTACTTCTTCGCCATCCTGGGGATCTGGAAGGTGCTTGGAGCCATTGCCATACTCGTGCCGCGTTTTCCTAGGCTCAAAGAGTGGGCGTATGCGGGCATCTTCTTTGACCTGACGGGCGCGGCCGCATCCTGCGCTGCGGTTGGCGGTTACGGTGCTTATGGCTTTCACGTCTTCGCGCCACTCATCATCGCTGGTTTAGCCGTGGCATCGTGGGCGCTGCGACCGCGAAGCCGTACGAGCGGCGTTCTCTTTTCCAGCGACGAGCGGCAGGCGGAGATGATCGCCTGAGCAGGGAGCGTTGACCAACTCTTTGTTCATCCGGGAACGTTCGGCATCCTTTGGCTGCGTTCAGGACAGGTTTTGAAGCCGAGCCCCGTCGATGAGAGCCTGTCGGCAGGGACGGTGGTGAGGTCGTGCCATAATACAAGGCTCCTCTTGATTCATGGGTCTGTTTGAATGAGCTTTCCCTCTGGGGCTGAAGCCCACCATAATACTTGCGCCTTTTTCGCGCAGCTAATGCCGCGCCCTTTCAAAGACCAGGTTATGAAACCGAGCCTGGGCGACTATTCTGAAGTGTGGATACAGTAAACTGCACGTTGCCAACGAACCCGCCTCGGAAGAGATTCCTGCGATCATTTTTCCGATGGCTTGCGATTGCGGTGGCGCTTCTTTGGTCGGCTGCCGCGCTGCTGCTGGTGGCCGCACGGTGGATTGACCCGCCGACAACCGCAGTGCACATGGAGCGGCGATTGCAGGCGTGGATGCACCATAAGCCGTATCTCGAACATTACAAATTCATTCCACTGGGCCAAATATCGCCAAATTTGCAACACGCCGTAGTTTCAGCAGAGGACGCGCGATTTTACCAGCACCACGGGTTCGATTGGCACGCGATCCAGATCGACGCGGAAGATGATATGGAAGGCGGACGCACACGGGGAGCTTCGACGATTACGCAGCAACTGGTGAAAAATTTATTTTTTGGAACGGGCCGATCCATTATCAGAAAAATTGCAGAGGCCTCACTGGTGCCAGTGGCGGAAGTTGTGCTGGGCAAGCAACGCATTCTGGAGCTGTACTTGAACGTCGTGGAATGGGGCCCTGGAATTTATGGCGCGGATGCGGCGTGCCGTTACCAATATGGAGGCTCGGCGCGGAGTATTGGGCGAGAAGAGGCGGCAAGGCTGGCCGCGATTTTGCCGGCTCCGCTGAAGCGACGACCCGCGCGCATGAATCACTACAGCGCGGCTATCTTAGAGCGGATGCGGCAGGTGGGGTGGTAATTGCGGCTCCGGGGCTAAAGCCCACGGTAACTTTGCGGGGAATATGCTGGGGTTGAAACCCCCGCCTCCCTCCGTTTGGAATTCGTGGATTCCCACCCATTCGCAAAGAGCGCGAATGGATGGGGCACCCGTACTTAGTTCAACGCCGCGAGGATTTGTGTTCAAGCAGTTCCGGAAATATCAGGGGTGTGGGGCGGTCTCTTCGCCGAGGAATTTTTCGTCGTCCTTGCCGGCGATGGCTACTCGCATCACGTCCATCCAGATGGGCAGCGCGGCTTTGGCTCCTGTCTCTTTTTTGCCGAGCGACTCGCGGCTATCGAAACCAACCCATACGCCGCAGGTGACTGAGGGCGAAAAGCCCAGAAACCATGCGTCGGTATAGTCGCTGGTGGTGCCCGTCTTGCCGCCGAAGGGGTGGTTGAGCTGCGCGGCAGCCGCGCCGGTGCCGTGCGCAGTAACGGCTTCGAGGAGGGTCATCATGGTGCGCGCGGTCTTCTGGGTAATTACCTCGTTGACGGCGGGCGGCTGCTCGAAGAGCGTGATGCCGTCGGCGTTTTCGACTTTGCGGATGAGGCGCGGGGTGACGCGCAGGCCGTCGTTGGGAAACACGGAGTAGGCGGCCACCTGCTCCTGAAGCGTGATTTCGACGGCGCCGATGGCGATAGGCAGATAGGCCGGAATGGTGGATGAGACGCCGAAGCGGTGAGCGACCTCGATGACCTTATCAATGCCCACGCGGTCGGCGAGCTTGAGAGCGGGAATGTTGCGCGACTCGGCGAATGCGTTGGTGAGAGTCATCGCGCCTTTGTAATCGTTCTCGTAGTTGTGCGGTGTATAGCTGCCGAAGCTGACCGGGCCATCGATGATGATGTCTGTCGGCTTGGCGCCTGCCTCGATAGCTGCTGTGTAAACGTAGGGCTTGAATCCGGAGCCGACCTGGCGCTCGGCCTGGGCGGCGCGGTTGAATTGCGAGAGCGCATAATCTCGCCCACCGACCATGGCGAGCACGTCGCCGGTGGTGTTGTCGATGGCCAGCAGAGAGGCCTCGACGCCGGAGTCCTGCTCTAGCGTGGCCTTGAACGGGGCTTTGCCCGCAGCGTCAGCGTCTTGCGTGGCTCCAGTCAAGTGAACGTAGATGATGTCGCCGGGTTTGACGAGCGCTTCGGCGAAGCGCTCGCCGGTCCACTTCCAGTCTTCGGGCGTGAGGGTAATCTCGGCCGCGCCGACACGGGCGCGAATTTCCAGAGGCAGCACGCGGGTGACGAGGGCATGGACGTAGTCGCCGGGGCTGGGCTTTGTGGCCCAATCAGGATGCCTGTAGTCTTCGATGGCGGTCCCGTTGATGAGCACGTTTTCCAGCTTGCCGAGGCCGCTTTGACCTACCCAGCCGTGACGTCGTTCGTAGACGGCGAGACCGTCGGCAACGGCGCGATTGGCGGCTTTTTGCAGGTCGAGATCGAGCGTGGTTTCCACCTTCAGGCCTGCCTCATGCACCTGCTCTGATCCAAAGCGTTTCTCGAGCTCCTGGCGAACTTCTTCTTGAAACCACGGGGCAGCCGACATGACGGACTGGGCAATGTGCAGGCCGAGCGGAGCTTTGCGGGTCTGCTCCGCCTGCTGGTGAGAAATGACCCGATCAAGCTCCATTTCAGTGAGCACCAGGTTGCGCCTGCGCATCGCTCGCTCCGGGTTGAGGATAGGCGAAAAAGCAACCGGACCCTTGGGAAGGCCGGCGAGCAGAGCCGCCTCGGGCAGCGTCAGATCGCGGGCGTGCTTGCTGAAGTAAAACTGGGATGCGGCTTCAAAGCCGTACATTCCGCTGCCCAGATAAATCTGATTGCCGTAGAGAGTGAAAATCTGCTCCTTGGTGAATGCGCGCTCGATCTGAATGGCCAGAAACGCTTCCTGGATTTTGCGCGTGGAGGTGCGTTCCGAGGAGAGAAACAGGTTGCGCGCCAACTGCATGGTGAGCGTGGAGGCGCCCTGAGCGCGGCCGTGACTGCGGATGTCGTGCCATGCGGCTCCGGCGACGCGAAACACATTGATGCCCCAGTGCGACTCGAAGCTCTTGTCTTCAATGGAGATGACGGCCTGTCGCAGCACGGGCGCGAAGTCTTCGTAGCGGACCACCTCGCGCCGTTCGAGTGCAAACGAGCCGATGATGCGGCCCTTGCGGTCATAGAGGTCGGTGGTGGTTGAGGGACGAAAGCGCTCAAGGTCGTGAATCTGAGGCAGATCGACGGAATAGACCAGCAAAAGCCCGGACAGCGAGCCTGTAATCACAGCGAGAATGAGCAGCGCGGCGAGAGCGTACCTGCCGGTAAGCTTGCGGTGCCGGTGAACGGACTCAGCTCGCAGCAGATGGCTGCGGCCAAGACTGCGGGGTTTGGGAGGCTCGATAGGTGTGACAGCCAAGAGGTTCAGCCTCATCGGCATTTCTCCTGCACAGAATGGAAAAATGCTTTAGCCCAAGGCTAGCACGGGAGCGGTCTGATAGGCGGTCCCGGCCCGCTCTCGCGCACCACGCTGGGCAAGAGCGGGAAGGCAGGAAAAATCATTTGTCCCGGTGCGATGATCCGGGCAGAGTGTTGCCGACTGACTGAATGCGGAAGAGCGTCTGATGAAGTGATCTTTGTGCCCTCCCATCTTAGACCGGTTCTCCAATTCACATGCCTTTGCGAGTTCCGTTCGGGGTGGCTTCTACTTCCATACCAGCAACCTACGCCAGCGGCATCGACCCGCCGCCAGGGACTCCTGTTGAGGAAACACCCACTCAGTGGTTGTGGTTCCGGCCTACATCATTTCCGGAAGAGCGTTGGTATCCGGGCGCCCTGATTCTGGTGGCAATGAAAGAAACTGACAGCGGCCGAGAAGGCTCCAGAGATTCGAACCTGTTTCATTCCGGGACAGTTCGCTGGGCAACGACGACCTAGTGCTCCAGTTTATCCCTCACAACCCTTCGGCCGTCCAGAAAGCGCAGAATCCAATGGTGATCGGTGCGGACGAGAAGGAACTGGATCTTTTTCCGGAGCAACTGCGAAGGGTAAAAGGCTAGTTGTAGTTAGCACGCAGCTTATATTTTACGGTACTTTTGTTTAACAAAGCAGGGTTACCTTGGTCTAATTGAGATAGCTATAAGCCATAACTTTTGTTATCAATAGACGCGTATGGTCCAAAAAAGGGGAAAAGCGATGAAGAAGCTGAATGATCTACGAACACGGACCAAAGCGCTTGTGTGCGGCTTTTGCCGCTCTGGGGCATTTTGCAGAGCAAGTGTTAAATCTCGGGGTATCGGTAGCCGGTCGCGTGTACGACTTCGCTTTGGCGATGAGGGCCAATCCCTGGTTGAGTTCGCCTTGATGGTCCCGATATTTTTGATGGTCCTGACGGGCATAATCGAGATTTCGTTTGCAATGTGGAACTTTCAGTCGCTGAATCAAGGCACAGACGCTGCCGCAAGGCTGCTGGCTGATGGCGGTGAAACTAATAACACGAATGGAACCTCAATTCTGGGGGATCCGTGCCAATCTGCCTTCCAGCAAATCACAAATCTGTCGACTGGCCTCAATCCTAACAAGATCACCGTCACGTACACGTTGAATGGAACCACCATTGGGCCGTTTGCGGGTACCTCCGCGAACACATGCGCGGGCGATGAGACATTGTTAGGGTCGGGCAACATAACGGTTGCCGCTACTTATCCCTGCAACATCTTTGGATACAGACTGACGAGCATCTTCGCCGGTTGTCAGCTTGCCGCGACGAAAACTGAATTGGCCTATTAGCCGTAACACCGAAACTTGCGAGGGGGGCTTCCATGAGAATCTTCAATCTGTCTTCTTTCCGTAGTCTGCTGGATGATGAGCGCGGGCAGGCGATGTTTTTCCTGGCCTCGGGTGGAATGGCGCTCTTGTTAGGAATGGGTGGGCTGTCGATCGATGTTGGCCATGCCTATGTGGTGCGTACCCAACTTCAGGGCGCTGTCAATGCGGCAGCTCTGGCAGGAGTGAGCGGGTTACCCAACGGCACAGCGCCCGCCGTCGCGCTGCAGTACGAGGGGTTGAACAACAGCTCAAGTTGGGGAACGATCACCTCGCCGACTCCGACCACGTATTGCGTGAATATGATGATGCCGGTGGGACAGTCATGCACCGGAAGCAACATCATAAACGCTGTGCAGGTTACCGAGTCGGTGAAAGTGCCGACGTATTTTATGAAGATGTTCGGCGTCAAGACGCTGTCGGTGAATGCAACCGCGACCGCATCCCCAGGAGAAGTGAAACCGTGGATAGTGCAGATTGTTCTGGATACTACGCCGTCGATGACCGCTTCAGACAGTAACTGCACCGGAGCAACCGACGCGGAGAATTGCGCTTTGAACGGCATTCAGGGACTGCTGGCGAAAGCGAATCCCTGCCCTCTGGGTTCATCGAGCTGCTCTGCCGCAAACTCAAATATCCGCGTCGGCCTGATGACGTTTCCGAATGTCCAAACGACAGATGCCCCGGATAACTATAATTGCAACGGCACAGTAGCCTTTATGCCATACAGTACCCCAGTCATTCCCGCGCCGGGGTCAACGGCCGCCTACACGCCTATAACGTATACGAACACGAAAGTCGAGTGGCAGAGTGGTAGTAATGTAAGTACAAAGACCCAGACGCTGACATTGACCTATCAGCCCACTTATGGGGCCAGCGATATGGATTCTAATGGTTTTTATACCAACTATTATCTGGCATCCGATAAGAGCTTCTTGAACCCCGCTTCCACTCTCGTGAAGGCGATCGGGCGTAATGCCGATAGTGTCAACCCCTGCCTGCAAGTACCGGCTGCCAATGGCTCATTGGGCTATCCAGTCTACGAAAACTACAGCGGCGCCAGCAGCAGTAATCTTTACGGTAGTTCTGTCTCTGGTGAGAATGGCGGCGGCACTTCCTTTGCCCCGGCCATCTATGCGGCGGAGACCGCTCTCCTGGCCGAGCAGGCAGCTTTTCCGAAAGTTAATGGCGTGCCCACGCAGATGGCGCTCATCTTCCTCAGCGATGGTCAGGCGAACGCTCTTTCTCCCATGTATCCCAAACCTGGTTCGGCGGTTACATCGAATGGCGCGAACTCGGGCGGGTTGAGCGTATTGAACGACGTTATGCTCTCGTCGGGCGCACCCTCGACTGTGATTGGGACATACCCTTCCGGTTTCGACGCTTGCCAGCAGGCGGTTGCGGCAACCCAGTATGGCGCCAATTCGCTGGGAATAAGGATGTACGCAGTTGCCTACGGCACCCAGAATGGCGGATGTGACTATTACGTCAAAGGGACGAGCGGCGGTTCTAATAATAGTCCGGGCAGCGGCGATGGCACAGATGTCGCGCCACTTCTTAGTTTGGGGACTCTTGCCTACCCATACGGCTCGATTACCGGGGTCGTACCATGCACGACGATCTTGAATATGGCCTCGAATGTGCAGTATTTCTACTCCGACGCCAACCAGGAAGGGGCTAGCAGTGGAATCAACGGGATAGACACGAGCTGCACGGCTCCCGACTCCAATAATGCATTGTTGACGAGCCTGGACGATATCTTCCAAGGAATCTATGGGAGCATGTCAACAGCCCGGTTGATCCCCAACAACGCCACATAGCCAACCGAAAAACAAACAAATTCGCATCCCGGCCGGGTCTGATTATTGGACTCGTCCGGGATTCGAGTTTTGCGGCATTTTCTGAAATAGTGTGAACTCGCGAATGTTGTAAATGTGGGCTATGCTTCCACCCCAACGACCATCCCCAGCGACGAGGACCTGTCGCTGGGGACCCTAATTTGGAAAAGCCACTCAGCTGATGTGCTTTTGGAGTACAGCAATTGGAGAATCGCTGTAGCAAGAGAAACAAGTCGCAAGGATCGGGCGCGGGGCGTTGTTATGAGACCCGCGAAAAACGAATGCAGGTCCCTCGACAGAGGTTGGCGCGAAATACGCGCCAATCGCCGCTCAGGATGACAACAAGGTATATTGCATTGACTGACTAGCCGCTCTCTTATAGATTGGTAGTGGAGCTTAGGGACAAGAATCATGGCCAGACCAAGAAGCGAGGATAAACGGAACGCGATCATGGAAGCGGCGACGCGCGTAATCGCCTCCCACGGACTGGGCGCTGCGACGGCGATGATCGCAAAGGAGGCAGGCGTCTCTAACGGGTCACTCTTCACTTACTTCGAAACGAAGGCCAACCTGTTGAATCAGCTCTATCTTGAATTGAAAGCCGGGATGGCTTCTGCTGCCCTGGAGGGACTTCCGGCAAGGGCTGAGCTTCGTGATCAGGTGTTTCGCGTCTGGTCGAATTCGATGGGCTGGGCGGTGTCCAATCCTGAGAAGCGGCACGTGCTGGCACAGCTCGGCGTTTCCGACGAGATCACGCAAACAAGCCGTGCAGCTGGCCACAGGACCATGGCAGGCATCGCCGAGCTGCTGGAACGGAGCCGTGCCAACGGTCCCATGCGCAACGCTCCCATGAGCTTCGTGGTCGCGATCATGAACTCGGTGGCGGAGGCAACGATGGATTTCATGGTACAGGACCCATCCAACGCGAAAAAACACTGCAAAGTCGGTTTCGACGCCCTTTGGCGAATTGTCGGCTGATTTATTGGGCGCTGTAATGACTGACTAGACAGACAACGAAGGAGAAACATAGATGCCGAACACAGTTTCCATGAACAATCCCACTGATCGCAAGGCGTACATTATCACCGGTCCGACCTCAGGCGCCGGACGCGTGACCGCTCTTGAAATGGCCAAGCTTGGCACGCTCGTGCTCGTAGGCCGGAACCGCGACAAGCTCAACGACGTGAAAAAGGCGATCGAGCGGTTGGGCGGAGATGCTGTGCCGGTTGTGTGCGACGTGTCGGATCTGGCGAGCGTACGTCGCGCTGCCGCGCAGATCATCGCATTCGATCTGCAGATCGTCGGGTTGCTCAACAACGCGGGCGTCCAGAACCCGCGCGTGATGAAGAACGCAGCCGGTTGGGACATGACGTTCGCGACGAACCACCTCGGCCCGTTCGCGCTGACCGAGGCGCTTTTGCCGCATCTTGGGGATGGTGCGAATGTCCTCTTCGTCGGCTCGGCCACCGAAGATCCCGAGCGCGGGCCCGCCAAGCGGGCCGGTTTTCGCGGTGGCCGCTACATCTCCGCGGAGGCGAGCGTGCGCGGCGAATGGCAACCCGGCGGTTCCACCCGGCCTGGGATGAACGCCTATGCCACGTCGAAGCAGTGCAACATTGTAACGGCTATGGTGCTCGCGCGCGAAAACCCGCGGCTGCATGTCAACGCCATCGAGCCAGGCATCATGTTCAACACCGGCCTCCACAGCAATATGAACATCTTCTTCGTCATCCTGGCGCATTGCATCGCCCCGCTGATGGCGCCATTCGTAAAGGTCTTGAGCACGCCAAAGCGAGCCGCGCGCGTGTTCACTAAGATTCTGATCGATACATCCGGTCAGACCGGCGTCTACTACGACGAGGGCGGCCATCCTATGCTCGGCTCCACGCTCGTGCGCGACCCGAAGTTCCAAGATCGCGTCGTCGCCGAGACGCGCGCCTTGCTGTCGACGATTCCAAAATGAATTGTCGAGGGATTATTCCATTTCGTATTTGATGCGAAATGACAGCCCTTTATTGATGCGAAACGTAGAGACAGGACGCTAGGTCGAGAGGCCTGCGTTCTTCGCCTTCAGCAGATCAATTGCTTTCAACAGCGGCTGGTCTCCTTTGGGCTGCGGCGTTTCATCTTCTTCCTCTTCAGGCGTTGGTCCGACCACGACGTTGGGCAACACGGCTTCATCAGGAATCTTCTTGCCGTTCGGGCCTTCGTATTTGGCTACGGTGAGCAACAGCGCGGCGCCGTCTGGAAGATCGATGGTCTTCTGCACCGAGCCCTCGCCAAAGGTGCGCTCGCCGACCACATCACCGCGCTTCAGGTCCTCGATGGCGGCAGCTGTCAACTCCGCCGCGCCAAAGGTGCCGCGATTGACGAGCACGACAAGCGGCGCTGCCGAGATGAAAAGGGCCGGGTCGGCGGTGAAGGTCTGACGCGGAAACTTCTGACCTTCGAGCGTGGCCAGCGTAGCCTGCTTCACAAAAAAATTGGCCAGCCGCAGACCCTGCTGTTCGTCGCCGCCGGAGGAGTCTCTGAGGTCGAGCAGCACCTTACGGTCCTTGCCTGCCGTCTTGAGTTGGGCGGCAATTTCGTCTACGCGAGAGGCGGTGAGCGCTCCGGGTTTCAGATAGAGAATGGTCGCGTTTTCATACTGCTGTTCGGTGAGCGTGGGAGTGGCGGCGATATAGCGGGTAAGCGTGAGCTTTTCGGGTTCAGATTTGGCCGGGTGCACCACCGAGAGAGTCACAGTGGTTCCCGGCTTCCCCTCAAGGAGCATTCGAATAACGGGCAGTGACAGCTCGCGCGTGGATTGGTCGCCGATGGACTCGATTACGTCGCCATCTTCGAGGTGCTGCTTTTCGGCTGGCGAACCGGGCAGCGCGCTGACTACTACGGCGTAACCATATCGCTTTGAGACGGTGATTCCGATCTGCGCCACGCCCGTTGCTGGATGCTGCTTGTAGGCCTTGTACTCGGAGGCAGTGAGGTAACTGGAGTCAGCATCGAGCGATTCGAGCAGGCCGTGCAGAGCGCCGGTAGTCACGTCACTGATGTTGGGATCGGTGACATAGTCAGTCTGAATCTTGCTGAGCACCTGGCGAAAAATGGCCATCTGGCGGTAGGCGCCGTCCTGCTGGCCACCGGCGTGGACGCCAAACCAGCCAAACTCGCCGAATAGGAAGCCGAGTCCGAGGGCGGCAAAGATCGCCACGGAGAGAACAAAAACAAATCGCTGGAAGAATCGAGACACAGACACCACCGGGGCGGCCCTTGAGGGGAACCAGGCCACTCACCTATATAGACGTAATGATACCGCAATGGGCGCGTGACGGGGACAAATAGCGGCATGTGGGTTTGAATGAACTTTTGCTCAGCGGCTAAAGCCCTTTGTATTCTGGCGCTTTTTGGCGCGACTGAAGTCGCGTCCTGGCACAAAGCTCGCCTAGGCATACTTCTGCTGCGCCCAAGATGGGCATTGAAGTTTTGTGCCGATACAAAACGTTCGTCTGCATGCTTCGGCTGCTCGAAGGGGCGGGCGCAGAAATTGGCCCTCCATGGCGGAGCGAAAAACCTAGGACGCGACTCCCCGCCGGAAGAGGCTGAATCCTTTCTTTTTCTTTTCCTCGACAGCCGGCTCGCCGCAAACGGAGAAAGCCATCTGCTGGATCACCTTCGCAATTTGGCCGTCATTTTCAGTGAACAAGGTTGCCGTGTTCTGCATGCGCCTCACGGCTGCATAGTTGTTGGGAATTTTCCACTTCGCAGGCCTGGTGAGAGCCTTGGTAATGTGCTCTTCATCGATCTCCACGGAGCGGGGATCGTAACGATTGATGACAATTTCGAGCTTGGGGCTGCCGGCGGCGGAGAGCAGGGCGATGAGGCGATGCGAGTTGCGCAGTTCGGGGATGCCGACCTGCGTGACCAGATAGATGGTGGCGGATTCATCGAAGAGATGTTCGCGCTGCAGGTCGAGTCTGGAGCCAGCATCGACCACCACATAGTCGAATCCCTGGCGGGCGACCTCGAGCAGCTTGTCGATGGCCTCAGCAGAGACATAGGTGGGCGCCAATTCGCCCGGCGCCGCCAATATGAACAGCCCCGATTCATGCTGCACGAGCAAGGTAGAGAGAAAATTGACGTCGAGCCGGCTGGAATTCTGGAACGCGCTGGAAATGGAATATTGTGCCCTGACTCCGAGGCTGATCGCAGCGTCTCCAAGGGGGAGATTGAAATCGATCAGCAGCGTTCTTTGCCCGGACTCCTTGGCCAACGATGACGCAAAATTGCAGGCCAGGGTGGTGACACCTGAGCCGCCTTTGGCGCCGAGAAATACCAACAGTCTGCCGTCTTTTTTTCTCGAAGCGCGGGTTCCGGCGCGCAGGACGGAGGCACGTACCAGGGCTTCGGCCACTGTGCCGGAGTCGAAGGGCAGAGTGAGAAACTCGCGCGCGCCAGCACGCATGCAGCGCAGCAGCAGGCTCGGATCAGTTTGCGCCGAGTAGACCATTACGGTTGCCAGGTTGCGCGCACAGATCGTCTCTACCAAATCAAGCGCGAACTCCGGGTCACTGTCCAGTTCAACCAGAATGACGTCGAATTTATCCCCCAGTATTCGCGGCACATCATTGAGGGCGGGAGGATAAGCTTTGAACTCGTGGACCGGACCGCTCTGGCACTCGCGCAGCATGCTCGTGGCGGCGGAGCGGCGCTGCTCGTCCGGGCATATGACCGCTATGGACATTTCAGCGGAACTTAGCGAATCGGGGATCTGCATGAAGTTCGACATTGATGACTTGTTACTCCCAGCTACTTGGTGTGTTTTTGCAGGTTCGCTTTCGCCCGAAGACTGGCGATGTGCTTTCCATCGTTGCGTATCCATGATGCAAATATAGCACTGATTGTGACCGCCGTCACAGCAAAAGAGGGGAAGACTGTGAAGGCACACTCGGACAGTTCAGGCCATGCGCTGCATCGCTCGAGTCACTTCAAGGTGAAATAAACAAACCACTTTCCTGACCCCAGGAGCCCAAGCAAGCTTCGACCTTTACTGCTGGCAATGATGTGCCCAGCAGGAATGGCAAAGTCTGTACCCGTTGTCACATGACGACGTGACGCGGAGTAGCATTCTGGGAGACTGAAAACAGCATGTGGCCGCTGGAAAGAGGCTTGCAACCGTTTGCAACAACCCAGGCGAATACCCCACGTGATCTCCGCTTGCAGGTTCCTGGAACTTAATCTCTACTGGTCTGGGTTATCGGCAACAGGAAGATGAACATGAGCATCAGGAGGGGATTTGTCAGCGTGAGGTAAATGGAATCCTATTGCCGGCGAAATCGTACCAGCATTTGACATATTGTCCCAAATTCAAGAAACTAGGGATGAGATCATTCTGCGAAACAGGGGACTATTATGCGAGAAACTCCCGCACAAGGCATCTATAAAGTTCAGGCACTGGACAGGGCATTCGCAGTACTTGATCTTCTGGCGGAGAGCGAAACTGCGCTAGGTTTGGCGCAGGTTGCCGCATCGCTGCAGTTGCATAAGAGCACGGCGCATCGCTTCCTGATGGTTCTAGAGCGGCACCGCATGGTGGAACGCACCGCGGGTGGAAAGTTTCGCCTGGGGCTGAGGTTGTTTGATTTCGGGAATCGGGCCATAGAGCAATATGACCTTCGCGAACGGGCGCAGCCGCATCTGCGGCGGCTGGTAGCTGAAACCGAAGAGACGGCGCACCTGGGCATTCTGGAGGGCGCGCACGTGATCTACATCGACAAGATCGAGCCGGCGCGTTCGGTGCGCATGATTACTCGCGTCGGTGCCAGCAACCCTGTGCATTGCACGTCGGTCGGCAAGGCAATGCTGGCGTTTTTGCCTGAGGATCGCCTGAACGAGGTGCTTCGCCGCACCCGCTTTGAGCGATTTACAAGTCGCACAATCTCTACCCCCGAAGCTCTAAGCGTAGAGATCGAGAAAACCCGCCGCCGCGGCTACGCCGTAGACGACGAGGAATTAGAGGAGGGTCTTCGCTGCATCGCGGTGCCGGTGCTGGATGCGCAGCGTTTGCCGGTGGCGGCGGTGAGCGTTTCCGGGCCATCATTTCGAGTGACGGCGCAGAAACTGCCATCGATTGCCAACCACCTGCTGCAGTGCGTGCGGGGAATTTCAGCAGACATGGGATTCATTCCCAGCGGCCGCGGCAATCGCGCTGCCTGGTCTGCTTAGGAGCCTGGCGATGCGGGGGCGGCGGTTGGCGCAGGCCTTCGTGCGGTGATATGCGGCGGGGCATTTTCGTGGAGTTGATGGTCTCCAGGCGCCTGCTCTTTCTGGTACACTTAGTCATATTGATGAAGCATGAACCGCATTTTGCCTGCCAAGGCAAATCCGCGGTCAGGAGCACCCGGCGAATTGAGGGGACGAGCCTCCGAGAATAGGAGAATGGTTTGTTCGGCGCAGATTGCAGCCAGGATGCGGTCTTCATGTGGGGACGTAGCTCAGTTGGTTAGAGCGCTGCCCTGTCACGGCAGAGGTCGCGGGTTCGAGCCCCGTCGTCCCCGCCAT
>Ga0187847_10001070_pt1 | contig 26251 bp, 15 predicted proteins | sample June2016WEW_4_10_FD_132458 | JGI IMG/M metagenome (GOLD analysis project Ga0187847, IMG submission 132458) | Peatland microbial communities from SPRUCE experiment site at the Marcell Experimental Forest, Minnesota, USA - June2016WEW_4_10 | ecosystem: Environmental > Terrestrial > Soil >...
CGTTCCGCCTGACGGGAAAAGTCCAATTGGCGAAGGCTCATTCCATCAACGTACTACCCAAAAATCTCCCCCGCGAAGCCAATCAAACTTGAGGTACCTACTTTATAACACAGTAGTAATAGAGCCTCCCCGCGTTTGAAATCGACATCTGTAGGGCCTTGAATGGTGGTTGTCTCTCTTGGTGCCGTCAGGGAACCGGAAAGGCTGTGATGCAACTCTTCAAGCACTTCAATGGTCCGGCCTCGCAGTAGGGCCATTTGCTCCGGCGTGGGTACGGCAAAATCAATCTTCTGCTTGACCATCAAACCGTGGAGCGTGGAGAGTTCGGTTCGTATGAGGTGGTCTCTTCTATAGCTCCCGCGGAAGTCCGCACTTTTGATCTTGTCTGCAAACCGAACGAATGTGTTTCGGAAGACGAGGTCCGCAAGAAGATGAATATAGCCCGCAGTTCCGCAAAGATGTTCAAGGTCAGCAAAGATTTCAGCTTCAGATCGAGGGGCGTCTGTCATAGGGGGATTCTATTGCGCCGCACCGTGGAACCCTATCAGGCAATGTGTGGTTCTCCAATTCGCGTGCCAAAGTACGCCTTATCTCAGGCGTGAAATCCAAGGCAATTCGTAGAATCTCATCTGCCGCCAAATCGCAAAAGTACTCACTGAGCTCGGAATAGGTCCTCAAATGTCGGCATTTCTTAAATTATCTGTAGAGTCTGTGCAGTTCAAAGCGTGAATTTGAGCGCGACTTCGTCGCGTTCGTTATCTCTTGATTTTTTTGGGGTGGGGTTTCGGCACGGCTGAAGCGATGCCCTGTTACAAAGCACTCGTAGTGAGTTTGATCTAGCTTAGCCCGCTCATGACCAGCATTCTGGATTCGGTCATTTCTTCTATCGCGGACCTGATGCCTTCGCGTCCTAAGCCGCTGTCTTTGACGCCGCCGTAGGGCATGGGATCGAGACGCCAGGCGGGCGTGTCGCCGACAATCAACGCGCCCACTTCCAGTTCCCGGTAGGCGGTGAGGATGCGGCCGGCGTCGCGCGTTAATAGGCCGGCTTGCAGACCGTATCTTGAGTGGTTGACATCGGCGAGGGCTTGCTCGAAGTCTTCATAGGGTTCGACGATTACGACGGGGCCGAACACCTCTTCGTCCCGCACCTTCATGCCTGGCTTGGTGCTGGTGAGGATGACGGGGGTGATGACGGAGCCGTGGCGCTCGCCGCCGGCAATGAGCTTGGCGCCGCCCTCAACCGCCTCGCGCACCCAGGTCTCGACGCGGTCGGCGTCTGAAATTCGGATGAGCGGGCCGACTTCGGTGGCTTCCTCGGAAGGGTTGCCGGCGACTAGATGCGCGGTGCACTCGACGAGCTTCCAGAGGAAGGATTGAAAGACGCTGCGCTGGACGAAGACGCGCTGGACGGAGATGCAGGACTGGCCGGCGTAGCCGAAGGCGGCGTGGGCGGTGCGGGTGGCGGCGTCGTCGAGGTCGGGCCAGTCGTTGTGGACAATGAGTGCGGCGTTGCCCCCAAGCTCAAGCAGAACACGCTTGCGGCCGGAGTGGGCTTTGAGCTCCCAGCCAACTTTGGCGGAGCCGGTGAAGGAGACGAGCTTGATGCGGTCTTCCTTTTCAGCAAGCCACGCGGTGTCAGAGTTTGAAAGCGGGAGGATGGCGAGGGCTTCGTGGGGCCAGCCGGCCTTGAGGATCACTTCGCCGAGAGCGAGCGCGGTGAAGGGGGCTTGCGGCGCGGGCTTTAGCAGGATGGGGCAGCCGGCGGCGATGGCCGGGGCGAGCTTGTGGGCGACCAGGTTGAGCGGGAAGTTGAAAGGGGTGATGGCGAGGATGGGTCCGACGGGGAAGCGCTGGACGAGTCCCCAGCGGCCTTCGTTGCCTTCGGTCAGATCGAGCGGCAGGGACTCGCCACCGAGTCGCGCGGCTTCTTCCGCGGCGGTTTTGAAGGTGAGGATGGCGCGGTCAACTTCGGAGCGAGCGAGGCGGATGGGCTTGCCGGCCTCGGTGAGGATGAGCTGGGCAAAGCGTTCCTTTTGTTCGAGGAGCGTGGCGGCAATGTCTTCGAGGATTTCGCGGCGCTTCCAGCGAGGCAGGGCGCGAGTGCGGCGCAGGCTGGCCACGGCGTGGTTGACGGCCTGGCGGGCGTCGGCGCGGGTGGCGATGCTGACGCGGCCGACGAGGCCCTGATCCCATGGGGAACGGACTTCGAGGGCTTCGCCGTCAATCCATTCCTTGCCGCAGAGGAGAAAACCGGTTTGTGAGCCGGGGCGCATCTTCATGGTACCGCTCCTGCGAGTGCTTGCCTACATTGATGGTACTCGCGCGGGGCGGGGGGAAGATGAATTGGTGGTAGCAAGATTGACGGTTTGCACCGTAGCAGTCCGTGATAGAACGGAGCATGCGCATGGTTCCTGTTCTGTTACTCGTTTTTGCTCAGATGGCTGCCGCGGCCCAGAGCGCCGCGCCGGTAGCGCCCTCAGCCCCGGCCGTTCCGGCTGCGCCGTTGACGATCAGCTTGAAGACGGCGGGGATGAAGCATATTGAGGGGCTGATCCCGATGGATTGGGACGGCAAAGAGGGAAAGCTGTATCTGGAGGTCCCGAAGCTGGACGCGGATGGCAGGAGCGATGAGTTTCTGCTTGTCAATTCGCTGCCGTTTGGGACAGGGTCGAGTGATTTGGGGTTGGATCGCGGACAGCTTTCCGAAGGGCGGATTGTGCGCTTCGAGCGCAGCGGGCCGAAGGTGCTGTTGGTGCAGCCGAACCTGGCGTTTCGCGCGCTGAGCAGCGACAAGGACGAACAGCTGGCGGTGCGGCAGTCGTTTCCCGAGTCGGTGCTGTGGGGATTTACTGCCGCGGCCGACGGGCCGGATGGAGCCGTACTGATTGATGCGACGGAGTTCTTTCTGCACGACGGGCATGGGATTTCCGAGACGCTGACGAAGCTGAAGCAGGGGTCGTATCACGTGGATGGGAGCCGGTCGGTGATTGCACTGGATGATACGAAAGGCTTCCCGAAGAACACGGAAGTGGAGGCGGAGCTGACCTTCACCACAGGCGATGGGGAGCCCGGCAATTTTGTGAGCGATGTGACGCCAGACCCGCATTCCATGACCATTTGCGAGCGGACTTCGTTTATTGAGCTTCCGCCTCCGGGATTTGTGCCGCGGCTGTTCAATCCGCGTGCGGGATTTTTTGCAAGCGGGTTCAGGGACTACACCACGCCGCTTGGCGAACCGCTGGATCAGCTTTTCATTACGCGGCACCGGCTGACGAAGAAAGACCCCAACTGCGCGACGGCTTGCGAAGCGGTTGCACCGATTCAGTACTACGTGGACCGCGGTGCGCCGGAGCCGATTCGGAGCGCGCTGGTAGACGGAGCGCGCTGGTGGGACGAGGCATTCCAGGCGGCGGGATGGGCGAAAGGGACGTTCCGCGTGGACCTGCTGCCGGCGGGCGCGGACCCCATGGACGTACGCTACAACATCATTCAGTGGGTGCACCGCTACACGCGCGGGTGGAGTTATGGCGACGCGATCACGGACCCACGGACGGGCGAGATCATCAAGGGCAATGTGACGCTGGGCTCGTTGCGCGCGCGGCAGGATTATTTGATCGCCGAGGCGCTGCTGTCGCCTTATAAGGGAGCGCAGCCCAGCGACGACGACCCGATGCTACTGATGGTGCTGGCGCGGATTCGGCAACTGGCTGCGCATGAGACCGGACACACGCTGGGCCTGGCGCATAACTTTGCCGCATCGAGCGTGAAGCGGGGCGACAGCGTGATGGACTATCCGAGCCCGTATGCCACGGTCGACGCCGAATACCACATCGACTTGTCGCACGCCTACGCCGAGAACATTGGCGACTGGGACAAGGTGGCCATCAACTATGGTTACCGGCAGTTTGCGCCGGCGGTCACAGGTGAAGCGGAGCAGGCTGCGCTGAGCAAGATTCTGACGGACGCGGACCAGGCGGGGCAGGTGTTCATTACCGATGAGGACGCGAGGCCACCAAGCAGCGCGCATCCGCGGGCGCATCTTTGGGACAACGGGCCGGATGCGGCCGACGAGTTGGAGCGGGTGCTGCAGACGCGAGCGGCAGCACTTAAGAGTTTCGGCGAAGAAGCAATCAAACGAGGCACGCCGATGGCGCAGCTGGAGCAGACGCTGGTGCCGCTCTATCTGCTGCACCGGTACCAGACGGAGGCCGCGACCAAGCTGATCGGCGGTCTGGATTACCGTTACAATCTTCGCGGCGATGGGCAGGCAGGGCCGGCCATTGTGGACGCGACGGAACAGAAGAAGGCACTGGCCGAGGTGCTGAAGACGCTGTCGCCTGAGACGCTGACATTGCCGGAGCGGATTTTGAAGCTGCTGCCGCCTGTGCCTCCCGGCTATCCGCGTACGCGGGAGTCGTTCCCATCGCATACGGGATTGACGTTCGATCCGGTGGCTGCGGCTGAGTCCGCCGCCGATCTCACGCTGGGTGTGCTGCTGGATCCGGCGCGGGCCAGCAGGCTGATTGAATACCACATGCGCGCGCCGAACTCGCTCTCGCTGCGCGGGGTGCTTGAGGCGGTGTCCGCCGCAGTGGCGGAGCGGCCGGAGGGTGGGCACACGATGTCGTCCGAAGTGGAGCGGGCGGTGGAGTTCCGCGCGCTTGAGGCGATGCTGGCACTGGCGGTGAATCCGGCGGCATCGAGCCAGGCGCGGGCGATTGCGCGCTCGCATATTGAGGATGTTTTGAAGCAGCTTACGTCGGCAGCGCCTCTCGAAGATACGGCCGAGGCTATCCACCGAGCCGCGCTCATCGACCGCATCAAGCGCTTCGATGAGGATCCGGCAAAGTTTGTTCCTGCGCCGCCGATTGCCGCTCCACCGGGAATGCCGATTGGGGATGACGAGGATTTTTAGAGGCGGGTTGCGCCAAGGGTGAGTCTCGACAGGTTCCGATTGCTCTTGCTCCCAAAACGGGAGCATAGTATCATCAGTAAGTGCGAATCATTGCCCGATCCACCCTCAACGGATTCGTTATCAATCGTGTGGATAGCCGCCCTAGAACAAGTGTAAAGAAGCATTTGGATGCCTGGTATGCGGAAGTAGAGAAGGCTGCGTGGAAGGATCCATCAGAACTAAAGGCCCAGTTTCGCTCGGCGAGCATCGTTTCTGGCGAGAGAGTAGTGTTCAACATTAAAGGCAATGACTACCGCCTGGTTGTAGCCATCAACTTTCACTATCAGATCCTGCTGATCATCTGGTTGGGCACGCACAGGGATACGACAAGATCAATGTCACAGAGGTCTCGTATGAGAAGGAGCGATATGCAGATTCATCCAATTCGAAATGAGGCTGATCACGATTCGGCTGTTGTCCGTATTGCCGAACTCATGGGGGCAAAGCCGGACACCGCGGAAGGGGAGGAACTGGATATACTGGCGACTTTGGTTGACGCTTACGAGGCGAAGCATCACGCCATTGACGCGCCCGATCCGATTGCCGCAATTCAGTTTCGCATGGAGCAGCAAGGGCTCACGAGAAAGAACCTCGAGCCATTGATTGGCAGCCGCGCGCGCGTCTCGGAAGTGATGACGCGGCGGCGCTCGCTGACGTTGGCGATGATACGTCGAGTTCGAAATGAACTTGGCATTTCAGCCGATGTGTTAATCGGCCATTCTGAAAAGAGGCGTCACAAGCGCACGCACTCGGTAAAGTTAGACCATGCTTCGGTCAACTCGAAGAGGCAAACAGCTGTCGGCTGAGTCGTCCCTCCTAATTGTTGCTCAAGGCGCGAGAGCTGTGGCCGCTCTTTTGTTTGCGCATGTGAGGCAAAGCGGCATCAACACCGTAAGGCAGAGAAAGCTGGCCGCAGCGCTCCGTGCGAACGGAGCGACAGCTTGATCCCGCTGGACTATACTCGCTTCGGACATTGACTGAGGCGGTGCAATGCGGCGATTGAGCTTGCTGGTGTTCGTAGCTGTCATGGTACTGCGTGCCGATGCTGCTCAGCATGCGACCAGCGTTACGGTGGATCAGTTAGAGCAGGTACTGGTTGCACAAGAGGCAGCGCATCGGACGGATGCCGACATTGCGCAGCAGTTGTCGGGATTGGAACTGACGGAACGGGTGAGCACGGCCAGACTGGCGCGCCTGAAGGCAGATTTGCCGGGCGAAAAGGCACAGCAGGCGCTGATTGCGCTGGCTGACTCGTCCGTATTCCTCGATCCTCCGGCAACGGAGATTCCCGCAAACCCCAGGCCGGACGCTGCCGCGCTGCGACAGATGCTGGTTTCTGTAGTGAATTACGTAAATACAACGGCGCGGCAGTTGCCCAATTTTATGGCGACACGCGATACGACGCGCTTTGAAGACAGGCCACCGCAAGATGTACTGGGCGAGGTGGGAATGACCACCCTGGTCTATATCCCATTGCACGTTGTTGGCCGGGCGAATGTGCTGGTGGCTTATCGTGACGGCCATGAGGTTGTGGAGAAGGCAGCGGCGAAGACTAAGAGAGGCGAATTGCAGGAGGAGGGGCTGTTTACCGAAGGGGTGTTTGGGCCGATTCTAAGCACCGTGGTGGGCGATGCGCTGAAGGGCAGAATTACATGGGGCCGCTGGGAAGAGGGAGCGCAGGGCGCGGAGGTGGTCTTCCACTTTGCGGTGCCCAGGGAAAAGTCGCATTACTTGGTGGGTTTTTGCTGTATTTCGAGCGGGATTCGTGGTGAGGGCGCCGAGGCAGGGGACTGGCACAAGTTCGCTGAAATCTCTGCCTACCACGGAGAGATTGCGTTCGACCCGGCAAGCGGGGCAATCTTTCGCATCCTGCTGGAAGCGGATATGCCGCCGAATGAAGTGGTGTCAAGGAACGGCATGATGGTGGAATACGGCGCGGTGGATATAGGGGGAAAGAGCTATATTTGCCCGCTGCGGGGCGTCTCAGTGTTGTTGGCGCATACCAGGACTCTCGCTCCGGGGACGCCTCCCGCGGAAATTTACAATGGGCCGGCAAAGACGTTTCTGAATGATGCCGTGTTTGAGCAGTATCGGCGGTTCGGATCGGAGACACGCATTCTGGCTGGGAACGAAGAGGCGGACAGTCATCCGCCCGCAGCGGTCGCCGATAACGCACCTTCCACAAGCGCGGAACCTGCGCCGCCTAAAGCAACGGAGAGCAGCGCTGCTGCTGCAGCGGCTGTAGCTGTGGCTGCGCCTGCGGCGCCTGTGATCGGGGTCGCGCCTGTGGCTCCGGAAGAACCGGAGATCAGCGTTGGGGCAGTCAGCGGCGAGCCGGGCAGCGACCAGGCGGATCGAGCCGCGATACCGGCGATGAGCCAGCCGCCTGGCTATACGCTCAAGGTGACTACGCGGCTGGTGGATGTGAGCCTGGTGGCTGACGATAAGAAGGGCCATCCCGTAAGCGGACTGAAAGCGGAGGATGTCGAGGTGTACGACAACGGCCGCAAGCAAGAGATTAAACACTTCAATCCGGTTGAGGCTGTTTCGCCGGGCGCAAGCGGGACGCCCATGGATGCGCGCGAACTTATGTTTTCAAACCGCACTGCAGATACGGCAGCGGGTTCATCATCAACACCGCAAACGGACGCCGGGGCTACGATTCTGCTGATCGATGAGAGTCACATTGCGTGGAGCGACATGAGTCACGCCCGGGCGCAGATGCTCAAGTTTCTTGCCACCACGCATCCGGACGAGCGGATTGGTCTCTACACCATGACCAGCCTTGGCTTTCGCGTACTGGCGGAGGTTACGACGGATCACGCCGCGGTGAGCGCGCTGCTGTGCAAGTGGATGCCGACGGCGCAGTCTGCTTCGCAGGCACAAGACGAAGAGACGCGCACGCGCCAGCAGTTCGAAACGGTGCGCAATGCATCCGACCTGGGCTCCGTGAACGGCAATCAATTGGATACGCCGGACAGTCTTTCGCCTGTCGATCCCCAGTTACTGACGATGGGCAGCAACCCCGCGCGTGCATCGCTGATTATTCTGGTTGGTGTGGCGCGCCGGCTGGGCGCTGTTGCGGGGCACAAAAACCTGGTCTGGTTCTCGAGTGACAATGTCTTCGCCGATTCTCGCGATCAGGAGGTGCGCATCGACAAGAATTCGAATACGCTCGATAGCTTTGCGCTGCGCGCGCAGGAGGCGATGAACGACGCACACGTGGCCGTCTATCCCTTCGATGTTTCGCAACTCGAAACATCGGCCATTACCGCCGACATTCAGCACCGCGCCGTGGAGCTGAATCCGACTAACCCGCAGGCGGGGACGATTCCCATTGACCATACAGGCGGCCGCGACAAGGCCGAGATGCTGGAAGACATTCATCCCATTCAGTGGCCTGTGCGCCAAGTGGCAGAGGCAACGGGGGGACGCGCGATCAGGCGAGCGGGCGATTTGGCGGCTGCGCTTTCGCAGATCGTGGATGACGGTCAAGCTACTTATCTGTTGAGCTTCTCTCCGGATCAACAGGCGGATGGCCAGTACCATGCCATCACGGTGAAACTCAACAGCAATCAGCACGGCCTGACACTGCATTACCGCACCGGTTACCTCTACACGAAAGAGCCGGCCACGCTAAAGGATCGCTTCCAGCAGGCGGTGTGGCAACCTGCGGATGCAAATGAATTGACAGTGACCACTAAAGTATTCCGCATGGACGCCGGCGCGAATCTGAAGATCAACATCGCGGCTGGAGGGCTGGATGTGGAGCGGCAGCCGGACCGCTGGATGGACACGCTGGATGTCTTCTTCATCCAGCGCGACGATCCGGGCCTTCATGCGGAAGTGGAGGGGCAAACGCTGGGGCTGCGGCTCAAGCCGTCGACGTACCAGCAGTTGCTTTCTACAGGTATTCCTTACGAACACGCGATCCAGTTGAAGCGGGGTGTGGCTTCGCTGCGCATCTTGGTGGTGGACAAAAACTCAGGCCGCATGGGATCGGTCACGATTCCTGTGTCGGCCTTCAGCCCTGAAAAGCAGTAGGACGATCACCCGGTCCGAGGCCACTTGTCATTTAATGATCGCGGGCCACCCCTCAGAATCGAAAAAGATAACTCGCCTTCACAAAAAGTTGACGGCCATCGTTCAGATATCCGGGGCCGCGGGCGAGAATGGGCTGGTTGGGGTTACAGCGCGCAGGCGAGCCGATTGGATTTGCGGTGCATACGGTGTGGTTGTAGTTTTGCAGATCGTTGTTCCAGCCCACGTAGACGACCGTTCCGGGGTGCGGCAACCAGGTGAGCAGGCCCTGCGTCTGCACCTCCTTGGTGCGCTGCAGTGAAGTCTCCGCAGGGTTGGCCAGCGTGGTGTCGTATTCCACAATGACGCGCGCGGACCAGGCGCGTGTGAACTGGTAGTTGAGCTTGGTCCTGAAAGTCTGTGTTTCATACACGACCTGGCCGTTGCTTACGGCGTGGTCGCGATCAAGCAGGTAGGTATTGTCGTCGGTTAAATGGCGCATGGGATTCACGCTGATGAGCGCCTGCACGGTTTCCTGATTCATCAGAAAAGGAATCGCTCCCGCGAGGGGGTTGTAATTGACGTTGCCGCTGCGAAGCGCGACCACGTTGTAGTTGAAGATGCCCCACGGTTGACCGCGACTGACGAAGCCGCCAAAGTTTTCCGTAAAGTTCTCGCTCGACTGCATGGGGTAACCATCCTGCGGGCCAACGGTATCGGAATTCTGGCCGACGAGGGGTGCGACGACAATGTTGCGCGTCAGCAGCAGGAATGGATCGAAGGTGGTGTAGTGATAGACCCGGTTGTTGGCGTGGTCAAAGGCGACGTTCTGATTGATTTCAAGGCCGCGGCTTTGTACCACACTCTTTTTCGGGAACCACTGGTAAGTGGCGTGGAGATGATCGCTGCGGATATTGGAGGTCTGGAAAAAGCCGAGCAGACTGTCGAAGCCCTTGCTGATGTCCTGATACTCGTTGAACAGATTGAAGGCGTGCCCGTTGCGCTGCGTCTGCCAGTCGGTGGCGGGTCCGGCGCCGTATCCGGCGGGAAACACAGTTGCCATGCTGGATGGATTGCTTTGGTTGGTGGAGCTTTCGACGGTTTGACCGAGGGTGGTCCAGTGGTCGTTGATGCGCCACGTGAAGTCAGCGCCACCGATGCGATTCCATCCACCGCCAAACTCTTCGTCGGTATACATGAGGCCGACGTTGGAGCCTTTGCCCAGGTCCTGCGAGGCGCGCCCTACGTAGAAACCCGCCTTGGTGCCGTAGAGAGGATCTCCGGCTTGGATGGTCTGGCCCGGCTCGCGGTCGTTGATGGCCAGGAAGCCGAGGTTGGTGTGGTGCAGCTTTCCGGTCACGCGAAGGCCGACGTCGGGACGAATGATGTTGCGCGTGTAGAGCAGCGTCATGGGCGTGGCGAAGTAGCTGGCATTCTCCAAAAAGAAAGGCCGCAGCTCGGGAAAGTAGACGGGGTAGCGCTGGTTGACGGTGAACTGAGGCTGATCGCTTTCCACGTCGCTGAAGTCGGGATTGACGGTGCCGTCGAAGACTACGGCGTCGCGCCACACCGCCTTTACTTCGCCTCCGCCGGTGGCCTCGGCATTGCGGGTGCTGAAGTAAGGATTGTTTGGGTCGAGGGTTTCAAGCGTGTGCTCGTTTTGCGCAAGGGCGTATGGATTGACCTGCAGATTGTGCGAGCCGGTAACGCCTTCAATGCCGCGCAGCACGCCTTCCTGGCTGAGCATGCCGGTGACGTTTGCAGAGACGCGCGGCCAAAAGTCGTTCTCGCTGTTGCGCGGAAGGTTACGCCAGAAGACGACGCCCCAGTCGTGACCCGCGGGCGGAAAGCGAACACTGCGGAAGGGAAGCGCAATCAGTGCCATCCAACCCCTGCTGGTGATTTTTCCGTCGGAGTCCCAGACCTGGTCGTAGCTATAATCGGGGCCGTTGACTTCAGTCCATGCTGCGTCAGCCTGCACGCCGGCGGGGTTTACCTGAAACTCAACGCCGCGCTGGCGGTCCTGAAACGGGTCCAGCACCACGCTCACGTAGTCGTCCTTGGTGATGTTTTCGCGGCGGGCCAGATGCGATCGAATGAGTTCGGGATGACGGTCAAAGCAGATAAAGACAATGTAGAGGGCCGTGTTGGTGCGGGCCATCCACACCTCGGTGTTTTCAGTTGCAGGGGCTCCGTCTGTGGGCTGATTTTGAATGAAATTGGTCAGGTGTGTCAGTTTGCCTTTCAGCTCGGGGCGGGGCTCCATGTTGGCGAAGTCCGCCAGGGTCAGCGGGTGATCAATCAGCGGCACCTTGGCATCGGCGATTGGTTGCGACCGGGGCGTCGTCGGCGAAGCTGCCGTTGGCTTTGCCTGCTGCTGATTTTTTGTGACCTGCGATGCATGCAGTGCGGTTGAAGCCGTGAGTAACGCGACACTGCATAGGACAGCGAAATACTTCCCCAAGAGAACTCCTCCGTGCCTGGAACTTATGAATGCGCGAATCCCGTTGTAAGCTGACCAATAGACGCAGGTAAGCCGCCGCTGTGGGGCCGCGGCACATTAATTCTTCAGCATTCGGACAGCCATTCCACAGCCAGCATTTCATCACAAACAAAAGGACTTACTGGAACGGCGAAAGCAAATCTGGGGCCGAAACCGGCTCGGGCTGTTCGAAATCGGACAACAGGCGCGGGGCAAAGGTCCAACCCGATGAATCATCCGGATTTTCCACTTGCCACAAGTCTGCTGGCGGAATGCTGGCGTGCAAGTTTCGGTTGGCACAGCCGGGCAAATTCATTCTTCGCCCAGATGGCGACAATCACGAATGGCGTCATCAGTCCGATCACCAGCAATCGTCCGATCCACGGGGTTCTGATGCAGACGGTGCGTGTGCAAAAGGTCTCACGGGCGTTCCAAACCCAAGGCAACCCGCAAACGAGGATGACCGTCCAGAACCCGCAATAAGCGCCCAGAACAAGTGCGCCGGCACGAATGCGAAGCCAAAGCAGGAAGAAAGCAAGGGAGCCCGCGATGGCGGGCACCAGGGTTACCCATAGTCCGGTGCGGCCCGTCGTCCTGATCGCTCCCAGGTTCAGTGGGAATTGCGCATTGCCAGCGATCAGGACCGACAAAACCAGTAGATACGTTGTCGAGATTGCAAGCCAGAGCAGAGCGCTCCAGCGGCCAATCTCCGAGCGGAGGGAACGAGCCATAAACACCCCCTTCGAGAAGCGCTCAATCTTCAATACGATTGCAAGTCGAAGGTCGTTCCCGTGAATCCAATTCACCCCTTAGTCCCGCCTACTCCGTATCGCTCGGGTCACCAGCCCCCTCCACACCCACAGGCTCATTTTTGCCGTGTTCAGGGTCGTACTGGTGCGCTATCATCCACGCCTTGAACTCCGCCGCCGGCTCTTCCCTCACCGCCTTGTCGCCTCTGTAATAGGCGTCGTCTTTCAAATCAACCTTCAGTTCGCAGGTATCTCCCATTGCCGGCAGCAGAAGTTCCAGCCTGCCCGGCTTCTTCCACCGCGCCCTGAAGGTCTCATACCCGATGGAGTTCATCATCCGATTCGCGCAGTGGTAGCTGTAGTCGAAGCCACGCGGATCTCCATTCTCATACAGATTCGCCCGGCCCTCGCCGTCCACTCCCTCCAGGTAATGGTTCTCGTAATGCGAATGCGAGCTGTGCTGAAAGATGTGTACCCGCAGCGGAAAATCCGCGGCTCTATAGGTCTTCGCCTGCGCGATTGTCGAAAACAACAAACCAATTGCTAACCCGCTTATAAGATGGATTGCAGTACGGCGCATGATCGTTCCTTCCTGACTTGGCCAATGGCCGGTTGTGAAGCGCTTGAGATGGAGTCAACCAGACCCCTGGTCCCTTCGCTCGCGGTGCGTATTTGGGATTTCTACTCATTAAGAGCATGAAATTGGAAAAGCGTTCGCAGGCGATGCAAAGCAACAAAGCCCATGCGAGCCAGTAGCGAGCGTCCGGCGCACCGCAGATGCCAAATTCCCGCATCGGCGCATCTCACTCGCCAGGAACGTTGCAACTGACCCCACCGGGAGAGACCTGAGTGGATAGTTCAGAGTTCCGAGTTCTTAGTCGTCGGTCGAGTTAAATCCTTCCAGACATCCGAATCAAAGGCTGATCGCAACCATCTGATCCGACAATCGCCGCCGGCCACGGAGAGCTTAGAACCTGACACTAAGAACGAAGATCCATGCGTTAGACTCCTGCTTATGATTCATGACGGCAGGAACAGAAAACTTCCCTTTGATCCTGAGGAGGCGTTGCGGCACTTGAAGGCCGCGGACGCGAAGCTGGCGGGACTGATTGAGCGGGTGGGCCCTTTGATGATGAAGCTGGATTCATCGGCTTCGCCCTTCCAGTCTCTTCTGGAATCAATCCTTTACCAGCAATTAAACGGCAAGGCGGCAGCGACTATTCATGGGCGGGTGCGGGCGTGTTTCGGGGGCGACCCTGCGCCGCAGTTGCTGCTGGATACGCCGGACGATCGACTGCGGGCGTGCGGTGTTTCCGGCAACAAGATCAAAGCGTTCAGGGATCTGGCGGCCAAGACACTGGATGGCACGGTGCCGACCCATGCGGCGATCAAGAAGCTCTCCGATGCTGAGATTATTGAACGACTTACAGCGGTTCGCGGCATTGGCGCGTGGACCGTGGAGATGCTGCTGATCTTCCGTTTAGGCCGCACGGATGTGTTTCCGGTGACCGATTACGGTGTGCGCAAGGGATTCGCGCTGACGTTCCAGAGAATCCCGAAGACGCGCGCGCTGACAGCGGCGGATTTGCCGAAAGCAGACGTGATGTTGAAACGCGCGAAGAAGTGGTCGCCGTATCGCAGCGTGGCGAGCTGGTATCTGTGGAGGGCGTGCGACTTAAAGGCAGTGGACAGTGAACAGTGAGCAGTGGACAGTAGTAAGGGTTTGGGGCCAGGGACTGCTGGCGCCGAACGCAGATACACTTATTCTTTTGCGCGGCGCGAAGCGGCACGGTCGACGCTGAGGCATCATAGGGAATAACGCGGAAATAGCGCGGAATATGTGCAGAGGATTGGAAGGATTATGCCTCCCGGGAAACGTTTCATTTGTATTCATGGACATTTTTATCAACCGCCGCGAGAGAACCCGTGGCTGGAGACGGTGGAGACGCAGGACTCGGCGGCGCCCTATCACGACTGGAACGAACGCGTGTGCGCGGAATGCTATGCGACGAACGGCGCAGCGCGGATTGTGAACGTGAAGAACAAGATCATGCGCATTGTGAATAACTACGCGCGGATGAGTTTCAATTTTGGACCGACACTGCTGAGCTGGCTGAAGGACAACGCGCCGCGGACCTACCGGATGATTCAGGACGGAGAGCGGCGGAGCCGGAAGAGCTACAAGGGGCATAGCTCGGCGATGGCACAGGTTTACAACCACATTATTATGCCGCTGGCGAGCGACCGCGACCGGCTGACGCAGATCCGGTGGGGCATTGCGGACTATGAAAAGCACTACGGCGCGCGGCCGGAGGGGATGTGGCTGGCGGAGACTGCGGCGGACAGCAGGTCACTGGAACTGATGGCGCAGGAGGGAATCCGGTTTACGCTGCTGGCGCCGCACCAGTGCAAACGGACGCGGCCTCTGAGCGAAGACGCGGGAGACGAGGGCGGGGGATGGACCGAGACTCCGGGGTCTGGAGTGGATACGACGCATCCATACCTGGTTCGGTTTCCCTCCGGGGCATCGATTGCGGTGTTCTTTTATAACGGCGCGGTGTCGAGGGCAATTGCGTTTGAAGGACTGCTGAACTCGGGGGAGACCTTTGCTGGACGGTTAAGGGCGGGGTTCAAAGACGGCAATCAGCCGCAACTGGTGCACGTGGCGACGGATGGCGAATCGTACGGACACCATCACAAGTACGGAGAGATGGCGCTGGCCTATGCGCTGCGGCTGCTGGAAGCGGACAAGACGGTGAAGCTGGCCAACTACGGGATGTTTCTGGATCAGTTTCCCCCGGAATATGAAGCCGAGATTGTGGACGACACGTCGTGGAGTTGCGCGCACGGAATAGAACGGTGGCGTTCGAACTGCGGCTGCAACGGTGGCAAGCCCTTCAACCAGCTTTGGAGGACACCACTGCGCCAGGCGCTGGACGAATTGCGCGACGCGATTGTTCCGTTGACCGAAGCGGAGGGCGGGAAGCTGTTTAAAGACGTGTGGGCAGCGAGGGACAGCTACATCGATGTGGTGCTGGATCGCAGCGAGGAAACCGTGGACCGGTTTTTGCGGGCCCATGCCAGCCAGGACTTAGGCGCGGACGAGCGGGTGCGTGCGCTGGAGTTGATGGAGATGCAGCGGCACGCGCAACTGATGTATACGAGTTGCGGCTGGTTCTTCGACGACATTTCAGGAATTGAGACGGTGCAGATTATTGCCTATGCGGCGCGTGTGCTTCAGCTGGCGCGGTGCTTGTTCGGCGCACAGGCGGAAGGGTTGGAGCCGGCGTTTCTGGCGCGAATGGCGGAGGCGAAGTCGAACCTGGCCGATGCCGGTGACGGAGCGCAGATCTACCGGGCGTGCGTGGCGACGATGGAGCTGGGGTTGGAGAAGGTGGCGGCACACTATGCGATCAGCTCGATATTCTCGTCGTTTGGCGAGGAGACGGAGTTGTTCTGCTACAACGTGCGGCGCATTTCCTACGACATATTCAACTCGGGACGGGGACGGCTGGCGCTGGGCCGGGCGCACATTGCGAGTGCGATTACGGGCGAGCACGAGAATTTCTCGTTTTCCGTTTTGCATTTCGGCGACCAGAACATTACCGCGGCGGTGAAGGCTTACAACGACACAGACGCGGTGGAGTTCGATGAGTTTGCAAAGAAGGCCGCGGAACTTGTGCAGAGGGCGTATTTCCCGGAGGTGATCCGTCTGCTGGACCGGTATTACGGGAAAGTGGATTACTCGTTGACCTCGCTGTTTACGGACGAACAGCGGCGAATCGTGCAATTGATTTTGAACTCGACGCTATGGGATATCGAGAACACGCTGACCACGATTTACGAAGACCACGCGAGCCTGCTGCATTATCTTTCGCAGGCCGGGCTGCCGAAGCCGCCTGCTTTGACGCTGGCTGCCGGGTTCGCGGTGAATGCGGGACTGCGGCGAGCGCTGGAGACGGACCAGGTTGACCAGGCGCAGGTGCGGTCGTTCCTGGCGATGGCCAAGCAGGACATGGTCCCGCTGGAGACAGCGACACTGAGCTATATCGCCGACCAGCGGATGAAGCGGGCGATGGTGGAGCTGCAGATATCCACTGGATCACTGGAGATGCTGGACCGCGCTCTGGCCATGGCGCGAACGCTGGTGGAGCTGCCATTCGACTTGAATCTATGGCAGGCGCAGAACATCTGGTATGAGATTCTGCGCAGCTCGAGAAGCACGCTGAGTGCGCTGAGCCCCGAAGATTTGGATAAGTGGGAGAAGCGATTCAACGAGCTGGGTAACTGTCTCTCGATTGACTGGGAGGCAATCAGCGCGCAGCAGCCGGTTGCGGCGGGAGATTGAAAAGGCAGATGACAGATGACAGGTTACAGATGACAGTGATCCATCCGAGTGACCAGGTTGCAAATGTGCAGGACACCGTGTCGCATGGCACGTGCTGACGGAGAAGCGCCTGGCGGCTGCTGTTGCCTGAGGGTGAAATACCATTTGGGCGGCTTATTCATGGTGAGCTGGCCGCTTGTGCCGTTAACATGAATGCGGCAATCAAATGAGAAAGCTTCCCCTCCTGATCTCGCTGCTTTGTTCGCTCGCATGCGGGGCAGGGGCGGCTTCGCCCGCTCCAGCGAACATCACGCAATGGCGGTCGGGGCTGGTTGAGATCAACGATGGCTGGGCCGCGCATGAGGGCGACAACATGGCCTGGGCGGCGCCGGGCTTCGATGACCGCGGCTGGCAGACGGTGGATCTGGAAGACATGGGCAGCGCGCAGCCCGGCTGGTACTGGTTCCGAAAACATGTGACCGTTGGGCCGGATTACCCTGAGGTCCGATTGCTGCTCCAGGGTGGTGAGGGAACCTATGAGCTGTATGTGAACGGGCAACGGATGCAGGGGGCCGGGATTCTGTCTCCGCTTGTGGTGAATCGTCCGGTGGAGCGGGTCTTCACGCTTGACGACGACAATGGCGATTTCGAGATTGCACTGCGGACGCATGCGACGACCGGCTACGCCGCTTATGGCTTTCCGCTGTTTCTTTACGCGACCTTAGGCCGACGAACGGTTATTGAATACGAGCGGCAGGCGCTTGAAAGCGGGCGGTTATACTCCGCTGCGCCGACTGTTGCCATCAACCTTCTGCTGGTGATTGCGGCACTTGGGGCACTGGCTCTTTTTGCCAGCCAGCGAACGCAGCGCGACTATCTGTTTCTGGCCATCTTTCTTTTCCTCACCGGCGCTTCCAATGGCCTTTGGCATTTGCAGCAGGCGGGGGTCGTGCCTATTTCGGCGAATTTTCTTCTTGCCGATCCTCTGGTCTATCTGATCTCGATTGCGCAGATCGAGTTCACACTCAGCTTTGCGCGGCGCCGAGTGGGAATCGGGTGGCGGGTGTACGAGGCGCTGCTGCTGTTGCCGGCTCTGCTTGTGCCGCTCTCGTGGCTGGGCCACTTTTCTCAGGACACATACACACTCGTGCAGGTGGCGTTTACTGCTCCAAAGGCATTTCTGCTGCCGGGATTCCTGGCCTATTGGTACCGCCGCGGAAATCGCGAGGCGGGCTTGTTGATTCTTCCCAGCCTGGTGCCAACGGCGATGGGCGTGGCCTTCGACCTGGGCCTACTCTCTGGATACTTTGGCTGGAAGAGCCTTGACGTTCTGACCGACCCAATCCAGATTGGCGTTTTTCCTGTGCAGATTTCCGATGCGGGCAGCGCGGTGTTTCTGGCGGCCATAGGGGTGGTCATGTTTTTCCGTTTCACGCGGGTGAGCCGCGAGCAGGCGCGAACGGCGGCCGAGCTCGGAGCGGCGCGCGAGATTCAGCAGCGGCTTGTTCCAGCTTCCCTTCCCAAGCTACCGGGCTTTCATGTGGAGGCAGCCTATCTTCCGGCGCAGGAAGTCGGCGGCGATTTCTACCAGGTGCTGGCACAGCCGGATGGGTTTGCGCTGATCGTGGTGGGGGACGTGAGCGGCAAAGGACTGAAGGCGGCGATGACGGGCGCGTTGGCGATTGGCGCGCTGCGCACGCTGGCTGCCGAGAATCTGAACCCCGGCAACTTGATGGAACGGTTGAACCGGCAGATGTTGGCTGCGCAGGAGAGTGGGTTTATCACGTGCCTGTGTCTGCGAGTGTCGCGTGAGGGCGTAGTGACGATGGCCAATGCCGGGCACCTGTCGCCATACCGCAGCGGAGTGGAGATCGATCTCGACTCGGGGCTTCCGCTGGGCTTGGCTGCGGATGTGGTGTACGGTGAGACGGTGATTGAGCTGGAGGCCGGTGACCGGCTGACGCTGCTGTCGGACGGCGTGGTGGAGGCCATGAATGCACAGCACGAGCTGTTTGGCTTTGAGCGAACCCGCGAGATCAGCGCCCAGTCCGCACACGACATTGCTGCTGCGGCGCAGGCGTTTGGGCAGGAGGACGATATTACGGTGTTGACGGTAGAAAGACAGGGAATTAAAGCAGATTACAGATGACAGTGGTTAGCGCCTCAGCGAGCAAAGGTCCTCGTCGAGCCCAGTAGGCACCTAGAGGGACTGGGGAATTTGCGCTGCCAGCTTCCATGGGGATCCACTGCACGGTGAGTTGGGGTGGTGTCGCGGATGCGCGAGGTGGTCATCCGTATGGCGCTGGGCGCTCAGAACCGGGATGAACTTCGGCGAGTATTGTCGGCAGGACTTGCCAAATGAGTTATACCGGCTTCGAGAACACGCCCTTAATTCGACGGAGCGCTTGGAGTTTCTGAAAGCGCGTGGATAATTGCTTCTGTACGATTTCCTTATGAAATCTGTGGATTCGGCTTCTGATCCGGGCTATTTTTACTTTGGTGTTTACTGTTCTTGATAACGTACATGGCGGCGTCGGCAGCGCTCAGCAGACTGTCTTTTGTTGTGCCTTCCTGCGGGTAAAGAGCAAAGCCAATGCTGGCCGCGCCATTCAACATATAACCTCCCACGGCGAATGGGCGGTCGAAGCAGTGATCGAGCCTGGCAACGATTTTATCGAGGTCGGGGAGGCCATTGTGGAGCGAGACCAGCGCGGCGAATTCATCTCCGCCCAACCGCGCGAGCATATCGCGGCCGAGCAACTGGTGGCTCATGCGAAGGGCCGCCTCCTGGAGGTAAAGATCGCCCACATGATGGCCATACGTGTCGTTGATTAACTTGAATTTGTCGAGGTCGATGTAGATCAGGGCAAAGAGTCTGCCGGATTGGCGGGCCACTTCGATTTGCAATTCGATGAACTTTTCCAGCGCGAAGCGGTTGGGAATATCGGTGAGCAGGTCGTACTCGGAGCGGCGACGCAGATCGGCGTAAAGCCGCCGGGTTTCGATGGCCAGCGTGGCCAGCCGCGCCCCATTATGTAGCGCTACAGTCTCACGGTCGATGGGCGGTGTATCCGGCTTGAGTCCCGCGAAGAGAGTGCCGAGCGCCGGACCGACGCGGGCATCGATGCTGGCGCGGACGATGCGCAGGGTATTCAGCTCCTGCGGACAATCACCAAGCCGCTCCCCATCGGTGAGTTCACACCAGCATGGAGCGCCCCCCAGAGTCGAAGAGAGCATCGCCGCAATTTGCATGAGGATCTCGGCAAGGGGCCGGGATTCGTTGATGTCCTCGAGAATGCGGCTACGCTGCCGCTCAAGATCGGCTTCGACCTCGATGCGAGCCGACATGACAGCGGTTTGACGCCGTACCTTGCGTTCCAGGACCCAGCCCCTGGCGATGACAATGAAAACAACCATCAGGAGCAAACCGAGGACCAAAAGGAGGTTGCGCATGTTGAGCAACGAGGGCTTGGCGACGACTGAAATATCGTCGAAAGAACGAAGCAGAATGTCGAAGGGCACGGGGCCGTTCCGTTGATTGGAACTCAGTTCGACGCAGATTCCGGAGACTCGAGCAATGGAGCCTATAGGAATCGGCTTCATGGGTGGAAGCGGAGTGAGGCTGGCCTTGTCTGAGTGGTGATAAATCGCAGTGAACAGGTGGCCATTGGTCTCCAGCACATACTCGTCCTGCTCCGCTTCCCGGGCCTCTGCCACCACCTGGCCTTCAATGGAGACCAGATCGTAGATGTGGCCGAATTGGACATTGTCGCTCGTGGAGAGATCGTCCCATGTCTCCGGACGCGGCTCGATGGGCGCTTGCGAGTGGCTATCCTGGATTTCGGCGCGCACCAGGTTGAGAAAGCCGCTGTGAACATCGGGGAAACCGTAGGCGTCAGCAATATCGCCGATTTGCAAGGGGTCACTTGTCTCGGTCGAGACCCAGATGCTCTTGGAGCCATCCTGCAGCACGACGGCCGCGCCCGGCTGATAATACGTAATGGTTCCGCGAACCCGGACTCTGGAGGTGAGATCGCGCACCCGGTATTCGGCGAGAATTGTGTCCATGGCCGTGATCGAGAGGGTCCACGGACTTGCGCTGGCGGGCTTTAGAACCTTCACATCGGACAGGGCGCTGCAGTGGAGCATGACACCGGTCTGCTGCATCTTGCTGTCGAAGATCGCCGAGTCAACCCCAGTGACTTCCACTTCGGCATCCAGCAGGTCTTTGAGTTCCTCTCTGTCAGCGCTCTGTATGGACGCATCCACCGTTCCGCCGTCCGCAAGCATATGCAGATAGGTGAGGCGTCCACCTTTGCTGAGGACCACGTCGGCGGAGCGGACCACGGCGCTCACCGTTACGAGCATGGCATCGTGCTGGATACGAACCAATTCGTCGTAGGTGGCGGGTGTAGGTTTGGGCAGATCGCCATGGGAGAGCACCGTGATGTCATTGGTCTCCACGATGGGACGGAAGCTCGGCTGCGTAATTCCCCGCACACGCACGCGATCACCGGGGACCAGTTTCAGGCTCCTGGTGGTAAACAAATAAATGGCCGCCTCGCCTTCCTGGACAAACAGCGTTCTATCGCTGCTGCGGAAGTAGGTGACGGTGGCCTCGAAGTCGACAGGATAGTGATTGGCGGCCTCGGTGTTGCTGAGGGCGTGAATGGCGCTCAGCGAGGTCAAGGGGGCAGATGACGCTGCACCGGCGGCCAGGGCCCACCCGAGAATGATTGCGAACGTTGGGAGAAATCTTTTCATCGAAAGGAATTCGATCAAACTGGCGCTAACCCTTTCGTGTGTCTCTGGTTCTATCGGCAGGAACGGCTGAATTATCCATTGCGGGGCACAGCAAGGCTGGACGAGTGCGTATCACAGAAGATGGAGAGAATCTGCGCCCTTATCCTACGCTCGAAAGAATCGGATTGAGGGAGCAGTTTTTCGGATGGCGGTTGGAGACTCTAGCTGCGCCAGTGCAGGTCAACCGGTCCGTCGATCGGGTGTTTCGGTGGGGTGCTTGACTGGGCGGAGTCGAGGCGGGCCTGCTTGAGGGCGAAGTACCACTTGGCGGGCTTGTCGGCATCATCGATCAGCATGAGGCTGGGATTGTGGCGAAGGCCTTCGGCCTGCTGGATCATGGTGACCTGGTCTTGCCGCACAAACTTTGCGCCAAAGAATTTGGCAATGGGTGTAACGAGGGGGACGTGGTAGAAGACGTTCCATGCGGCGATGACGTCGATGCGGCACGTTGATGCCGTAACTGGAGTGACGGTGGTCAGCGAGGAAAACCACTTGTCTCCGGCGCGGATAACTTCAGTGCGGCGGTTGGGCAGGGTGAAGTCGATGGTGGTTTCAATGGGCGCGCCGTAGACGCCGAGGAGTTTGTAGGGCGCGGAGTTGCCGCTGGGAGCGTGCGCGGACATGCGAAAGCCCTCGGGGATGGGCTCGAAGCGCTTAGTCTTTTCGCGAATGCTGGCGCGGGATCGCCACCACCAGGCTTGGTGGACAAAGGGACCGTGGGCAGGGTCCATGAGGCCAATGATGCCGTGATCGACATTGCAGGGCAGGTCGGCGGTAAGGTGGGCGGTGCGGTAACGTGGGCCGAACTTGGCTAGCTCTGGCACGGGGCGGAGCGCGGCTGAATCGGATTTGCGGCCGGTTCCGGCGGAGGGGATGTAGACCCAGGCGTGGCCGTCGCGCTCTTCACAGGGGAAAGCGGTAGCGTAGATGCGGGTGGCGTCGAGGTGGTCGTGACTGGAGAGCGAGGGGATGAGCGCGCACTGGCCGCTGCAGGGCTCGAACTCCCAACCGTGGTAGCGGCAGGTGACGCGGTTGCCGTCGAACCAGCCGTAGCTTAGGGGAATGCCGCGGTGGGGGCAACTGTCGCGCATGGCAAAGACGCGGCCGTCTGTGCGGCGACCCAGCACCAGTGGAATGTCGAGGAGCATGGCGGTGGCGAGCTTGCCGGGGCGGAGACGGCTGGTGCGGAGGGCAGGATACCAGTCATCGTAAAGGAGCGTGGCGGTGGGGCCCTGGATGGCGAGGCCGGTGTCTGACGTGGTGATGAGCGACATCTGGGACTGACGATAGCACTGCCGGTGGCTTGGATGCCAGCCGCGTTGGCCGTCAATGAGGGGGTCGAGTAAATGATCCAGGCAATCTCAAAGATGGCTCCGATAAGGCATGCTGCGCCCAAAAGGAGTTCAACCACGCCTGAATCGATTTGAAGCTTTTCCTTGCTCATATGCGCTTTCAGCATTGAGGCGACGCGAGGATCTGCGCGAGCTGAGCTTGATTGAACGTGGTGGAGATCTCGTCTTTGCGCCAGTGCTTCTGACAACCGGGGAAGTCGAGCGGGACGCACTGCGAGGCGATGCCGCGAGCACGCATCTCATACCCGCCAGGAAGGATGTTGAGCAGGCAGGCGACTGCAGCGACCCCGGTATCCGGTTCGCGCTGCCAACGCTCAAGCCAGCGGCTGAATCCAGTGGCGTGGGGGACGAGGAAGACCTTTGTGCCGAGAGCGCCCATGTGGCGTGTGAGGCGGTTGACGGCGCAACCGGGGCTGCAGGCGGCGCATTGCATGTCGGGCCCGGAGATGCGCGCGCGGCAAAAGGTGGCGTAGGGGCCGCGCATGCAGGCGGGAATGAGAACAACCTTCCGTGGTGTGCTTTCGAAATCAGCGCGGAGGCCGCGGTTCATGATTTCCGCGGCGACCATACCGAGGTGATATTCCACCGGCTCTTTGCCGCAAAGGAGTTGGTCTTCGCGGCAGGGGCGGTGGGCGTACTCAGTGGCGAGGAAGCCGCAGACGCCGACGGTATAAGCGCCCAAGGCCAGATCCGCCTCGCTACGGAACCATTCGAAGAGGCCGATGGCGGTCTGGACGCATTGGATGGCTTGCGGGGGCGGAAGCGAGTGGAGATACCTGCGCCAGTTGTCGAGACGCATGGCTTCCTGCGCGAATTCGCCGGTGGCGTGGAGCCACTCGATCAGGCGCGGCAACCCGTCGAGCATTCTGTGGGCGTATTCGGCCTGAGATAAAGCGCGTGGCGGCGATTGGGGTGGTGTCAAAGCGTTCTCGAAGCGGGAACAGAGTCTCTGACCGCGCCTGGAGTGACGGCAAGGATTTGCGCGCCGGCAGGATTCGGAGTTGGGACAGGGCAAAGGCTGACGGGCGATGTGCGGCATGAAAAAGGCGCGTATGAGAGCCGCCCGTAAGAAATCGACAAGCGGCTTCATCCGCGGCGACTTGTGGCGCAGCCGGCAGAGTCCGCGTGCCGGGACAAGAGCCCAGGTTGGAGAAGATTCCGCGGCGTAGAGATATCGGTCACAGAGCAGGCCGAGGGTCAGGAACTCGATGGCGTACTCGCCGATGCTGCGGGGGACCTCATTCAGGGCAGTGCGTACAAAATCGCTATAACCGAGGACCTCGGCCATGGCGCGAAGTTCAATTTCGGCGAGAAGCTGATCTGAAAAGCGAGCGACGTCGGCATAAAAGCCGACGGACGCGGGGCCGGGCAGGCGCAGGTCATAGATCAGGTTAGGGGATGGGATAGGGATCGGTGCGTGTGCAGGGCGAGATTGGGCGAGCACGTGCATCGCATGGCTCTTTCTGCGATTCCACGCTTCGCCCCATGGCTGCGCATGGAAGGACACAGAGCATCATACGCTTGGCTTGTTGAATGGGTTCCCCTGAAACCGAATCAGTTTTGCGATTCGCCGGTTTTGAGGAGCTTGCCGCCTTTGAGCGTGAAACACTGGCCGCGCCAGACGATGGTGTTGCCGGCGAGGCCCGCGACCCAGACTCCCATGGCAACGAGGTCACGGAGAGGCAGGAGCCAGAGATTGGGCAGGACCTGGTGGTCGGCGAGAACCTGGGCACCAACAGTCATGGCCAGGGCGAGGCGGAGAAAGAAGCTGAGCCCGAGGAGCCAGAGGCTGACGGGGCTGACGCCGCTGGCGACGACATTGAGGAGGGCCCAGGCGAGGCCGTGGGTGAAGATGAGTCCGATGTAGCCGCCGGGACGGGCGTCGCGGACGGTGCGTGCCCAGCGGAGTTGATGATCGATGAAACCGCGCCAGGTGTAGGGAGGGGTGGAGGTTTCGACGACTTCGGCGCTGAGGACGACGCGGTAGTCGGCGCGGCAAATGCGGACGCCCAGTTCGTAGTCGTCGGCGAGGTGGTCGACGAGGGGGGTAAGGCCGCCGATCTTTTCGAGGGCTTCTCGACTAATGGCGAGGGTTGAGCCGAGGCCGTAATGCAGGCCGCGTTCGATCATTTTGGAGAGCAGGACACCGGCCTGGAAGTCGGTGGCGATGCCGAGGGACTCGAGACGCGAGGGAAGCGTGCCGTGGGCGCGGCCGCGGTAAAGGGCCGTGACGAGGCCGACTTGCGGTTGGGCGAAATGGGCCATGACGCGCTCGAGGTAGCGGGACGAGACGGTGATGTCGGAGTCGTTTATGAGGAGGTAGCGGTGTTGGGCATGGGCTGCAAGCTGAATGAGGGTGCTGACTTTGCCGTTGGTCCCGAGGCTGGCAGGGCAGTGGATCAGTTGGATGGGACGACCTGGGAATTCGCGCTGGAGTTCTTCGACAGCCGCGATGGCCGGGTCGTCGAGGGACGAAACGCCGAAGAGGAGTTCGTAGTCGCCGGTGTAGGTTTGGCGGCAGTGGCTTCGGAAGGCGTCGAGCATGGAGGGATCGAGGCCTTTGAGGGATTTGAGGACGGTGACGCCGGGGGCGAAGGCCGGGAGCGCGGCGCGGCGTGCGGCGATGAAGCCCCAGGCGGCGAGGATGGCGGCGAGAAAGTAGCCCATGCCGGCGACGGTGAGAACCGTGGTGAGGATCTCCACGGATTGGGCAAGGACGTGAGGCATGTGTGCTGCAAGTTTAATGGACGACGCGCCGGGACGAGGTAATTCTCAGCAAACCACTTGGGGCAGGCAGCTGCGGTGCGGCAGACGCTCGCGCGGAAGTGTAAAGGATGTCCCGGGACAATGTGTAAAGGATGTCATGAGACCGAACAGCGAGGGACTTGGGGCACCTGGCGGGGATGGATCCCAGGTTGTTGGCCGGTTGAGTGACGCTGATCACATAAAGTGAGGGAAAACCGGGATACTTTCGCTCCACAAGGTCGAAAAACTCTTTCATTAACTCCTAGGGTTTCCTGAGTGGCGCTTCCCGCGCCTTACTGGAGGTGTTCGTGCCAATAACGGTCATTCTTGCTGTTGGGCTGGATTCGATGCAAGTGGAGACGCACCGCTGCGTTTGGAAATCGTCGGGGTTCTTTGTGATTGCCGCTTCCACCGTGCAAGAAGCCATCAGTCACTTTAAGGCCGGCGACTTCGACGTGGTTCTTCTGGGCAATTCTCTTGCCTTCGACAAGAAGGAGAGGCTGACCTACCTGATTCGCGCCTCCGGCTCCAAGGTGCCGGTGGTGAGCATCGGTGACCCTTCGAGCGACCCGGACTCGTACGCGGATGCAACGCTGCGCAGCGATCCGAACGTGCTCTTGACGGGGATCATCGCGATCGTCGCGGAACGTGCGAAAACGCGGTGTCCGCCGCCGTTTCTGCTCGGCGAACTCGCCTAGTACTACAGTTGTAACTAGATAGTAACTTTCCTGAACGCGTGGGAGGACCTAAGCTATAGGTGCTCATGGGGCTCCCGGCACAGCGATGATGGGGAAATCGATTCGAGGATGGCGGAAG
>Ga0187847_10001071_pt1 | contig 26247 bp, 21 predicted proteins | sample June2016WEW_4_10_FD_132458 | JGI IMG/M metagenome (GOLD analysis project Ga0187847, IMG submission 132458) | Peatland microbial communities from SPRUCE experiment site at the Marcell Experimental Forest, Minnesota, USA - June2016WEW_4_10 | ecosystem: Environmental > Terrestrial > Soil >...
CGGCTGATGCCGCAGTACTCGAATATCTTTCTGGCTAACGAATTCGTTTTCTAACGACGCTGGCACGCCCGGCCGGGTTGTACGCAGGATCCCTCGTTGACAGGGGGCCCCGGAACAGACAGAACGCTCCCAATTCTTTCGACGGATCGACACTCGTGAACGTCCCGTCTGTCCCTGGCGTCCGCGATTCTTATGCCGCTGAAAGCGACCTCTTCTTCGCATCGAGTGCCGGCAAAAGAAGCTTTAGAAGCGCTTGGTCGGAGAACGGGTTCTGACCTGAAATCAACTCGCGATCTTGAAGGACGTAGCTCCCCCATGGAGCGACCACACTCACGTCACCGCCCGCCGTGCTCAAGGCGAAGTCCGGGTAGAAGAGAACCTTGCCATCAATCTCAATCGGCTCGCGCTGCTGCTCTTCGGCGGTGGAAAAGATGGTCATCTTGTATCCGGCGTAGATCCAGCCCTTAGCCTTTGCCCGCGCTCCAGCGGTATCGCCCGCACTCAGCGCGGCGACAAACTCGACTGAATTCGGAAGCGCTGAGAGAAGTGAAATCGGGCCATGGCAAAGCACTGCCGTGGGCTTGGATGTTTCGTGAAAGTGCCTCATCACTATGCCGGCATTGGGATCATCGAGAAGATCGATCATCGGGCCATGGCCGCCGGGGACGAAAACCGCGTCATATTGATCCAGGCCCGACGCGATGACATCCGCGATGCGGCTTGGATCTCTGAGCCCATGCAGCCCGTCGCGGAATAGCATATAGTCTTGAAGCTTGGCCGCGTCCCCGCCGAAGAAATCGGCGACCTCTGAATGCACATCCACTTGGGGTGCGTTGCCTTCGGGGTTGGCGAAGGTAATTTCGTAGCCCTCTTTCATCAGCGCGCGAACCGGAACCGTCAGTTCGTTGAGGTAGTAGCCAGCGCCGGTATAAACCTTGCCATCTTTCAACGGCAAGCCGCGACCACTCGATACTAGTACCAAGATTTTTCCTATTGTTGTCATTTCGTCCTCCTTTTGGATGGCCTCTGGCAGTAAGGCTATGCTCATTAGGCTACAAAACCCCCAGTGCGTCTATTGGACGAAGGTATCGGCGATGCTGTCGCGGTTCCAAGCATGGGCATGGCTGGCTCGGACGACGAACATGCCAGGATATGAATCAGTAAGCTTGGGCCGGTGAGAAGTCACGTCGTCGAGGATCATGTTGCCCACCCTTGAAAATCGCGAAGGGTTGGACATCCTCATCGTGGAAGGATGCAAGCAAAGATCAGCGCGGAAGGCTGGGCCGGCGCCTGCGTATCCCGTTTACGCAATCGACGAACCCGCGTGTGAGCCACCCCCCGGGCCCGATATTAAAGAGTCCTAATGTCGAAGGTTCGTCCGGCGTTGTGTAACTTCGCCGGCTTTGGCACATCTCATGGGTGCGCGCGGTTCCGGCGCCAATTCAACACTCACAAATGAGGAGAATGTTATGAACAAATTTTTTAGTTCGCTGATGGCTGTGTGTTTTCTGACTCTTTCGATAGCTGCATTCGCGCAGGACAACATGAGCCAGGATTCGATGAAGAAAGACGATGCGATGAAGTCGGACAGCATGAAGAAAGACGATGCGATGAAGTCCGACAGCATGAAGAAAGACAGCACGGCGAAGACTACAAACACCGCCAAGACCAAGAAGACCAAAACCAGCAAAGACGCGATGAAGAAAGACGACATGAAGAAAGATTCGATGAGCAACGACAACATGAAGCAGTAAGGGTGTTGGGAGGGGGCAGGTGCGGTCGGCCTGCCCTTTGTTTCCGTTGCCAGTTATTGTCGAGCTACGCTCGACAGGGCAGGCGGGGACATCTGCCCCTACGCAAGAAAAAGCAGGCTCTCACCGCTGAAGCGGGTTCGGGATGACAAGTGGTTGGGACTGCGCAGTTCCCTGTTTCCAGTTTCCAGAAGTACTTGCCTCAAGCTGAGCGGCTTGAATGCGCCGCGCGGTAAACGAAATCCATTGCGACCTTCACGACGTATTCACCGAGACAACGAACGCACGGCATGTAGCCCTCGTGGAGAGCTTCGCGGGCGGTCATGATGCGGACGGGACGGCCTTCGGCGTGGATGTAGGAGCATTTCGCGAGGTGGAAGAGCTTGCCATTTTCCGCGACGACAACGACCAGATCGGGCGGCAGAGGACGAATTGGCGCAGCCATGTGTGAGAGGACCGTGGGGCGCGAAGAATAGGAATTGGCGAGAAAGAAACCTGCCACTATCAGAGCCATAGCGGCAGCAGCCACGAGCCATCCGAAACCAACTGAGCGCCATGCGGGCTTCGCGGCCGCTAATTTGTGCCGCAGGCGCCAGCTAAAACCCAACGGCACCTGGAAGAGGCGCTCATCGCCGTAGATCTGGATGACATTCCGAGTGCCCTCGAGGATGGCGCGGCAGTGGGGGCATTGTTTAAGATGCTCGTCCATGCCGGCGCGGAGAACGGGATCGAGATCGCTTTCGAGATAGTTGGAGATCTCGCGCCAGACTTGTTCGCAATTTCCTACCATGGTTTTTCTCCCTTCGGCAGGGATGGAGAACTGAACCATCCACTGCTCATTTTGGGGGCCAGCAAATCGCGCAACATCAGACGGGCGCGCAATAATCTGGTTTTGACCGAGGCCCGCGAAATGCCGAGCATTCCGGAAACTTCTTCTATGCTGAGGTGGTTCACGTCGCGGAGAATAAAAATTTCGCGATATTTGGCGCCAAGGGAAGCGAGGGCCTCGAGGAGTAACTCGCGGACTTCAGTGCGCTCGAGCGACTCGGAAGGAATTTCGCGCCAATCAGCGAAGTCGCGCGGGGTGTAGGTACCTTCATCCTCGCGGTATTCGCCGATGGGTTCCATGATTTCGGCGTGTTCTTTGCGGCGGCGCATGCGAGCCTCGTTTATGGTGATTTGAATGAGCCAGGTGCTGAAGCGGGCCTCAAAACGAAACTGGCGGATGTTTTTGAGGGCTTTGAGAATGGCCTCCTGGGCGGCGTCTTCGGCGTCGTGCGGATTGCGCAAAATCGAGAATGCGGCGGCGTAGAGCCTGCGTTCATAGGGCTGAACGAGTTCATAGAAGAGATCCCGTTCGCCGTTCTGGACGCGACGAATAAGCGCGTCTTCATTGGTTAGGTCTTTCGGGCCTGCGTTCTGCCCAATGGCCTTGACATCCGCCTTAGGCGCCGGCTTTTCAACCGAACCGGAAGCACTCATCAGTTTCTCGGCTCGGACTGACTCTGTTCGTTCTGACTCGGCTCGTCGTGTGTGGCAAGCGGCGAAGCGGATTTCCCAGAGGAGGATTCAGCGTCGATGGGTTCCTTAATTGGCTCGTTGGTCGGATGTTTGATCGAATCGTCTTCTGTTGCTTCAGCGGGAGTCGCAACAGGCGGAGCGGGCATTTGCCAGCCGACGGGATAATCCGGATTGGTTTTCCAGCCGGTCAGCATGGAAACAAAGTTGCTCCAGCCGTGCAGGATGACCATCACGAGATGGCCAAAGATGAAAAAGATGATGGCCCACATCACCGCGAAATGCCAGATGCGGGCGTAGTGAAATCCGCCCATCAGCCAGGCCAGCCAGGAGAATTGCGCGGGCTTCCAGATGGCGAAGCCGGTGAGCACCGAAAGCACGCCCAAAATAAGGACAGTTGTATAAGCCTGCTTTTGGAGCGGATTATAGGCTTCGGTGGCGGGCGGCTTGGGCCCGAAGAAAAAGTAGTGTCGCACCATCGGCCATATGCCGGGAATATCACGGGGAACGAACAGCACCTGACGGTAATTGCCGGTGACTAATTGGTAGCCGATGTAAACCAGGCCGGTGGCCATGTAGATCCACATGAAGGTGAGGTGCCACTGCAATCCTCCGCCGAGCCAACCGCCGAGAGCGAAGGGGCGCGGCCAGTGCAGGAGATTCACTTGCGGAATCTTGGGACCGAAGCTGGGAAAGGCGCGAAATATCTGCAAACCGCTGCCGATCATGACGAATAACGAACCGACATTGAGCCAGTGGCAAATGCGGACGAGCAGCGGATGCTCGTACACAGCCATTTCGCTTTCTTCACTCTTAACTGAAGTGATTTCCAGTACCGCTTCGCTCACCTGGCAACGCTCCGTTTCTGCAAGATGCGAAAGTCTGCGAGATGCTAAAGCCCGTAAAACTCCGAATAACCCTGGTCTTCCCAGTAGCCGGCGCGTTCGAGAACGTGGCTGACTTTGAGATCGGTCAGGTACTTGGCCTGCTTGTAGCCGATTTTTGTCGGGATGTTGAGACGCAAAGGCGCGCCGTGCTCGCGAGTCAGCGGCCGGTCATACATTTCGTAACAAAGAAGCGTCTGGGGATGCATGGCCGTCGCCATATCGAGTGACTCGTAATAATCGTCGGCACACTCGACGGAGATGAATTTAGCGGTCGGATCAGCGCCAATCATTTGAAGAAAATCGGAGAGACGGACGCCTCCGAAGCGGCCAATGACGTCCCAGCCTTCCACGCAAATGTGGCGGACGTTTTGGGTGATTTTAGGCAGGGATTGAATCTGCGCGAGCTTGTAGTCGCCGGGTTTTTGCACGGCGCCGCTGACGGTTAGGCTCCAGACGTCGAAATCGACGCCGGGATCTTCGACGTCATAGCCGTTGAGGGGAAAACGGTCAAAAGGCGTGAGCTGCGCGTTTGAGAACGTGGGTGCTAAGTGATTGGGGCGAAATAGCTTAGAGGACGCCCAATCGCTGAACGCAAGGCCCTTCTTGAGCAATGGTTGTTGGAATTTAGGTATGGCGAAGGCACCGAGAGCAACGACAGGAGCGAGCTTGAAGAGCTCGCGGCGGCTGAGCCGATTGAACTTGCGGTCAGGGATCTTCAGTTCAGGCATTTCGTCCCCATGCTCTCTGCAGCTCTCCTGGCAACATTATGCGCCCAATCGGGGCAAGAATGGGATGTGCGGAGGAGCAAAAAGTTGCAGGCGATGCGCTCGGAAGGGCATCGTCCGGTGAAAGACATAAAGAACGCAAAGTTGCACGAAGCGCGATCCGGGCCGCGGTACATGAAATCCCTTTTAGGAGAGCAGCGAAAAACCACGCTCAGCCCTCATGATTTTGTGGATTTTGTTGGCGTTTCGGCGCATACTATTCGGGCTATGCCCGGCTCCCCCCAGCCACGGGCGGGGAGTTTTTTATGCATACTTACCAAGATGATGGCGCGGTGAGAACGCCGCCTGCCCGATCCTCGACCGACGAAAAGCAAAACCGGCTGATGAGGATAGCCTTGGGTCTGCTGTTTGTGGCCCTGGCGGTGGTAGCGGTAAAAGATTGGAGCTTCTGGTCGGATTTTCTGTTCCCAGAAGACCAGGTCGCAGAGAGTTCTTCACAAACAACGACGACAGCCAGCACAGTACCAGCACAGACGGCGACTTCGACTGCGCCAGTGGAACACCACACGCGGGCGAAACATCGTGCTACGGAAAGTGCTCCCCCTAAAGAAGCTGAACCTGTGGTTACGCCCGTGATTATGACTTCGAGCCGTACAGTGCTACCGCCGCTGCAAATTGACGTAGTGGGTGGAAATCGGCACCAGACGGTGCAGGCCAGCAAGCGTTCCGTGCAGGTGGACATGCAGAACGCGACGGCGCCGACTGGACCGACTACAAGCTCGCAAGGCGATGGTGTGACTACCAATGCGGCCGACCGAGCTGCGGTGTCTTCCAGTGCGACGAACGTGGTGACGCACTCGGTCACCCCGAATTATCCGACGCTGGCGAAGCAGATGCAGGTGCAGGGAGCGGTGATTCTGGAAGCACTGATCGGGAAGAACGGGAACATCCAAAATCTGCGAGTGTTGAGCGGGCCGGCAATTCTTTCGGATGCGGCGCGCGATGCCGTGAAGCAATGGCACTTCAAGCCTTATCTCATGGCGGGCCAGCCGGTGGAAACGCAAGCGCGGATCACGGTGAACTTCACGATTTCGACGGATTGAAAAATCCCGGCACGGTGGTTGTCGTCTTCAGAGATCCCCATCCGACATTGTTCTCGGATACCCCCAATTCATCCCCAAGACTGAATCATTCGCCCGCTTGGGCAGAGTGAACCAAGGGGGAAATCTCCACCCGGTTGCGTCCATGGCGCTTCGCGTCATAAAGGGCGTCATCGGCGCGCCGGAGCAAATCTTCACAATTGGTAACGAACTCCTCGCCGAGAGGAACAAAGGCGAGTCCAAAGCTGACGGTCACGGCGAGAGCGCCGGCGTCGGTTTCAATCGGTTTGCTGGCCACCGCGAGGCGCAAACGCTCCGCCAGTTTGGCGAGTCCGGAGGGGTTGCAACCAGGGACGACGATGAGAAATTCTTCGCCGCCGTAGCGGCCTGTGCGATCGTAACTACGAACGACAAGGGAGAGACGGCGGGCGACCTCGAACAAGACTTTGTCGCCGACGAGATGGCCATAGGTATCGTTGACGAGTTTGAAGTGATCGATATCGGCCATGATGAGACCGAGGGGATCTTTGTTGCGGCGGCGGCGCTGGAGTTCGGAGATCAGGCAGTCAATGATGGCGCCGCGATTGCAGAGGTTGGTGAGACGGTCATGCCGGGCTTCGAAGCGTAAGGCCTGCTGAGCGGCGAGAAGTGCATCCTGGAGATCGAGGATGCGCTGACCGGCGCGGATGCGGGAATGCAATTCCTCGGCGTGGAAGGGCTTGGTGAGGTAGTCATCGGCGCCGGCTTCAAAGCCGACGATGAGGTCTTGTTTACTGTCTTTTGCGGTGAGGAGCAAGACGTAGCGATAAGGTGCGGATTGGGCGCGAATGCGGCGGCAGACTTCGATGCCATCCATACCCGGCATCATCCAGTCGAGAATGACGAGGGCTGGAGCTTCGGGTTTCTGCAAGATTTCCCACGCGGACTGACCGTCCTCGGCCGACTCCACGCGATAGGACCAGGAGTTGAGCCAACGGAGGAGAACGCGGCGGAAGATGGGATCGTCCTCGGCGACCAAGACGCTCTTGGCGGATGGACGCGGGGCGGATGGCTGGTCAAAGTCGATGGCTGAGGCTGAGTTTTGAACGAAGTCTTGCGCAGGGCTCATGCACAAACCCCGGCAGTGCGGATGTTTTCGCAGAGCGTCTGCCATTCGTGCTCGAGCACGATAAGGATCTTCTCTGCGCGATCCTTATCTGGGCCTGCGAGCGAATTAGAACGCGCCAGTTCTTCGAGTTCACGAGCAGCAGACATGGCTTCAGGAGCTGACAAGTAGCCGGTTTCTCCTTTGAGGCTGTGAGCGGCGCGCATGGCGTCTTCGGCGTTGCCAGCCGCCAGAGCGTCTTTGAGTTCGCGAAGGAGCCGGGGAGATTCTTCCAGAAAAATCTGACATAACTCCTGGAAGAGATCTTCATCACCTCCGAGTCGTTCGATGGCCTCGGCGCGATTCCAAGGAGGACGCAGAGAGAGGGATTTCCCTGCACCGGCTTTGCTTGGTTTTGCCGCGGATTCTGATCGTGCCTGGATTGATCCTGCTTCCATCGCTTTAGCCCCCGCGTCCGAAATACCTGCGAGCACTTCTGCGACTTCGTTCATTCGCATTGGCTTGGTCAGGTAACCATCCATTCCCGCAGCCAGGCAGCGCTCGCGGTCGCCAGTCATGGCATGGGCGGTCATGGCGAAGATGGGAACGTGGCCGCCGGTAATTCTTTCGGCTTCCCGAATGGCTCGAGTCGCGGTGAGACCGTCCATTTCAGGCATTTGAACGTCCATGAAGATGAGGTCGTATTTGGCCTCCTGCGACATGCGTAATGCTTCCCTGCCATTCTGAGCCAACATGGCTTTATGCCCCATTTTGGCAAGAACGCGGAGAATGACGGCTTGGTTCACGGCGTTGTCTTCGGCGGCTAGAATTTGCAAGGAACGCGCGGACTTGCGCAAGACTTTTTCGGGTTCCGGCGCGGAAGCCGCAATTTCTTTCAAGCCAAGAGCGCTGCGGATGGCGATGAGCAAATCGTCTTTGAGCACCGGTTTGGATAAGTACGCTTGCACTTCCAACTGTTTGCAACGGTCGGCGTCGCCCGATCGCACCGCCGAAGTGACGATGACAACCGCGCAGTTGCCAAACTGGGGCTGGCGGCGCACCCTATGAATAAATTCGAAGCCGTCCATCCCAGGCATACAGATGTCAACCAGCAAGAGCCTCGTGGATTCCCCGCGAAGGGCGGCGTCGCTGAAAATGGTGAGCGCTTCCTCGCCGCTCGCGGCCGTCGTGGCCTTCATCTTCCATTGATTGACCAAGCCACTGAGGATGCCGCGATTGGTTTCGTTGTCGTCAACGATGAGAACGGAAACGCCCGCCAAACCTTCGGAGGAAACGATACGCGCGGGGACCGGAATGTCGGTTGCTTCCTCGCACCGCACCGTGAAATGAAAAGTGCTGCCTTTGCCGGGCGCACTCTCCAACCAGATTCGCCCTCCCATCAACTCGACGAGACGCGCCGTGATGGCCAAGCCGAGGCCCGTGCCGCCATACTTGCGAGTGTGACTGCTGTCGGCCTGCGAAAAGGCGCGAAAGAGGATGCTTTGCTTCTCCGAAGGGATTCCGATGCCGGTGTCGGTTACTTTAAACTTCAGTTCTACAGCATTTTGGGCGGCGCTTGCGCTTTCGAGGTGGACCAGCACCTCGCCGGTCTCGGTGAACTTGATGGAATTCCCGACCAGATTGATGAGGATTTGCCGCAGCCTGCCAGGATCGCAAATGACCCATCGGGGAACCATGCCGCCAATTTCGAATGCCAGTTCTAACCCCTTCTGGTGAGCGCGCACAGCGAGGGTTTTCATGACTTGGCCGGCGCATTCGTAGAGATCGAAAGGAACGGCTTCGATTTCCATTTTGCCCGCCTCAATCTTGGAGAAATCGAGAATGTCGTTGATGACGACCAGCAAGGCCTCGGCGGAGGACTTGACCAGGCCAAGGAATTCGCGTTGTTGGGGCGTGAGTTCGGTATCGAGGGCAAGTTCCGTCATACCCATAATGCCGTTGATGGGGGTGCGGATTTCATGGCTCATGTTGGCGAGAAATTCACTCTTGGCGCGGCTGGCAGCTTCGGCGGCATCCCGGGCGGCTTCTAACTGTCCGTTCGTGTTGCGGAGTTCTTCTGTGCGCAGATGGACTTCGTGCTCGAGGTGATCGCGATGGGCGGACAATTCTTCATCGCGTTGCTCGATAAGCGAGAGCATTTCGTTGAATCCAATGACCACTTGCCCAATCTCGTCGCGGCTGGTGACCGGATGGCGGAAGGCATAATTCCGCTGACTGGAGACCTTCTTAATGGTTTCCACCAGCCCCAGCAAGGGATCAGAGATCAGGCGCTGGGTGCGGAGAGCGAGGACCCAAGCAAACAAACAGGAGGCGAACAGGGTGAGCGAGATGACCTCTAAATTGCGCACCGTTCCGGTGTGCAATTCTTCCAAATCGGACTCAAGGTAGATGGTGCCAACGAATTCCCCGTTCAGCAAAATGCGACGATAGTCCAGCAGTCGGTTCGAGGTGAAGCGCGGGCCGTTGCCGGGCATTGCAGCAGCCGGAGGCGGCGGCACATTGAGATCGCGGACGTACGAGGCAAGTTGTTGCCCATCTTTGGCGTAAATCGCCGCTGTGGTTATGTTGGGTTTGGCGCGCAAGGCCGCGAGTAAGTCGCGAGCCGTTCGGACATCTTCAAAAACGATCGATCCCGTGCTGTTGCGCGCCAGGATGTCAGCCAGAGTATCGAGATCCAAGGCAGCATCATGGCGAAAAACAATGGCGTCGTGTGCGACAACGGCCAAGCCGGTCAGGAGCAGACTGGCTGCACTGATGGCCATGATGAGTATGGTCAGTTTCCAACGAATCGACAGGGACTGCGCCAACAAGAACCTCCCCTAAGGTCTTTCTGATTTCATCTTTACTTCTTTCATTCCTTCTTTCATCGGCAAGCGGACGGGGCACCTTCAACGGGGTTGAAGTTTCGGCACGATAAGCCGATAGAGAAAGACGGGCGCGCCACGCATGCTGTTCACCGAAAATCCTGACATTTTTCGTGAAGTGCTGGAAGCGCTACAAAGCGGAATTGCGATCGTGGACCGGGGCGGCAAGATCGCGTTCTGGAATGAAGGGGCGGAACGAATCAGCGGTTACCGCCGGCACGAAGTGGTGGGGCACCCACGGCAGCACAACATTTGTACGCATTGTGACGAGCATGGCTGCGATGGCTGCGGAGGAGCATGCCCTTATGCCGGCGTTCTGCAAGAGGGCAAAGCCAAATCGTGCTCGATGCATTTTCAGCATAGAGATGGCCACCGGGTTACGGTGCAAGCGTGGACCGCACCTGTCCGCAATACTCACGGTTCCATCATCGCCGTAGTACAAAATTTTCATGACATTCACGCGGCGAGCGACGCCCCGGCACGGTTATCTCGTCGACTTGGAGGCGAAGGTTCGCATCTGCCCGATCACGAATATTGTCAGTTGTATCTTCATGAGCAGCTCGCGGGGTTTTCGCAATACCGGTCGCCGTTCGGCGTGCTTCGAATGCATGCACCCAGTCTTGGCAGCGTGGGCACGGGTCGCGGGCGCGAGGCCGAAGATGCCTTAGTTCGACGGATGGCACTGGCGGCGCACGCCGCGATCGACGGAGAAAATTTCTTCGGGCGCTGGGCGACGGAGGAATTTCTTATGCTGGTGGCGAACTGTAATGCTGCACAGCTGGAGGAAGACGCGCGTCGCCTTCAGGAATCGCTCAGTCATGTCACTCTGCACTGGTGGGGCGACGATTTGCCGCTCAATGCCTTCGTCACCTACGGCATTGTACAACCTGGAGATACGGTTGAGTCTTTGACCCAGCGAGCGGGGTTCGCCCACACGGAACTTGGTCAATCCACTTCTAAAAAACGCGCGTCCGCAGGCTAATTTCCATCATGTTCGCGATCATTGGAATCGTCGTGGTGATCGGGGCCATTGTCGCGGGCTACCTAATGGAGCACGGCAATCTGAAAGTGCTGATCCAGCCCGCAGAGCTCATCATCATCGGCGGGGCGGCGGTTGGCACGGTTCTGATCGCGAATCCGTTGCATATTCTCAAGAAAATGGCCGGCGGGGTCGTGGGAGTTTTTGGAGGATCAAAATTCGGAAAACAGCGCTATTTGGATTCTCTGAAGATGATGTACGAGTTGCTCAACAAAGCGCGCCGGGAAGGGTTGATGGCGCTCGAAAGCGACGTCGAAGACCCGGAAAAAAGTCCGATTATGTCGAAAAATGCGGTGTTCGTGAAAGACCACCACATTCGGGACTACTTTTGCGACACGATGCGCATGGCCATTAGCGGAGTGGAGGCATTTGAACTGGACCAACTTCTGGAATTGGATATGGAAGTCCATCATCACTCCGCCAACCAGCCAATTGCGGCCCTGAGCACAATGGCCGATTCCCTGCCCGGCCTCGGAATTGTAGCGGCGGTGCTGGGAGTGGTCATTACGATGGGAGCTCTGGGTGGGCCTCCGGAAGAGATCGGACACAAAGTTGCTGCGGCCCTGGTGGGGACGTTTCTGGGAATTCTACTGTGCTACGGATTTGTGGGCCCGCTGGCCGCCAACATGACGAAAACGTCGGAAGACGAACACGCGTATCTACATGTGCTGCGCGTGCTCATGGTGGCTTTTCTGAAAGGTGCGGCCCCGATTATGGCGGTGGAAACCGCGAGGCGCGCTATTCCGGGGCATGTGCGTCCGTCGTTCGTCGAAGTCGAGAAATATTGCAAGGGCGGCGGTGAAGCGGCGGCGGCTGCTTCCGCGTAACTTTGGGCGGCGCAATATGGGAGACGCACGGCCCATCATCATCGTCAAGAAAAAGGCCAGCCACGGCGCCCATCATGGCGGCGCGTGGAAGGTCGCGTACGCCGATTTTGTGACCGCGATGATGGCGCTGTTTATTGTGCTCTGGCTGCTCAACAGCAGCAAGCAGATTCAGGAAGCTGTGGGAGGATACTTCAAAGATCCTACAGGCAAGTCGAAAAAAGTTGGGTCGAATCTAGCGGGAGCTGGCGAGAATTTATCTCTAAAGAAAGAAGATATGGTCAAGCTCAAGGAGGAGCTGCAAAAAAACATTCATAAGATGAGCAATCTGGATAAGCTCAAGAGCCAGATCGAAATGACGGTCACGGCTGAAGGCTTACGCATCGAATTGCTGGAGTCCGCGTCGGGAACTTTTTTTGGACAAGGTAATCAGAAGCCCAACGACGACGGTAAAGAGCTGATAAACATGCTTGCGCAGGAACTGGGAAAACTGCCGAACAAAATTTCGATTGAAGGTCACACCGATTCAAAACCCTACAGTGGACACAACCGCGACTACGGCAACTGGGAGCTTTCCACTGATCGCGCCAATGCGACGCGGCGCTTGATGCAACAAGACGGCCTCGGAGAAAATCAGGTCACGCAAGTTCGCGGCTACGCAGACCAAAGGCTGCGGAAGCCCAACGATCCGCTGGATCCCTCGAACCGGCGGATTTCTCTTATCGTGCAGTATTTGACGAGCGACGATAAAGATGACAAAGATGAAAAAGATGAAAAAGATGAAAAAGAAAGCCCTCCCGCCGGGGGAACCGGCCAGCCTGACGCCGGCATTAAGCAGGAGCCTGCCAAGCAAGAAGCTGCGCCGGAGGCTCCTTCCAGAGAGACTCCCCCAGCGAAATAGTGCCGCCAGCATTCCCTATTCTTGTATAATTCGCGGTTTACCAATCTTCTCAGGAGTGTCAATCCATGGAGCATCTTCTTCGAATCATTTGCGCGTGGACAATCACGCTCGCCTGCATTACGCCGATTTGTGCGCAGGAGAAAGTTGATTTAGATGTAACAAGCCGCATCCGCTACGAGGAATACCACGATTCAAAAATCATGGACCTGGCGAGCGGCTTGATGGATTCCATTGGCGAGCGCCTGACAGGTTCGCCCAACATGAAACGCGCGAATGAGTGGACGCGGGACCAACTCACGTCATTTGGGTTATCGAACGCACATCTCGAGGCATGGGGACCATTCGGCAGGGGCTGGGCGAACCAGTATGTCAATGTACGCATGACCGCGCCGGATGTCGCACCCTTATTGGTTTACGCGAAGGCATGGACGCCCGGCACGAATGGCGTAGTTTCAGGAAAATGTATCCGCGCCAACATTGAAAAGAAGGAAGACTTCGACAAATACCGGGGCAAGCTGGCAGGGATGATTGTAATCTTCGGTCCGGACGCGGACGTCAAGCCGATTGAAACGGTGCCGTTCCAACGCTACAGCGACGAAGAACTCGCCAAGATGGCGCAATTTGACGCCCACGAGAAGTATCCCTTTACGTATGCGGATTACTTGAAGCGGATGCGGTTCCAAAAAGACGTCGCGAAGTTTCTGGGTGACGAAAAAGTTCTGGCAGTGATTGATCACGGCCGGGGAACGGCGGGCGGAGGCACGGTTTTCGTGCAATCCGGCGGATCGTGGAAAGCCGGAGAAACGATCACGTTCCCGTCGCTCACGATGGCGGTAGAGCATTGGACGCGCATCGCGCGACTTCTCAAGCAGAAAAAAGACGTCACGCTGGAACTGAATGTGGCCAATACGTTCTACGATGACGATCCCATGCAGTACGACACGATCGCGGAAATTCCCGGCACGGACAAAGACAAGAAAGATGAAATCGTCATGCTGGGCGCTCACCTGGATTCGTGGCATGCGGGAACCGGCGCGACGGATAACGGCGCCGGGACCATCGTCATGATGGAAGCTGTGCGCCTGCTCAAGGCGCTCGATTTGAAACCGCGGCGAACCATCCGCATTGGGTTATGGAGTGGTGAAGAAGAAGGTCTGTTCGGTTCGCAATATTACGTGCAGCAGCACTTTGGCTCGCGGCCACCCATGGATGATTCGGACATGAAAGGGATGCCTACCCTGCTTCGGCGCGAAGCGGGCGTGGTCACGCTGAAGCCAGAGCAGGCGAAGGTTTCGGCTTACTTCAACGTGGATAACGGAAGCGGGAAGATCCGCGGCGTTTATCTTCAGGAAAATGCGATGGTCGCGCCCATTTTCGATGCATGGATGCAACCCTTCAAAGACTTGGGCATGACCACCCTCACCATGCGCGACACGGGCGGGACCGATCATCTTTCCTTCGACGCCGTCGGCATTCCCGGATTCCAATTCATTCAGGACCCGTTGGAATACGAAACGCGCACACACCACTCCAACATGGACGTCTATGACCGCCTTCAACCTGACGATCTGAAGCAAGCGGCGATCATTGTCGCAAGCTTTGTGTGGGATGCGGCGCAGCGCGACCAGATGCTGCCGAGAAAGCCGATCGAGAAGCCACTGCCCAAGGAACCCGAGACCAAGGACGAACAGTAACTAAATTGGGAGGGCGTGCTCCGCGCTACGCCTTCCCGGTGAGTTCACGGACGGCACGATAAGCCTGATCAATGGCTTCGTTAGTGTAGGCGTTTGCGCCTGCGTCGGAATTGGCGATTGCGATCCGGCCAAATTTTTGCCGTCCAACGACCCACGGTTGTTCACCTTCCGGCCAATCCGGATCAAACAAGCTATTGGGGGTGAACGCGTAACCATGCGCCCACCGGTTGACCGTAATTGCCTGAATATCGTGCGTGGGATCGAAGCCCGCGCTGCCCAACATTCTTCCCAGCTGATCGCGGATGTTCCGCTCAAAAGTGGAAAACGGCGTTCCGATAAGTTCGAAGCGTCCCATACGATGCTGATCGCGCTCGGGTAACCCCGGCTTGCAAGGGGTGCGCAACATAAACAAAATCATCGGCTCAGTGGGATGGCTCGGGAACTTGTACTGGCCCATGCTGACGGGAAAATCGAGTGCAGTGTAGTTGTGATAACAGCCGGGCGAAACGATCTGATGAATGCCGAGCTTTTGAAACGCCACCCAGTTCTGGATGGCAACATGCGTGTATACAAGCGGCGTTTTGACGAGATAGTGGAGCGCGTCTCTCTGTTTTTGCGGCAGGTCTGGGCACAAATACGGAATCATCATGTTGTAGCAAGCCATAACGCAATCTTTGGCTTGCACCGTGCGCAACTTTCCTTCATGAACGTAACTCACGGCAACTCCGGCGGCTTGGTTATGGGCGTGCACAACGGTACTGTTTAGGCGAATACGCGTGGTGGCCCCGTCTTGATCCAGGCGACTATAGTCGGCCTGAGCCGTGACCACGTCGTCCATCGTGTGGCCAGGAATGGCTCCGGGAATCATGTTGCGCACGAGCAATCGCGCGATCGACGCATTGCCGTCGGGGAAATGGAAAATGTAGGGTTCTTCTTTGACGAGGGGATCGAGTCCCAGAGCATCGAGACCGGGATAGCTATCGGCGCCGTAATCGTCGTCGCTGTAGTGGCAGGCCAGAGCGGAAACGGCGTCAATGCCAACTCCGAATTCATCGTGCGTGTATGTCTGGAAGAACGGCAAAGCGTCGGGCGTAACCTGGCAAACCTGTGTCAAAAAATTGGCGTAACTAATCTTCGAAAGCTTCGCTACTTTGTCCTCTTTCGAGAGCCCGGCCAAATAGTCTATTTTGTGGGTATAAACGCGGGCGATGTCGCGGCGCACGGTTTCCGTGAGCGGACACTTCGCCAGGTATTCGGGCCACGGCGTCGTGCCCATGCCGGCTACTAAGCGATCTTCGCCAAAGGTCTTCTTGTCGAAGAAACATGCCGCGCGCAGGTCTGCGTAAAGCTTTTGATCGTAGTCTTTGTAGAACCGCTGCACATCGATGCCTAAATCTTTGAGCAGACTTTTCGCGACATTGGAGTATTGACTGGGGCCCTCGATCGATTGCGTCCCACCATAGCTGAGCAACATACGGTTACCGACGCGGAATTCGTTACGCTTGGCGTGGCCGCCGAAGTCATCGTGATTGTCGAGAATTAGAATGCAGGCTTTCGGTCCCGCCAACTTGCGATAGAAATAAGCTGCGGCCAACCCGCTAAGGCCACCGCCGACCACCACTAAGTCATAATTTTCGGGCTTCCCCGGTGAGTTCTCCGAGGTGCCCGCATCCTGCCATGCTTCGCCGTCGCGCAAACTATGAGCGACGGTATAACTGCCGTCGTGGTTGCCGCGCATGCCGGTGAGCGCAGGCGGATCATAAGCGTCACCGCTTCCAGGAGATTTCCCCGCAAACGCATCGAAACCATGAAGCCACGGACAAGCGGAACCGAGCATCGTGCCGCCGATGGCCATACTCACGCCGTCGAGAAAATCGCGGCGGGTGATTTTGCGGTGCATGCCCAGTTCGCGGTCGCGTGAATCATCACTCATTTTTTATGGCTCTCCCGCGGGTGCGGATGCGCCGCGCAAACCTTACTATAATCGCACAATGTTACCAAAATGGAGCGAAGCAACCCTAAGCTGACAGCGGGCGGTACAACACTACCCAGAAGTACAGTGGCTGTGTGCTTTCCGGTCATGTCCTCAGTAGCACTTGCGCCGCCTTTTCCACAGTCAAGCCGGTAAGGGCAAGGCCGATGACTTCCCTGTATGGGTAAATTCTGTCCGGCGGTTGTGTCCTCTGAATCGAGCGAACACTTGAAGGCTCGCGCGGCAGTGTCAACTCTCGCCGTCCACGATCCGTCCACGCGTGGGAAGGCTTCGGAACCTCGTCTGCTCGCGAATGAACGGACCCTGGCTGTGCTGCTGGATGGCATTCGAGACCACGCCATTTACATGGTCGATCCACAAGGCTGCGTCGCCAGTTGGAATACGGGCGCGGCACGAATCAAGGGATACAGCTCCGAGGAAATTCTCGGCAAACCCATGGCCATCTTTTACTCTCCCGCGGACGTAGCGCGGGGCATACCGGAGCATGCATTACACGAAGCCGTGATTCATGGGCGTCACGAAATCGAGGGACAACGCGTTCGCAAGGATGGTTCGACGTTCTGGGCGCATGTCACCATCTTTCCAATGTTCGACGCGTCGGGAGAGCTACTGGGTTTTGCCAAGGTCTTGCAAGACATCAGCGAGCGAAAGAAGAGCCAACAGGCGATGGAAGACAGCTTGCGCGCGAGCGAGGACGCGCGGAAGGAACTGGCCGATTTCAAGTACGCCATTGACCAACACTCCATCGTGGCAACGACCGACGTGCGCGGCCGCATCACCTATGTCAACGACAAGTTTTGCCAAATCAGCCAATACTCGCGCGATGAGCTCATCGGCCAGGACCATCGCATCATCAACTCAGCGCACCATCCCAAGCAATTTTTCCGCAGACTGTACCAGACCGTCGCTCGAGGACAAGTCTGGCACGCGGAGGTCTGCAATCGCGCAAAAGACGGCTCGTCATATTGGGTAGACACGACGGTCATCCCGCTGATGAGCTCTGAAGGCAAGCCCCGGCAATACATCGCCATCCGCACCGACATCACCGAACGCAAGCACACCGAGCAAGAATTGGTCCGGCAATCCGCCGAGTTGAAGCAAAAAGGCGAGGAACTCGTACAAGCCAATCAGTCCCTGGACGCACAGAAAAACATGCTGCAGACGGTGCTCAGCAGCATTGGCGAGGGGTTGGCCGCGATCGATGCCAACGGGCAATTCATTCTATGGAATCCCATGGCCAGGGCGATTCTGGGCGCGGGCCCATCGTCCGCGCCGCGGGAACAGTGGCCGGAGATTTACAAGCTTTACCTCGCAGATGGCGATACGCTATACCGCGCGGAGGATCTGCCCCTCGTGCGCGCGCTCCATGGCTACGCGGTACGCGAAGAGATATTCCTGCGCACGGCGAATTCACCAGAAGGCTCGTGGCTCGAAGTGAATGCGCAGCCTTTGCGCGATGAGAATGGCGGACTGGCCGGCGCGGTCGCTGCCTTCAGCGACATCACCGCCCGCAAGGCCGCTGAGCGGGCACTGCAAGAACAAGCCGTGATTCTTGATCTCACTCAGGTTTTTGTGCGCGACTTGCAGGGCCGGATCGTTCTGTGGAACCAGGGCGCGGCCGATTTATACGGATTTTCGAAAGAGGATGCTACCGGGCGGATTTCGCACGAACTCCTGCGCACCGAATTTCCCAAACCACTTCAAGAGATCGAGAAAGATTTCGCACGCGACGGATTTTGGGAGGGCGAACTGGTTCATCGCAAGAAAAGCGGTGACGAAATTGTGGTGTCGAGCATGTGGTTGTTACAACGCGACAGCTGCGGACGCCCGTTTCACATTCTTGAAACTAATGCTGACATCACTCAACGACAAAGAGATGAACTTGAAATTCGCCGACTAAAGGATGAGATGGAAGACCGGGTGATTCAACGGACCGCGCAATTGGAAGCCGCCAATCGCGAACTCGAAGCATTTACCTATTCCGTCTCGCACGATCTACGCGCCCCACTGCGCCATATTGCCGGATTTTCTGGAATTCTTGTCGAGGAATTCGGCGCCGAGCTCAGCCCGGAAGCGCGGCGATATCTCGATCGCATTTCCGAGGGCACGCAGCGGATGGGCCGACTGGTGGACGAGATGCTCAATCTGGCGCGCGTTGGACGCCAGGAGCTAAAGACTCAACTCACCAACGTGAACGCGATCATTGGCGAACTGATGCCGATTCTCCATCCGGAATGCCAGGGTCGCATGGTGGAGTGGCACATCGAAACAATGACGCCCGTGTTGTGTGATCCTATACTGCTCAAACAGGTTCTGCAGAATCTGCTCTCCAACGCCGTCAAATTCACCCGCAAGCAGGAGGGCGCTGTCATTGCGGTGGGCAAAGTCCAATGCGGACTGGATACCGCCATCTTTGTCCGGGACAATGGCGCCGGCTTCGACATGAAATATTCTGACAAGCTGTTTGGAGTGTTTCAACGACTCCATCGGGCTGAGGATTTCGAAGGCACCGGCGTGGGACTGGCCACGGTGCAGCGCATCGTGCAAAAACACGGCGGACGGGTGTGGGCTGAGTCTGCACCCGACAAGGGAGCGACTTTTTATTTCACTCTCGGCACGTCGCCCCAACGGGAATCTGCGGAAGAAAGTTCACCTGATGTGGGAGGGTGCAATGGGCATGCCTGATGTGGACATCCTGTTAGTGGACGACAGTCAGGAGGACCTGGATTTGGCGCTGCACGCGCTGCGCCGGGAGAAGCTCGCCAATAAGATCTTTGCCGTTCGCGACGGCGAAGAGGCGCTGGACTTCATTTTTTGCCGTGGGGCGTTCGAAGGACGCAGTCTTGAGCATCCCCCGAAACTAATTTTGCTGGATTGGAAACTGCCCAAAGTGGATGGCAGCCAGGTTCTCAGAGAAATCAAAAGCGATGCCCGTACAAAGACCATTCCTGTCGTGGTCATGACTTCTTCCAAGGAAGAACGTGATCTGATTAACGGCTACCTGCTTGGCGCAAACAGCTACATTCAGAAGCCCGTGGACTTCGATCAGTTCCGCGAAACCGTGCGAACTCTCGGCCTCTATTGGCTGGTGGTGAACCAGCCAGTACCCAACGCGCAACCGGTGGGAGTGCGCTAATGCAGGCACTTGAGACCACGCAAGACGCCGGGGTCAATACATTACCGATCCGGACCGCATTGATGGATGGCCTGCGCCAGACGAACGAAATTACCCTGAATGTCTTGATGGTCGAAGACAGCGAGGCCGATCAGGAACTCGTTTTACGGGAGCTGCGGCGCAGCGGTTTTGCCATCACCAGCGCGCTCGCGCAAACGGCCGAAGAATTTGCCAATCTGGTGCACAAAAACGTTCCGGATGTCGTGTTGGCCGACTACAACCTCGGGCATTGGCGGGGCATAGAAGCGGTGGAAATCCTGCGTAAAGAAGGAATGGATGTCCCGGTGATTCTGGTTTCGGGAGCCCTCGGCGACATCAATGCCGTCGAGTGCATCAAGCAGGGCGCGACCGATTACGTTCTGAAAGACTCGCTGGCTCGTTTGCCCATCGCCATTCGCCGCGCCTTGCGCGAAAAGCAGATAGAACGCGAACGAATGCAGGCGCAGCGGGACTTAGCTTGCAAGCTTGAGGAACTGGCGCGATCCAACCGCGATCTCGAGCAGTTCGCGTATGTCGCTTCGCACGATTTGCAAGAGCCCTTGCGGATGGTCGCCGCTTACACCCAGTTGTTGGCCGAACAATACCGCGACCACCTCGATGAAAAAGCGCAGCGCTATATTCACTACGCCGTGGATGGCGCAATACGTATGCAGACGCTGATTCAGGACCTGCTTGCATTTTCGCGCTGCGGCCGCAGTGACATGGGATCGGAAATCTCCGATTGCAACCTGATCTTGCAGCGCGCATTGGATCGGCTCACCGCCGCGATCGAAGAGGCCCGTGCCCACGTTACTTGGGACCCGCTGCCAGTTCTGCCGGTCAATCGCTCCCAGATGGAGCACGTTTTTCAAAATCTCATCAGCAACGCGATCAAGTTTCGCGGCAAGGAGCCACCGGTGGTGCATGTTTCCGCACACGCCGGCGAAGGCGCGTGGGAGTTTGCGGTGAGCGACAACGGGATCGGCATCGCGCCGGAGAACGCGGACTTGATCTTTGCGGTGTTCAAACGGCTGCACACACGCGAGGAATATCCGGGTAACGGCATCGGGCTGTCCCTTTGCAAAAAAATCATCGAACGGCACGGAGGCACAATCTGGGTCGGTTCTAGCGATCACAATGCTGAAGTTAAGGCAGGCAGCGGCACGACCATCCGGTTCACTCTGCCCACAAAGACACAGGAACCGAATTCATGAAATGCACCCCGACCGAGGTATTGCTGGTGGACGACAATCCCGCTGATCGCGAGTTGACCAGCGAATTTCTTTCGCGCAGCCATTACCCCAGCCACATTCATACAGCCGGCGATGGGGATGAAGCCATCGCATTCTTGCAGGGCGCAGGAAAGTACGCTCATGTTGCCCGTCCGGATTTGATCGTGCTCGATCTCAATCTACCGCGCAAACCGGGCCACGCGGTCCTCTCGGCAGTGAAGCAAAGCGCAGGTCTGCAAAGAGTGCCTGTGGTTATCTTCAGCACCTCACAGGCTCCGGCTGACATTTTGGGCAGCTATCAATTAGGCGCCAATAGTTATGTCTGTAAGCCGGGCAACCTGCCCGACTTCGCCGCGGCCGTCACGACTATGGGCGATTTTTGGTTTGGCTGCGCCGGAAGGCATTGCAGCCCCGAAGCCAGCGTCGCAGAGAATGTTGCCATCATTCCAATCGAGGAGAACGCATGAGTGAACATGCCACGCATGTTTTATTGATCGAAGATAACCCCGGCGATGCCGATCTGATTCGCTTGCGTTTGGTCGAGGCTAATTCTGATCTCAGCGTGTCCTGCGCCAATCGGCTCGCGGACGGCATGGCATCACTGAATGCACAACCGCCGTCCGTTGTGTTGTTAGATCTAAACCTTCCCGATAGCCATGGCGCAGAAACATTTCGCCACGTGCTCAGCAAAGCGCCGGGAGTACCCGTAGTTGTCCTTTCTGGACGCGACGACGAAGAACTTGCAACGAAAGCCGTGCATCAAGGCGTACAAGACTACCTGGTCAAGGGCAATTTCGACAGCAAACAACTAGACCGAGCCATTCGCTACGCCGTCGAACGCCAGGCGCTGTTGACGTCCCTTGATATGAGCCGCAAGCAGCAATTGCAATTCAAGGACGAATTCCTTTCGCACGTATCGCATGAATTGCGGACGCCGCTTACTTCCATCCATCAATTTGTAACGCTTCTAGTTGACGACTTGGCTGGGCCAATCTCGTCGGAACAACGCGAACATTTGAGTACCGTTCTACGCAGCGTTAACCAGTTGCGCAATATGATCGGCGATTTGCTCGAAGCGACGCGCGCAGAATCGCGGAAGTTGCGTATCGAGCGTCGCTGCATTTCCGTCGAAGGCCCGTTAAACCAAGCAGTCAACATGTTGCGGGCAACGGCGAAGGAACGCGGCATTGGCCTCGAGATGGCTGTGGACGCACGTATCCCGTTGTTGCATGCCGACCCAGACCGTGTTTTACAGGTACTTATCAACTTGATGGATAATGCCATCAAATTCACGCCGGCCGACGGTTCGGTGATGGTCAAGGCCCATCTCGTAGAGACGGACCCTGAAATGGTCTATATCTCTGTCTCCGATACTGGCCGCGGCATCAGTCCTGAGGCGCGCGCACTGGTTTTCGAGCGTCTGTACCAGGATCCGCAGGCGACTGACAACAGCCGTAAAGGGCTCGGGCTTGGACTCTACATCGCGCGCGAACTGGTTCATCAGCATGGTGGGCGAATATGGGTGGAAAGCCAATTAGGACATGGCACCACTTTTACGTTCACCCTGCCGCTGTTTGGACTTACCAAAATTTTGGCGCCACTGTTGGCAAAGCAGGTCGACACGCCTACGGCAATTTCCTTGCTCACCATAGAGATTTCTCCATCGCCGCGATCCAGTCCCGCGCACTGGCTGGATGCGCGACAGAAGTGCGCGGAGATTTTGCCGCAATGCATCTGGCCCGACAAGGATGTCCTTCTGCCAACCCTCGGAACGGGCGGCTACAGCGAGCGCTTTGTCATCGTCGCCTCCACTGATGAGAACGGCGCAGCCATCATCAGCAAGCGCATCCGACACTTGCTGGGAACATGCACAGAAATCACGACCAATTGCATCGTCGAAATAAGCGCTGCCACCTTGCCCTCCTGGTCGGCGGGCTCGCAACCGCAAGAAGTGGCGCAAGAAATAGCCGCCAGCGTAAACGATCTTATGATGGCAAACTTGCGTCAGCCAAGAGACAGGCCTTAACTAGCACAACCATGGACGTATAGCTCAATTACAGAGGAGAACTCATAATGGACAGACGAAAAATTTTGATCGTGGATGACGACCCCGACTTGCGCCGCGGCTTGAACTTGCGCTTACGGGCCAATCAATTTGAGACCGTGTACGCCACCGACGGATTCACGGCCATGGCCATGGCGCAAAAAGAGCGCCCCGACCTTATCATCCTCGATATCGGGTTGCCGGCAGGCGACGGCTTCGTCGTACTGGACCGTTTGCAGCAAGCCGCAACGCTCTCTGCGATCCCCGTAATTGTGTTGACTGCGCGCGACCCGCAAAGCAATCGCGAGCGCATTTTGAAAGCTGGAGCCGTGGCCTTCTTTCAAAAGCCCGCTGACAATTCCGATCTGCTTGACGCGATCCACGCGGCACTGGGATCATCTTGGTCGGCAAACGCTGCAGGAGCATCTTAAAACTAAACGATTTCTTGCGCAGATGTCTGCAGGGGACACCAGAGAAATTCCTGGTGTTCCTCGCGGCTATTTCAAGAATGGATAAAGGCGCTTGTCCGAAGCGAAAGAATGGCTCCTCAGGAGCAAATCAGCAGTCATTTCCAGCGGCCAAAGTTCCGGCGTCCGGGCCCCCCGTATCCGAGGAAACAGCCAGCGTGAAATGAAAACGGGCGCCGCGCGGATGGTTATCCGCAGCCCAGAGCCGACCCCCATGGGCCTCAATAATCGTTCGGCTGATGCGCAGTCCCATACCGGTACCGTGTTCCTTGGTCGTGAAAAAAGCATTGAATATTTGGCCAGCTTGATTAGGAGGAAGTCCGACGCCAGTATCTTCCACCGAAACCAGGAGCTGTTCTTTCCGCTCGCTCTGCGTACCGAGCGTAAGTTGGCGCTCACCATCGACAGCCTTCATTGCCTCGATGCCATTAATCATCAGGTTCATTAGTACCTGCTGCAACTGGACACGATCTGCCACAATGAGGGGCAGATCGGCTGCGAGCTTCGTCCGTACAGAAACCGAATGCTGGGTCGCCTCATTGTGTAGAAGAATCTCCATCTCTCGAATCACCTCGTTAACATCGATCTGCTCTCTTGTCGCAACGCCCTTTCTGAAAAACAATTTGATTCGGTCGATGATCTCGGCTGCCCGGTTTGCATCACGAATGACTCGTGACGCCGCAACCCGGGCGCCTTCGACATCGGGCTGCTCGTGATCGAGACGGCGCAGGCACGTAGATGCATTTGTGATGGCGCCACTGATCGGCTGATTAATCTCGTGCGCAAGCGATGCGCTGAGTTCGCCCATCGTAGTCACTCGATTGGCGTGGGCAAGATCTGCTTGCGCTTTACGTAATGACTCTTCGGCGCGTTTGCGGTCCTCGATATCGATGCCGGTTCCGTACCACTTGACTATCTCTCCACGACCATCACGCAATGGCACATTGCGCACAAGCAACCACCGATAATCATGCGCAGCGGTCCAGACGCGCGCTTCAATCTCGACAGGTTCTCCCGCGTCCAGCGCCGATCTCCACTTGGTGATGTACCGAGCACGATCCTCCGGATGAACGATCGAGTGCCAACCGGAGCCAAGCAACGCTTCGATCGACATTCCAGTGGACTCGAGCAAACGCTGATTGATGAAGTCTACTGAGCCATCGGGGAGAGTGCTCCACACGTGCGCGGGGATCGTATTGATCACCCGGCGGAGCCGATCCTCACTGTTTTGCAAGCTCTTATAAAGATCCTGCAATTGTTGCGCTGTATCGTTGGAGACCCGTCCCAGTTGGGCGAGTTCATCTTCTCCCTGGATGGCAACCCGATGTTTGAAATCTCCGCCCGCCAGCATCTTCGAACCTTCAACTAATTGTTCTAGTGGCCGTGTGATGCTACGCGTAATGGCGAGCCCCAATGTTCCGGCAACCAATAGCGTGAGAGCGACCGAAGCCGGTACCACAAGAAAAATCCAGTGCTGCACCCGGCGGATATTGGCTGCGGCTTGGGCATGTTCTGCCCTTACCTCATGATCGACTCTTTCCACCAATGCTGAGATCGAAAACTCGAGCGGGCGTAACTGATTGGCAAGCCTTACTTGCAAAGCGTTCCAATCATCCGCTTCGGCTAGTTCGATCACCGAGGCGGTTTCCGATTGAAGGTTCGACTGAACGACCGCAAGGGTGGGAAGAATCGTCGGATCAGACGCGTTGTCGGAATGTACAGCCAACAGGGCGCTCTTCGCACGTCGAATGTCCACAGAAATACCCTCATTCAACGATTGCGTTCCAGCTTTCAGACTTTCGGAGTTTCTTGCGTTCGCCAGAGACTCAAGCGTGTCACGAAACTTCAACACATCCGAGTGAACACGTAAGACAGTGACTAACTCCTCGTCATATTGGTTAAGTCGCTCTGCTTGCGCCTGGACAATGTGGAATTGCCATAGAACCATCACATCACCGGCCAACATTGAAACGATGATGAGCGCGAAGCATAGAACCAGGCGTGGGCCAATGTTGAGTCGCAGTCGATTCATCTCAGTGCAAACCTGTTCCCGGTTGAGCCGCGTTATGACCCATGATCCGAACGAGCTTATTCTCAAGCGCTGCGGCCGCTGCTGGAGCGGTGGACTCTCGGGTCAATACGGAATGCAGTGCGTCTGTGTAGGCTTTGGAAACCGCCTCATAGTTCGGTCCAGCAACCCCCGACGGGCGCGAAACTATCTCGCTCCCTCCCGAATCCCCCGGTTTGTACCACCAGGGATAGATTTCTTTTATCACTGGCGGAACTTCAAAATACTCCACCTTTCGGGCGGGCCTTCCAGAATGAGTTGCCCTGAATTCTGCCTGCTTGCGAATCAGGAAATCGATGAACTTGACGGCTTCGGCGCGGTGAGGTGAGAAACGAGATATCCCTAGAGCATAGCCGCCTATGGTGGCGACGCGCGCGCTTGTTCCAGCGGGGACGCTTGTCACTCCCGCTTGGTCCCGGAACGGCTTATCTTCGGCAAAGACCTCATACACGATTGCGTGGCTAAGCAGGAACGCAGCTTCGCCGGAAACCCAAAATTTATTCTCTGCATCGGTGGCGGTGTAAGAAACCACGCTGGGAGGAGTGATCCAGCCTACCCAATGTGCCGCGCGTTCCCAAGCCCGTATCACGTTTGGGTTGTTTATGCTGATCCTTCCGTCCGGCTCAATGATGTGGCCGCCCCCTTCTGCCGCTTGCCACTCTAACCCTTCCATCGTGAGTTGTTCGCTGTCGGTTGCGATCGCGCCGGCCCAGACGAACCCCCAGAAATCTTTCTTCCCTGCTGCCGCGCGCTCTCTAGCTTGAATCCGGGCAGCCATTTTCTCAAGCTCATCCCAGGTTCTGGGGGGCGTCTTGTAGCCGTACTTGGCGAGCAGGTCCGTCCGATAGACCAAAACTTGCACACCGAGCGGCTGCTTGGGC
>Ga0187847_10001072_pt1 | contig 26231 bp, 9 predicted proteins | sample June2016WEW_4_10_FD_132458 | JGI IMG/M metagenome (GOLD analysis project Ga0187847, IMG submission 132458) | Peatland microbial communities from SPRUCE experiment site at the Marcell Experimental Forest, Minnesota, USA - June2016WEW_4_10 | ecosystem: Environmental > Terrestrial > Soil > Wetlands...
CAGTTGCTACCTGCGCATGGCAGAGCGGGGCGGAGAGTAGAGCAATAACCGTCAAGGCTTGGAGGGTGCGTGTTGCTACTGCCTTCATCCTATTTCCCAAGAGCTTGCGCATGGCGTGCGATCCTTTCAAACAGCTAAGATTCGTGTCGTGTCTGGCTGGCTTTTGTCGAAGGCGCCAGGTTATTTGATCGTGTAGGCAGCCGAGGCAACCGCGCTGTTCGTGTAGCCGGTGGCCACTGCGATAGCTTTGATAGTCTCCGATGCCGATACCGTGATTGCTCCCGTGTACATGGTTGAAGAGGCTGTCGGCGTCGTGCCGTTGGTCGTGTAGTAGATCGTCGAGCCGCTCGCCGTGTCCGAGATGGTCACTGTTTGCGTTGGCGAGTAGGTCCCAGCCGCGGGAGTAAACATCGGCGTGGCTGCTGTATCTAACGGCATGACGGTCAGTGTTCCGCTCGCAGAGGTTGAGCTATCCGTGGCAGGTGGCAGTGTGTCAGCCACAGCGTTAGCAGTGAATCCGCTCGCCGGAGAAGATGCCAATGCGGTCGTGGTCAAGTTGGATGCGCCGATGGCGCGAGTCACCGCTGTGTCACCGTTGACAAATCCGGCGACGGTTTCTGTGAGGATGGGGTTAACTCCACCGAAGGCAAGGCGGGCGGTTGTTGCGATGGCCGTCGCCTGTGACGCAAGCGCCGTGAGGTTGCTGGTCTGACTCGCCTGCGTACCGGTGCCGCTTAACTGAATGCTCTGCATTACGAACCCTGGCGCGACGGCGTTGAGCGCATTGTCCGTCAATGTGAGCGAGCCACTAAGAGCTCCAGCTGCAGTCGGTGCAAAGCTGATGGGCAACAGGCAGGATTGGCCGGCCGCGAGCGTTCCGGCTGTTGAGGCACTGGCGCCTACCAGCGGACATGCGGACGCTCCGCTGGCGTTCAGAGTGAAGTTCGCTGAAATGCTGGGATTGTTCCCGCTGCTCGGAATCGGGAAGTTCAGCGTGCCATTGCCGATATTCTCAAGAGTTACTGTCTGCGGGCTGTCGCTGCTCGTCGAACCCACGACCGTCGTCGCAAAGCTCAGGCTCGGCGGATCGGCGAAGTCTTCTTCTAATACTCGGCTGTTCAAGGTATCGGCGATATAGACATTACCGCCTCCGTCCACTGCAATCTCAAAAGGACCATTCAGCGGACTGGTCTGCACTGTGCTCTCGGTGTAACTGCCGCCCGAAAGCGTCTCCTTTAAAACGTTACTGTTGCCTAATCCGTATCCGTAATAATTGGTAATGTAGACATTCCCGTTTCCATCCACCGCGACCCCATCAGGGGAACCTAGAGCGCTCGTTGGCAACGTGCTCTCGGCGTAGCTGCCAGCAGAAAGTGTCTCCTTCAAAACTCGCTGGTTGCTGGCATCGGCGATATAGACGTCGCCTTGTCCATCTACTGCGACCCCTACGGGATACACGGCGCTGGTTGGCAATGTGCTCTCGGTGTAGCCGCCAGCCGAGAGTATCTCCACCAATACACGATAGTTTTCGGAATCGGCGATATAGACGTTGCCGCTACCATCCACCGCAACGCCAAAGGGATAATTCAGATTGCTTGTTGGCACAATGCTCTCGGTGTAGCTACCTTCCGAAAGCGTCTCCTTCAAAACCCAGTTGTTGCCGGTATCGGCGATGTAGAGATTGCCACCACCATCCACAGCAATTCCATAGGGGTAGATGAGTGCACTGGTTGGCACCGTGCTCTCAGTGTAACTACCTTCCGAAAGCGACTCCTTCAGAACACGCTGATTGTAGGTATCGGCAATGTAGATGTTACCGCTCGCATCCACCGCAACTCCAGATGGACTGGACAGAGCGCTGCTCGGCACTGTGCTCTCGGTATTGGGCAAGAAGTTCACTTGTGGTCCCACTCCAGTGCCCTGTAGATAGCCTGTTGCAATTACGTTTCCTGAGCCATCATCGAGCACTACCGCGCCATAACGAGTTCCTGCAAGCGTTGGCGCAAACATAACAATTACGGCGCAACTGTCGCCGACGTTATAGCTTGTTCCCACGGCGCAGGTTCCACCGCCGGCATTGGCAAAGTCAAGGCCGGTTGCGCCCTGCGTCAGCACAGATATGCTGCCCAATGTGGCTGCTGTGCCAAAGGTGATGGGCACGGCGACCGCAGAGTTGGCGTTTCCAATATTTACCGTCCCAAAATTAGTCCCCGTCAGCGGGCTGGCGGGCCCAACCGTAAAGCTCAGCGTAACCATGGGGGCTGCCGCATAAGTTAGACCGTCGCCTGCCTGGTTGGCTTGAATGGTGCAGGTTCCGAGAGCAAGCAGTGCCACCGTCGCATTCGAGAAAGGAGTCGAATTCGTGACCGTACAGATGGTGGGAGTGGTGGAAGTGTAGATGACCGGCAGGCCGGAACTGGCCGTGGCTCCCAACGTCAACGTGACCGTAACCGATGTATTGAAAACCTGGGTAGGGATTGCGCCGAAGGTGATCGTCTGGGCTAGTAGATTGATCGTGAGGCTCTGTGTGACTGCTGGTGCCGGTGCATAAACGCTATTTCCCGCTTGGTTAGCCTGAATGGTGCAAATCCCGGCAGCAAGCAAAGTCGCGTACGAGCCCGCGACCGTGCAAATGGCGGGAGTGGTTGACGTGAAGCTGACCGTCAGTCCGGAGTTGGCCGTGGCCTCTAACTCAAATGAAGGAAAGTAGAGAGTTTGAGCAGGGATCGGCCCAAAGGTGATGCTCTGCTGCGTACTGCCCCTGCCGGTGCCGCTCAACAGAATGCTCTGTGTCATATACCCGGGAGCGGCCGTATTGAGCGCATTATCGGTCAATGCCAGCGTAGCGCTGAAGTTGCCTGCCGCAGCGGGCGTGAAGCTGATGGGCAGCAGGCAGGATGCGCCGGCAGCAAGCATCCCAGCCGATGAGGAACCGGCGCTGACCAGTGGGCATGAAGATGTCCCACCGCTGTTCAGAGTAAAGTTCGCTGGAATATTCGGATTGTCTCCGCTACCTGGAATCGGAATGCTCAGCGGGGCATTGCCAATGTTCTGAACCGTGACCGTCTGCGGACTGTCGCTGCTTGTCAACCCAGGAGCCGTCAACGCGAAGCTCAGGCTCGGTGGATCCGCGAAGTCTTCTTTCAACACAAGACCATCACCTTCAACGATATAGATATTTCCGCTCCCATCGACCGCGATTCCATATGGATCAGGTGGGTAACCGATGGGGTTCATTATTGGCGCTGTGCTTTCTGTGTAGCTGCCCGCCGAAGGGATCTCCTTCAAAACCGTGTTGGTACCGGAATCGACTATGTAGACAATGCCGCGCCCATCCACCGTGATCTCAGAGGGATTAAGAGCGCTTGTTGACAACGTGCTTTCGGTATAGCCGCCCGCCGAAAACGTCTCCATCAACACACGGTTGTTGGAGGTATCGGCAATGTAGACGTTGCCGTTTCCATCCACTGCGACCCCGGAGGGATACGCGGCACTAGTTGGCAATGTGCTCTCGGTGTAGCTACCTGCTGAAAGCGTCTCCATCAACACACGGTTGTTGGAGGTGTCGGCTACGTAGACGTTGCCGCTCCCATCCACCGCAACCCCATAAGGCCAATAGAGGGCGCTGGTTGGCACAGTGCTTTCGGTGTAACTGCCCGACGAAAGCGTCTCTTTCAACACACGGTTGTTGTAGCTGTCGGCGATATAGACATTGCCGCTGCCGTCCACCGCGACCCCATAAGGATGATTGAGAGCGCTGGTTGATATCGTGCTCTCGGTGTAACTGCCCACCGAAAGCGTCTCCTTCAACACACGGCTGTTCCAGGTATCTGCTATGTAGACGTTACCGCTCCCGTCAACAGCTACTCCGTAAGGTGCAAACAGAGAACTGGTTAGCACCCGGCTCCCGGTGCCTGGCAAGAAGTTTACCTGCGGTCCGACGCCTAGACCCTGTAGGTAGCCGGTGGCAACAACGTTTCCGTTGGTGTCATTGAGCACCGCGGCACCAAAACGGGTTCCGGCGAGTGTGGGTGCGAACGTCACAGTCACCGTGCAACTACCGCCTGCGTTATAGGTTGTTCCCACCGTGCAGGTTCCCCCGTTGGCATTGGCAAAGTCGAGCCCGGTCGCGCCCTCCGTCATCACAGACACGCTGCTCAGCGTGGCCGATGTAGTGAAAGTGAGGGGTACGCTAATCGCGGAGCTGACGCTCCCGATGTTTGCCGCACCGAAGCTCGTGGCTGTCAACGGGTTGGCGGATTGAACCGTGAAGCTCTGCGTCACCGCGGGCGCCGCTGCATACATCACGCCGTCTCCCGGCTGGCTGGCCTGGATGGTGCAGGTTCCGGCAGCAAGCAGCGTTGCCGTCGAAGCTGCAGACGAGGCCGTGCAGATGGTGGGCGTGGTTGAAGTGAAACTGACCGGCAGCCCTGAATCGGCCCAAGCGTTCAACGTGATCGAAACCGACGTATTGATCATCTGGGCTGGGATTGCGCTGAATATGATCGTTTGGGCTAGTAGATTGACCGTAAAGCTCTGGGTCACGGTCGGGGCCGCTGCATAAACGGGACTTCCTGCCTGGTTGGCCTGGATAGTGCAGGTTCCCGCAGCAAGCAGCGAAGCGAATGAGGCCGAGACCGTGCAGACAGAGGGTGTGGTTGAAGTGAGGCTAACCGGCAGCCCGGAACTGGCACTAGCCGCCAACACAATTGTCGATTCAACAGACTGTGCCGGGATCGCCCAGAAAGTAATGGTCTGCTGCGTACTGCCCGCGCCAATGCCGCTCAACAGAATGCTCTGTGTCGCAAATCCAGGAGCGGTCGCATTAAGCGTATTGTCGGTCAATACCAACGTACCGCTGAAGGTACCTGCCGCTGGGGGCGTAAAGCTGATGGACAACAGACAGGATTGCCCGGCTGCAAGCGTTCCCGCCGTCGAGGAACCGGCGCTCACCAGCGGACATGCGGATGTCACGCTGCCGTTCAAGGTAAAGTTTCCCAGGATGCTGGGATTGTTTCCACTACTCGGAAGCGGGACGTTCAGCACGGCGTTGCCGGCATTTTCTAGAGTGACTATCTGCGGGCTGTCGCTGCTCGTAGACCCTGGGGCTGTTATCGCGAAGCTCAGACTCGGTGGATCTGCGAAGTCTTCATTCAACACACGGTTGTTGCCGGAATCGGCGATGTAGACATTGCCGCTCCCATCTACAGCGACTCCAGAGGGCCAATTGAGACTGCTGGTTGGCACCATGCTCTCGGTGTAACTACCCGCCGAAAGCGTCTCCTTCAACACACGGCTGTTACCGGAATCGGCGATAAAGATATTGCCGCTCCCATCCACCGTGAGCTCAGCAGGGAAACTGAGAGCGCTGGTCGGCACTATGCTCTCCGTGTAACTTCCCGCCGAAAGTGTCTCCTTCAACACACGGTTATTGCCGGAATCGGCAATGTAAAGGTTCCCGCTCCCATCTACTACGACCCCGGAGGGACCATTCAGACCGCTGGTTGGTACCGTGCTCTCGGTGTAGCTGCCAGACGAAAGCGTCTCCATCAACACCCGGTTGTTGTAGGTATCGGCGATATAGACATTGCCGCTGCCATCTACCGCAACTCCGGAGGGGTAACTGAGATTGCTGGTCGGCACAGTGCTCTCAGTGTAGCTGCCAGCCGAAAGCGTCTCCTTCAACACTCGGTTGTTGCCGTAATCGGCAATATAGACGCTACCGCTTCCATCCACTGCGATTCCATATGGGTAAGCTAGAGCGCTGGTCGGCACCGTGCTTTCGGTGTAGCTGCCTGCAGTAAGCGTCTCTTTCAGCACTCGGTCGTTGCCGGAATCGGCGATATAGATGCTGCCGCTCGCATCCACTGCGATTCCGGAAGGGCTAGCCGTGCCACTGGTTGACACCGCGCTCTCGGCGCCTGGCAGGAAGTTCACTTGTGGTCCTACGCCCGTGCCCTGCAGATAACTGGTGCCAATCACATTGCCCGAGCCGTCCAGGAGCACCACTGCGCCATAGCGGGTTCCGGTGAGCACAGGCTTGAACGTCACATTCACCGTGCAACTACCGGCTGCAATATAGCTTGTTCCCGCCGTGCAACTTCCCGTGCCGGCATTGACGAAGTCAAGCCCGGTTGCGCCCTGCGTCAGTACAGACACGCTGCCGAGCGTGGCCGCTGTGTTGAAGGTGATGGGTACGGCAATCGCGGAGTTGGCGCTCCCGATGTTAACGGTCCCAAGATTTGTACCTGTCAGCGGGTTGACGGACTCAACCGTAAAACTTTGCGTGACCATGGGGGCTGCCGCATAAAGGACATTTCCTGCCTGGTTGGCCTGGATGGTGCAGGTTCCGGGAGCAAGCAGCGTCGCCGTCGAAGCTGAGACCGTGCAGATGGCCGGAGTGGTCGAAGTAAAGCTAACCGGCAGGCCGGAACTCGCTGTGGCTGTCAACGCAATACCAACCGACGTATTGGCAGTCTGGGCAGGAATTGTGCCGAAGGTGATCGTCTGGGCTAGCGGATTGACCGTGAAGCTCTGTGTGACCGCAGGAGCTGCTGCATAAACAGAACTTCCTCCTTGGCTAGCCTGAATGGTGCAGGTTCCTGTAGCAAGCAGAGAAGCCGTACTTCCTGTAACTGTGCAGATGGCGGGAGTAGTTGACATGAAACTGATTGACAACCCGGAACTGGCCGTGGCCGTCAACGAAAGGATCGAGTTGACAGACTGAGCCGGGATCGATCCAAAGGTGATGCTCTGCGGCGTACTGCCTGTCCCGGTACCGCTCAACAAGATGCTCTGTGTCGCATATCCGGGAGCAGTCGCGTTAAGAGCACTGTCGGTCAATACGAGCGTTCCGCTGATGTTGCCCGTCGCCGCAGGCATAAAGCTGATAAGCAGCAGGCAGGATTGGCCGGCTCCGAGCATACCCGCCGTCGAAGAACCGGCGCTCACCTGCGGACATGCGGATGCCCCGCCATTGCCCAGTGTAAAGTTCGTAGCGATGCTTGGATTGTTCCCGCTACTCGGAATCGGGAAGTTGAGGACTGCATTGCCGGCGTTCACGAGAGTGACCACCTGTGGGCTATCGCTGCTCGTCGAACCCAAAGCCGTCGCCGCAAAACTCAGGCTCGGTGGATCAGAGACGTCCTCTTTCAAGACCCGATTATTGCCGGTGTCAACGATATAAACATTGCCGCTCCCAGCTACCGCGACACCAGATGGATAACTGAGGGCGCTGGTCGGCACTGTGCTCTCGGTGTAACTGCCAGCCGAAAGCGTCTCTACTAACACTCGGTTGTTGCCAGTGTCAGCGATATAGACGTTGCCGCTCACAGCCACAAAGACCCCAGAAGGGTACGCCAGGGCGCTGGTTGGCAATGTACTCTCGGTGTAACTGCCTGACGAAAGTGTCTCTATCAATACTCGATTGTTGCCGGAATCGACGATATAGACATTGCCGCTCCCGTCCACGGAGATCCCTTGAAGATTCGCGGCACTGGTTGGCACCGCGCTCTCCGTGTAGTCCGTCGACGAAGGCGTCTCCATCAGAACGCGGCTGTTGCCCGTATCTGCGATGTAGACATTGCCGCTTCCATCCACCGCGACCCCAGAGGGGTAAGCTAAGGCGCTGGTTGGCACCGTGCTCTCGGTATAATTTCCCGCCGAAAGCGTCTCCTTCAACACACGATTATTGCCGGTATCGGCGATGTAGACGTTCCCGCTCCCATCCACCACAACCCCAGATGGGTAAGCTAGAGCACTGGTTGGCACCGTGCTCTCGGTGTAACTGCCCGCCGAAAGCGTCTCCTTCAATAAGCGGTTGTTGCCCGCATCGGCAATATAGACGTTGCCGCTCCCATCTACTACGACTCCGGAGGGGTAACTGAGAGCGCTGGTTGCCACTGTACTCTCGGTGCCCGGCAGGAAGTTCACCTGCGGCCCTACGCCTGTGCCCTGTAGATAACTGGTCGCGATCACATTTCCGGAGCCGTCCTCGAGTACCACCGCGCCATAACGGCCTCCGGCGAACGTCGGCGTGAACGTCACATTCACCGTGCAACTACTGCTTACGTTATAGCTTGTTCCTGTCGTGCAGCTTCCCGCGCCAGCGTTAGCAAAGTCAAGCCCGGTTGCACCCTGCGTCAGCACAGAGACGCTGCCCAGCGTGGCCACTGTGTTGAAGGTGAGGGACACAGTAATCGCGGAGCTGGTGCTTCCGATACTCACCACCCCGAAGCTCGTGCCCGTCAGCGGATTGGCAGACTGAACCGTGAAGCTTTGCGTCACAGTGGGCGCCGCTGCATACACCACACCGTCTCCCGGCTGGCTGGCTTGGATGGTGCAGGTTCCGTCAGCCAAAAACGCGACTGTCGAAGCCGTGGCCGAGACTGTGCAGATGGCCGGCGTTGTCGAATTGAAGCTGACCGGCAACCCGGAGCTGGCCGTGGCTGTCAACGGGACCGGAACCGAAGTATTCAACGCTTGAGCCGGTATCGTTACGAATGTGATTGTCTGGGCTGTCAGATTGACTGCGAAGCTCTGTGTCACCATCGCTGCTGCTGCATAAACGGGGTTTCCAGCCTGGTTAGCCTGTATGGTGCAGGTTCCTGCAACAAGCAGAGAAGCAGTAGAGCCTGTGACCGTGCAGATTGCAGGGGTGGTTGACGTGAAACTGACCGGCAGCCCGGAGCTGGCCGTGGCCGTCAACCCAAGGATCGAGTTGGTTGCCTGAGCCGGGATCAACCCAAAGGTGATGCTCTGCTGCGTATTGCCCGTGCCAATGCCGCTCAGTACGAGGCTCTGTTGCACCGTAGACCCTGGAGCGGCCGCGTTGAGCGCATTGTCGGTTAATACGAGCGTTCCGCTGAAGGTGCCCGCCGCTGGGGGCGTAAAGCTGACAAACAACAGGCAGGATTGGCCGGCTGCAAGCGTCCCTGCCGCCGAGGAGCCTGCGCTTACCAGCGGGCATGAGGATGCCCTGCTGGCGTTCAGCATAAAGTTCGCCGAAATGCTGGGATTGCTCCCGCTACTCAGAACCGGGAAGTTCAGCACGGCATTGCCTACGTTCTCCAGGGTGATCGTTTGCGGGCTGTCGCTGCTCGTCGATCCTGGCGCCGTTGCTGCGAAGCTTAGGCTCGACGGATCAGAGAAGTCCTCTTTCAATGCCCTGTTGTTGCCGGAATCGGCGATGTAGACATTGCCGTTCCCACCCACAACGATCCCGGAGGGGTAAGCCAGGGAACTGGTTGGCACCGTACTCTCTGTGTAACTGCCTGACGAAAGCGTCTCCTTCAAGACTCGGTTATTACCGGTATCAACGATATAGACGTTATCCCCACCGTCTACCGCAACATCAGACGGGTAACTGAGAGCGCTGGTCGGCACAGTGCTTTCCGCATAACTGCCCGCAGTAAGTGCTTCCATCAATATGCGGTTGTTGCCGGAATCTGAGATATAGATGTTGCCGCTACCGTCCACCACGACACCAGAGGGGTAACTGAGCGCGCTGGTTGGCACGGAGCTCTCCGTGTAACTGCCCGCCGTAAGTATTTCCACCAATATGCGGTTGTTGCCGGAATCGGCGATATAGATGTTGCCGCTCCCATCTACGGCTACCCCAGAGGGCCAATTGAGAGCACTGGTTGGTACCGTGCTTTCGGTGTAACTGCTCCCCGTAAGTGTCTCCTTCAACACACGATTGTTGCCGGAGTCAGCGATGTAGAGGTTCCCGCTCCCATCTACGGCTACCCCAGAGGGCCAATTGAGAGCGCTGGTTGGCACTGTACTTTCGGTGTAGCTGCCAGCCGAAAGCGTTTCTTTTAATATCCGGCTGTTGCCGGAATCAACGATGTAGACGTTCCCGCTCCCATCCACTGCGACCCCAGAGGGGTAACTAAGATCGCTGGTTAGCACCGTACTTTCGGCCCCGGGGAGGAAGTTTACCTGCGGTCCTACGCCTGTGCCCTGTAGATAACTGGTCGCGATTACCTTCCCGGAGCGATCCTCGAGTACTATCGCGCCATAACGGCTTCCGGCGAACGTCGGCGTGAACGTAACATTTACCGTGCAACTGCCGCCTTCGTTGTAGCTTGTTCCCGCTGTGCAGGTTCCCGCGCCCGCATTGTTAAAGTCAAGCCCGGTTGCGCCTTGAGTCAACACTGAGACGCTGCCCAGCGTCGCCGCTGTGGGGAAGGTGATCGTGACGGGAGTCGGGGAGCCGACGCTTCCAATGTTCATCGACCCAAAGCTCGTGCCCGTTAGCGGATTTGCGGACTCAACAGTGAAGCTCTGCGTGACCGCGGGGGCCGCCGCATAAGCACTATTTCCCGCTTGGTTGGCCTGAATAGTGCAGGTTCCGGCAGCAAGCAGAGTCGCCGTCGAAGCTGAGACCGTGCAAGCAGCGGGCGTGGTTGAAGTGAAGCTAACTGGCAGCCCGGAGCTGGCCGTGGCTGTCAACGCAACCCCTACCGACGTATTGACAGCCTGGGTCGGGATGGCGCCGAAGGTGATCGTTTGGGTTGCTAAATTGGTCGTGAGGCTCTGAATGGGACAGATTTCGGTAGCAAACGGCGAAGTGATCGAACCCGAAAGAGTGCATGTGGTGGGAGTGGTTGCTGTGACGCTAACGTCGCCGCTGGCTTTTACCGCGCCCCCTGAAAGACTAGCCATGGCACTGGTTGCCATTATTTTTCCCGTGTCTGGCAGAGAGTTTAAATGCGGTCCCACGCCTGTGCCATGTAAATAACTAGTCGCAATCACTTTATAAGAACTGTCCACGAGCGCCACTGCGCCATAACGGCTTCCAGCGAGTACTGGCGTAAACGTTACATTCACCGTACAGCTATCGCCAGCGTTGTAGCTTGCTCCCACCGTGCAGGTCCCTGCGGCAGCTTTGGCAAAGTCAAGCCCGGTTGCGCCCTCCGTCAGCACAGACACACCGCCTAGCGCCGCGGCCGATTTGAAGGTGAGGGGCACGCCGATCACGGAGCTGGCGATTCCAATGTTCGCCGCGCCAAAGTCAACCTCCGGCGGCGCAACCTGGCTGTGGGCAACTGGACTGACAATCAGGGCTTGGCATACGCAAGCTACAACCAGAAACAAGGCAAAGCGGGCGGAACGAGAGGCTTTCATTCGATCCTCGAAACCTGAGTTTAAGAAGATAAGAACATCATTGGTAGCACAGTGCGCCGTACGAACAAACAAATCCGCCTGCGGCTCTGAACTTCAATCGAGTGGATGACGGAGGTTTTGTGTCGGCATCAAATGTGCAAATCGGGCTACGAAAGCGCCAAGGATTGCATCAACAGCAGTGTTTTCAGGAGTGTTTCTCGATCAGAGAGATCGCAGCTGCTTGATAGCGGCACAAGCTCAAACCTGAAATACGTTCCTAAAATTGAAGAGCTGGTTACTATTAGTTACACAACCACATCTTAGAAGTCAAATAAAAGTTCATACAGTGATACGTATCACTCGCAAGTAACCTCTTTGTTAACTCTAAAGTGGATAGACTACCGCCGGTCAACATAGTCGAAACAACTGACTAATCGATAGTCCAATCGCGAATCCGCACATCAGGAAAAGCCGAAGAGTTGGTACGGCAATCATCACCGACAAACACCAGTAGCCGTCCGGCGTTGAAGCGCCTTATTCGTTCATCAGGCTCGAACCGGATTGGACCAATTGATGATGTTGATTCCTCGCGCACAGACTCTAGACAAGAATTCTCTTGAAACATCTACGATGTTTCAAGCAAGCTCCGGCGACGACCCGCGTTATCACAACATGCTCCAATTGCGAACAGTTGCTCCCATCCCGACTGACACGATGCGTGTCGCGAAAGAGGCTCTTCCGCCAGGTAACCCTTGTCTGGCTCTACGCGATAACCTGGGAACGCTGTTTGACGACACGCTCTTTGCTCCCCTCTTCCCAAACCGCGGACAGCCAGCTGCTGCGCCTTGGAGGCTAGCGTTGGTAACTATCCTGCAGTTCGCGGAGCGTCTGTCCGACCGAGATGCGGCGGAAGCTGTGCGCTCACGAATCGATTGGAAGTACCTGCTCGGCCTTGAACTGAGCGATCCCGGCTTCGACTACTCCATTCTCTCCCGCTTTCGTGATCGGTTGATTGAAGGTCGTGCGGAGATGTCATTGTTGCAATGTCTTCTTGATCGATGCAAATCTGCCCGTCTGCTGCGAGCTCGCAGCGATATGCGAACCGACTCGACGCACATTGTGGCATCGATTCGCAATATGAATCGAGGTGAACTGGTTGGAGAAACGCTTCGAGCGACATTGAATGTACTGTCGACGGTCGATCCAAAATGGGTTGCAGCGAATGTGGATGCCTCATGGTATCTCAAATACGCCAAGCGCTTCGAATGTAATCAGAAGCCCAAGACAAAGGAAGAGATAGATGCCTCCGCAGAAGAGATCGGGCGAGATGGCAGTGTGTTACTCGAAAGAATTTGGTCTGAGGAATCGCCTATATATCTTCGCGTTCTTCCCGCAGTTGAAACTCTGCGTCAATGTTGGGTTTCGCAGTTCTGGACCGATTGCGGCGTACTTCACTGGCGTCACGCGGGCAACCTTCCGCCATCCCGATCAAGGATCGACTCGCCATATGATCTCGATGCACATTACGGAGTAAAACGCACAACGGAGTGGGTTGGCTATAAAGTTCACTTCACTGAAACGTGCTCCTCTGGCGTGCCGCATCTGATCACGAATGTAGATACGGCTGCTGCATACGCGCCGGACGCGGCACATGTCGCAGGTGGACAGGAGGAACTGGCAAAGCGCGATCTGCTTCCCGGCCGTCAATTTGTCGATGGTTCCTATGTTGGCAGCCAGATAGCTCTTGAGAGTCGAAAGAAGCACGGTATCGAATTGGTCGGCCCAGTGAAGCAGAATGTCCATCATATTCAGATCGAGAGCGGCTACGATCAAAGCGCATTCAAGATCGACTGGGACCGTCAATCCGCGATCTGCCCGGAAGGCAAGAAGAGCATTGGCTGGTGGTCGCACACGAGTCCAACTGGCCGTGTGACCTTCCACACGAAATTCTCCCGGACCGATTGCGCTCAGTGTAGTGCAAATAAGCTTTGCACGAAAAACGCCGCACGGAACCCGCGAAAGCTGGGAATGCTTCCGCGCGAGGAACACGAATGGCTGGTTGCCAGGAGGACAGAACAGCGTTCACCTGAGTGGAAACAACTTTACAACAAACGAGCCGGAATCGAAGGGACCTTTTCACAAGGTGTACGCTCTGTCGGATTGCGCCGGTCCCGATATCGAGGTGTACAGAAGACTCATTTGCAAAATGTGGCCGTTGCCTGCGCCATCAATCTGCAACGTCTGACCGACTACTGGGCGGGTGTGCTCCCAGCGCAGACCCGAACCTCCACTTTCGCCCGGCTGGGACAATGGGTCATGTGACCGATTTCGCCAACGGTATCCAGCGCGGCAGCAAGGCCCTCGGCATCGAACAGCGCAGCTACGCCCGCGTGGTTTCGACCGATCCAAAATCGAATCTGCTGACCGTCGAGAAACCGGATGGCCAGCAAGTCACCTACGATCCTGCCCGTTTGCACGGTATCTCCGCCTATCGCGAGATCGAGCGCGAATTTGCCGCAGGGGACCGGCTGCAATTCACCGCGCCCAATCGTGACCTGGGCGTCGCCAACCGCGACCTTGGCACGGTGCAGAAGATCGACGACACCGGCAAAATGACCGTCCACATGGACGGCGGCAAGGACCGGGTGGTCTCTTTCAACCCGTCCGAGATGCGCCACTTCGACCACGGCTACGCCGTGACCTCGCACAGTTCGCAGGGGCTCACCTCGGAGCGAGTTCTGGTCAACATGGACACCAATGTTCACCCGGAACTCATCAACACCCGCTTTGCCTACGTCTCCGTCTCCCGAGCCTCTCAGGATGCGCAAATCTTCACCAATAATCTCACCCAACTCGCTCCGCAGCTCAGCGCGGACATCTCAAAAACCTCCGCGCTCAAGATTGTGCAGAACACACTTTCAGCCTCAGGAATTGGGCTTGGAATCAATTTCTGATAAGCGCCAACCTTTGTCTGGCATGACAAAGGCCTTAACCTAAAGTTCAGGCTTCAATGAGTTGAAATTGCACCCAGAGGTGCAAAACCAAAGCGCCAACTTGCGCCAAAACCATCACCGCACTGCGTGCGATAAGAAAAACAGGTATCACACAGCTACGATACCTCTGAAATCAAGAAGTAGCTCGCGCTTCTGCTCCGAACGGATCACATGCGTACTTCCAACGAGAGGGCTGGAATAGAAAACTTGAGGCCCCCGATGCTCATCGGAGCCTCGGTGTCTCCGTACCGATCTGCAGCACGCTGATGGTCCGGTCGCGACGAAAGTCCTTCCCACAGCTTTTCGAGGGACGGAGAAGTACCTTTCCAAAGTTCTTCGAAGGCGCGCTCTAAAACAACAGGGACAGCAAGCCTTCCAAGAAAACCAGTCGGTTCCGCACCACGACAAACCACAACCGCCTCGATCCGGCCGATCGGTTGATCAGCCGCGAGTACCAGGGCCTTCCTGAGCAGTGCTGGGTCCGGACGAAAGGAGTCTCTTGCGTCAACGGCCTGTCTCGCCCCTTCTCTCAAATGCTCATCATTCGAGCTCGATTCCGACACCGTTTCGGGTGCGATCAACCATTTATGCTGAATCACGAGCACAAATCCAGAGGCGCGCTCACAAACAAGTAGATCTGCGTCGGTGACACCCTTGATAACGACAGTTTGCTTGACAGCAAAACGTGTTGACGGGAAGAGATTGCTCAGGTAGGACAATGCAATACTCTCTTTCGCCTTCTTTACCGTCTCGTAGAACGATCGCAGATTCGGATGTCTGTTAAGAAGCTTCTGTAGGTTGCGCTCGACATTATTATGGCTGACAAGGTTCATTGTCACAGCAAGAGTGTCGGGCAGAATCTCAAGAAGTGGCTGGATTGGTACGGTGGCCTCCGACACTTTCGGATCGAACGTATACCACCAAAGTAGCTCCGATGCCGCGCCAGGTCCGATACCGGCGATATCCTGGATCAGTTCGCTCCACTCGCCTCTGCTCCTCACGGCAACAATGCTGCCTCGTGGTCGCTTCTGTGCGTCTCCCTGAGCAACGATCAGGTGCGCCATGTCGTGAATACATGCAAGCACTGTGATCGCGCTCCAGAACTTGCGCACATCGCCGAACGTGACGTTGCCAATCAACAAGTCTTCGGGGAACTCCCAGCGCCGAGTCTTTGCCAAAACCCCGGTCCACTTTCTGGCCACGGCCACTAATGCGGGGGTAAACCGATATGCAATGGCATCTGGATCGACAAAAAAGATCGTCTGTTCAAGTTCTTGCCGTGCCTCTTGTGCGATTTGGAGAACAACCGCCTTGTCCGCTTCAGTCGCCATCTCGACGTTCGCATCTCTTTCATGGCTCCGCAGCAGGGTATCTGCGTCACTCTCGTCGCTGGATGCATAGGAAAAGACTGTGCGCCGCACCAAAGGGTCGTAGCGAACCTCGAACTGACCCCGATCAGCCAATTCAAAGCAGTACATAATCTGCTCATAACGAAATGCAAATTCAACCAACTCCATAGCCTCAGCAAAAACGGCGGCGTTGAATTGAATCGTTGACGTCTGAGCGGCAGCCACACAATTGCGGAAGATTCCGGGAACAGCCCGCATAGTTGCTTCCAGCACACGACGGCCCATGGCCATCACCAGATCAGGATTGACGGTATACGGATACGTGCTCTCTTCCAGAGCAATGCAAAAGTGATAGAGAGCCGTGGCACGGTCCCTTTTGAAGAGAGGCTGGGCATCGAATTTCTGGTTCAGTTCCTGCCGAACAATTGATGGGGTAATATCGCTCATTTTTCAGCTCCTCCACAAACTACTTTCCGCACCAATATGCCTTTGAGAGCGTATTATCCAAGATAATCCATCTTTAAAAGCGCGTACTTGTTGTGATATGCTAGCAATGACGCCGAAACGCTTTCAAAAGCGATTTAAAGGCGATAATGCGCCTTTGAAGGATGAAACATGCGCCAGAACACTCTATTGCAAGCCCAGCCATACCCGGTCGAGCAAGCACTCCGAAAGCTAGGAGGAAATCTCCGTACGGCGAGGCTGCGTAGGCACCTTACGATCCACGAGGCAGCTGAAAAAATCGGTACTGGCCCCCGGGCTGTGAGTGATGCCGAGCGCGGAAAACCTTCTACTGCTATTGCCGTCTACGCTGCACTCCTCTGGGTCTACGACCTGCTCGAAACTTTCGAAGACCTCGCCAACCCGCTGAAAGACGAACAGGGGATCGCCCTTGCCAGCCGACGAGACCGCGTGCGCGCGCGCAGAGGCCGAGGACTCGACAATGACTTCTAGCCGTCCCACCGGGTGTTTTGTCTACATCACATTGCCTGGCGCCTGTGCCGCTGTGACGGCGGGGCGCTTCGTTCTCGAACAGACACCAAGCGGCGAAGCCCTAGGACGATTCGTCTATGGCCGAACTTACCTGGCTAATCCGGATGCAGTAGAGATTGATCCGATTGAGCTCAAGCTCTCCGATCAGACGTATGAGACAGTGCGTCTGAACGGGGTCTTCGGCGCCCTCCGCGATGCCGGGCCCGATTCTTGGGGTCGGCGCGTGATCGAGAAACACGCCGGCATTCCCAAACTCGGCGAATTGGACTACCTCCTTGAATCACCCGATGACCGTGCCGGAGCCCTCGGTTTCGGTGAGAAGGTCTCACCTCCCGCGCCGATCCGCAAGTTCAATCAACGCCTGGACCTTGTGCGCCTTCAGGAGGCCGCAGAAGCTCTCATCCGCGATGACCTCCCTTCTGACCCTACTGCTCAACAAGTGCAGGACCTACTCCTTTTAGGCACATCCATGGGAGGGGCCCGCCCAAAGGCGGTCGTTCAGGACCAGGGCGGACTCTGGATCGCTAAATTCGCGCGCCCGGATGACCGCTGGAACTACGAACGGGTCGAACATGCCATGCTGCAGCTTGCGCAGCGCTGCGGTATCACAACCGCGGAGAGTCGCATCGAGACGATTGCCGGCAAGGATGTTTTGCTCGTTAAGAGATTTGATCGACACGCGGAAGCAAACGGCTACACTCGGGCACGGATGATCAGCAGCTTGACCGTGCTCCGCGCCGACGATGCTGTTACCAACAGAGAACGATGGTCGTATATTCAGCTCGCAGAAGAAATGCGACGCGTTGTTCATGAGCCAAAGCGGGCTACGCGCGAACTCTTCTGCCGCGTCGTGTTTAATGCCCTGATCTCAAACCTAGACGATCATCCAAGGAATCACGCGCTCCTCGCTCCCAATCGCCAATGGCAACTCTCTCCCGCATACGACCTGACACCAGCTCCTCAGGTCGGCCAGGATCATCGCGATCTGGCAATGGTGTGCGGCGATCAGGGAAGATTCGCCAACGCTCAAAACATCCTTTCGCAGCACGCCCGTTTTCTTCTCGACCGCAAGGAAGCACAGGAAATCATCACGAGAATGACCGAACAAGTCACCAACACCTGGTTTGACACCGTTCGCGCCTGTGGCGTCTCTGTGCAGGATGCCGAAACGATTCGTTCGGCTTTTGTCTATCCAGGCTTCTTACGTGAGTAACGACAACCAGATCTCTTGAAGTTTCAAAGTAGGGGCGTTCGTCATGGGAAAGACTCAGACTCGAATATCGACTCCCGAAGCGACAGGTGGTGCAGGCACATCTTTTGAGCAGAAGGTGGGAGTTTATTGGTTAGTGCAACTGCTGGTTGGCTGCATTCCGCCAATCTTCGTCGACACGGTTGTGGAACGTGTAGCATTCCAAACGGAACACCTTGGCTGGAACACGGACGACCTGCTCATCACCTGCGCCAATGGTGCAGGTCAAACAAAGCAGCTAGCCGCACAAGTCAAACGAACATTCACCGTAAGCGCCTCGGACGAAGAATGCAAGAAAGCCATTCTCGATTTCTGGAAAGACTTCAATAACGCGACCAACTTCACGCTTCATGATCGATTTCTACTGATCACGCAGCGGGGAACGAATACCCTTCTTGACCATTTCACCGGGTTATTGGAATGTGCTCGTTCAGCCCGAAATGCGGAGGACTTCGGCCATAGACTGACGACGCCGGGCTTTATAAGCGGAAAATCCGCCGACTACGCCGATGAAATCCTGCAAATCATCAACACCACACAGAGTGTGCCCCGCTCCAGAAAAGAACTCTGGTCTTTCTTTCAGTCACTCCATGTTCTAAGCCTCGATCTAACCGCAGACTCGGGTCAGGCAGAAGCCGCGATGAAAAGCTTGCTGGCGTTCACAGCTATCGGCCAAGACGGAATTGGTGCCGCCGATGCAACATGGAATGCTCTGTTGAGAGAAGTAGGTAATGGAGAACCCACAGCGCGCACGTATAAACTTGCCGACCTTCCCGATGTCCTTCGAGAACACCACGCGCGCATTGGAACAACAAACCAGCGTGCTCTCAATGCACTGAAGGATCATTCTTCGATGATTCTGGATGGCATTGTCTCGACGATTGGAACAGAGTTTCACTTGGAACGAGGGTCACTCCAGAGACTGGCATTAGAAAAACTCGATGAAGCTCAGATACTGCTAATCTCCGGCCCTGCGGGCGCGGGGAAGTCCTGCATTGCAAAAGAGATCGCGCGTTTCATTCGCCGAGATCATCTTGTCTACTGCTTTCGTGCAGAAGAGTTCGCCGTTCCACACTTCGACAACACGCTTCAGAACAGTCAAGCTGCGCTGAACGGCGAGGCGTTCCGTGCTTTGCTTGCGGCCCAAGACCGAAAGATCGTTTTGGTCGAAAGCGTGGAGAGACTTCTGGAGAAAAGTACGCGGGATGCTTTCACGGACTTTCTGCGAATTGCATCCGGAGACAAGAGCCTGGGAGTCGTGCTCACTTGCCGCGACTATTCCACTGAGCTTGTGCGTGCAAGCCTACTGGAAGGTGCGCGCGTCACTCATGTGGTTCTAAATGTCCCTGACCTATCTGACGAGGAACTCAACCAGGCCTCAACGGAGTTCCCAGTATTGTGTATTCCTCTGGCAAAGCCCGCACTTCGAAACGTGCTGAGAAACCCCTATGTCCTTAGCCGGGCCCTACAAATATCTTGGCAGTCAGAAGCCGTATTACCGGGAAGCGAGCGCGAGTTCCGGTCGCTATTCTGGCGCGACATCGTTCGCGCCGATCACCAGGCATTCGACGGGATGCCGACAAGGCGCGAAAGAACCTTTATGCAGATTGCGCTTGACCGCGCGCGCTCCCTAACTCTCTTCGTGCCGCGAACGGGATTCGACGATGCGGCTGTGGACGCATTGCGGAGAGACTCGCTCATCTCAGTCTCCGAGAGTTCAAGCTCGCAGATTGCGCCAGCACATGATGTCCTCGAGGATTGGGCGATTCTCCAATGGATCGGCGACACTTACGAAGGCCACGCCACCAACATTCTGGGATTCTGTGAATCCCTCGGAGCGTACCCGGCAATTCGCCGTTCGTACCGCAAGTGGGTCTCCGAGCTCATCGACATCGACCCGTCCAAGGCCGAGTATCTCTTCTTGGAATGTTTGGCATCTCAGATCCCCGCATGGTTCCGAGACGATACCATCCTTTCCTTCCTCCGGGCCAACGGCGCTGCAGACTTTCTGCGTTCCCATCAACTCGATTTATTCCGTGATGAAAGGCAATTGATGCACCGGGCTATCCATCTCCTTCGTGTGGGATGTGTCAAGTCTCCTGATTGGCTGGAAGGACAAGGTCTTCTCCTGACCGTTCCAGACGGAGATGCTTGGTCCGCACTCTTGGACTTGATTCAGACGCATTTGCCAGAGTTCAAGGCCGGTGAAGCGCAAGCCTTGCTTCGTTTGCTCGAAGACTGGGTAAAGATAGTCAGTCTGAACGAACCGCATCCACCAGGATTCAAGGCCGCAGCAGAGATCGCGCACTGGTTGATTCCGCATTTCGATAACTACCGCTCGGAAGAATCTCTAAAGCGGATCCTCAGCGTATTCGCGAAGATTCCTGCTGGTTCTCCGCCGAAATTCACGGAACTCTTCCGCAGCCAAAGTACACGCCGTCGTGATGACCGTGCGGCCGAAGAGCTCCGGTCCATTGTTCTGGCTGGATACGAAGGTTCGCCAGCGGCCCGTGACCTCCCCGACCTAGTAATGGAAATCCTGGAAAGAGAGTTGCTCTATCACGAAGCCGACCTCAATAATGAGGATCGCTTCTCCCGTTATCATCTCGACCTCGAACCAATCTTCGGACTGAAGGGGCATAAACTTGAGTACTTTCCCGCTAGCGCTGCTCGCGGACCAATGTTCGCACTCCTCCAGTTCCATCCGGACAAAGCCCTCGCTTCGCTGGCGAGAATCTTCAATCACAGCATTGATTGGTACATTTACCCAAGAATTTCTGATCGACTAGAACCCGCTCACGAGATGACCCTGAAATTCCCGGACGGCACCATAAAGAAGCAGTGGTGTAATTCGCGACTTTGGAATCTGTATCGGGGTACAAGCGTCGGTCCGTATTCACTGCAATCCCTTCTCATGGCACTGGAGAGCTGGTTGTTGGCGTACGCCAAACAATTCCCGGCTGGTCTGGACCGAACCCTGGTGCACATCCTGAAGGAAAACACGTGCGGTGCTATCACCGCCGTCGTCGCCAGCGTTGTCGTCTCGCAGCCACGGATCTGTGGCGAAGCTCTGCTAACACTCCTAAGCTGCCGTGATTGCATTTCTTTTGATATTGCACGTATGGTTGGCGACACTCATCCGCCGTCCAGAGTCTTCGGCATCATGAACAATCGGCCTGAGAACCGTATTTACACCGTCGAGAGAGAGGCCGCCGACGGATTGGAACACCGCCATAGCCACCTTGAATATGCAGTTCTCAACGGTCAAGTGCCTGAACTGGCAGCGCGCATCCAGCAGCTCTTGGATGACCATAAAGCCGCGCTACCGCCGATCGAACAGCAAAGCGAAGGAGACAGGATCTGGCGTCTTTCCCTGCAGCGCATGGATCTGAGGAAGTACTCCATTCAGGAAAACGACACCGCAGAAGAAAAGGCCGCTGCAGGCGCCGGGGAGAATTCTGATACCCGAACGATTGTCTGGCAGTTGGACACGCCAGAGCCGGACGTGCTCGAAATGGTCGAGAAGAGCGATGTCGAACGGCGAGAACTAGAACAACGAATGCGTCTGCAGAATTGGGGACTGAAGAGCTTTTCAGGCGAACTGGATACCAGGGCCGAAGATCAATGGAGGCAGTATCTCAAAGAGGCAATGGCTCTAGGGCCTGCGAAGAGCGAACAGGCTACTATGCTTACCGCCGGTGCTCCCGCGATCGTTGCTTCTGTGTGTGTTCGTGCCCATTGGAAGGAGATGACACTCGAAGAGCAGGCGTGGTGCGGCACAATGGTAACCGACGCTGTCCTCGAAACTGCGAATCAGTGGAACCGATTGGAGCGAGTCCAGTTCAACTCGATGGCTTCTGATCGCGCATGTGCGTACGCTCTTGCCAGACTCGTTGATGAGTATTCCACCGGCCCCCTTACCAATGTCATCAATACGGCATTCGCTGCCGCACTGACCCATCCTGTAAACGAAGTTCGGTCCCATACTGTGATGGGCGTCGCCGACCTTTTGTGCAGTCCGAATCCTACCCTTGCAAAGCACTGCATTTTCGCCTTGGCCGCCGAGGGACGGAAGCTCCAGAGTCTATTGGAAGCAGAAGAACAGAAGCCCTACGACAGCAGAGAACCTTATGAGAACCTCAGCAGAGTTGCCGCTGAATCTGTACGAACCTCGTTTTGGAATCACTCCCTTCCAAGAATCCCCCTCCTTGAATCAGATGGCAGTTCGTGGATCGCAGACGAGACGAATTCCTCCATACTGACCATCTGGAACCAACTGCCAAAAGAATCTCAGGCCATCGATGCGTTTGCCACGACTTCAAAGCGACTTGCGACTGAATGGACCTCCAGACACCGTCACGCGAATTCTGATCGGAATAGAAATTACGAGGCGGACACCAAGCAAGGTGCGCTCCTCGAACAGTTTGTCATGAAGGTTGAACCCGCAGAAGCAGAGCGCATTCTTGCGCCGTTACTAGACTTGGTTCCTGAAGCCCCGCGCGAACTATACCTGTTTTTCTTGGGTATAACCGGCGTCGAAGACCGCACGCCGAACACGGAACAATTCTGGTTCATTTGGCGGCTATTCGCAGGGAGGATCGAAAAGTGCAATTGGTTATCTAACGTTGACGCTGAACACGCACCAGGAGCAGCTCTGCTTTTGGTCATTTTCTTGGGGACATCCTGGAAGGATGGAGTACGGCACTGGAAAAGCCTTGAGGGGCATGCACACCTCATCAACGATTTGTTCGAGAGGCTGCCCTTCTCCCGAGAACTATTGGATGACTATGTCCGATTCCTCTACCACGTGGGCGAACGGTCTCTCCCGGACGCATTCATACGCATCTCAGAGCGGTTAAAAGTGTCGACCATTCAATCGCCCCTACAAAGGGCCGATGTTGTCTTCCGGCTCGAAGTGCTGCTCCGTCGCTATGTTTACGGCAGGCCATTCGCCTTAAAGAGCAACCATCGCCTGAGGGATGCCGTTCTCCATATTCTCGATTGCCTTGTCGAGGAAGGGTCATCTGCTGCATTTCGGATGCGGGATGATTTTGTCACGCCTCTTCCGAGCGGTTCATAGACCGCCCCCGTCAAGAATTTCCGCGCTCTACAACTCGGCGTAGGGCTAGTTCCACTCGACTCTTACGGCTTGGTCAGGCCGCTCATTCACATGTGTGATCGCCACCTGAAGCCGCGGAAAGGCAGGGGCCAAGAACGTTCTGAGCGATGCTTGGATCTCTTCTCGCAACTGATCGACCGCTTCAGGAGCAACTACAAACTGCTCTGGCGGCTTCCACCGCACAAACAACAGCTTCCGATATTCATCAGGTACGGCGTCCGCATAGAGCTGTCCAAGCGCTTTTCGTGTATGCTCCAACAATTTTAGGATCAAACCACGGCGCCCCTTTGCAACGATCCCATTATCGCCGTCAACGCGAAAGGGGCCGCCGCCCTGTGTAATCATCACCGACATGCCGTTGGAAACTCGCGCGAGTATTCTGCGACCGCCAGGCAATGAGTGAATGCGGTGGTTGGGACGTTTCCAGTTCGGCAAATCGTCAACCAAAGCGACGACGGCTCTTTCCTGCTCCGGTGTTAAATCTGACAGAGGATCGTCCAGATCCACCATATCGGCTGTAAAGTTATAGCGCTCCCTGTCTACCGAACGATTGTGATTCCAGCGCAAGAACGCCACTTTCGTCAAAGCCACCGGCTCACGCAAGTTCTTTGCTTCCGTTACGCAGAAGATTTCTCCAGAACGCGAACGCAAGTCAGTGTGAATTTCCTCATCATCTCGGACGAAGTGAATTTCGGTATGCCCCAAAGCATGGAGATACTGCGCTGCCAGCATTTCTGCAAGAAAATCGTCCATCACGTCGTTGAACCGTATGGAGGAAGGAGAAAGCAATGCATGAGCTTTGCTGCGCAACTCCGCCTCATCCGCCAGCGCGACTCGGGTTCGATGGATTAGGTCGCTCCAAATAGCAAGATTTGGGTGGTTCGCTTCAAGCTGCTGCAAAAGCAAAGAAGATCGCCAATTCCCACGCTGGGCCCAAAGCCGCAAGATGTCACCGAATGCCCATTCGATATGAGCATTGGTCTCTAATCCGAGATTCTGGATCGCATCTTCGACGGCCATGGCACTATTCCCGTGGACAATGGACGGTCCGCCTTACGAAAGCGATGGAGCCCCGTAGAAGACCTCAGTTTCAATCGTAACGCCCTCGACCTGCGCGCGGTCATATCGCACAAGAAAGTCCCGTCCCTCAATCGGTAACCATTCATAGAGCAATAGATCGGAAAGAGCCGAATACAGAGAGCTGTGTCGGGAAACAAAATCGAGGAACTGATCGGCATCCACCACCGACGTGGCATCGTCGGGTTCGATCCAAGCCCAGTAGTCCCGCGCGATCAGCATGTAATAGACCCGATCGTAATCGGCGAGGCTTCGCTGCACGAAATGGCGCTGTTGCAAGAACCGTGGATTCTGCCTGCAGAATTGCTTGACTGTCTTTAGCTGGCGATTCACTCCATCCAGAAACTGTTCATGAGTCTTGAGGCGTTCTCGATAGGTCACCGGCTTCCTGTACCACTTCAGTTCCGCAATTAAGACCGTTGAAGATGCTTTATCCTCAACAATGAGGTCGATCTCTGTTGATCCATCCGGGAGGTCGATCGAATGATGAACGCTAAATCTCCCCAACTTGCAAATGATCTCTTCTCGCATCGTGCGTTCCTTATCGTTGCTCAAAAGGTTGTAAGCGTCGGGGCGCAGATACGAACACACGCGTAAAATATTCTCCTCAAGGTTGGAATTGAGTACGAAATGGGGAGCAACGGCTAAAGTCGAATGCGATTGATCGAGAGGGACGAACGGAAACAGATGGAGATCTGGCAAACGCTTCGAATAGAACGTCAGATCAGAAATGACCTTATCCGTCATTTCCGGGCTGAGTTCTGAATGAAACGACAGCAGATGTACCCACTCGCTTCTGGCCATCACCATCACAGCAGATGAGCAGGGATACGAGTGCCCTGCCATCATCCAGCGAAAACACAGGTAATCGTGAATTGCACTCAGCGCTTTAATGGCCGTATAAAAGCGCTTGTACTCCGCCAGCGTGTAGTCTCCGAGCGAAATTCCTTCGGATCGCCTGAGTTCCTGCGCGAAAAGCCCGCTGTAACCGTTGTACGTGCGCCTGGCAAGCTCGTACGAATGTTCGTATCGGAAGCCGTATGGATCTGTGGTCACTGCTTCGCTGAGGATTCGTTGATAGCGCCGCAGCATGGATTCCGTCGGTTCGAGTGATCGCTCTGGTCTTCTTTGGAAAAGTCCATGGATCGGCCGGTGTCCCTGCTGATAAGCATTCACCTGCGTGTCACGCATATTCCCAGCGACGGTAAATCTAATCACCGCATCCGCTCCAACACTCGCATGAACGCAGTCTCGATGCCACATCGGGTAGCTGCATTGAAATGCGTCATAGCACGAGGCTATTCTGATGTCGTCATTCGCCAGAGTTTCCACTACGCTGTTCCACCATCGTGGCGCATTTGGGTCAACTTGATCTGGAAGAGTTCCACCGAGCCAGCGAATGATCATCGGGCAATAACGTCCCAGATTGATTTTCGCGGACCTGTATGCATCGGAGTGCTGTCCAAATTCAGCCTGGGCCCTCTCGATTTGCAATATGGCCGCCGTAAGCACCACCCAGACTGATTCGTCAGGGCGCAGCCTTGAAAGTTGAAGACGTTCGAGGCATCTGTCCGCCTGCTTCTCCGCAGAGCAGATACATTCGATCTCGTCGCTGGGCAATTCTCGCTTCAACATGACGTGTGGCCGTACCAGATCACGCTCACAGCGAAAAGGTGGCAGGGCAATACCAAAGCCCATCCTGGTTCCGCAAGAATATTGTCGCGCATAGAAGCCCTTGATGAGCTGAGTCATATGCTTCTGCGGAAATGAAATCACTTATTCTATGCCGGGGATGAACACACTTCAACGGAATTCAAGATTCAACGTCTGTCGTTGCCCGCGAACCTGCCGACCTCAATCCAGATGCCCTCGTAATGATTTGACCGATCCCAGCGTGCGCCACTTTGCGCACTGGTCTGAAGAACTCGGAAATCGATCATCTCCGAGTTTGAATCCAATTCCACCGAGCACCCAAACACTTCCTCTTTGAATCTTGAGGGAAGGAGCGCCTTCCCTGCTTTCAACCGCCGTAGGCGCCGGCGTCTTCCACCACAAATCCCTGCGGGCCTGTCTCCTGCCCGCAACGCCGACCCTGAAAAGCAATGCGGTGCAGCCTTCGGCTGGACCACCGTTTTCGACATTCATTTCCCGGCGAAGCCTCGTGCTTCGTTCGGCTCCTTCTGTCAACTCCGCTTGTGCAGCTCCGCGCGGCATAGAACCGCCGTGCTCGCTTCCGCGCCCCTTCGGGCTTCGGGAGTTGACAGCGCCTCTCTGCGCCCGTTTCGCCAGTCATGAAATGAATGTCTTTTTTTAGCCCTCCCAGGGCTGAAAAACGGCAAATC
>Ga0187847_10001074_pt1 | contig 26220 bp, 41 predicted proteins | sample June2016WEW_4_10_FD_132458 | JGI IMG/M metagenome (GOLD analysis project Ga0187847, IMG submission 132458) | Peatland microbial communities from SPRUCE experiment site at the Marcell Experimental Forest, Minnesota, USA - June2016WEW_4_10 | ecosystem: Environmental > Terrestrial > Soil >...
CGCCTTCAGCTTCCGGTAATCCTCTTCCGATAGCAGTTCCCGGGCGCGCTCCAGTAACTGGCTGAGCTCTTCGGTGCCCACATCGATCCGCTCTATTGCCGGTTTCATCTGTCTGACTCGCTCAGTAGGCGGCGAAAACGCCGGTGCACGGGATAGCCCAGCACTTGTTTGATCGACCGGTTCGGCCGGCCCGTCTGGTCGTCCTTACCGCGCCCCGTCGTCCTGCCCAGCAGCACCCAGTTCGCCGCCCGGTAGCAGGTCCCGCGGAACCGTTCCGGATCCACGAAGGTCTCCAGAAAGTAAATTGGGTGACCGTACATGGCCTGCCAGTCAGCCGAAATCCGTGCCGCCATGCGGCCTAGAATATGCGATGCCAAGTGCTCTACACGCACCCAGGGCAGGATCAGGAATCGCGTGTTGTAAGCCAGGAAACGGATGTTCCGCCTCCGCGCCTCACCGCCCCAGCCTATGTAGCGATCACGGCTGCCGATGTGACGCGGCGCCGACGACCACGCCAGACAGGCCACCGGCCTGGGACCCAGAGGGTACTCCGCCCACACCAGGTATTTCAGATGCTCGCCCACCGGCTGCTCATAGCCCAGGTAGTGGTGCTCCTCCATCAGACCGTTGAACAACGGCTCATCGGAGGTGCGCCGCACCTGTTGAAACTCGAGTGGCTGGAGATTGCCCAACCGATCTGCGATGGGCGTGGTATCGATCAGTATCGGCGCGGGCCGCGCTCGGTTTGCCAGCGGATTATGCCGCACGTAACTTACTGGCGGCAACGCGATCTGGCCCGCCCGGTTCAGCATCAGCAACATCCCCCGGCACACCATGTCGCGCAAGGCGCCGTTGGGCTGTCGCCATTCCCATGCCTCGCATAACTTCTTCGATAGTGTGCGCCGGCTCTCGCCGGGATGCGCGGCGATCAACTCGCGTATATATAGGATATCCGCCGCGCTGATCTGCCGGCCCCGGTATCGCAACTCGGCCACTGCCGCTCCAGCCATGCTTCCAGCAGTATGAACCGGTTTTTCTTGGAACGCAAGTGAAAAAGCTGTAGTCGTTGCTTCACTTCAACGCGCTGACCCGCCGCCACATCGGCGCCGCCCGGACACGCGAGACATCCCCTGCGGCCATCAGCAACTGGGCTTCGTAGGCTTCCAACGGTTTGGCCACTTGGCTGCCTTCCGGCCACCACACGAAACGCCCCTTGGAGAGCCGCTTCTGCGCCAGCCAGTATCCCTGGCCGTCGTAACTGAGTAACCGGATCGCAGTCCCCCGGCGGCTCCGGAACACAAACACGCATCCGGAAAACGGGTCTTCCGCCAGTTTTTCCTGGCACAGCCGCGCCAGTGAATCAATCCCTTTTCGTCCGTCCACCGGCTCGATCGCGACCAGCACGCGCATCTGCGCCGTGATCTGAATCATCCTTCCACTTCCCGCCAGGCGCGCAACAGGCTCGCCCAGTCCGGCGGAGCGCTGGCCTTCCACTGGACGCGCATCTTGGCTCCCCGCGCAGACTCGAACTCGATCCCGCATTCTTCCAGCTTCGCCGGTGGCGACGCCACCAGTTCCACGAATGCCGGCCGTGCTGGCTTTCGCCGCGGCCGCGCCCTCCCGGCCAGCCGGCCCTTCAGCCTCACGTAATCCAACCGCAGCGGGTGCGCCGTTTGGTACACCCCATATTGCCTGGCCAGATCGACGGCGGACTGCCAGAACGACTCCGGTAGCTTCGCCCGCTTCCTTTGCGTGCCGCGCCACTGGTCCAGTTGCTGTTGTAGTTGCAGAATGGGTTCCGGGATGTCTTGTGAACGTTGGAGCGTCATCATCAGCCGCCCGCCAGCGACTGTCCTACCCTACCAACGTCGACCAATCCGGATCACGCATGCTTGCCGAAAACACACTGTGTATCCACCGCAGTCGCCGCCGAAGTAGCGTTTCGCCGTGATGTTTGCGTCTTCGATCTCCAGAGCAACCCGTAGGGCGTATGCGTATGGATCGGTCTTAGCGAGTTTGTTCAGCGCCAGTTTCACTTTTCGAGTTCCAATTCGGGCGAACTCAGAGCGTGCCTGGGTCAGACCATTCACCAACAGCTTTGTTTTGCGGCTCATTTGGACGCCTCCGTTTTCTCTTCGACGGATTCATCGTCAGTCCATCCATCCACACACGCCGCCGCCGCTCGTCCGTAATCGTCTTCCGCTTCGGGCTGAACGCTCGAACCACCGTGGAGCCTTCCGAAGGGCGATGCAACGTCGCCAAGTCCCGGCCCGGTCATCTCACGAATCAGGGTTCTTTGCGTTTCCGGGCTGATGCCCAAGAAGGGCATGAACTCCTGCAAGACCCGCTCACGGTTCGCTCTCAGAAGCGCTGCTTTGCCCATAAGTTCGAGGAGCTTCGCCAGTAACTTCATGCCGGTCTCCTTGCTCTTTTTGTCGCCGTAGGCCGGGTTGTTCAATCCGGCCTCCATGCGCTCCTCCTTTTTCCGGCACTTATCACAAATGCCACGTGTGACGATCATGCGCTCTTCGCCGCACGCCGCACAGGGACGAATCCGTGGCTGTCCTGCCACTTTATTGGAGGGCTTTCTCGCCCGCTGTAAGAGACTATCGAATGAGTTGATCTTGTTTGTTCGCTTCATGATTCCACTGTGCCAGGGCACAGTATGAACATAGAACATGAACAATGCGGAAAGATTTGCGGAGGGACAGTGCGAAGAAACTGGTGGCTGGTTATGCCGGGATCTGACGATAGTGTCTCGCTTGGCTGCGTTCGCCAAACATGATTAACAACATTATCCGCTGGCACGCTGGCGTAGCGTCGGACATCATCGGTTTTCTCTTCTTGGCCCAAGCAGCTAAAAGCGTGTACTGCACATCGGCATCGTCGGCAACCTTCTTCTTGGTTGTCTTGATGCCTTTCGCCTTTTCCTTGGCGATGTAGTCTTGCAAGAATGCATCTCGCTGCTTTGCGGTAGTGCGTTTCGGGAGCAGTTTTACGTGCTTTTCATGTTCCGTCACTTCGTCAAGGTAAAGGTCGATCCAATCTTCCAGAAGAGCGTAGAAGCTCTCCATGTATCTTCGTTCGACAATGAGGTCCCCGACTTGTACGAGCCTTGCGACTTGGTATTTCGTGTATGAGGTCCGGTGCGATGGTTGTTTTTTTAGCTTTTCGAGATGATCTTGGAGCCATTGCGGTAATGCGCTTGTGTCCGGCACCGTCTTGTCGGTAACGTGCCAGTCAGCTTCCCACACCACTTGACCGGCTCCGGTACCAATCGGAACGGAAGAGTCTGCGAAAGGAATCCAACCGGCACCAGCCGCTACTTCAAACACGAGGGCCGGGATTTCCAGACGGAACAACTCACGGCTGTTCACTACACCACGAGCACGGAGAGCTTCGGCCAGCACCGAAAATGTGGATCGGAGAGCATCTAGGAGGTTGCACCCCTCCAGCGTCACGTCAGGATTTAGCACTGTGGAAGTTCGGGCCATCAGCCAAATTCTAGCTGACTGCACCGGCCATGTCTGGCGCTCTTCGTCCTGGAAGTTGGACGGATGGACGGCTGATTTTCGTCCGTCCATCCATGTTGCTGTTGTTTGGCTCCACGAGTATTCCCGTTTTCCAACAGCGGCGTTCTCGCCCCGGCTATTCCGTGGCCGTCCTGCGGCTCTCGATCTCGTCCCACATCAAGTTCAACGACGTTCGAACGACGCCTATGCACTGCAAATTGCCGTTGATGTGGAGGCTTCCGCCGCACGTCCATTCAGAGTTTTCGAGCGCTCCCAATGTAAGCTCATAGCCGTATTGCTGAAGAAAGTCGTTGTGCGCCGCCACCAGTTCGTCGTCGGTCAGGAGCGCCACCACGCTCCCAATCTCGCAGACGCACTGTGCGTCTGCGATTTCTTCGTAGATCTCTTTGAGGCGTTCGTAGCTGACCGCCGTTTCGGGTTTTGATGTTGAAGTTGTCATTTCTGCTTACCCCTTGAATGGTCGCCGGGATCGGAGCAGGGCAACGGTGTCGGCAACGATCTGCTCTATCAGGCTGTTCATGTATCTCACATTTTTCAGCAGTTCAGCCGTCAGATGGGCGATCCAGCGCTCGAATTCGGCCATCATCAGGGCCTCGACCGCATTGCAGTCTTCCCACGTGAAATGGTCAGGTGCATGGAACAGAATCGCTCGTTGGATTTCATTCCGACAATGTTGGAGTGCCCATGCCTTAAGCATCGGCTGCGGATCGGTTTGTAATGCGTGCGGCATCATTGTTGTGTTCCTCCTAACGCAGCACGGCGGCTTGCCGTTGCTGCTGTTGGCGCAGACAGCGTTGGATCGCCAGCCGAATCCACCCGGATTTCGGGAGGCGTGCGTCATGGGCAGCGTCCGCAATGAGGGAATCGACTTCGGGTGAAATGCGTAACGTCATGCAGTGAGTGTTCTTCATTTTCACGGTGGTGTCTCCGGTGTCATAGATATTTAGACAAGGAGCAACGGCGGCTGGATCAGTGCCAGCCTCCGCTGATGCCCTAACCGATGTGGAAGTTTACAATTATGGTGATGAAGAAGAGCGCCACCCTGTTGGCAACCCGTCTGATGCACCCGGACCCGGCCAAGCGATGTGCGTATCAGATCCAGCACCACGCTCCAGCCATTCCACATAAGGTCATCGGACGTTGTATCAGGATAAAGGCCGGGTTCATTCGGCTGTGGGAGACGCCAGGGAATGAGCTTGAATTGGCCGTGGCACTGCTGCGAGTCCACGATTCGGAGCAATGCGCTATTGACTTGGTGACCGGCTACTGGCAGCGTCACAAGATCGAGGTTCCAAAAGATCTTCTACATGAGCTAATTCGTGCGGCCATGAACGAGACCGAACCTGACAGGCGGCGATTCCAAGCGAAAGAGGCGAAGCGTAAGGCAGTCGCCAAGGAGCGCAATGCGTCCAGATTTGAGGCGCAGACTGGGCGGGAAATACTGAAGTACCTTGCCAAAAACGGACCCTCGAAAGCCGATGATGTGGCATGGGAAATTGGGCATTCGGAAACTGCCGTTAGGCGGCAACTGCAACGCATGGCGAAGTGTGGCAACGTGAAGCGAGTCAGTCGGGGTGTGTATGGGTTACCAGACGTGGCAGGAAAGCCGAATGCGACAGACTAGGGTTATATTCTATTCAACCAGAGTTATTCTTGGGTTTAATAATAACTAAAATAAAGAGTATAACCGTACCTTGTCGCAAGTGAATCAACACCACCGGGTCCATGAGGAAACCAAAACTACACTCGATGGAGACCATCACGTTCTTCGCATTCGCTCAGAACGTGATTGCTTCGCAGGTCTACCCTTTTTTTGGAATCAGTGGAAGATAATTCCTACACTCCAATCGAGACGAGTCCGAAAACGAAATCCACAGTGAAGAGTGAACGTCCGGCCCCGCCGATCATTCACAGAGAAGGGTGGACGCCACAAGATCAAAATCCAGCAGTCGATTCTACACGGACCACAAGAATGGCGTCGGTGCCAAATGAACGAAATCTACACCTACCGGAACGATGACGGGTTTCGCCTTCGTCGTGGGAATCACCAGTCTCTCCAGATGGGCCATTGCTGGTGCTTAGGACGGCCTCAGAGCGTTCGGCGCAAGCCGGTCGATCTGCTTGGCCTGGGAAGTTCCAAGAGCGAATCTACGGGCAGGAGTCGGTGGCAGATATTGAACTGGCGTGTTAGGGCCGTTGATGGATGGACGGACAGCGGCTTGCAGTCCGTCCATCCACCCTTCTGGATTCAGCAGTCGTTTCAGGCGCAGCCGATTGATACATCTACTTGGCCGGGGCAGCATCGGCGTCCGAACTCACTGCTGTTGGGATATACGGCCAGAAGCGGCTGTATGGCGGATTTGACCGACGATTGGTATATCAGCGGCGACCTTGGCGGTATCGCTCAAAGGGCAGTTGGGTGCATGGATGGACGGACAGGAGCGTGCGTCCATCCAGATGTGCGCCGTTAGGCAAGGTTGCTGATTCAAGTCGCTCATTGCAGCGGGACGCCGGTTCCTTCTCCACCCGGAAGATCCCAAAATCGCCTCCATTCCCCTTCTGCCGCCCTGTTGTCGGCTATCCAGGTGCCGCCTACAGGTCTGCGAAGGTCTTTGGCCGATTTTCCCCGATGAACACCAACTTGCACGGGACAACCAGATCATTCAGCAGCGCCCTTCTCAACGTCATCCGCATGGGCGACGTTATATATTTTCGGGACGAGCGGTGACGGCGGCACTCAACTGGATATCCGTATGGACGAGCGTGGCGATGGGGCGGAAAGTGATCTGCGTCGGACGCTCACGGCTTGGAGAATGGTGTTGCCGCCCCGTCCACCGTTGACAGCAGTGCAGATGTCTTTTCCAGGATTTCGGCCACGTCTCCGGGTTGAACGCCCTTGCCCGCTCCCCTTTCATTTCCGACCTCCAGTACGGCTTTCCTAACCTTCGCCAGCAGACTCTCGAAGCACTGGAGGTTGTCAGCGATCTTCTGACAATCGCCTGTGCGAGTCAGAACTGCGTATATAAGGATTGTCAGCAAACGGTTCGGATGTTTGTTGCCAAGCGCAACATTGCAGGCATTACACGCAATAGACCATACCGTTAATTTGCCCGAAGCATCTTTGACGTGCTCGACGTGAGGCGAGGAGTGCTTCTTGACCTTGCTGGCTTGAGCAAGTGGAGTTCTACACATGACGCATCTTCCGTCAGTAAGGGACCAAAGGTCTCGAAACTGGAGCATTGAGAGACCGCCGTACTTCGTTTTCAAGCAAGACTTGTAGACGGACAGTTGCTTCTTGCTTAGACCGGAAAAGACTGAGGCATCGTTTCTTACGATATGAACCTTACGCCAATAGTCCGTAGCCTTCTTGAATATCAACGCCATTTGCAGTGCTCCTGTGCGTGCGGTAGTCCACCACTCACGTCAATCACAACCATACTGGTGCGACGTATTGCAGATCAAAGCCGGGGCAAGAAAAATGTCCGAAAAACCTTGGCATTCGTACAGCTATGCGGCCACGGTCTTCTTCTTGCGTTTGCCACTCGAAACCGGGGCTTCCTCCACCACAGTTTCCGTACACGAGGCCGGGGCTGATTGGCGGTACGAATCCAACGCCGTCATCGCCGGGATGCCAAGTTTCTTACCGATGGCCCGCCAGGACAACCCTTCCACATCACGGAGCCGCACTACCTCATCCCGGCGAAACACCCGCTTGGGTCTGCCGACAACTTTCCCGGCAGCTTGAGCGGCTTTGATGCCTGACAACGTTCTCTCACGAATCATGGAACGCTCGAATTCCGCCACCGCCGATAGAATGTGGAGCAGAAGCGAAGCAGTCGGATTCGATTGGTCCGTGTCCAGACCTTGGGTCGTAGCGACGAAGCGAACGCCGAAGCTGCTGAGTGCCGACAACTGCTGACTGAGATTGAGGACCGATCTGCCAAATCTGTCCAGCTTCCACACCACCACGCAGTCGAACTTTCTCTTGGCTGCGTCGGCCATCAATTTGTCGAGTGAAGGTCGGCTGGATTTCGCCCCGGAGAATCCGCTGTCAACGTATTCCCCGGCGATCTTCCAGTCACGGCGGGAAGTGTATTCCCGAAGCTCCCGCAACTGCATCTCGCAATTTTGATCGGTGGTGCTGACACGGGCGTAGATGGCGCAACGCATGTACTTATCGTACATGATTTCCGTACTGCTGTCAAGCAGTGGAGTTTGAAACCTGCAAGTATGGAACCAATGAACATTTGCAGAGAATGTGGTCAGGAAATCATCTTCCGTCACGTCAACGGCGTCTGCGTCCCAATACATCTTTCGGGCGACTGCGGGAGATGGGACCTGGATCAAGAGGCCGTCAAAAAGGCCATCCACACGAAGTGTCCGATTTGCAGGGAATTGGTGTGGCTCGTTCGGCATAATGGCGGCGCTGTCTGGCTTGATGCGCTTGGTCTCCCCTGGCCGAAGCACCCGTGTTTCGATAAAGACTGCGATGTGACGAGGCCGGTAACGCCATATACGTTAGCGGATCTCAAAGCCTATGCCAAAGAAAGGCGGTGCCACTTTTGTCCTGCGATGGTCAAACCTTGGCTTTACAGGGCGCACGTTGCGGGTGTTCACAAGTTTTCTCCTGCTTCGATCATTGCGGCTGAATCCTTCGAGAAAAGCGGACCCGGCACGAGCAAATTCACATGTCGCTGAAACTCCAAAAAGAAGTGCAAGTCCTACTAAAATACACCAAGAAAATCAGACCATACCGCAAGTCCAGATATGGGATCACAGACGAGGAGTTCGATCAGCTATTCTTCAGCCAGGGCGGTAGGTGTAAGATCTGTGGCACATCCGACTTCCCGTATAAAGGTCCATGCGTCGATCATGACCATACCACCAAGAAGGTGCGTGGCATATTGTGCTTCAACTGTAATCGTGGCATCGGCGCTTTTAAGGAAAGTACTGCCCTTTTGGAGAAGGCCCTTCAATACTTGCTTTCTCAAAAGGACTGCAACACATGACTCCGAAGCAGGTATCGGCGCAGCACTCGAACGATCTGTAGCTTTCAGGCTGTCTGCCCATGCGCCTTATATGCTCACATGGAGAGCATGGCTCGATCCGGCGAACAGAACCCTCCAGCGGTCAAGGCGTGGCTCGACAACGTGATCGTTCCGGCGCTGGTCAAAGAGTGGTTGGCCGAAAGGTCGGGAGGCCACGGCGTGACTTCGGAAGCAAAGTCAGACGATGCAGAATCGGAAGCTGCGGACGCAATCCCCGGCATCGAAATACACAGTAAAATCTGAAAAAGCTACAATCCGACCAAGGTGTTACACAGTGGCGGGTGGCTGTGCGAGGGCCGGATTGAAAAATTCTAACGGGTCCTTCCCACCAAGTACCGGCCTGTGATTCCTGGAAAAAAACCGAAAAAGGTACTCCGGGCAGGATTCCAGGCCGGGACTCCGGGCCAGAGACTCCCGGCAGCATTGCCCGGCTTGGACTCCCCGGCCCAAGATTCCCGATGGGACTCCTGGCATTTTCACCTTCCAATCACTGAATCGGTGGAAGGCTGAGACCTTCAACATCTCGTGGTCGCCACTGTTGCGGAGTGAGTTCGGTCAATTCCTTCGCCTTGGCTCGACACCATAGGGTCCAGGACTCCATAAATGCGTAATGCCGGATTGCCAGTGCGCCCTTCTTGGGATCGAACGATTGCGGTGGTCTGAGCACAGGGCAACCCTGGCTGGACTGATTGTGCCTTTCGTAGTTGTCCAATACCCACTTCGCAATCAGTCGGTCCACCATCGGAAATTGATCTGGTGCTATGAACGCCGGGAATGTGGCGCATACCGCAATGTTGTCACTGGAAACCAGGAGGCTCTGAAATTCCTGGAAGCGTTGCCTTGACGGACCTGCCGTAAACTTGCAGCACGCAGTCCATAAGTCATTGGCCGAAACGCCGTTCGTCTGAACTCGCTTTATGATGTCGCCGGTCTTGGCCCGATGGCTGCTGAACAGTTCCAGAACACAACTTCAAACCACGCTTCAAGATGGAGCGGCGCATTCTGGCGGAAGGAGTGTTCAAACTGGATCGTCTGATCTCTGTCACCCGTGTCAATGTTTGTCTTGAACCACCCTGCGTATTGCTGGCGATCAACAAATTCCGTGAGGTTTGCCGGATAACCGTATTGGGCAAGGGCATTCTGCCATTGAAGGACCGGCGAACCCCGGCCTAAGGGTTGCGTGGCCGCATCCGTAGTCTTGAAAAGCGGCGCTCCGCAGCTATGGCAGTACTTTCCTTGCTCCGGGTTTTGTTTTCCGCACTCGACGCAGAACACCACAGGAAGCTCCAGTCCAGGAAGATTCTAACAACTGGCGACCATCAGGAGCTTCTTTCCCCATCGCCAGGACGCTGCCCCGGATCTGCTCCTGACCGGCAGAATGCGCTACCGTGAATGGTTACGAAAGGCTGACATGCCCACACCCAAGCTCACGAACGAAATCATCACCGCTGCCATCGACGGTTTCGAGTCGCAAAAACGCAGGATAGACGATCAAATTGCTGAACTCCGTGCGCTGCTTCCTGGTGGCTCCCCTGAGACCGCCACCACGCCGGAAGCGCCCGCCAGGAAGCGCAAGAAATTCTCCGCTGCCGCTCGAAGGCGGATGAAGGAAGCTCAACAGCGCCGTTGGGCGAAGATCCGGGGAGAGTCTGAACGACCAGCGCCCGCCACTACGAAACCAGCCAAACGAAAGATGTCAGCACAACGGAAAGCGGCACTCGTGGCGAATCTGGCGAAGGCACGAGCGGCCAGGGCAGCGAAGAGGGCGGAAACTGCGAGGGCGAAACCGGCCAAGAAGACCGCCAGAAAAAAGGTGACTACCAAGAAGACGGCGGCGAAGAAGACTGCCGGTGCCCCGGCAGTGGCGGCGGCACAGTAAGACGGGCACATGCGTGGCTTCGGCAGCAGGATTCAAGCACCCGGACCTGTTCTCAAGAATGCTTCGATCCGTTCCGCCAATATGTCCGGTTTGGTGGTCTCGCATTCCCATATCGTAAACACGCTCCACCCCGCCGCCTGGAGCGCCTTCTGGTTGGCCCGGTCCCGCTGTTGATTCCCTTTCAGCTTTGGACGCCAATAATCTGTGCGGGACTTGGGGATATGCGAATCTATGCAGCCCCGGTGCTGATGCCAGAAACAGCCCCGGACTTCGATGATCCGGTGCAATTTGGTGAATACTAGATCAGGCTTGCCAGGAAGTTTGGCAACATGGAGCCGGTACCGGAAGCCCATCCCGTAAACAAGGCGGCGCACAACCATTTCGGGTGACGTATTTGTGCTGCGGATGCGCCGCATGTTTTCGGAGCGACGTTCTGGCGTTAATAGGTCCAATACCTTAACGGTTCACCACGTGAATGTCTGACCAATCAACCACTCAAGGCTTCGGAGGTTCGCAACCCGGCCATTCTCACCAAGTCCATTTGAGATCAACTGAGGTGCAAAATGAACCGCAGCCGTTATGCAGGGGTTCGGATGTGTGGGCGGGCAGTTGCCAAGGATCTTGGTCAATCGGTTGGGTGAAAACTCTCCGATTACCGCATAAAACCGGCACGCCGGGAAGAGGCGTCTAGCTGCACCGCCGTAGGCGAGGGCTTCATCAACAACGTCCACACGATCATGACGGTATCGCCAACGAGTAGACATGAGTGCGACGATCTCATTGCCACGCCTAGCGACGATATCAATGCGTGAATCTTGGCTTCTCGTCGTGAACTGAAATCCGGGGAAAATTGCGGTCGGGCTTACCTCTTCTTCGTAGGTAATGCCAGCACCGCCAAAACGCTCAAGTGCCGTCACCACAATGGATCTAAACGCATGACCCACCAGATTGTGCGGCTGCAAATTGGAGATTTGTGGCTGTTGCCAGTACAATCCGATCCTCCCGCAAAGTTCTTGGCGGGGTATCCGCAGTTGTTCAGACAAATAGTTCGTGAGGGATTCGGCTCTCCGCAAGACAGCGTTTGGCTGACCGGTCGATGTCATGCCAAAATCGTTGGATTCCCGGTAAACAACAACATCCAAGCCATCCAGGGGTTGCCATCCACGTTCACGATGGACACGACATGAAAGCAATAACTCTGCGATTCCAATCCATCCCGTGGAGGCGTTCCAGTCCCTTTCGCTCAGGAGTTGGTCATACAAATTAACGGCAATCTGAGCGTTGGCAGATCTAGGCATTATGAACTCGAATGCACAGTTTAGCACCTAGAAGTGCGATGGGAAGGGCGGCGGTTTACTGCTCGATTTTTGCGGTAATCTTCGCCGCTTGGATTGGGTATTTCGTGATGAGCCATTTCATCACTTCTAGCTGATCGGCTCCGGTAGCACGCCGGACTTGAATCAGGAGCTTCTGGAGTGAAGGCCGGTCCAGCGTCAAGTTGCGTGCGCCTTCATTGCACACGGAACAGACGGCTCTCAGATTAGACGGTTCGTCGCCGCCGCCCATGCTCTTATCAACGATATGCCCGATATGAAGTCGGGTTTTCCTCGTCGGATCTGAAGGGTGAGGCTCACCGGCAACGGCTCCGCACATTTGGCAGGTGAATCCATTCCGATCCAGGACGAACGCTCGTGTCTCTTTCGAGATCCCACGCTCGAACGCCGGGATCGGCTTCGGGGTCAGTAGAATGTATTGACCCGGTTTCAGGTCGCTCCGATCATTATTGGTTAGGATCTGATAGCCTTCTTCCGTCCGAAGCTCTCGAACTCGCCTTCCCCATTCGCTTGCGTTGCCCGATACTTCCCGCAGTTCATCCGATTCGAGAATCCGTCCGATATTGGCGAGAAAGTAAGACCGGAGCTTCGCTCTAGAACCCTTGCCAGCTTTGGTCGAGCCACTGCTCGTTTTGGTCGAACTCTTGCTCCGTTTGGATGGCATAGTCTGTTGATCTCAACAGACATGGTATCCCACTTGCGGAGCCGGAACTGCCATTACCCTGCCACTCGTACCAAGCGGGATACGTTTAGGCAAGTCCGCAATTTTTCGGCAACCGCTCTGGCAAACGGTGGAGGGAAAGCGTTGCCAACCTGTCGGTATGCGGCTGTCTTCTTCCCGTAGAACTGCCAATCGTCGGGGAATCCTTGGATGCGGGCGACCATGCGTACCGTCAGCCGTGGCATCCCACAGAAATCGGAACCCGGTGCGTCATCTGCGATGCCAAGCCCATCCACTCCAAGTGTGGCCCATGCCTTCCTTGCCCTTGTCGGCCCAAGATCGGGACCACCGTGCTTGTGAGATCCACCCACCACCGTAGGAGCGATTTCGTCGGCCCCGTTTCGCCAAGCTTCAACTCGCTTCCAGCCGTTCGCTGCCATGAGATCGTACAGCTTATATCCGACTGTCACGGGCCGTAGTCCATCGCCTTCGGGCCAAGCGAAGCGTTCTGCGTACTCTTCCCTGAGACCAACGAAAACTACCCTTGGACGCAATTGCGAGACGCCGAATTCACTGGCGTTCATCAGCTTCCATCCGGTCTTGTAGCCTAGCTTTTTCAACTGATCCCGAATGTACAAGCGGTAGTCAATGAAGACGGCATCCAAGATGCCACGGACGTTCTCAATCATCACCGCTTTCGGGCGAATCTGATCCACAAGGCGAATCATCGCCGGGAAGAGATTACGTTCGTCCTTTGTCCCAAGCTGCTTCCCGGCAACCGAAAACGGTGGACATGGCAGACCGCCAGAAATGATGTCCACGCCCTTGAAATCGACTCCATCGAAGTCATTCAGATCTTGCTCAAACACTTTCCAACCCGGACGGTTCAGGCGAAGTGTGGCGCACGCACTCTTGTCAAGTTCAACGAGTCCAGCGTGTTCGATCCCGGCCTGTTCAAAGCCTAGCGCCTGTCCACCGGCACCGGCGCACAGTTCCAGCGTGGTCAACCCACACATGCGCCGTGTGCCGTTGGCCCCGATCCTCTTCCCCGGTTTCGTCAGCCAAGGATTTTCAGACATCTCCGGGAATAGAAGTTCGGTCCTTTCGTCACGCCGCCGCATCTTTGGCCCTAGATTACCTATCGGCATTTTCCCGATCTTCTTCAAGGTTGAGGCTCCACTTTTCCGAACTCCCATTCTACTGTCCGAAAGACCTCGCCGTCCGGTGGTCCCGTATTCGACGTCTGTAGCATTCCCATCACGCAGTCTCCAGAATTTCGTAAACCTCAAGCACCGCATCAAAGTACTCGTCTACCATGTCGTCTGGATCGTCAGGCGGTTCCGTTTCCATCTCCGCATCCCAATTGTGCTGGACGTAATCAAGCAACTCCGCTTCGGCCTCCGCATGGGTGAGGTGTTCGCTGGCGACCGGGGAACGGCCCGCCCACGAATCATTGCGTTCACGGATGGTGAGGATGAACGCCAAGTTCAAAATCTCCCTTCACAACATTTTGCCAGACTGTCCACATGCGCCCAGACCGATGCGACCTGCTCATCCGTCAGTGTTTCGAGAGGATTCCCGGATTCCGCCATCCTCGACCCGCAAATGCTCTCGATGACGGCGGCGGCATCCACTCCGTGCTCAACGCAGTAGCGGCTGAGATCTTCACCTGCCTTCTCCCGAAGTTGCCGTTGCGCCATTTCCAGAGCGCTGGCCGGATCGGTGGCGAAGATGCTGCCCGTGTAGGCGTCACCATACTGTTCAATGGGGTCCGCTGGAAATGCGCCGTACTGCGGGTCCGCAAATGGGTCATGGATGAATAGCCCATGCCACTCGAAACCAACGCCACCATCCAAGCCGTGCGTGATGACGATTTCGTAGTTTATCGTCGCCGTTTTGCGGACCAGTTCTTCAGCGGTCATGATGACTCGCTCCAGTGGACTCCAACCGATCCGGGTGTACTTCCACTTCGCTCCCACCCGGCAATCGAACAACGGCGACGTTCCACGGATTGCACGAGGATCGGCGCACATCGACAACGACGCCGGTCTGCTGCTTCCGACGCCAAGGATCGAACGAACGGACGACTTCACCACACATTTTCCCATTCACGAAACCCGCTCCAGAATCTTGTCGCCGTAGGCTGTGATCGTGCCGATCAGCCCGTTTCGCTGAAACTGCTGATCGTGTTGCCGACACAAAGCGATGTCGATGTCGCAGCGCTCACGTTCGGGATCGCCGTTCCACGGGAACACGGTGACGTACTCCATGTGCGTTGCGGTCCAGCAACAGGTGCCGACTTCGCATACTACATTCGGCAACCTGTTCATCACGCCTTGCACCGAACTGTCCTTTGGGGAGGTTCCATCATTCTACCTCTGTTCCGCCATCCACTCACGCAGCATGTTTTCCACAAGCCCGCTCATTTCCAGCCCCTTTTCGTAGAGCTTGGCCCGAACACGGTTCCTCAATTCGATGGGCAGATAGATTGAAGTCTGAGTGTAGTCGGCACTGCTGTGCTTGCCGGGTCTGCGGCCCCGCTTCTTCTCCGTCGCCCCGGTCTGGATTGCCTGTGGTTGCCGGTTCCCATTTCGAACAGCCTTGGACGACTGCCGTTTTGCCGATATGCCTTTTTGAGTATTCACAAACAATTTCAATAGTAGATGTTGTTTTCGGCCAGCGTCAAGCCCGTCACTTTCTCAAATTGAATACGCAAAAACTCAAGTACCCATTATACGCACTATGATGCCAAAAGGCAATGCTTTTGGGCCGATACCGGCGATAGCATGGAGTCCATGCCGTTCTTCCTGTATCGCATCGAAGAAGACCACTTCGTTCACGTTCGTAGCAATGTTGTCTTGGCGGGCTTGAACGGGCCATTTTGCTGTGCGGCCCGCCGTGTGCCTACGGCTCCAGAGTGGGAGCTTTCAGAGAACGCATTGGTCAGTTCGTATGGCGTCGATCCAGAAAACCATGCCGTCATCATCGACCTTGCGCCAAGGCGGAAAACAGTTTCCCTATACCGTCTGAAACACGTGTGGGGCCATTCTGCGAATGAATGGACGCAGTTGGCGCTGGAGCTTGAAGGACTTTGCGTGGACGATGATCCGCCGTTGGGAGTGACACCGGCAGAGTTCAAGCACAGGTTTCCCGTCCTCCGGGAGCGTGGGGATCGAATCTATGAGTTCCTTTACGTCAACGGCGATGGGCAGACCGGCAGTTGGAGCTTCGGTAGAGTCGGCGGCGTCAATGCGCCACTACTGTGGGAGGATGTGTTCGATTCGTTTCTGAAGCGGATCAATCGGAAACGGCGTGACATTGACGGTGTGCCTCCACTTGGCTCTCTGGATTAGGGTCGATGCTGGTCAGAAGATTCAAGTTCAAACGCAACGGCGACAAGGACGGGTTCCACTGGACGGCGGAATCTGAGATCGAACGCCCAGGCTTCTATCGTGGTTTTCACGCCGTGGGCAAGACCCGTGCAGACGTAAAGGAGTTCGCCGCCCTGGTGCGATACTGCGAACGAACCGGGAAACTGGAGCGGCTGTCAGAAATGCATCCGCCAGGGTGGGAGAAGCGCATGCAGACAACGTGGGGTGGGAACTGGTATCCAAACCACGGAAGAACAAATTAGTGGCGGGCTGTCGGACGAATTTGCGTCCATCCGAAATTCGTCATCCGTTCACGATTTTCCCGATCTTTCCCGCAATTGTCTGGCGAACGGGATCAGTGCGAATCTCCTGAAATTTCTGTAGCGCAAATTCCCCACGGTCAGCATCGGCGGGATCATACAATTCCGCCAGCATCGTGCGCCGTTCCGTTTCTTCGGCGGGAATATTCTGAACGGCAGCTACGAGCACCTGTCGAAGACGGCTCTCGATTTGGGCGCAATTTTCGATGAGCCAAGTTCGGCTCTTGTCGGCTAGGGGCGTCCCGTGGACGATGCTGGATCTGATGTCGTAGAGCTTCTTCACAGTGGTCAACACGGCCTGTTGCTCTGCCGGATCACGGGACACGAGCAAACTCGCACGGCGACTCATGCGGCGCTTAGAAAAATCCATCTCAGGGACAAGTGCGGCTTCCAAGGCGCTGGCGTAGTCTACGATGCGATCTGCCTCCTGCCATTGAGGATTGAATTCTGTGCTACCGCCGTACAGGAAGAATCGCCGTGCCACCGAAAACCATGCGGAATCCCATGATTGGCGCTGCCGGATGTCGGTGGCGAATGCTCTCCACGCATCGCATTCGTGAGGTCCGAATTCAAAACGAATAGCGGAGTAGCTGTTCAGATCGTTCATCGCCCGGTAGGGGAATTGAACGACCACCTTCCCGCTTGGCTGCATGATCGCCTGTTTGACGAATGCAATATCACCGGCCTTGTACAGTCGGAAGAGAAGCAGAATATCTTCGATGTCGTTGGGGATGCCGCCGACTGCTGAACCGGGAGGACCGGGCGGTGGCACGCTGTAAGATTTCTCGAAGACCCAATCGTCCTGGTTGACATCTGACGAAGAAAACGTCTCCCGAAGTTCCTTGTACCGAAGTCCAACAGGCCGGATTGTGAAATCGCCAAAGTCAAGGCGATTCGTACCGGATTCGAGATTGCGGATCAACACGAACGCTTTGAACATCAGATCCTACTCAGAGTCCTGCTGTAAAGCGGCGAGGGCGTCTTCAACACTTTCGTAGTGGCCGGTCCAATCAGTCTGCGTATTGTCTGCGTTGATTCGCATGATGCGCCAGTCGTTCCGATTTGGTGCTCCAAAGTTGGCAATTCTCGCAGTCCTACCATCCGGCATTCCGCCGATCCTGTAGCCAGTCACCTGTCCACCTGCGAAAACCGGCCCATCACGCAGCCACATGTCTTCGTGCAGTGTGAAGGTATAATTCATGCGCTCTCCAGAAGCAATTGTAGCGAAGGCTACTGATCCCGAATCGAGAATTTTCCTCAGACGAGGACGAGTCGCCTAGCGGAAGACTTGGGCTATACGCCCACAGGGTGTCCACCATTCCAAAGGCAACAGGTCTTCGAGACACGTGAACATCTTAACGCAAACGTGTTTCGGCCATGCTGGAGCACATCGGGGCAGCCCTACGGGTTGGCCGTCGCCGGGTATGCTGCGAGTTCAGCCGGGTGGGACGGAGCCATCTGAGAGCTTCCGGTGAGGCGTGGCGGGGCATTCCAGCGCCGTTGTACGACTCTGGGGAATAGATGTATCATTCTGTTGATGTCCACCCTTTTCGTAAGCGCTTTTCCGTCATGGAGAAGGGAACTCCAGACTTGTAAGAAATCTGTAAGGTAGACGGGCTGGAATAGCGACTTCGGCTCGTGTAGCTCCCAAATAAATCAGCAAGTTGAAACGAGACAGTCTCATTCGGCAATTCAACTCCCCCCGCCTCCACCATACTGCCATTGTCTGTCGACCGCAGCCTTCACCGCGCAAGAAATGCGTCGGAAACGGGGACAGACGCATTTTTCGGGTTCGCGCCAAACACGCCGGAGGTTTTTCGAAAAAATGCCCCTGTCCTCGGTTTCCCCGGTCCAGCGCGCAGTCAAAGAGAGGAATCCTCCGAGGCTTCCCCAGTACGTGGCAGGACAGACGGGGACGGACAGACGGGGACAGACGCATTTTTCGGGAGCGCTCCAGCCACGCCGGAGGCTTTTCCCAAAAAATGCGTCTGTCCCCCGTTTCCACATGCGTCACTCCCCTGATTTCCTCTTCCTCATTAGGCAAACCCAAGCTCTCGGTGGGACTGGAAGGTGGGTCTCGAATTGGCTGGAAACCAGCGACAAAACCTCGAAGTACGGTTCGACCGCGCCAACGATGGCGCTGGCAGTCCGCTTTGGAGGGCCTTCGTTGAGGCGTTCGTCGTCGGCATTTCCAATCAGGCTGATCCATAAGCCGTTCTCGCCTAGATGACGGTTGACCTGCTTGGCGAAAGTCCGCCGTTCACGGGCGGAATCCAGCGTATGGAAGCAGCCCCGATCAAAGGCGAAAGCAAATGGCGCTCCCTCCACGTGGCTCTTGAGGAAGTTCAGCACGGCATACTTACAAGTGACATTCGCATTGGCAGCTTTCTCCCTGGCCTTCTCAATCGCAATCTCGGATGCGTCAACGCCGACTACCTGGAAGCCTTGCTGCGAGAGCCAGATTGCGTTGTCGCCGGTTCCGCATCCGATTTCCAGAGTCTCGCAGGGAGCAATGGGCGTAGCGGTCACGGCTTGAATCAGGTTGAAGTCCGGCCTGCCAATGTCCCAAGGGGCCGAGCCTTCCTTGTAGTGTTCATTGAAACGATCTTCGACCGTCATATTGTAAAAATGGGACAGACGCATTTTTCGCGTTAACTCCAAACACGCCGGAGGCTTTCCCAAGAAATGCGTCTGTCCCCGTTTCTAATCCTCGAACATCCCTTCGAATAGCGCCGACGTCAAATAGCGCTCAGCCGCGTCCGGCAACACGGTGACAATGGTCTTGCCCTTGAACTCCGGCAGCTTCGCCAGGCGCACGGCCACGGCTGCCGCGGCGCCGCAGGAAATGCCGGCCAGAATGCCTTCTTCCTTCGCCAGCCGCCGCGCCATCTCAATCGACTCTTCGTTGCCGATCGTCTCCACCCGGTCCACCACGCTCAGGTCCAGCGTGTCCGGGATGAACCCGGCGCCGAGGCCCTGGATTTTGTGCGGCCCCGGTTTCATGGGCTGTCCCGCCAGCTTCTGCGAAATCACCGGGCTGCCCGCCGGCTCGATCCCCACGGCGACAATGTTCTTGCCCTTTGCCTGTTTGATGTAGCGCGCCACGCCGGTGATGGTCCCCCCGGTGCCGATGCCGGCCACCAGCACGTCGATGGTGCCGTCGGTGTCGTCCCAAATCTCCGGGCCGGTGGTTTCGAAATGGACCGCCGGATTGGCCTGGTTCGAGAACTGCTGCAGCAACACGTAGCGCTCGGGATCGGAAGCGCGGATCTCCTCGGCTTTGGCGATCGCGCGCGCCATGCCTCCCGCGCCGTCCGTCAGCACCAGCTTCGCCCCCAACACGCGCAGCACCTTGCGCCGCTCCGTGGACATGGTGGCTGGCATGGTGAGCGTGATCGGGTAGCCGCGCGCCGCCGCCACGTACGCCAGCGCGATGCCGGTGTTGCCGCTGGTCGGCTCGATCAATGCCTTGCCCGGTTTCAGCACTCCCCGCTTCTCGGCGTCCCATACCATGGCCGCGCCGATGCGGCACTTCACCGAGTAAGCCGGATTGCGCCCTTCGATTTTGGCCAGCACCGTGGCTCGCGCGCCATCCGTCACGCGATTCAGCCTTACCAGCGGCGTGCGCCCGATGCTCAACGAATTGTCGTCGTAAACCCGCACTCAGATCTCCCAGTTCAAGACGCCCTTGCTCTGTCTCTCCGCCCAGTCGCGCAGCAGTTCCCCGATGCTGGTGTGGTCGATGATGGCCGCCACCGCCTGGTCCACCCGGTCCCACATGTCGGTGAACGGCGTCTCCTGTTTGCCCCGGCCTCGCCCGGTGCCGTCCGGCGGGCCATCCACGGAGCGAATCACCTCGCCCACGGTGATCGTATCCGCTGGCCGCGCCAGCAGGTATCCGCCCTCCGCCCCGCGCCGCGACTCGACGAACCCCGCTTGTTTCAGTCCCACCAGAATCAACTCCAGGAATTTCTGGGGAATCTTCCGCCGCCGCGCGATGTCCGCAATCTTCACTGGTTCGCCCGGTTTCTGCGAGGCAAGGTCCAGAATCGCTCGTAGCGCGTAATCAGCTTTGACCGAAGTCGTCATACGAACGGGGTAATCTCCTCTATCCCAACAGAGATTCTAGGTCAAACCGGAGCCGCACGCAATTCATCTTGCGCGCGAGATTCATGTAGCGCGCGACACCGAAATGGATGTCGCGTCTCAACCTTGGGCTTGAGAACAGCTCCGCACTTGGGCCCGAGAATAGCTCCGCAGGAGCGAAAGACAGTAGCCCACGGCGTAAGCCGTCGGGAGGACGGCGGCGTGAGCCCCGGAACGGGGCGTAAGATCGTTGCGCCAGCGTTGTTCCGCCCCGTTCCGGGACTGGAACATGGCGCATCGGGTTTCCGCACGGCTGACAACCCTGGGCTGTTATCTCTCGCCCTCCGGGCTGACGGCCGCCCGCCACGGCTACGCCAGGTTGAGAACCTGTTTTATGGTGCCGCTCTGGTCCTGGATCTTCTTTTGCAACAGCAGCAACGCGTAAATCAACTGCTCCGGTCGCGGCGGGCACCCCGGCACGAAAACGTCGATCGGAATCACCTGGTTGACCGGAACCAGAGCGTAGTTGTGGAACACGCCGGTGGAGGTGGCGCAGGCGCCCATCGAAATCGCCCATTTCGGCTCCGGCATCTGTTGATACAAATGGCGGATCACCGGCGCCATCTTGTTCGACACTCGGCCGGCAATAATCATCAGGTCGGATTGCCGCGGCGAGCCGCGAAACACCTCCGCGCCGAAGCGCGCGATGTCGAAACGCGAAGCGCTCATCGACATCATCTCGATGGCGCAGCATGCCAGTCCGAACGACATGGGCCAGATGGAATTCTTGCGCGCCCAGTTCACCGCCTTGTCGAGCGAAGTGAGCAGGATGCCCTCCGAAGCCGCGGCGGCGCTGTTCGAGAACGTGTAGTCGTCGAGCTGCGCGAACAGATCTTCGGGGCCGCTGGCTAAGGGCTTTTCCATGCCTCCATTTTCGCATGGCGGACGGCACTCTTGTAGAATCGAAGAGTACCCTCCCGATGCCGTCTGAAACCTTCGAGCAACTGCTGGACCAAGCCGCATCCCTGTATGGTGTCGAACCATACTTTTGGGATATTTGGGGCCACAAACACGAAATCACGCTGGAAGCCAAGCAGGCCCTGCTGCGCGCGCGTGGTGTCGCCGCCGGCAGCGCGGCCGAACTCGAGCAATCGCTCGCCTGCCGCGCCCGCGCCGAATGGGAACGCCTGCTGCCGCCCGCCGTGGTAGTCACCGTCGCCGCTGAAACGGAGCTGCCGCTCCATGTTGCGGCCGATTGCCCGGACCCGGTGGCGCGCATCGCCATCCATCGGGAAGACGGCACTCAGGCAGCGTACGAGATCCGCTTGGCCGACCTCCCTGTATCCGCTTCCATCTCGATCGGCGGGCGATCCTGGGTCCGCAAGATCGCGCGCCTGCCGGTGGCGCTCCCGCTGGGCTACCACCGCGTCCAGGCAACTGTCGGCGCGGCCAGCGCTGAAACTCGCTATATCGTGACTCCCGAGCGCGCCTGGAACGATCATCTGCCCACGCGCGGCCGTCGCGCCGCCGGGGTCGCCGTCAGCCTGTATGGCGTCCGTTCCGGGCGCAACTGGGGATGCGGCGATTTCCGCGACCTGCTGGGCGTAATCGACTGGGTGGCCGACGACCTGGAGGCCAGCTTCGTCAGCCTCAACCCGCTGCATGCCATTCACAATCGCCGCCCTTTCAACACCAGCCCCTATCTGCCGAATTGTATTTTCTATCAGAATTTCATTTACCTGGATGTCGAAGGGATGGAGGATTTCTCCCGCTCCGCCCGCGCCACGCGGTTGCGGGCTTCCGATCCGGTGAATGCCGAAATCCGGCGCCTTCGCGAGACCCCGTTCGTCGAATACGAAGGCGTGGCCGCGCTCAAGCTGCGCTTCCTCAAGCTGCTGTTCGTCGAGTTTCTGCGCGAATGGCGCGCCGGCTCGGTGCGCGCCGCGGCGTTCAATCGATTCCGCGAGCAGGAAGGCGATCTGCTCGAGAAATTCGCCCTCTATTGCGCTCTCGACGAGTGGCTGCACCGCCGCGACCCCAAGCTGTGGATCTGGCCCGATTGGCCGCCGGAATATCGCGATCCCGAATCGGCCGCCACCCGCGCGTTCGCCCAAAAACACTGGCGCTCGGTGATGTTCTATCAGTACCTGCAATGGCAGACCGGATTGCAATTGCAACGCGCCCAGCAGAGCGCGCGCGAGCACAAGATGTCGATCGGCCTCTACCATGACCTGGCGCTCGCCACCGACCGATTCGGCTCCGATCTCTGGGCCCACCGCCGCTTCTTCGTGGCCGGCTGCCGGGTCGGCTCGCCGCCGGACGATTTCGCGCTCGGCGGCCAGGACTGGGGATTTCCGCCGCCCAACTCCGAAGTCCACCGCGCCGACGGCTACCGGCTCTTCGCCGAGACCATTCGCCGCAACGCCCGCCACGGCGGCGCCTTGCGCATGGATCACGTGATGCGGCTGTTCCGCCTGTACTGGATTCCCGATGGCTACGACGCCGCCCATGGCGCCTACGTCAAGGAAGTCTCGCTCGATTTCCTCCGCATTCTGGCGCTCGAAAGCGTGCGCAACCGCGTGGTGATCGTCGGCGAGGATCTGGGCACGGTCGAGCAGGGTATCCGCGAGACGCTCGAACAATTCGGCGTCCTCAGTTACCGCTTGTTCTATTTCGAAAAGGGCGCCGGCGGTGAATTCCGCCGCTACCGCGACTACCCGCGGCAGGCGTTGGTTTCGTCCACCACGCACGATCTGCCCACGCTGGCCGGCTTCTGGATTGGGGCCGACCTCTACGCCCGCCGCGCCGCCGGCATGTTGGACCAGGCCGGATTCGAGGCGCAATCCCGCGCCCGCCTCGACGAGAAGCAGAAGATGCTCGACATGCTCTTCGAGCTCGAATTGATGCCGCCCTTCCTGCCGCGCCGCGCGCAGGATTACCCGGCGCTCTCGGGCGAACTGCATAACGCTATCGTCGGCTTCCTCGCCCGCACGCCATCTCAACTGCTGGCCATCAACCAGGAGGATCTTACCAAGGAAACCGAGCAGCAGAACCTGCCCGGCACCACCTGGCAATATCCCAACTGGAGCCGCAAAATGCGGTTCTCCATCGAGCAATTGCGCGACGATAACGAAGCCCGCGGCTACACCGCCATGTTCCGCAATTGGATTGTCAACTCCGGCCGCAAGAACGACCCGCCGCAATGAGCGCCGCGCCTGAAGTGGGGCAGGCGCTTCCGCCTGCCAATCGATTCTTGCCAACCGATTCTTGCCAACCGATTCCGGCAAGGTTCGTGTAGAATCCTCTATATGAGTCCCGCGATGATGGCGGCCGCGGCCGCCCGGAAAAAAGCCAACGCCATCAAGGCCTTCGGGACCGTAGTCACGGTTGAGCCGGAGGAGTTCTCCAAGATTCTAAGCCTGCAACCGGAACCGCTCATTGTCGTAGCGGAAGGCGGAGTCTTCAAAACCAACTACCGGTATTTGACAAGCTGCAAGGGTCTCGCATTCTACACGAAATCGCCCGCGCCCCTGGCGCTGCCCGCGGACGCGATAGTCGTCTTGGCCGGGAGCATCGATATCCCGGATTAAAGCTCTTGAACTCCCGATGGCGGAGTCGCGCGACTGCCCCATGGAACCCTTTGGGTGTGCGACATAAAAGTGATCCCGCGTTCCAACATTGGGTCCGGGCCGAGCCCCGGAGGGCCGAAAGATCATAGCCCACGCCGCAGCCGTGGGAAGGACGGCGGTGAACTTAGCCCCGGAACGGGGCGTAAGACGTTTGGCGAGCGATGTACCGTCCCGTTCCGGGGCTGGCGGGGAACAACCGGTTTTCCCACGGCTTACGCCGCCGGCTATTTTCTAACGCCCTCCGGGCTGAAGATGCGGCTGAGCGTAGCTGTACGCTCGGATACAGGCAGATCTTCACCGAATCCGAGAGCTCGCCACTTTCATGTCGCGTACCCGAACCCCTTCCTCTCACCGGGGATCTAACTTACATTAGTGACAGATGCAGTTCTTTTCGTGGAGCCGCTGCTGGGCTGCCGCGGTATTTTGGCTCGCTAGCGCGGCTGGTTTCGGTGCTTCCGCCCGCCCGCCCGTCATCCTGGTTTCGATCGACACGCTGCGCGCCGATCGCGTCGGAGCCTACGGCTACCGCCGCATCGCGACTCCCAATATCGATTCGTTCGCGGTTGGCGGCACGCTTTTCTCGAACGTGGTCTGCCAGACGCCGCTCACCCTGCCCTCTCACACCACGCTGTTCACGTCAACCTACCCATTCGAGAACGGAATTCAGGAGAACGCCGAGACGGTCCCCTCGGGGGCAATTACTCTGGCTGGCGTCCTCCGGTCTCGCGGTTATCAGACTGCCGCGTTCATCGGCAGTATCTTCCTGGAGCGCCAGTTGGGCCTCGACCAAGGCTTCGACACCTACGACAGCCCTTTTAATTTCGAGGCATTCTCCCCCCTCTCCGGCGAGATGTTCTTTGGCGGCGTCGAGAGTCCATACTTGGTGCGGGATCGCCGCGATGGAGTGCTGGTAATATCCGCCGCCCTGCGCTGGCTGAGCGCCCGGCGCGAGCAGCCCGTTTTCGTCTTCATTCACCTCTTCGATCTGCATACGCCCTACGGCCTTCCCCCGGAAGTGGCGCGCCGCAAGGGCATCTCGCGCTACGATGCGCAACTGGAATCCGTCGATGGATTGATCGGCAGGTTGAAGAGCGGGCTCGCGCAAGCCGGCTGGTGGGACAAGGCGCTCACCATTCTGTTGTCGGATCACGGCGAGGGGCTGGGCGACCACGGCGAGTCCCTCCACGGCGTTTTCATTTACCAGAGCACGCTGCATGTGCCGCTCATGGTTCACTGGCCCGCCGGCACTGCCGCCCAGCCGGCCCGCATCGAAAAGCCCGCCGGATTGATCGATGTCGCGCCCACCATCCTCGATTTTCTGGGCGCGCCCGCGCCTGCATCCTTCGCGGGGACCAGCCTGCTGGGGGCCGCGTCTCACCCGGTTTACAGCGAGAGTCTCTACACCCACGATTCGTTCGGCTGGGCCGCCCTGCGCAGCCTGCGCCTCGGCCCATACAAATACATCGAGGCGCCGCGGCCGGAGCTGTACGATTTGGAAAAAGACCCGGGAGAGCGAAACAACATCGTCGCTACGAATCCCGGCCAGGCGAGCACTCTTCGCACGGAACTCGCCAACCTGCTGGCGCGCTACCCGCGGCGCGCGCCCGCCGCGGCGGCTGTAGCCACGCCGGAAGTCCAGAAGCTTCTTTCCCTCGGTTATCTCGCTCCCGGGCCACGCACGCGCTTGGCTGGCTCCGGAGCCGATCCCAAGGATCGTCTCGCCGAGTACCGGCTCTATGAGATGTCCATGGATGCCGTGACGCACCGGCGTCTCAATGAAGCCGTAGCTCTACTCACGCGGATTCTCGCTACCGATCCCACCAACCCCGTGGCGCGCCGCGACTTGGGCTCCTGTTACCTCGATCTCGACGATTACGCGAAGGCCCGCGCCAGCTTCGAGGAACTGGTGAGGGTTGCGCCGGACGACTATCCATCCCAGTTCGGATTGGGCATGGCGGACAAGCATCTAGGCCTTCTCGACGACGCGCGCGCTCACTTCGAAGCCGCCTGCCGGATCGCCCCGCGGGCCTTGCAGTGCCGGCGCGAGCTCGACGCCCTGAAGCAGGGAGAAAAGTGAAGAACGACAGCGTGCGCCGCAACGCCCCGGGTGCGGGACATGAGAGCTCGGGGGCATCGCAGGTTCCCCGGAAAATAGCGAGTTTCCGGGCGTACCACCTACGCGTGATCCGTCAAAGGAGTGGAGCGAGCAGCAAGCCCCGGCAGGGGCGAAAGACGATCACTCTTGTCCAAGACAGGTTCTTGCAGTCTGAAATAAGGGGAGTGCCCTCCTATAATTGGACGTTGGCGAACGTTTCCGAGCCGGGAGCTTCGCCGAACGCCGCCCACAAGGAGGGCAAGA
>Ga0187847_10001075_pt1 | contig 26216 bp, 23 predicted proteins | sample June2016WEW_4_10_FD_132458 | JGI IMG/M metagenome (GOLD analysis project Ga0187847, IMG submission 132458) | Peatland microbial communities from SPRUCE experiment site at the Marcell Experimental Forest, Minnesota, USA - June2016WEW_4_10 | ecosystem: Environmental > Terrestrial > Soil >...
TATTTGAGCGGGACCGAACTATTGCGGCGCGTGCGCCAATCGCATACGGCGCTGCCGGTCCTGGTGCTTACCGCGCGCGATGCGATCGACGACAAGGTCTTTCACTTCGAGGCCGGAGCGGATGATTACTTGACGAAGCCGTTCGATTTCGCGGAGCTGTTGGTGCGGATCAAGGCGCTGCTGCGACGCTCACCGGTTGAGCGAGCGGACGTCCTGCGCATCTCGGATCTCGAACTCAATCGTCTCACGCAGCAGGTCAAGCGCAACGGCCACCGAATCGATCTGACCGCCAAAGAATACGCGCTTTTCGAATATCTCCTGTGTTCGCCGGGCCGGGTATTTTCGCGAACCATGATACTCAATCACGTTTGGGACCAGAGCTTCGAGGGCGTGACCAACATCGTCGATGTTTACGTGCGCTATCTGCGCCGCAAGATCGACGAACCGTTTCCGGTGAAGCTCATTCATACCGTGCGCGGCGTCGGCTACTGCGTGCGCGAGGCGGAAGCGGAGCGAGACGCGGCGCGAGAATGAATCATCGTTCACTCGCGTTTCGGCTGGGCCTCTGGTACGCGCTGCTCTTGAGCGCCACCTTCGTCCTGGTCGGCGCGGCGATGTATTTCGGGCTGCAACACTACCTGCGATCGAGCTTGCGTGACAGCTTGAGTCGACGTTCGGAGCAGGTTGAACGCATCCTACAGGAATCGCCGGCCGACACCGTCAGCAGCGCAGTCGCGCGGGAGATCGAGACTCGGGTCGCTCCGGAGTTCAACAATCGCTTCGTGCGAGTAACTCGGCTGCCGGAAACGCTCGTCTATCGGTCCAATCCACCTGCCGATCGCAGCTTCGATCCATCGGCGGTCAGGCCGATCGCGCGGTCGACGAGCGGATCTGCCGCGGACCCGGTCATCGAGCTCGACCTCGAGCAGCATTTGATGATTCGAGCAACAACGGTAGGCACCGGTTCCGGGACGTTTCTCGTCGAACTCGGGATCTCCGTCGCGCCGATCGAAGCCGCATTGGACCGCTTGCTCGACCTGCTCGCCGTGCTTTTGCCGGTGCTCATCGCCTGCGCGGCCGCCGGCGGCTATTGGTTGGTCAATCGGGCGCTACGACCCGTCGATCGATTGTCGCGGACTGCGGAGCACATGAGCCTGCAGAACTTAGGTCAACGGCTGCCCGTCGTGCATAGCGGAGATGCACTCGAGCGGCTTTCCATGTCCTTTAATACGATGCTGGGGCGTCTGCGCGACTCGTTGCAGACATCGCGTCGGTTTCTCGCGGATGCATCCCATGAGCTGCGTACCCCGCTCACCGTGATCAAGGGCGAACTCGAAGAACTGACCCGCGAATCCAGACTGACCGAGGCGGAGCTGCGCGAGCGCGTGGGCAGCGTGCTCGAGGAAGTCGCGCGCTTGGAACACCTGGTATCGGGCCTGCTAGTCCTGTCTCGGCTCGATGCCGGGGGAACGCAGGGCGCTTGGGTCGGTGTCGACCTCGCAGAGCTTGCATCCAATACCGCCGAGCACATGCGCCTCATGGCCGAAGATCGCGGCATTGAGCTCGATTTATCGGCGTTGAACATGGCTATCGTCCAGGGTGACCAGGCGCGCCTCAAGCAAATCATAGTCAACCTGCTCGATAACGCGATCCGATTCACGCCCCGCGGGGGCACGGTCTCGCTGCGCACCGCATCGGACGAAACAGGCAGCGTCCTGGAGGTTTCGGATACCGGAGTCGGCATTCCCGAGGCGTCCATTGCGCATGTGTTCGATCGCTTTTTTCGCGTCGACCAGGGGCGTTCACGCGAGGACGGGGGTGCGGGGCTCGGACTTTCGATCGTCAAGTCCATCTGTTCCGCGCACGGCGCCGAAATCGACGTGACCAGTCAACTAAACTCCGGCAGCTGTTTTCGAGTCAGATTCCCGCGTCGCGCCATCACAGCCGCGCCCGGCACACCCGGAACTCAGCAATCCGATGTGCCAACGAGCGACCCGCCACATTAAGGGGAACATCTTTTTTTAATGCGACGCTAGGCCGTCTTTAATCTGCGCGCCCTACGCTCCTCCGCAGCCTCAATGCAATCTGGGCCTGTCGGACAGGAGTTGTGAATGACCGTGACGTGTTGCGATCGAATACTCGTGCTGCGAGCACAGTGCGGTGAACACGGTGCTTTCAATGCACTTGTGCATCGGTACCGGCGCCGAGTCATGAATATCACAATGCGCTACATCCGCGATCGCGCCGACGCGGAGGACGCAGTCCAAAACACGTTTCTCAAAGCATTCCGGGGATTAAAGCATTTTCGGGGCGACGCCAGCTTTTATACGTGGCTGCATCGGATTGCAGTCAATTCGGCAATGACCGCGCGTTCGCGTCGCGCGCGTGAGGCAAGGATGTTTGTCGATGAAGTCCGATATGAAGACCGGCGAGAATCCGCAGTCGCCAGCAGTCTGGACACACCGGAATGGGCGGCCCTGACCGCCGAGGTTTACGCTGCCGTCAATGCGGCAATCGATGCGCTAGGCGAGCACCAGCGGACCGCAATATCGTTGCGCGAATTTCACGGACTGAGCTATCTGGAGATCGCCGCCGAGATGTCCTGCTCCATAGGCACGGTTCGCTCACGTGTCGCGCGCGCGCGAGATTCCATCGGGAATCAATTGCGCGCTGTCTTTGACGGCAGCTTCGAACACGCTCAGCAGAACCTTGCGCTGTCCGACCATCAGTAAATCCACCTGACTAGGAGGACGAGTCAATGCGTAATCCCAAACGATTGACCTCCATGACTGCCGCGCTGGTCTGCACGGGTGGCCTTGCGGCCTGTGCGGAATTTAGAACCTGTGGCTCCGACGCTTGCGCCGACGATGCCAAGATCACCGCCGCAGTAGAAGCAGCGTTCGACCGGCATCCGGAGCTCGAACCGCCCAATACCATCGACGTTCAAACAATTGATCGCGTCGTGTATCTCAACGGCCTGGTCGATTCCTCGCTGGAGATTGCGATGGCGGACTCCGTCGCACGGCAGACTCCGGGCGTTACAAGGGTCGTCGACATGCTAGCCATGAACAACAGCTAGTCGTCCAGGAGCAGCCCTTAGCACAGGCTTCCGCCTGCCGCGCCACAGGAGCGGGGTTGATCGAGGTGTTGTTTGTGCACTTGCCCTGGCGTCGATTGTCCATCCGGACCGCTCATTAGTTTTTAACGTTGCGCTCAGTACCGTCTAATTCTCATGGAATAGGCTCGAGGCTGTGCTGATTCCGAATTCGCACGCGCACGCGGCGAATTGGGGAAATGATCCAATTAGGAGGACGAAATCGTGAAAACAACTCAACTGCTTCTGCTCGCACCGCTTGTGTGGCCGTCACTGGGCGTCGCCACGCCGGCCCAACCAAAACCCGCGCCGGCACCCACGTGGGAGCAATCGCAAAGAACCAATGTTGCAGACGACTATAAGTACGCGAGATTCACTCTGGTCGGGAGATTCCTGGCACCGCCGCCGAATGCAACGACCCAGCGCCCCGCGGTCGTCGTGGATTGCGTGCCAGCCAACGAATCTCCCCGCGACAGGGGTACGTTCCTCGCTGGGAAACTCGTCGTCGGAACCCCGCTGAAGATCGTTTACGTGGAACCGAGTGAGATTCTTACCGGGATATCGTACTTTCCCAAGATTGATTTGCAAATTCGCACTGACAATGGCAAGCGCCAGGAAAACAAGCAATGGTCACCCGGAGCGGATAGTACGTCTGCAACAATCTCTAAGAATTCCCTCGAGGAGATTCTTCATGCGCACAGCGTTGCGATAGTTGCGAATGACACGCGTGGACGACCGCTGGCCATGCAATTCGACATTCCTGACCCGGCAATTGTCGAACAAGGCTGCCATCTAAGCGTGCGCTAGATGCCGCGCTTCGGAACCGAAACTGATATCGAGCAGCATGGTGGACCTTCGCTGGAGGCCTGCTCGTTTCCATGGTGGTAAGGCCATGACGCCCCGCTCACTGCCGATCAATGGTATCCGGCTGGCGGCTACCGTTCGTCGCGGTTGGCACTTCACCGCCGACGGTGACTGCATCGTGCGTGAAGGGCATTCAGAATATTGCGACGCGGATGCTGCAAGTGCGCAGCGTTTGATGCAACGCGGCCGCATACGCAGCAGGCTTTTCAGTGCACTGACACATTGAAGGAGAAAGCCATGATCGCGCGAATTCCACCGGCATTTGTCGCGACGGTGATCGCCTTGCTCTCCACGGCCACATTGGCCGATGAGGAGATGGTTGTGACGGGCCAGACCTCGTCGAGACTCTCGAGCATCGATCAACAGGCCACCAACGCGTGTGCAACGGCATTCGCAGCCACGATTCATGCGGCGAGCCCGGCGCAGGTGCGCGCCACCATCGGCAACTACTCGCAAGTCGTCTCGAACTTGGATGCCATGGATCGCGAGACATCCAAAGTCATGCAGGTGGACATGAACGCCGTTCTAGAACGCGCCGGCGCACTGTTGGCGAAATCCGTATGTACCGTCAGCGACAACGCGACTGTGCTGAACTTGGTGATTGACTAGGGCGCCTGGCCGCAGCGGTTGTCGACAATTCCCGGGGCGCACGAGCGCATTTCTTAAGACCTCGTGTTTGAGTTAGACGCGATTGCCAATCACTACTCAGCACGGGGAAACGTCGCCCTCCCCTCCACCGCCAGGTTTGCGTCGACCGCGTTGCAATCCCAGAGAGACAAAATGGGCGGCGTCGCATTTTGCCTCTCGCCACTACCGAGTATTGCGCTCATTGCACCGCACGATTATCCAATTCCCCGATCTGTCTACTCGTTCTCAATTCCATAATTGTCCGTGCGCCAGTTCACCGCAATTGGCACGCTCGCCGCTCACTGATCGAATTCATCAATATCGCCGGCAAGCAGGCACCAGAGGGCCGCTCTAAGGGATTCCCCGAATTGCCGCAAATCGGCTGACAGCTGACGCGAGCTCGGTACTAGCCGGTTCGGAACCAGCCGCGACAGCCGTAAGGTGAGGGCTCTTGGGACATACCGAGAATGAGGCGGCCCGGGGCTGAAATCAACCACGACGCGGAGCAAGAAGATTTATGAAATTCGGTTTTCTCACCATCAGCACACGCTGCCCACATCGATCCGCGCTGGCTGTCACCAGCACCAACGCTCCGATCAAACCCTCGATCGCTGTCGAGCACAATCGACACGGCTTCGATGTCGGCGTGACCGACCGGGCGATGCCGAAGTTGAAGGACCTCGACCTGCTACATCTGCAGGCTCTGAGCACCTGTCTGCCAGTCCGTGATATGCGGCACATGCGGCCGCTCAGCGACTAAACACCGATGCCATTGCCTCCGCAATAAACCATGGAACCTTTTCAGCAACTGTTCGAGTGTTTGCAAGACGCGGTCATGATTGCGACAGCGCGCGGTTCCATTCAACAGACCAACGCAGCCGCGGCGCGGCTATTCGAGTTCGCTCCAGACGACTTGGTCGGCTTGCCGATCGAGGCATTGCTGCCGGCGTGGCGATATGACTGCAGCGTTGCAGCGACCACAGAGAAGACCCGCGCCCTTGGGCCGCACGCGACGGGAAGAGAGCAAGCAACGATAGGGCAGCGGCAGAATGGGAGCACATTCCCGGCAGCCGTCTCACTCATCCCATTGGTGGTCAATGACCAGCCGCTCGTACTCTACCGCGTGCGCGATACAACCGAATGGCAGGAGCTGAAAGAAAAACTTCAGGCTGCGCAGGTCAGTGCCGAACGCGCGGATCGAACCAAGAGCGAATTTCTCGCAACGATGAGTCACGAGCTCCTGACACCGGTCAGCATCGTACTCGGCTATGCACACGTTCTGCTCGGTTCCGGCCTTGATGTCGAGCATCTTGACTGCGCAAATGCGATCCTGAACGCCGGAAGGGATCTTCAATCGACCATCAATAATATTCTCGACTTCTCGACGCTCGAGGACACCATGCGTGGACCCGAGAACCGCTCATTTAGCCTGCAGGAAGCGCTTGAGGACGTCCGAGAAGAATTCGCGGGCAAGGCCGCTGCGAAGCGACTCGAGCTTGCGCTCTCGATCGCATCGGAAGTTCCGACGCGAATCGTGGCGGACTCGTGGCGGCTGAGGCGGATCCTCGGCAATCTCATTGGCAACGCGATCAAATTCACCAATGAGGGTCACATTCGCGTCGCTGTCGGCGCGCGAGAAGTAGGCGAACGCACCGTAGTGAGGTTCGCCATCACGGACACCGGCATCGGAATCCCGGACAATGTCAGGGCCTCTTTGTTCCAGGCATTCACGCAGGCCGATATGTCGGCCACGCGGCGCCACGGTGGATCCGGTCTTGGCCTGGCAGTCTGCCGCCGGCTCGTCGAATGCATGGATGGTTCGATTGGAGTCGACAGTGCGATTAACGAGGGCTCGACATTCTGGTTCGCCATACCGGTCACCGTTACCGCAACAATCGCCGGAAATACTTCGCGCACCGATGTTCAGCCGTTGACCCCGGAATCACGAACTCGGACGGCGAGTCTCGGCAGACCGATTCTTGTGTCCGACAATCCGCCTGGTGCGCGAGTCCTCGTCGCCGAGGATGAGCCGATATGTCAGAAGATCACAGTACGCCTTCTGGAGCGGTTCGGTTGCCGCGTCGATGTCGCGGCCGATGGCGCGCAGGCGGTTGAAATGTCCAGTCGATTCGACTATGACATCATTCTGATGGACTGCCACATGCCCGTCTTGGACGGAATCAGGGCGACGCGGGAGATTCGCCGCCGCGAAGCGATCACAGAGAATCGGCATACTCCAATCGTGGCTCTGACGGCGTCCGTGGGTGACGAGGATCGACACGGCTGTTATGCCGCCGGCATGGATGCGTTCATCAACAAACCCATTAAGCCGAAAGAGCTCGGCGAGCTCGTCCAGCGTTATGCGCCGCGGCACGTCAGCGCGGCGTTCGCGTCTGACCCTGTGATCGCTGCCGACGCGAGGATCAGTGCAAACGATTCCCGAGAATGACGATGGCCAAGTGGCGCGGCCGTTCCGCCGTGCCGGGACAAGCTCCGGATCGGGCGTCGTCTACAAGCCTTCGGCAGACTGCGACGTGATCTCCTGGTACCTTGCTCAGTCTATGTACCTCGTGAGAACAAGTCATTGAGGGTTGGCAGCAGTTCCGTGGCCAAACACTGCTTTGCGAGCACGGCGTCGGCGCCGGCACGCTCGGCCTGCTCACGAAGTTTGTCGGACAGGTAGCCCGAGACCAACAGAATAGGCATGTCGGGGCGGATGGCCTTGATGGCCCGAATGATGTCGAGGCCCGTGTGGCCCGGCATTTTATAATCTGTCACGATCAGGTCGAACGCGTCAGGTTCGGCGTGCAGCGCGTCCAGCGCAATCTGCGGACTATCAAACCCCAGCGCTTGGTAGCCACGTTCCGTCAGGAGTCGTTCCACCAGCGCAATCAGCCACTTCTGGTCATCAACAAACAGAATGCGCTGACCCGTGCCCGGCGGCTGCACACGCCGCTCCGTCTTTTTACGGGACTTCGACGCATCGTCCGCCGCCTCCCGCGCGCGTGCAGGCGCGGCGGGAAGACAGACCGACACTTTTTCGCCCGTCTTTTCGTGGACCTGGACGGTCAGCAGACCGCCGTTGGCGCTGGCGATCTCCTCGATCTCGCGCAGGGCAGCCTCCAGTTCTCGCCGTTTCGAACTGCTCGAGCCAGAAAACTCCGCCAGCCGCGCCCCGGCGTGAGTTTCATTGCCCCCACCCGTATCGGTGATCGAAATGCGCGCGTACAACCCGGGCTTGAGGGCCTGCCCTTGCCCTTCCATCGCTCGCGTCGCGCGCACCGCGTCCACCTCGATTCGGATGATGCCCGCGTGTCCCGCCATTGCCTGACCCGCGCGGATGCCGAGGCTCAGCACAATTTGCTGTATTTGCGTTTCCTCGGCGATCACCGGCGGGACGCTCGACGGGCTGCGATATTCCACATCATGGCCCGGTTGCACAGTCGCGCGCAGAAGCGCCGCGGCATTCTCCACCACCGTGGGCAAGACGAGCATCCGCCGGCCAGCCGGTTGCGCCCGACTGAATGCAAGAATCTGGCTCGTGAAGGTGCTCGCACTACGACAAGCCCGACTACATACGGCCAAGGTCTTCAGAACCTTCAAGTTTCGGCGTCCATCCCTTCGCGCAAGGTCAATATGGCCCTGAATCGCGACGAGCATGTTGTTGAATTCGGCGGCGATACCTGCCGCGAGCACCCCGAGCGCGCGCATTTTTTGTGATTGGCGCACGTGCCCCTCGAGCAACGCAATCCGTTCAGTTGCAAGCTTGCGTTCGGTAATGTCCCGCCGAGAGACGATCGCTCCGTGGTGAGGTTCCGTCAGCGCCGCTGCACGCAGTGATGCCCATCGGCGGTCGCCATTGAGATCGACGGCGTATTCCATTGCGAAATGCGCAAGCTCGGCACGAAGAACCGCACGAATCCCGGCGTGCAGCTTCACGACGCACTCGCTGTCCACCAATTGTTCCGCGCTCATGCAGGTATCAATGAAGTTGAGCCCATCAGCGCCGGCGGCCGCGGCGGGCGCGCCGCATTGCTCGACATACCGTCTCCACCCGTCGTTCTCGGAGATGATTTTGCCATCAGGATCGAGGATCAGTATTTGCTCGTCGAGCGAGTCGATGACGGTCCGGGTAAAGGCTTCGCTGAGCCGCGCCGCCTGTTCCGCTGTCGCGCGGCCAGTACAATCCAGAGCGCAACCCAAAATATACCGGCACGTTCTGCTGCGATCCAGGATCGGTTTCAGCGCGATTTCCAAGGACCTCAACCCATTTATGTCCACCGCCTGAGCGAAGCGAGCCGGCCGGCAGCTCTGGATGATCTCTCGGTATCGCTCGAGCATGATTGGCGTGCCCGGCCACGAGTCCCCCTGGCCGACCGGCCGGTCAACCGCCGCGGCGGCCACCACCCCCGTCAGCTTCTCCCATGCCGGGTTGACCGCGACCGTCACAAACCCATCGTGTGCATCCCTGCGTAGAACCCACATTGCCTCGGACGCGGATTCGAACAAAAGTCCCGTCGGTATGAGGTCACACGGAAATTCGCGCGCGAGTGAGGTCGGCTCCACGGAATCAGACATGACGATGGGGACTGATGCGCGCATGGTGTGAATTGGTTTCAGCACTCCTTGACCCCGGTATGTCGGCGCGTCCTGCCGCTTTATTAGCGCTCTCAACATAATAAGGAGCTGATTAGGTAATTCCCTTAATCGCAGCCGATGTGCTGCCAATCGCCGCGTTGACCGTGCGCCCACCTTGGGGCTTGCCGAGACAACGGAAAGAGTCGGCCGATGGTCCGCGGTCAATGACCAGCACGGCCATTTGGCCGGATTCAACTATCGCTTGCCGTTCACGTCGGAGGAGTTTCGCCATGACCGTCGCCCAGATCTTCGCCGCATCCGCGAGCGCGCGCCTTACCTATTTTGGACCCTGGAGCCGTCAATGAATTTTCGCAATTCTGTCGCCGCCCGCCTGTTTCTCGGATTCGGCGTCGTCATCGCCATGTTCGCCGCCGCGATTGCCTTGAGCATTTTGAGATTGTCCGCCTTCAACAACGCAGTGTCGTCGTTAACGGGCTCCGAGCTCACGAAGGTCGAGACGGCCGATGCCTGGACGGTCGCAATTGCGGAAACCATGAGCCATACGCGCACGATGCTGTTGCTGGAAGACAAGCCAAAAATTCAGGCGGAGGTGGAGAAGGTACGAGGGCTCCAAGAGGACCGTAAGGAATACGCCGACACGATGACCGCCAACATACACTCGGCCGAGGGCAAGTCGATATTGCAAAGCGCGCTCGATACCCGTGCAGCTCTCGCTCCCCTTGAAGATCAGATGCTGCGACAGATCGAGGCCGGCCAGGTCAAGGAGGCGAAGGAACTTTTGCTGGAGCAAGCCCGGCCTCTCCAGAATTCTCTCAAAGCCACGCTCAAGAAATTGAGCGACCACCAACGGGGCGAAATTCACGACAGCGCCGCGGCGATAGCCGCGTCCTACGAAAGCAGCAAGATGCTGCTGCTCCTGTTGTCGCTGATCGCTTTGACACTCGGCGGCGCCATCGCATTTCTCATCACGCGCGCAATTCGCAATCCCCTCGCGCAAGCCGTCGGCGTCCTCGGCGAGATTGGGCGAGGCAAGTACGACGCGAGCGTGACCATCACGTCGCGCGACGAGACCGGTCAGGTTCTGACCGCCCTCGATGCGATGCAGAGCAATCTCAAACAGAGAACAGAACGCGACCGTACTGCAGCTCTTGAAAACGCCCGAATCCGCACCGCCCTCGACAAGGCGGCAAGCAATATCATGGTCGCGGACAATGACGGCAAGATCGTCTACATGAATGAATCTGTATTGTCGATGTTCCGATCAAACACCAATGAGATTCGCAAACACCTGCCGCAGTTCGACCCGGATCACGTCTTAGGTGCCAACTTCGACAGCTTCCACCGAAATCCGTCGCACCAGAGAAACCTGCTCGCTGGGCTGCGCGGGGTACACACCTCTGACATCGTGCTTGGAAACGCGTCCTTGCGAATCATCGGCACGCCGGTCACTGACAGCGACGGTCAGCGGGTCGGAACGGTCGTGCAGTGGATCGACAGAACGCAGGAGGTCTCTATCGAGCACGAAGTGCAAGGGGTCGTGACCAAGGCGCTCGACGGTGACCTGACTGTCCGAATTCGCGTCGAGGGCAAGGAAGGGTTCTTCAAGTCCCTGGCCGCCGGCATGAACCAGCTGGTCGACAATGTTGCGGAGTTGGTGCGAACAGTCGTGCGCGCCGCGGGCGAGGTCCGCGTGGGCGCGGAAGAGATATCCCAAGGCAACACGAATCTCAGTCAGCGCACCGAGGAACAGGCCTCGAGTCTCGAGGAGACGGCTTCCTCGATGGAAGAAATGACGTCGACTGTGAAGAACAATGCCGACAACGCCGCACAGGCCAATCAGCTGGCGTCCGCAGCACGCCTACAGGCCGAGAAAGGTGGAGCCGTGGTGAATTCTGCGGTCGCCGCGATGAACGAAATCAACACCGCTTCCAATAAGATATCCGACATCATCGGAGTCATCGACGAAATTGCGTTCCAGACAAACCTCCTCGCGCTGAATGCCGCGGTCGAGGCTGCGCGCGCCGGCGACCAAGGCCGGGGCTTTGCCGTCGTCGCGTCGGAGGTGCGCAACTTGGCCTCACGCAGTGCCGAAGCCGCCAAGGAAATCAAAGGCCTCATTCAGGACTCCGTTGGAAAAGTCTCAGAAGGCGCAAAATTGGTTGACGATTCGGGCCGGGCGCTCGCCGAGATTGTTGTTGGCGTGAAGAAGGTCACTGATGTCATGGCGGAAATCGCGGCGTCGAGCCAGGAGCAGGCAGCCGGCGTCGATCAAGTCAACAAGGCGGTCATGTCGATGGACGAGATGACCCAGCAGAACGCGGCTCTTGTCGAAGAGGCAGCTGCTGCAACCCAGGCACTGTCCGCTCAGGCCGTTGAACTCACAGAGTTGCTGTCACGCTATCGCGTCGGCGATGTCGCCGAGACGCCAGCGTCACGCTCGACCGTCCCGCCCGCGGCCACGCGGCCGGCGCCCATCGCTGGTCAGGAGCGTCGCAGTTCGGCCCGGCCCTGGAGCGGCACGAAGTCAACCAGCAAAACGGCGGCGCCGGCCACCGCTTCTGCCCAAAAGGCCGGCTCCGCCGGCGAGAGAGCATGGAATGAATTCTGAGCACCGCGGCACAGTTAAGCGCGGCGACGCAGTCCCTCAGCAACACACTGCGCTCGCTGCCGACTCAGCGTCCGCGCAGTACTTGACGTTCGCCCTTGCCGGCGGCGCCTTCGCCATTCCGATCCTCTCGGTCCGCGAGATTCGAGGCTGGGAAGAGGTTGCTCAAGTTCCACGCTCACCAGACTATGTTCTCGGCGTGATGAATTTGCGCGGTGCCGTAGTTCCTGTTCTCGATCTGCGCGCACGACTTGGGATGGAGCGTAGAGAAAGGACGCCAACGTCAGTCGTGATCGTGGTCCGGGTGGATATCGCCAACGGCAATGAGGTCTTGATCGGCTGCCTCGTCGATGGCGTATCCGACGTTGTGAGCTTCGCCGCCGATCGCACCCGTCCGACGCCCGACGCCTGTGGCACGGTAGACACGCACTTTCTCGCCGGTGTCGCGACCTTAGACCAGCAGCTTGTGATGGTGATTGACCTGGTGCGTCTGGTCGAGATGAGCAACGCGGCGCCAGCAGCAGCCTAGATTTTTCGACACGTCGCAGCAGTCGGCGCCCCAGTGACTCAAACGGACTGGAAATCCGGCGATGGGTTCAGCCGGACCAAGTGCGGAACGGATATGGTCACGCTGGTCCCGACATCCTTAGCGCGTAGCATGTGCAGGGTGCCACCAATCCGGCCAGCACGGTAGCGCATCGTGCGCATGCCGATACCATCGCGGGTTTCGGTGTGCCCAATGCCAATTCCGTCGTCTCGCACAGTCAGTTGGATCATCGCGCCGCTGATCCTAACGTCTATCTCAATGAACCCGCATTTAGCGTGTTTGAGTGCATTGGTCACGGCCTCCTGCGCGATGCGCAGTAGTTCGACGCACTGAGCCTTCGTCAGCACATCGTCCACGCTGGGAGCCGCAGTCAGCCGGCAGGCGATGCCCGTCGCACTGGTGCCACTCGCGAGGCGCGCAAGCGCTCCGCAAAGGCCATCGGGGAAATCCTCCGGGTGCCCATGCGACAGATCCCGGCAGATCTTTCCGCACTCCGAGATTAGTTCGGCCAAACGCCTGGCGTCGCCGAGCAGTGCCGGGGCCTGCTCCGCGACGGCGCGTTCCTGCAACGTGGCAAGCAGTGTGCTGCCGGTCAGCATCTGGCCGAGATTGTCATGCAGCTCCGATAGCAGCCGATAGCGCTCGTCCGCCGCGGCACGCTCCACTCGCGCGGCCAGCAGCCGCCTTTCGGTGATGTCCTCCACGAGCCCTCGAGCTTCGAATTGACCGCCAGGCATCTCAAACACACGGCCCGACACGCGTATCCACATCTCAGCGCGCGTTTCCCCCGTAAGAAGTGGGAGGTCAAGGTCAAACTCGCCACCGTCGCGGCTGGCCTCGATAATTGCCACATGCAAGGATTGCACGCTCACCGGACCGAGCGCGCTCTCAAGGCAACTCCATCCGGGTACGACGTCCAGATCGAGACAGAAAAGCGCCGAGAACCCGGCGGACCACCAGACTGCCCGTTCGGGCAGAGTCACTTGAAACACGCCCACGCGGACTGTGCGTTCGATCTGATCGAGTTGGTCGAGCAACTGCTGTCGTTGTTCAACGCCGTGTTTGAGTGCCGCGGCGGAACGCAAATTGGCTAGCCCTAGAGAGATGTCCGCCGCGATATCATCGAGCACGGCCACTTCATCCGACCCAAATTGACCGCGGCGGCTGCTGTAGACGTTGAGTAGACCGATGACCTGCCCATCACACGTGAGCGGCATCACGGCTGATGCAGCAATCTTGAATCGACGAGCAAGCGCATGCCAAGGCGCACTGCGCGGATCTTTCAGGAAATCGTTGCAAATTACGCGCTGTCCGGATCGCAGCACCTGCCCGCTCGGACCCCCGCCATTTGGATCGAGCGGATCGAGTGACACTTCGATGTCATCGGCGTAACCCCTGGCAGGTCCGGCGGCAGCGGCTGGCCGAAGACGCCCATTGGAATCGAGCAGACCGACCCAGGCGGCAACGAATCCACCATAGTCGACCGCGATCCCGCACAGGTCTTTGAGGAGTGTAGATTCGCAGTCAGCGCGGGCGATCGCCTGATTGGTACGCGACAACGTTTGGTAGAGCTTGGCGAGCTGACGGCTGAACCGTGCACGCTCCGCTGTCGGCGCATTGCGCGGGGTGGATCTTGCGGCGCGAATCATGCGTGCACGAGCTTCGAGACCACATCGACCAAGGTCTGAGGTTGGAACGGCTTCGTGAGCCACGCTTTGGCGCCCGCAGCCCGACCTTGGCTCCTCTTGTCCTCTCCGGCCTCCATAGTCAGCATGATCACCGGCGTGAATTTGTAGCGTGCATGCGCCATGACGGCTTTCAGGAATTCGATGCCGTTCATACGCGGCATGTTGACGTCGCTGATGATCAGGTGCAATTCGCCACGGAGCTTGTTGAGGCCGTCCTCGCCGTCGACAGCCTCGACCACCTCGAAGCCGGCGTGCGTGAGTGCCGCCCCAGCCACCTGCCGCGCAGAGGCAGAATCGTCCACGATTAAAATCCGCTTCGGCACATGCCGCCGCATTTCAAGAGAACTCGGCCGCCCGCGGTGCAACGGCTATTGCATCCGCACCGGTGCGAACATGACGCTGCTCCCCGGTGACGTAACTCCGCGAATTCTCGCGCAGATTGTCGGCCACGTCAGTGATGGATATACCTTGCGGGTGCTGGCGGTTGAACCAATCGACGGCAAATCGCATGAGGTGGCTGCCGTTGCGCAGATTGAGCTTGCGCTTGATCCTCTGACGATGCGATTCGACGGTTTTGACGCTCAACTTCAGTGAGCGCGCGATCTCGCGAGTGCTCGTTCCGCACCGGATTCCATACAATACCTGCAATTCACGATTGCTTAGCCGGTCAACGGGGTTCGCCGAGGTCAAACGGCCCTTGGCAGCTGCTCCTTGAATGATATTGTTGGCTACCGCATCCGACACCGAAGTCTTGCCATCAATCACGCGGCGAAGCGACCGTAAGATTTGCTCGCTGGTCGCATCTTTCGTCATGTATCCATTGGCGCCAACGGACAACATATGCTCGGCATAAAGATCCTCCTGGTGATTGGACAACACTAGGATGGCGAGCTTTGGATAGCAAGCACGCACGTCGCGCACGAGTCCTATCCCATCGCCTTGATTGAGACTGATGTCCATGACGATCACATCGGGATCGGTCTCTTCGATGGCGGCGAGCGCACTCGTCACCGTGTCGGCCTCTGCGCATACGACGAGTTCGCGCGCTTGATCGATGATCCAGCGCAATCCCTCACGCACGATGGGATGACTGTCGACGATTAGAATTCGAGCAATTCGGCGCTGGCCAGTGACGAGCGCAGGAAGGCAAGACAGGGGTATCTGCTGACTACTTATTTCCACGATATTTCCTTTGAGGCGAGGCAAGCGAATGGGCAGGTGTTTTCTGGGAACCCTTTCATCGCGGCGAGTGCGCAGTGGCTTCGGCAAGCCGAAGCCGTGAGGACTGCGTGCCGTCAACATCGAGCGCGCGCGGCATCGCCGGCAGATCGATCCTCACGGTCGACCCCGCACCCATTTGACTATCGAGTCGAATTCGCCCGCCATGGGAGCAGACCACACGATGCACCATTCCGAGGCCTAAACCGGCTGCATCCGAAGCCGACGGCGAATCGGCGAGTCGTCGTCGCCAATTGTCCAGCGTCGCGCCGTCCATGCCGCCGCCGTTGTCGGCGACGGTGATACGCACGAATCTTGAGCAACCGTCGGCGCCTTGCATGCCGGTCACGCCAACCTCGATGACGCCGTCCGGCTGCCGAATTGCCCGCGACGCATTGCATACCAGATTCAGCAGCGCGCGCTGTAGGTCGATGGGATCCGTTTCCACCAGTGGAGCCTGCGCATCGATCGCGAGTCGCAGCGTGCCTGCGGTCCCGACAACCGCACGCATCAATGGCAGCGCTTCTCGCACCAAACCACCGATCGAGAGCAATCGCCGTTCCGAACCCGACTCATGAGTGAAGACCAGAACCTGATCGACCAGGTTGCATGCCATCTCAAGTGTGATAAGCATCGGTCGCAATTGTGTCTGCAATGTGGGATTGTTCTTCGCTTCCGCACGCAGGACCTCGGCGTATTTGGCCGTGGCCAGTAATAGCGCCTGCAGATCATGCGCGACGCCGATCGCGAATTCGCCTAGCCTCGAGACGCGGTGAGCGCGCTCGGCGGCTTCATTTGTTGACATGGACTCGTACCCGATCATTGTCGCCACAATCTGACCGGGGCCACTCTAGTGCCGCGGTACCGCCTTGGAAATCGGGAAATTTCCTAGTGAGGCCGATGAGAGTATGTAGAGGGGCGCCGGGGGCGCCCCGTCTCAGGCGTCGATCAGTTTGTTGCGAATCGCGTAGCGCACCAGGTCGGCCAGCGAGCCAAACTCCATCTTGCGCATTATATTGCTGCGGTGCGTTTCAACCGTTTTAATGCTCAACTGCAGTGCCCGCGCCACGTCTTTGTTGTTATTGCCTTCTGCCAGAAGTTGGACGATCTCGCGCTCGCGCGGCGAGAGGGTGACGGCACCCGGTGCATCGGATTGCTCCCCGCGTCGCAGATAGCCCTGAAGCACGAAGCGCGCGACCTTTGAAGTAAAAAACGGCCGGTCATCGAGCAGCGCTTCGATGGCGTCCACTAGTATCCGTCCCGCGTCGGACTTCAATACGTAGCCCATTGCGCCCGCGTCGAGCACTTCGCGGACCAGTTGCTCGGACTCATGCGCCGTGACAATCAGGATGCGCGTCTTGGGTGTCGCGGCTCGCATTTGGCGAGTGGCTTCGAGACCGTTTAGCTCGGGCATCGTCAAATCCATCACGGCGATATCGGGCGTCAGTTTGGCCGCTAGCTCGCAAGCTTGACGGCCATCCGCCGCCTCTGCGACGATTTTCCATTCCGGTCTACCGGCCAGCACTGAAACGAGTCCGCGCCTAAAGAGTTCGTGATCGTCCGCTATCAAAATCCGAACCGTGTTCATGGTCACTAGTCTCTATGGCGCGGCAGGCGCAGCGGCGGTGCGAGCCAGGGCCAACTTGGCCCGAACCGTAGTTCCACGCGGACTGGTATTCACGCTGAGCGCACCCCCAAGCTGTCGCATCCGTTCGCGCATACCTGCCAGGCCGACGCCCAATGCGGCGACATCTTCCACCGTGCCGGCCGAACCGTCGACGAGGATGCCGTGACCTGCGTCCTCCACTTCGAGGATGACTGCACCGTCCTGCTCGAACAGACGAATGATAACCGATGGGCTATTAGAGTGTCGGTGCACGTTGGTCAGTGCTTCCTGCGCTACGCGGAAGATGACCAATTCGAGTTCAGGTGGCAGCCGATTCATCGTCTCAGGTAATTCCAACTCGATCTGCAGGTGGCTACGCTGGCGCAGACCGTCCGCAAGCCATCTCAGCGCGCTCAACAATCCGATTTCATCCAGGAGCGGCGGATGAAGCAGATAGGCAGCCGTGCGAATCTCGGTCGTGCACTGGCGCGCCAGCGCAACGCATTCGCTCAGCAGCGCATCGGCCGATTTCAAAGACGGTTTCACTGCCTGCACGAGCCGGGTCAGAGCGAGTTCAAGAGCCGCGAGGTTTTGTCCGGTGCTGTCGTGCAGCTCGCGCCCGATGCGCCGCCGCTCAGTATCTTGGAGCTGAACCAGCGTCGCGGCCAGCTCCTGTAACTCCTTGAGCACGCGATCGCGGTCTTGGTCCGCCCGTTTGCGCTCGGTGATATCGTGGACAATGACGAGGGTCAGCTTTTTTCCGTCGGCGTCGAGACTCGATAGGTCCACCGCCGCAAAAAATGTCGCGGCCGAGTCGAGTCGGTGACAAAGCCACTCGAAACTGGCGACCGCAGATTTCAGTTGTTCTGCCCAAAGCACTTCAGACGATACACCGCTGGCCTGCAATCTCGGCGAGAGATCCCCGAGTCGTCGATGAATCAGATCATTTGGGTTACCCATGCCAAACAGGTCGGCGGCGGTTTGATTGGTCTCCGTGATTCGGTCGCCTTCAACCACCAAAGCACCGAAAGCGGCATTGTTAAAAAGTGTCCGGTAGTGAAGCTCTCTGCGTCGCAGCGCCCGCATGAAGTGACTCAGCATCCAGGTGGTAGCAATGACGAGAACGGAAACGATCCCGCTCAGCAGTACGGTCCACCACAATCGCCCGTCCCAAGGGGCGAGTGTTTCCTCCAGCCGCCGCGATGCGAATGCCTTGATCGGGTAGCCTGCCACGCGGTTGTAGGCCACGACTACCGGTCTGCTGGCCAACAAACCGGTGCCTTCGACTACACCGGAATCTGGTCCTAGCGAAGTCCGCTGAAATAAGTCGAAACGGCTGAAATTGCGGCCTTCGGCGGCACGTGCCTGCGCCTCGCCGCCCGCAAGCACGAGTAGCAGCGCCGTTCCGTCGTCGGCAAACAATCCGACGCCGCCGCCGGACTCAGTCTGGCGATAGACACTCTCCAGGCGCCTAAATGCGATCAGCGCGCCGGCCCAGGTGCCTTGCAATGATCCATGCAGCGCCCGTCGCGCGATTGGAACCACCTGATCGTTCGGATTATCAGGATCGGGAATCGGGCCGCCGACCCATGCGTCCGAGCCAACCGCCAAGGCCGGCAACAACCACGCGGGGGCCACCGCTGCGCGATCGGTTGTCGCGAACCGACCTACTCGGACATACCCTTGCGCATTGACCAGGAATAATGATCGAACGTACGCGCCGCCGGTGAGCATGTCCGCGAGCGTCTGCGAATACTGCGCATCGCTTACGGCGACATCATGGCGATTTTCCAGCTCATTGACTGCGGCCAGTGCGGCCCCCACGCCGTCACCGAGCATGGCGTCGACTTGAGCTTGAAGCGTCATGCTGACACTACGCAAGTGCTCGCGTTCCAGCTGCATGGTCGAACGATAATCCGCTTGGATGCTTTGTGCGGCCAGCCCCCAGATGCCCGCACACAGGAACGCGGCATAAACGATCAGTGCCCAGTCGACAGTAGCCGACAAGCGGCGAGGCAACCAAGCGCGCGCCATCCCGACGTTCAGATGCCTAATAACCCACCTTAGATGTCGATATGCCCGCGGGCTTCATTTTGCGACCGTCGATGATGCGTTTTGTTGTACTCCGCGGCCGGCTGCCATTATGCCGCGATTTCGCGAGCCGAAACCTCTTTAGCTTACGCTGTGCATCGTGGGATCCAGAATCGTACTTTGGCCGTACTCGCGACCGCCCACAAGTGCGCTGAGTCACTGATCTGGTGATGATTTGAAATGCGCGCCCGGACGGGGCTACGGCCGAGTTGGCGAACCGCCAACCACCTGGTTCAAAGCTCGCCAAGGCGGATTTTTTGTAAATTTTGACAAACGCAATTACTTGATTCGTAACAACTTCGCCGCGGGGTGTCCGTTGCAATTACGCCCAACAGCATGACAAAGCACGACTCAGTCCCGCAACCTGATTGTCACTCTGGCTCTGCGCGATCCGTCTTGTTCATCTCGTGCCGTGTGTTGCTAATGCGCTCATAGACAACCTTGCGCAGTCGATTGATCGACCCGAGCGGCTTATGTTCCGGCAGTGCATGCCACGGCGTGAAAGAAAGCCTCTCGCAGAACGCTAGCTGTTCCGGACTGTCGAACTCCTGTTTGGGGATGTGGATTGTCGCGACCTTGTAGAAAGGCGCATCCGCTTCGGTCCAGCGCGTCCTCGCATCTTCGACGTCTAGCTTGTCCGACGTGCGCGGTTGGATCATGAAAGTCATGCACGCGTCGCCCGTCGCCAAGGTGTTGCGCATTGCTTCGCGCAGGAAATTTGGACCGGCATTGCGCGGCATCGGGTCCACCGATGTTGAGCATGGCTGCGCGGAATATTTGATAGCCAGTCGATCGGATCCAATGCCGAGCTGATACGGGACTGGTGTCCAATACCGCGTCTGCAGTGGATTCGAGATCTTCAAGGAGTTGATCTTGAGAAGCGTATAGAACTGTCCGAGACCAATCGAGAAGGGAATCTTCAGCTTGTCGAGCGTGCTGTCGCTGCCAATCTCTTCGAAGAACGGCACGGCATCGGATGCGTCTTTGAGAAAGAAGACGGGGTGGCTCATCATCAAGAAGTCTTGCGTTGTGTCTCCGCGTTCCGATTCGAGGATCTTGGCACCTGGAACGCCCAGAAGTTTGATCGACATTCCGCGCTCCATGCCATCAGTGTCAGGCTTGTTCGGGTCGGGGTTGCCGTTCGAGAACCGAACCCACGCCTGATAGGACTTGCCCGGAATGAAGATCCCTTTCGCGAAACGAGGTTCGAGGTTGTCCTCGACGTCGAATTCCGCTCTTACGCAGCCGTGCGCCTTCGGGTGTGCATCCCGCCGCGCGGCGCCTGACTGGTACTGTCGACGTACGGTCTCATCAATGACCGATGCAAGTCGCTGTGCCAGCTGTTCCTCATTCGGATTCAGGCGTTCGCCGAGGAACGTATCTGGCACCGGGTAGGAATTTGCAGCTTCCGCGGCCTCCGTGCCGGTCGCGGCGGCTGCGGCCACCGCGGCGGCCAATACCGCGAATAGTGGTCTCATCTTTTTCTGCATCTCTACCCCGGGGAATGACTGGTGTGGCATGTGCGGAGACTATCCGCGAAGGGCGAGATTGGCGCTATTGGTTAATTGTCCGATGCGGCCACGCCTAGAAACGCCCGAAGGCTTGGATCATCATGGACCCCTCGAAGGCGAACACGGCCCGCGGATGAACGACGATCACATCGACCTGCCCGACGCCTTGCGTGCCCTTGCCTTCATGGGCGACCTGAGCATGGGGCAACCGGTGGACCATTCGCCTCGCGTGGCTTGGCTCGCGTGTCAACTGGCGCGAGCCCTAGGGCTTGACGCGGTCGTCGACGAAGTCCGATGCATCGCGTTGCTACGCTGGTCCGGCTGCACCGCCAATGCGGTCGATGTTGCCGCCACAATCAGCGACGACGTCGTCGGCCGCGGCGCCATGTTGGCATTGCAAATCGAGCGTATCGAGGTGCTCGTCAGTCCGGAGGAACTGGCCCTCAGGCTAACAGGGATATCAGGGATCCACTGTGAGGTCTCTTCGATCATTGCCGAAGCGCTCGGATTGGGGAACTCGGTGGCAGACGCGCTGGGATGCGTCTTCGAGCATTGGGACGGCAGCGGGCAGCCGTTGGGCCTGTCCGGCGTTTCGATTCCGATTGCCGCGCTTGTGGTGTCACTGTGCAGCGATCTTGAGGTGCTGATGCGCGTTCATGGGTTGCCCGCCGCGCTTGCGCTCCTGCAGATGCGAGCAGGTGTGGTCTATCCGAGTGCGATGGTCGAGATCGTGCGCAGGCGAGCATCCGACTGGATCGACGCACTGACTCAAGACGCCGGCTGTGTGAATGCGCCAATCGCAACCGCGCCGCCACGGACTGCAAAGCTGGAGCTGGTCGGTGACGTGCTTGACCTCAAGCTGCCTTGGCTTTTGGGTCATTCACGTGCGGTCGCGGTGCTTGCCGACTCGATCGGGGCAACTCTCGGCATTGCCATGCCCACCCGTCGGTCGCTGCGACGGGCGGGGTGGTTGCAGGGTCTGGGTCGAGTGGCGGTGCCAAATGTTGTTTGGAATCGACCCGGCCAGCTTTCCGCAGCCGATTGGGAGCGCGTGCGACTGAGTCCGTACTGGACGTCGCGTGCCGCACAGCAGATCGCACATCTCGAGGTCGAAGCCGAACTGGCATCGTATGTTTGCGAGCGCCTCGATGGATCGGGCTACTTCAGGGGCTCCCGGCTGGCCGCAACGCCGCTGGAATTTCGAGTACTGCCGGTCGCCTGTGCGTGGTTGGCGTTGACGGCGCATCGACCTTGGCGCGAGGCGCTGCCCGCCGATATCGCGATTGAACACCTTCGCAGGGAAGTCGGACAGGGTCGATTCGATGCGCGTGTTGTTGACGCATTGGCAGAGCCCACCGCAGCTCGCCAAGTGACGACACCCGGCGACATCGCATCGGTGGCAACGCTTTCACGGCGTGAAATCGAGGTGCTGAGGAGAGTAAGCCTGGGCGACAGCAACAAGGAGGCTGCGCTTCTACTCGGCGTTAGCCCATCGACAGTGCGCGCACATCTCGAGAACATCTTCCGGAAGTTGGGCTGCAAAAGTCGCGCCGCCGCGACGCTGAAGGCCTCTTTGCTCGGACTGATCTGACGTCCAGTTGCCCGCCTACCCGAGCGACCGGCAGCAACCGCTCGATGATTTTCGGAAGATCAAAGTATGCCGCCTAGAGGGAAGCTCGCACCGGCGGATTTTTGCAAATTTTGACAATCGCAATTAAATGACTCTTAACCGCTATGCTCGCAGGGTCCTAGGTTGGCCAACTTGGGAATTGTTGCACTGCGCACTGTCCAACTGATCCCTATTTGGCGAGTCCAATCGTCTTTGAAAAGCCGGGTGCTCGGGACAATGAACAGCAGTAAGCTCCTCCAGCACACAGTGCAGGGCACTTCAAGGATCAAGACGGCGGCACGCCTTGATTGGGGGCCCATTGATCGTAGGGCGGCCGCCCTTGATCGCGGGACGCCCCCCCCCGATCAGACCTTGATGAAAATTCCGCGCCGATTGAGCAGCCAGACGGGAATGAAACAAAAAGCCATGAAGGCCACGGAATATGCGAAGGATGCAAGCGCCGGGTCGCCGAGCGGAACAAACAGATTCTGGTACACCAACAGCTGCAGGCTCATCGAGGTCGCGCCCAGCGGCCAGTGGATGACCGACAACAGGGTCTGCAGCAGCTCCGCGATCATGTACGCGGCAATCGCATTGGAGCCGAATACGAGCCAGGGCCGAGTCCAGCTCCCGCGCCAGCGCTGCACTTCGATCAACCAGAAGCAGAGCATCAGGGCCAACATCGACCAGCCGGCCGCAACCAGCACGTAGGAACTGGTCCAAAGTTTCTTGTTGAGCGGGAGCCAAAGACTGGCGAGGTAACCCGCCGACAGCAGTCCTGCCGCGCCAGCGGCAAGCCCGGCGACTTTGCGCGGGGCCGAATGCTCGGTTCGGAGCCACTGTCCCGCAAGCATGCCGATCAGCACGGTCGCCAACGCGGGCAATGTGCTCAGCAGGCCTTCCGGATCTCGGACCCGCTCATAGAGGTGGTTCGCGGTAAATAGTTGCCGGTCGAGCCATGCGGTCAGGTTGGCATCGGGGTCCAGCAAGGGAACGTCTCGTCCGGGCATGCCCAATCCGGGCACCGGCACGCAGCAAATCAGCACCCAGTAGCCGATCAGCAGAACCGCCGCGATGATCACCTTGCTTCTGGCCGTGCCGGTCCATAGATGCAGCAGTCCCGCGATCAGATAACAGATGGCTATGCGCTGCAACACCCCATAGATCCTCAGCGTCGCGAGGTGAAAATACGGGAATCCATTGACGACCAAGCCGAGCGCAAACAGGATCGCCGCGCGCTGGAGCGTTTGATGCGCAAGCTGCGCGCGCGTTGCGCCGCGCGCGAGCCGCGAGGCGAACGCGAATACGATAGATACGCCGACGACGAACATGAACGTCGGAAAAACCAGGTCGGTCGGCGTCATGCCGTTCCAGTCCGCGTGGCGCATGAACCACCAGGCGCGGCTGCCATCGCCATTGTTGTTGACCATGATCATGAAGGCGATCGTGATTCCGCGCAGCACGTCGAGCGCGATCAGGCGCTGCGGCGCCGAATTCGAGAGCGGTGGATCAGTCACCAGCGGACAGCGGCAGCTTCGGTTGCCGCGCGAGCGCGGCGGCGCTCAGGCATACATACACCCGTGATACATCATTGCGAGGGACAGCAGCTCGGGCATCTGCGCGATGATGCCACTGCCCGGACAGGCGCGCCAGGCGATTTTGGCGTCGGGGCTCGCGCGATGGCAGGCCTCCCGAATGAACCGATGGCAGGTGATTCCGCGACGCTTGGGGTCACCGTAACTGTGAACAGACATTGAATATTGACCACCATCCTTGTGAGCAGCATGCGGTCAATCCAATAGTTATGACGCCGACCGGCGTCCAACAACGGTGCCTGTTCACAGCTTCCAGCCGCCCGCACTCCGCCCGCAACCACCGCCTAGCCGATTTTCACTGTCAGCATTGAAATCGATCCGCCGTCGACGCCTTCGACCGGAAATTGAATGCCTTCGTTTCTCTGCCGCGTGCCCAGGACATAAAGCAGCGGAAGGTAATGGTCAGGTGTGGGGATCGAGAGAGCCGCATCGCGTCCGAGCCTCTCGTATTCGATGAGCGGTGCGTCGTCACCTGCGAGCATGAGCTCTCGGGCAGCGCTTTCGAAGCGCACCGCCCAATCGTAAGGTTTGCTCGGGTGACCGCCCCACGCATAGGCTTCAAGGTTGTGCACGATGTTGCCGCTGCCGGCGATCAGCACGCCTTCGGCCCTGAGCGGCGCGAGCGCCCTGCCAATCTCAAAATGAAACAACGCTAGCTTGGTCTCATCGATGCTGAGCTGCACGACGGGAATATCGGCGGCCGGGAAAACGTGCCGCAGGACGCTCCATGTACCGTGATCGAGGCCCCAGGAATTGTCCAAGCTAACTTCCAAAGGCGAGAGAAGATCGCGGACGCGCTGCGCAAGAGCAGGATCGCCTGGCGCCGGGTATTGCACCTGAAAGAGTTCCCGAGGAAAACCGCCGAAGTCATGAATCGTGCGCGGCGCCGTCATGACAGTGACGCCGGTCTCGGGAACATACCAATGCGCAGAGACCGAAAGGATGGCTTTGGGCTTTGGTATCTGCTCGCCGATCCGGCGCCAAGCCTCGGTATACGCATTACTGCCGATGGCATTCATCGGATTGCCATGGCCGAAGAAAAACGCCGGCATGGAATGAGCCATGGTCGCCATCGGCGGACTCCGGGTGGACATTAACGTCGAACCATCGGTAGCCCCAACGATTATTTGCCGACTCCGATCTGCTGCATGAGCGTAGCGTTATCCCAGAATAGATATTCCTCCTCCATGACACCGTGCTTGTTCCAATGGCCGAGGGTCGCCATCGGCAGGTGATACTGTTTGCCGGTTGGCTGAATCACGGTGCCGTCCGCCATCACCATGGGCTTCGTAAACGTGCCGTCGAGAAATCCCATGACCGCGGTCCACTTCGCATCCGCGGTTCCAAACCGTATGGAATGCTCGGTGATGCGGTTGTCCGGCGCGAAGGTCCACATGAACTTCAGTTCTTTGACGTGATCTGGGATGCCCTTGGTGGTGTGACCATCTGGATAGTGCACAACGATGTTTTGGCCGTGACTTTTATGCAGGTTCTCCCACTGCTGGCCGGTGTAGACGTGGAAGTCGAGGTCGTCGAAGTTGGCCAGGTTCTTTGCCAGCTCCGGCGGCATGCCCGCGACCATCGGCGTCGGGTCGCCAGCCTTGCTGCTTGGCCAGCTGTTTTGCGCCTTAACTGTCGCCGGGATTGCCGAAATCAGAAGTCCAGCCGCAAGGCCGACACTAAGCGCAAGCGACAGTACACCTCTTTGCTTCGTCATGACCCGCCCCCTCTTGTTGAATGTAAACCGCGCCGCTCTGGGCAAGCAGTTTTGTTTCGCCACAACAGTCACCGGCCTCAACTAAATATCTACCGCCCAAGATGCGCTGGCCGCTAAAGAATCAATTCTACGCCGCTTTCACACGTGTCCTGAGATTACCAAACACAATGGTAGGTGAAGAGTCAGCACATAAACTGAACAGCAGCTTAGGAGAAGTCATGTCGACCTGCGGAGGTCACGATCCCGGCCGCCTGCAGTCCAATTGGATTCTCAAAACGGCCGTGCGAGTACGAAGCAACCAGGTCTTGACTGCTCGATCGAGTCCGCGCTTAAACCTATGCGTCCTGTTCTTGCAGCGATCCGTCGGTGAACCAATCGCCGAAGAGTTCGAAGGCCGTCCGCTTCGCATCCTTGAGCGCTCGCCGACCACTCGGCGTAATCCGGTAGATCCTTCGAGCAGTTCGCCCCTGGCGCTGCGCGGTAGAGCGAAAATACTCCTTCTTCTCGAGTCTATGCAGCATCGGATATAGCGTGCCGGGGCTCAATCGATACCCGCGCCCGGCGAGATCGTCGATGATCGATAATCCGTAGAGCGGATTTTCGGCAGCCTGATGCAAAAGGTGTAGGCGAATCATACCGCCAAAGAGCTCCGCGTCGGCCATTCGTATGCCTCATCGAAATGACGGCAGCTGTTATTTCGTAAGTCAAAATCGTCGCCCATTCTCGCCACTGGATCACGACCACGCTGTTGTGGCGCAGAGGCGCGAGCAGAACGAGCACGAATCGCCGGCGGGGACGCTGCAGCAGAGGACTCTCGATCGAGTAGATTCTTAAATGGAACGGCA
>Ga0187847_10001076_pt1 | contig 26212 bp, 25 predicted proteins | sample June2016WEW_4_10_FD_132458 | JGI IMG/M metagenome (GOLD analysis project Ga0187847, IMG submission 132458) | Peatland microbial communities from SPRUCE experiment site at the Marcell Experimental Forest, Minnesota, USA - June2016WEW_4_10 | ecosystem: Environmental > Terrestrial > Soil >...
GGCGCTTGTTGGCCAGGGCGACGATCTCGTTCTCGCGCACGCCGGGCTTGAGGGCTTCGAAGATGTCCTGGTAGACGCCGTCGACCATGGCCGCCGCCTGGCTCAGCAGCATGATCTCATCGCTCGACTTGATCTGGCGCGCGTCGAGCATGGTCTGTTGCGCGTCGCGCACGTCCACCCCGGCGTTCTGGAGCTCGAAGAGGAACGGCAGTTCGACGATGTCGACCCCGACCGGCTGGCCCAGCACCTGGTGGTCGGCCAGTATCGACACGATCTCCTTCACCGCCGAGGCGAAGAGGCCGGCCCGCGGCGCGATAGCCCCGCGCAGTCCGAGCATCCCGGCGCGGCAGTTCTGCGGTTCCAGCCAGGGAGCGAACAACTGGTGGTGGCGCGCGGCACTGCCGAAGTCCCACACGATCGGCTCGTGGTCGCGCGTCAAGAGGCAGTACCTCGTCATCTTGTCGCCCAACGCCCCGCCGACCCAGGTGCCCGAGACGTAGCGGATGTTGTAGAAGTCGAAGAGCAGCAGGGCGCCGAACTCGCTCTTGTTGAGGGCCTCGCGCGCACGCTCGATCCGGTAGCTCCGGAGCCGGTCGAAGTCGACCCGGGTCTCGAAGTCCACCCCCGAGTGCCCGGGCGTGTTCATGGTGGGACCAAATCCCTCTCTCATCCTTTGCCTCCACTCAATCCATCGTCAACCGCTACGTTCTCGGGTTCCAGGACGAGGCCCGAACTGCGGGCCTGTTCGAGGAGCAGGACCGCGAAGTCGTCGTCGACGTAGCCCGCGCCGATGGCGCTCTGCACCAACTCCGTGCACAGCGCCGACACCGGCATCGACACGTGCAGCTCCTTCGCGGCCGTCATGCCCAGGTCGAAGTCCTTGTGCAGCAGCACCGGGGTGAAGGTCGCCTTGAATTCGAGGTTCACGAAGGCCGGCGTCTTGTAGCGCGAGAACGTGGAGCCCAGCACCGAGTCATTGAGGAACGAGAGGAAGTCGCTCCGGCGTATCCCCCCGCGTTCGGCGAGCACGGTGATCTCGGCCAGCCCCTGGGTGACGATGCCGAGGAACATGTTGTGACAGATCTTGACCAGCCGCGCCACCTCGTCGTCCCCGACGTAGGTCACGCCCCGGCCGAGCTCGTCCAAGAGCGGGTGGACGAGCTCGAACAGTTCGCGGGTCCCCGACACCGCCATCGTCAGGCGACCGGCCGCGACGACCTTGGGATTACCGCTGACCGGCGCCGCGAGGAAGCCCGTGCCGCGCGCCGCGCACGAGCGCCGCACCGTCGCCGAGGTCTCACTCGAGACGGTCGAGCAGTCGACGATCACCTTCGGGGCCTGCTGCTCGTCGCTGAGCACGCCCTCGGGGCCACTCACCACGTCGACGAGGTCCGCGTTGGCCGAGACCATCACGAAGACGACGTCGCAGTGGGCCAGGTCCCGCGGGCGCTCGGCGACCCGGGCGCCGAGCTCGCCGAGCAGTTCGGCCTTGGCGCGGGTGCGGTTGGTCACGGTGACGTCGTGGCCCGCGCGGATGAGCCGCGAGGCCATGGCCGTGCCCATGCGCCCGCAGCCGACCCAGCCGATGCGCACTCCGTCGTCACTCATGGGACCATCCTTCCCGAGGGGTATCGCCGCCGTTCACGACCCGGAACCCTCCTCGATGTTGCCGCCCAGGTAGAGCGCTCCGATCTCGGGATTGTGCAGCACCTCGTCGCCGGTACCCGAGAGGCGCACCTGTCCGTTCTCCAGTACTACCGCGAAATCGCTCAGTCGAAGCGCTTGGCGGGCGTTCTGCTCGACCAGCAGCACGGTGCGCCCGGCGCCGTTCATCCGCTTGATCATGGAAAACATCGTGCGCAACGTCTTGGGGTCCAACCCCATCGAGGGCTCGTCGAGCACGACCAGCTCGGGCTCGAGCATCAGGGAGCGCGCGAACTCGACGAGCCGTTGCTGGCCGCCCGAGAGGCTGCCCGCCTTGTCCTTGGCCCGCTCGGCGACGATCGGGAACAACTCGCAGACCCTCGCCAAGCGCTGGGCCACGACCGAGCGGTCCTTGACCAAGAAGGCACCCAGCTCGACGTTCAGCTGCACCGACATCTCGCGAAAGAGGCTGTGGTTCTGCGGCACCTGCACCACGCCCAGCTTCAGGATCTCTCTCGGCGTGAGTCCGACGAGCGAGCGTCCCTTGAATCGGATCTCCCCGAGACGGGGGCGCAGCAGACCGCTCACGGTCTTGAGCAGGGTCGACTTCCCCGAACCGTTGGGTCCGACGATGCAGGTGATCGAACCTTCGGGAACGTCGAACTCGACGCCCTTCAAGACGTCGCCTCCGCCGTAGCCGGCGACGACCCCCTTGAAGCGCACGAACGGCGGCGCGTCAGTCATCGTCGTCCCCGTCCTCGTCGTCGCCCCCGCCGAGGTAGGCGTCCAGCACGAGCGGGTCGGCGCGCACCTGGGCCGGCGGCCCCGACACCAGGTCGGTGCCCTGGTGCATCACCGTCACGCTGTCGCAGAGCCTCATGACGAACTCCATGTTGTGCTCCACGATGACGAAGGTCTTGCCCTCCTTGTTCAGCGCCCTGATCTTCTCGGCGATGAGGTTTACGAGGGTGAGGTTGACCCCGCCGGCCGGCTCGTCGAGCAGGATCACCTCCGGTCCGGCCACCAGCACGTACGCCAGTTCGAGCAGCTTGCGCTGGCCGTAGGAGAGGGAACCGGCCGGCATCGACGCCAGCGGGGCCAGTCCCACGAAGTCGAGCCCGTCCATGGCCGAGGCCAGTTCGCTCGGCGAGGACTTCGATCGGGTCAGTCCGCGTAGCCAGCTCTCGTCGCGCTGGGTGGCGACGAGCATGTTCTCCAAGACGCTGATGCGCGCGAAGATCCTCGTCAACTGGAAGGTGCGGCCCACGCCCAACGCGAAGACCCGGTCGGGTCGGAAGTTCGTGATGTCGTTGCCGTTGAAATCGACCGAGCCGGCGTCGGGCCTGACGTAGCCGGTGATCACGTTGAAGAGCGTGGTTTTGCCCGAGCCGTTCGGGCCGATCAGGCCGGTGATGCTGCCGCGCGTGACGCTGAACGAGCACTCCTTGAGCGCCTGCACGCCACCGAAGGACTTCGTCACGCTCCGGGCGCTGAGCAGCGTCGTCACGAGCTGGCTCCGCTGGGCGCCGCGTCGGGTGCGACCGTGGTGGCCTTGAGCGAACGATTGACCCACCACTGCTGGACGTAGACCACGATCCCCTGGGGCATGAACAAGATGACGAAGAGCAGCAGCGCCCCTTCGAGGATGAGGTAGAGCGAGCCATTGGAGAAGGTCAACGTCAGGTACTGCTGGAGCGATTCGAGGACCAGCGCCCCGAGCAGGGGGCCCAGCAGCGTCCCGAAACCACCGAAGAAGGCCATGAGCGCGATCGAGATGTCGAAGATCGGATCGAAGGCGAACTGGGGGTAGATCGAACCCTGGAACATCGCGTACAGGCCGCCGGCCATCCCGATGCAGAACGACGCCAGGACGAAGCCGGCCAGCTTCACCGGGAAGACCTTCACGCCCAGGCCCAGGGCCCGGTCCTCGTCGTCACGGATCGCCAGGAGCTGCAGGCCGAATCGGGAGCGGCGAACGAGGGACGAGAGCACGACCGCGACGATCACAATACCGAGCGCCACGTAGTAGAAGGGCACGTCGAAGTAACTGATCATCCAGGGCACGTAGGGCAGACTCAACCCGGAAGAGCCGCCGGTGTAGTTCATGTTGATGGCCGCCAGCTGGAAGACGAAGAAGATGGCGATCGTGATAACGACGAAAGTGTGTCGCCGGACCCGCAACGCCACCAGTCCGACGAACAGCGCGGCCACCATGGCCGCCAGTCCGCCCACGGGCACCAGCCAGAACATCGCCGCCCCGCCGGACATGTGCAGGTGGATCGAGAGCAGCGCCATCGTGTAGGCCCCCGTGCCGAAGAAGGCCGCCGAGCCGAGCGCGACGTAGCCGGAGTACCCGGAGAACATGTTCCACGACGTAGCGCACGCCATGTACATGAGCGTGTACACCGCGATGGTGCGAAAGGCGGGGTTGGTGACCACCTCCGGGAAGAGTGCGAAGATCACCAGCGCCGCGGTCCACAGACCGGCCCTCAGGCGAACCACTAGGCGACTCTCGCGGTCTGCTTGCCGAATATGCCCTGGGGACGCAGGGAGAGCACGATGACCAACACGATGAAGAAGGACATCGTCGACCACACCGGCGACCAGACCACGGCAACGATGTCTTCGAGCGTCACCATCAAGATGCCGGCCAGCAGCGCCCCGCCCAGGCTCCCCATGCCGCCCAACACGATGATGGTCAGGAGCCGGGTGATCAGGTCGTAGCTCGTACTGGCGTTGAAGGTGTTGGTGGCGCCGTAGACCATGCCGCCGGCCGCGGTGACGGCGACCCCGATGCCGAAGCACAAGGTGGCCACGTTCTTCACGTTGATCCCCACGAGCGCCGCCGCCGTCTGGTCGGCCAGCGACGCGCGGATGCTCGCGCCGAACCGGGTTCGGTAGAGCATGATGTACAGCGCGCCCAAGAGGCCGGCCGCCAAGAGGAACCCGAAGACGTAGATATAGGGGAAGTAGATCCCGAAGAGCAGGAAGGAGCGGTCGACGTACCAGGCCTGCAGTTGCACGTCGTTGACCGAGAAGATCATGTTGAGCGCCCCCTCGATCACCAGCGAGAGTGCGTAGGTCACCAGGATCGACATCGCAGTCCGCTCAGGACCCTTCAAGCGCGACACGAAGACCCGCTCCACCACGATCCCCACGACGAAGAGCGTGGGGATCGTGATGAGCAGTCCCACGAAGAGGTCGATGCCCAGGTGCACGGACAACGCGTAACTCAGGTACGCGCCCAGGATCACCAGGATTCCCTGGGCCACGTTGATGATGTCCATGACGCCGAATATGAGGGTCAGCCCCGTCGCCATGAGGGCGTACACCGAGCCCGTGAGGACGCCGTCAATGAGGGAATGTACGAGGGCCGTGCTATTCAAGGATCAACTGGACCAAGCCGGCTTGGGGAACAGCACCGGAACGGCTCCTTTGTCGGTCGTCGGGTTGACTTCCACGAACTTCGATCCCTGCCACTGGAAGGTGTACGCGGTCTGCGCGAGGTTCTCGCCGAGGTTGTTGAACTTCACCGAGCCCTGAACGCTGGTCAAGGTGACGCCCGAGTGCAGGTACGCGATGATCTTGGCGTTGTCGAAACCGCCGGTGGCCTTGACGGCCTGGGCCATCACCTCGCCCACGGAGTAGGCCTCCGCGATGTCGGCGTTCACGCTGGCCGGGGTGCACGGGTTGGTGCAGATCTTGGTCCCGCCGTCCTTCTTGATGTACGCGGCGACCATGGCCTTGCTCAACGCGTTCGAGGAGCTGCCGTACCAGGAGTTGGGCACCATCATGCCGTCGGCGTTACCCTTGCCGACCGCGCTGATGAAGGCCTGCCCCTGGTCGGGACCGGCCGTCGCGACGAAGGCCTTGGGAGTGAAGTGAGCCTGCTCGAAGGCCTGCATGAAGGCCGAGACGGTCGGCACGTCCACCGAACCGAGCACCACGACCTGCGGCTTAGCCGCCGCCACGGCGTCGGCGATGGCGGTGTAGTCGGTGGCTTCCGCGGGGAAGACCTTGTTGTAGACCGTCTTGATGTCGGACTTGCCGATCAGCTTCTGCGCGATCTGCACGACCGGCTCCGTGAAGGGGTCGTTGGACGTCACGTACGCGATCGTCTTGGGACGCACGCTGGCCGGCAACGTCGTGAGCCAGTGCGCGAACGGCGCCAGGTCGTACGACACCGGCAGCGTCACGTCGAACACGTTCTTCAGGCCGGCCTGGAACACCGAGGGGCCACCCCCGGCTCCTTCGAGCATCGCGTAGCCGTAGCGGTTCACGGTCTGCGCGGCCGGAAGGGTCAGCAGCGTGGAGAACGGACCGAAGGTCAGGTTCACGTGCTTCACCGAAATCAGGTCCTGGTAGTTCGTGACCACCTGAGTCGGGCTCGAGGCGTCGGAGACAATGTCGAGGACCACCTTGTGACCGAGCAGTCCGCCGGAGGCGTTCACCGAATCGGCCCACAACTCGTAGCCCTGCTGGTAGGCCTGCCCGTCAGCGGAGAAGTCGCCCGACAGCGAGAGCGAGATGCCGATCGTCACGGGGGCACCCTTGGCCAGCGAGCCGGAACTGGCGCCACTGGACGTCGCCATCATCAGCATCGACGCCCCGGCGATCGACGACACACCTAACGCCCGCAAGATTTTTCCTGTACAGGTCATTCGTTCCCCCTACCTCGTTGCGTCTCCGGTGCTTCCCCCATGCCAACAGCCGGATTCGATCACTCGCTGAGTGATGGGGCAACCCTAACGACGACCGGTGCCATATTCAAGATACAGGGGGCCGATATAGGCCGAATCTTTTGAAAAATTTTCAATCCCTTCGTCCCGTCCCCAACGCCGCTTTATCCGTTACCATCAGCAACAACGCACTGGGGGAACCATGGCCGATGCCTTACTGGAGACCGCGATCAGCAATTGGGGTCCCCGATTCACCGCCAACGGCGTCGACGCCAGCGACTTCGCGCGCATCACCGGTGCACTCACCAGCTGGGACGAGTGGTGCGGCGCCTGGTGCGACGGAGCCCAGGAGCACTTCGACCTGGCGACGCAGGCGCTCGGTGAAGGTCGCCGGCGCAGCGCCGGCGAGTACTACGCGAGGGCCGCCACGTACTTCCACTTCGGCAAGTTCCTCTTCGTGCACGACCAGGACCAGGCCCGCCAGGCCCACTCGCGCGCCGTCGACGCCCTCAACCGGGCCCTACCGCTGTTCGAGCCTCCGGCGAGCCGCGAGGAGATCCCCTTCGCCGGCTCGAAACTGGTGGGGGTCTTTCGAACGCCGCAGGACCACGGACCCCACCCCACGGTCATCCTGATACCGGGCCTGGACTCGACGAAGGAGGAGTTCCGCGACGTCGAACGGGCCTTCCTCGATCGCGGCATGGCCATCCTCGCCCTGGACGGACCGGGACAGGGCGAGGCCGAATGGACGTTGGCGATTCGCGCCGAATGGGACATTGTGGGCGAGGCCGTCTTCGAACACCTCTTGGCCATGGAGCAGGTCGACGGCGAGCGCATCGGGATCTGGGGGGTGAGCCTCGGCGGCTTCTACGCGGCCCGCATGGCCAGTTCCGACCTGCCGATCAAGGGCACCGTCGCCCTGGCCGGTCCCTACAACCTGGGCGCCACGTGGAAGGACCTCAATCCCCTCACCCGTCACGCGTTCGAAGTGCGCACCTTCTCCTCCTCTCCCGAGGAGGCGCAGGAGCGGGCCTGGGACCTGACCCTGGAGGGATTCGCGTCGCGGATCACCACCCCGCTCATGGTCGTGATGGGCAAACGCGACCGCCTCTTTCCCTGGCAGGACGGCGAACGCCTGGCCTCCGAGGCGAGCGGCGACACCACGTTCGTACTGCTCGAGGAGGGCAACCACGGTTGCGCCAACGTGGTGTACCGCCATCGACCGTTGAGCGCGGATTGGATGGCGCGGTGTCTGGGCGTCGCCACCGATTGACCTGACGTCGAAAGTCTTATCGGACGGGAGACGGCGCGACCGTCACGAACTATTGTCCGGTCATGACGAGGGACAAGATTCTTGAGGCTGCGGCCCTGGAGATCGAGCGCAACGGCCTGACGCAGTTTCGGGTCAAGCGGGTCGCCGCCGAGGCCAACATCTCGATCGCGCTGCTCTACAGCTACTTCGAGGACCGTGAAGACCTGATCGCCGCCACGGTGGTCTACCGATTCCGCCAGGTGCTCGTCGGCCTGGCCGAGATCTTCACCACGCCGCTAAAGACCGTAGAGACCGCCGACGACCTGCGCGCGGCCCTGCGGGTGATGATCGAAGATGCCCAGACGCCGTTTCGGACCGAAGCGCGGATCCTGCGCATCGAGAGCATGTCCTTCGCCGGTCACAACCCGACCGCCTCCGCCGGCATCGCGGCCGCGAAACGCGAGGCCAGCGATCTGATCATGACGCACGTCCAGCCGCTCGTGGAGAAGAACCTCCTGGTCCCCGGCATGTCCGGGGTCGCCTTCGCGCGGATCTGGTACGCCCTGTTCTTCGGACAGATCTCGTTGGAGGGCGAACACGCCCTGTCCATCGCGTCCGACGATTGGTTGATGTCCCTGCAGGTCATCGCCGACTCCATGGTGCGCTCCGACGTGCCGGCCAGGGTGCCCTAGCCGCCCAGCGATCGACTCCGTTGGCAGGTCCGCTGTCGGCCACCGGCGTCACCGCGTTGGGGCGCCTAGGCTGACTCGCCCTCAGCGCAGGTGGCGGCCCCGTCGCACCGGCGCCAGCACGACGAGGGACTTGTAGGTCACGACCGCGATCGCCAGGTGCATGCACATCAGCACCGCGACGGCCTTGCCCGGCTGCCCCTCGTACCAGATATAGAGGTCAGGCAGGTACAGCACCAACGTGGTGGCGATCGCCAGTCGCACGAAGAGCCACTTCGGACGCGAGGAGATGCGCGCCACGACGGGCCAGCCGCAACAGGCGATGACGACGCCGATGGTCGTCAACTTGGCGTAGTCGGAAAACCGGAAGTGCGTGTAGCCCTTGGTCGAGGGAAAGACGTGCGTGGCGATCAACACGAGGACCATGTCGGCGACGAGCGATCCGATGATCGCCGCGATCGATGCGACGATCACCTCGACGCTCGACGGTGGTCGAGGTGGATCGAAATCGACGTGCAACAAGGCGAGGAGGCGTTGCACGCTGCGGGGCAGGTTGTCTAGGCGCGCGCGCATCGTTCAGGTCCCTCTTCGAGCAGTCAGCGAGAGTCCTAGTTTAGATGACTGGCGGAGGTGCCTCGTGGGGAGGTTCCAGCACCGTCTCTTCCAGGATCGTGCGCAACTGCCGGCCCATCTCGCGAGGGTTTCCCTTGATCTCACTGATCACGTCACCCTCGACCGCGGTGTCGTCACCGGGCTGGTACAGCGACACCCGCATGCCCCGCCCGGCCCGCTCGGCGGTGATCACCCAGGGCCGACCGATCACTCCGGAATCCTTGGTCGCCATGATCTGGCCGGCGCGGCCGACACCGATGCTCCACTCGGGCGAGCGGGCGGCGTCGATCACGCGCTGCTGCTCACTACCGCTCGAGAAACCCGATGACTTTGCGATGGCTCCACCTTACGGTGCGCCAGTGACAGTGCCGTCGCACGCTCGGCAATCGCCGCGGCACCGGGGCGACCAAACGTATGACGTGCGCAACTTCGATTCCAGCCCGCGCCGGGCCCCGAAGGGTTAGCCCCGGAAACGCTTGCGCGAGGCCTCGAGTTCCGTGAGCGCCTCGTCGCGACCGACCCAATTCTCGACGCGCATCCACTTGCCCTCATCCAGGTCCTTGTACACCGTGAAGAAATGGCTGATCCGGTCCAACTCGTACTTCGGTACGTCGGAGATGTCGTTCGCCGCTTTCCATTTGGGGTCGTACTCGGGCACGCCGAGCAACTTGGCGTCCTCGCCGTTCTCGTCGGTCATGTTGCACATGCCGAGGATCTTGGTCTCGATCAGGCAGCCCGGGAAGGTCGGGTACTCGGTCAGCACGAGGGCGTCCAACGGGTCCCCGTCACCGCCCAGGGTGTCCGCGATGAAGCCGTACTCCGCCGGATAACCCATCGAGACGATCAAGTGCCGGTCGAGCTTGATGGTGTGGTTCTCGTGGTCGTACTCGTACTTGTTCTGGCTGCCCCGTGGAATCTCGATGATGACGTTGACCGTGTCCATGAACGCTGCGACTCCTCGTTGAAACTGATACGTCGTGTTACGTAGGTGGCCACCATCGTAGCGAGCGCCGTCCGGGTCGTCAGGGCCGACCTGGCGCGACGCGACCTTGAGGTTCGCGAGCGCGGGGCCCCCGTGGTGGGAACCGTGCCCTCACGGCCAGACCTAGACTTCGCCTGCGCGACCAAGGGTCGAGTCGACAAGGGGGTCCTCGTGGAACGTGTTGGTGTAGTGGGGTGCGGCCTGATGGGTTCGGGAATCGCCGAAATCGCCGCACGGGCGGGTGCCGACGTGGTCGTCATCGAACGTGACGAGGAGGTCCTGGCGGCGGGGCACGAGAGAATCGAACATTCGATCTCACGTGCCGTCGCGGCCAACAAGATGCCCGACGACGAGGCCAACCTCATCCGGGGCAACCTCTCGTTCAGCGTCGACTTCGATCGCCTGAGCGACTGCGACATCGTCATCGAGGCGGTCGCCGAGGACGAGGCCGTCAAGGTCGACGTCTTCAAACGGCTCGACGCGGCGGTCACCAACCCCCGGGCGATCCTGGCCACCAACACGTCGTCGATCCCCATTATCAAGTTGGCGATGGCCACCAAGCGACCGGAGCAGGTGATCGGCATGCACTTCTTCAACCCGGTGCCCGTGCTCAAGCTGGTCGAGGTGATCTCCTCCCTGCTCACCAGCGACGACACGACGGCGCGCGTGCACGAGTACGCCACCGAATCACTGGGCAAGCGCGTCATCACCTCGCCCGACCGGGCCGGGTTCGTCGTGAACGCCCTTCTTATCCCCTACCTGCTCTCGGCCGTTCGGATGCTGGAGTCGGGCTTCGCCAGCGCCGAAGACATCGACACCGGGATGGTGGTGGGCTGCGCCCACCCGTTAGGCCCGCTCGCCCTCACCGACCTCATCGGTCTGGACACGACGCTGGCCGTCGCCCAATCGCTCTACGAGGAGTTCAAGGAGCCCCACCTCGCCCCGCCACCCCTGCTCTCGCGCATGACCCAGGCCGGCCTGCTCGGACGAAAGTCGGGGCAGGGCTTCTTCTCCTACCGGGTCAAGGTGGCCTGACGCCTCAGGTGACCGATTTGCGAACCGAGAAGCGCGGATCGAGGTAGGACTCGGAGCGCATGACCCGCGAGAGGTGCTCGACGGCGTCGTAGACGTCGACGTAGCGAAGGTAGAGCGGCGTGAAACCGAAGCGGCAGATGTCCGGAGCCCGAAAGTCGCCGATGACGTTGCGGTCGATGAGCGACTGGATGATCGCGTAGGCGTCGTCGTGGCGCAGCGCCACCTGGCTGGCGCGACGGCCGTGGTCTCGCGGGGTCACGACGTCGAACAGCCCGCCCAGGCGCTCCTCGATTAGCGCAATAAAGAGGTCAGTCAGAGCGAGACTCTTGGCGCGCACCTGGGCCATGGTGGTGCGTTCGAAGACCTCGAGCGCGCCCTCGAGCGACGCCAACGCGATGATCGAGGGCGACGACGTGACGAAGGCCTGCATGCCCGCCGCCGGCTCGTAGTCGAGCTCGAAGTCGAAGGGCCGGGCGTGGCCGAGCCAGCCGGGCAGCGGGTTCTCGAGCACGCCCTGCCAGGACGAGCGCACGTACATAAAGGCCGGCGCGCCGGGGCCGCCGTTGAGGTACTTGTACCCGCAGCCGGCCGCGAAGTCGACGTCCGTGCCGGTCACGTCCACCGGCACCGCGCCCGTCGAGTGGGCGAGGTCCCAGAGCATGAGCGCACCGGCGTCGTGCACGGCGTCGGTGATGGCTGCCATGTCCAGCATCTCGCCGGTGCGGTAGTCGACGTGGGTCAGCATCACCAGGGCCACGTCGTCGTTCAACCCGTCCTCCAACGTGTGACGCTCGATGGCCTTCACGGTGACCGGTCGCCCGGCCCGGGTCGCGACGGCGCGAACGATGTAGATGTCGGAGTGGAAGTTGGCCAGGTCGGTCAGCACCACGTGGCGCTCGGGGCGCAGGTCCAGCGCGCCGCCGATCAGCTTGGCCAGGGCGATGGTGAGGGTGTCGGCCGCCACGACTTCACCCGGATGGGCCCCGATGAGCCGGGCGATTCGGTCCCCCACGCGCGTCGGGGCGGCCATCCAGCCTTCGCCCCAGCCCCGCACCAGCCCCCGCGCCCACTCTTCGTCGAGGGTCTCGCGCACGCGGTGGCGCGCGCTCTGCGACACCGGTCCCAGTGAGTTGCCGTCGAGGTAGATCAGCGCATCGTCCAGGGTGAACTCAGCGCGCAACGGCCCGAGTTCGTCGGCGCCGTCGAGGGCCAGGCAGTCATCGCGGCTGATCACAGTATCGACCTCACGTTCCACAAGACGGGGTAGAGACGCTCACCCAACGTGGTGTCCAGGTAGGCCATCCCCTCGCTGCCACCCGTCCCCGGGCGCCGTCCGATCTGACGTCCGGCCATGAGCATGTGCTGGTGGCGCCACATCGCGAGCCGCTCGTCGTGGTCCATCAAGAGCTCGGCGACCGCGTGCAGGGCCGATCGCGGGGCGCCTCGGTGTGAACGGTAGAGCTCGCGCACGAGTTCCAGGACGTCGTCATTCGCCGCCTCGAACGTGTGGCGCAGCGCCTGCTCGAAACCCGACCAGACGTTGGGCACCTCGCTCATCTCACGCAGCCACGAACGCTGCTCGTCGCCGAACAGCTCGAAGCTCAGCATCGCCACCTTGCCCGCCCCCGAGAGGAATTCGATGGCCCGGAACTGGAACGACTGGAATCCCGAGGCCGGATTGAGCGGGTCACGGAACTCGAGGAATCCTTCGGGCGACATCGAGTCCAGGACACGCAAGTGCGCGAGTAGCAGGTCCTCGACGATGATGATGCGCCGCAGATGGGACGTCGCGTTCCACGGCTCGTCGGCGTGCAGTGCCTCGCTCGAACGCACCAGTTCGTCGATGATCACCTTGAACCAAAGTTCGTAGGACTGGTGCACCACGATGAAGAGCAGCTCGTCCGCGGCGCCGTCGGTGAGGGGGACCTGGAGCTTCAGCAGGTCGTGGATGCGCAGGTAGGTCGAGTAATCGGTCCCGTCAGCCACGGTGTGACTCTACGCCACCCTCGACGTGGGTCTTGGTTCAACGACGGGTGATCGGCTTGTAGTGCATGCGGTGCGGCTGGTCGGCATCGGTGCCCAGTCGCTTGTGCCGCTCGGCCTCGTAGTCCGAGAAGTTGCCTTCGAACCAGCGCACCACCGCGTCGCCCTCGAAGGCGAGCACGTGGGTCGAGATGCGGTCCAGGAACCACCGGTCGTGGCTGATGACGACGGCGCAACCGGGAAAACTGAGCAGGCCGTCTTCGAGCGCGCGCAGCGTATCGACGTCGAGGTCGTTGGTCGGTTCGTCCAGAAGCAGCACGTTGCCCCCGCGACGCAGGACCTTGGCCAGCTGCACGCGATTGCGCTCCCCGCCCGATATCTCGCCGACCTTCTTCTGCTGGTCGCTGCCCTTGAAGCCGAAACTCGCGACGTAGGCGCGCGCGTGGATCTCCCGGGCGCCCACGACCATGTGCTCCTGGCCGGCGCTGATCTCGTCGAAGACGGTGTTGTCGCCATTGAGTTCGTCGCGCGACTGGTCCACGTAGGCCAGCGACACCGTGGCCCCGACCTCGATCGTGCCCGAATCGGGTGGCTCCTCGCCGACGATCATCTTGAACAGCGTCGTCTTGCCGGCTCCGTTCGCGCCGATAACGCCGACGATGCCGCCCGGCGGCAGCAGGAACGTGAGGTCTTCAATGAGGAGCCGGTCGTCGAAGCCCTTGGTGAGGTTGGCCGCGTTCACCACGACGTCGCCCAGGCGGGGACCGGGCGGGATGGCGATCTCCAGCTTGTCCCCTCGGCGCTCGGCGGCCTCGGACTCGGCCACCAGATCGTTGTAGGCGTTGAATCGGGCCTTGCCCTTGCTCTGTCGGGCGCGCGGCGACATCCGGATCCACTCCAACTCGCGCTCGAGGGTCCGTTGGCGCACCTTGTCGGCCTTCTCCTCCGAGGCCAGTCGGGCCTGCTTCTGCTCCAGCCAGGAGGAGTAGTTACCCTCCCAGGGGATGCCGTGCCCACGGTCCAACTCCAGGATCCACGAGGCCGCGTTATCGAGGAAGTATCGGTCGTGCGTGATCGCCACGACCGTGCCGGCGTACTCCTGCAGCGCACGTTCGAGCCACGCGACCGACTCCGCATCGAGATGGTTGGTCGGCTCGTCGAGCAACAGCAAGTCGGGCTTGGAGAGCAGCAGCCGACAGAGCGCGACGCGGCGGCGCTCACCGCCCGAGAGCTTCGTGACGTCGGCGTCGGGCGCGGGCAGTCGAAGTGCGTCCATCGCGATCTCCAGGGTGCGCTCTAAGTCCCAGCCGTTGGCCGCGTCGATCTTCGTCTGCAGGTCGGCCTGTTCGCTCAACAGGGCGTCGAAGTCGGCGTCGGGCTCGGCGAAGCCGGCGCAGACTTCGTTGAAGCGGGTCAGGAGGTCGCGCACTGCGCCCACGCCGTCGGCGACGTTGCCGACGACGTCCTTAGTGGGATCGAGCTCGGGCTCCTGGGCCAGGTAGCCCACGCTGAAGCCGGGCGTCAGTCGGGCCTCGCCAGTGAAGCCGTCGTCGAGCCCGGCCATGATGCGCAGCAGCGACGACTTGCCCGAACCGTTGGCCCCGATGACGCCGATCTTCGCGCCGGGGTAGAAGGAGAGGTGGATGCCCTTGAGTACCTCGCGGTCCGGCGGATAGAAACGGCGCAGGTCTCGCATGGTGAAGATGAACTGGGCGGCCACGTCTTCCAGTGTGACCGAAAACGGCGCGGCGCGGCGGCGCGCACGAATCGGCCGTCAACTCGTCCGCTTAGAATCGCCTGATGCTCGACCCGAAAGCCGACGCACTGGACACGTCGCCCCCGACGCCGCGGCACGCTCCCGACTGGGTCGTGCTCGTCATTGCCTGCCTTGCCCAGTTCATGGTCGTGCTCGACGTCTCGATCGTGAACGTGGCCCTGCCGTCGATGCAACGCTCGCTGCACTTCACCCTGGCCAACGCCCAGTGGGTGGTGAACGCCTACGTGCTCACCTTCGCCGGTTTCCTCCTGCTCGGCGGTCGGGCTGCCGACATCTTCGGCCGACGCCGCGTCTACCTGGCCGGACTGGCGATCTTCACCCTCGCCAGCATCGGCGCCGGATTTGCCGCGACGGGCGCGCAGATGATCGCCATCCGCGCCCTGCAGGGCGTGGGCGGCGCCATACTCTCACCGGCCACCCTCACCATCATTGTCACCACGTTCCAGGGGCCTCGACTGCCCAAGGCCATCGGCGCCTGGAGCGCCGTCGCCGGGGCCGGCGGGGCGGCCGGGGCGCTGCTCGGGGGCCTGCTCACCGGCTACGCCTCGTGGCGATGGGTCTTCTTCATTAACATCCCGGTGGGCATCTTCGCCGCGACGCTCGCGATGCTCTTCCTTCGAGAGATGCGCAACCGCGAAGCGGCCGTCAAGTTGGACGTCACCGGCGCGGTGCTCGTGACGGGCTCCCTGGCCAGCTTGATCTACGGCACCGTCAGCACCACGAAGGACGGCTGGGGCGCCAGTTCCACGCTGTCGTGGTTCCTGGCCGGAGCGGCCATGATGGTGGCCTTCCTCTTCTGGGAGATGAAGGTCGCCTCACACCCCCTGGTGCCCTTTCGGATCTTTCGCTCCCGGTCCCTCTCGACGGCCAACATCGTCATGCTGCTGGTCGGGGGAGCCTTCTTCGCCATGTGGTACTTCCTGACTTTCTACTTCCAGTACATCCTGCGCTACGACGCCGTGCGCACGGGGTTCGCCTTCTTGCCCATGGCGCTCGCCATCATCGCCGGGGCCCAACTCAGCTCGAGGATCCTCACCCGGACCGGCGTGCGACCGCTGCTGCTCACCGGTACCTCACTGGCCACGCTCGGCTTCTTGTGGATCTCGCTGATCAAGACCGACAGCACCTACTGGGGAGCGATCTTCACGCCCTCGGTGCTGTGCGCCTTCGCCATCGGGCTGCTCTTCGCGCCGCTTGCGACGGCGGCGACCGCCCAGGTCGAACGCTCCGAATCAGGTCTGGCCTCGGGCGTGCTCAACGCGTCGCGCCAGGTCGGTGGGTCGGTGGCCCTGGCCGTGCTGGGCACGGCCGCGGCTTCGAGGACGGCCACCTTCCTGGCTCCGACCTCGCCGATCGCGCTCGTGGGCGGCTACCAGCGGGCCTTCCAGATCTCCGCCGCCATCACGCTCGTCGCCCTGGGCGTCAGCTTCGCGCTGCCGCGCCACACGGGCCGACGTCAGGCCACGGCGCCCAGCCCCTCCGAGTCCTAGCCCCGGGCTCGATCGAGCGGCCGCCGGCCGTGCTACAGGCGCGACTGGCCCCGCGACCCGAATCCGCGCACGACCGCGGCGGCGGCGCCCATCGCCTGGGCCAGGGACGGCTCGATCTCAGCGTCGGCGAGCCTCGCGGCCAGGTAGGCCCCGCTCGCCGCGTCACCGGCACCAGTGGTATCGAGGACGTCGAGGCTCTGGGAATCCTCGTGCCACAGCTGCGCGCCCTGGGCGACCAGGGCCCCCTCGCGCCCGCGGGTCACGAGCACTTCCTCGAAGTGGCGCGCGAGGAGCGTCGCCGCTTCGTAGACGTCGCCGGTGCCGGCGAGCATCATCGCCTCCTCCTCGTTCGCGAAGAGCATCGTGGCCCCGATGGCGGCCTGAAGGAACGTCGGCGCGGTCACCGTCGCCAGCGGACCGACCGAGCAGACGTCGACGGACGTCGTCATCTCGCGTTCACGCGCCAGGGCGATCGCCGAGGTGCCGGCGTCGCGCGTCCTCTCGTCGAGCAGGGTGTAGCCCGACACGTGCAGGTGGTCGAAGGGCTGCCCGAGCGCCGAGCGCACGGCGTCGATCGTGAGCAGCCCGTTGACGCCTCGGTCGGTCAGCATGGAGCGTTGGCCGTCCGGCGCGATCAACGCGACCACGACGCCCGTCGGGCCGCGGGTCTTCGCCAGCTGCACGGTGACGCCGTTGCGCGCCAGGTCGTCGGCGAACAGCAAACCGTACGGGTCATCACCGATCACGCCGACGTAGTGGACCTCGAGTCCGAAGCTCGCGAGCGCCACCGCCACGTTGGCGGCCGCTCCCCCGCGGCTCAAGCGCACGTTCGCGGGCGTGTCGCTCGTCGGCGCCACGGGCGCCATCGGCTGGACGATCACGTCGAGCATCGCGTCGCCGACGACCAGGACGCGCGCGCTCACGAGGGCGCCGTGGACATCGCGGCGGCGACCTCTCCGCCCAGTCGGGCGTTCGCGACCACCAACTCACGATTGACCTCAACGCTGAGTCCGCGGCTGTAGCGCGCGAACTCGGCCAGCAGCACGGGCGTCACCTCCTTGCCGGTGACCCCGAGTTCGCGCGCGACCTCGAAGGCGCTGGCCAGGGCCTGGTCGTGCAGCCGCTCGTCGAGCTGGTGTGACGGGGCCACGGGATTGGCGAGCAACATGCCCGTCAGTGAGAAGCGGCGATGGGCGAGGAAGGCCGCCGCCGCTTCGCGAGCGTTCGAGACGCTCCAGTCGAGCGGGTAGCCGCTGTCGCTGCGGTAGAACCCGGGAAATCTCGTGGTGCGGTAGCCCACGACCGGCACGCCCAGCGTGTCGAGTCGCTCCAGCGTCGCGGCGACATCCAGTATTGACTTGACCCCCGACGCAACCACCAGCACCGGAGTGCGCGAGAGCGTCGTCAGGTCCGACGACTCGTCGAACGTTGCGCGCGCGTCGCGGTGCACGCCACCGAGTCCGCCCGTGGCCATCGCGGTGATGCCGCACAGGTGCGCGATGGCGATGCTGCCCGCGACCGTGGTCGCACCATCGCATCCCAGGGATACCGCGAGACCGATGTCGCGCGCCGAGAGCTTCGTCGCGTCGAGTGACGGTGAGGCGAGCCGTTCGAGCTGCTCGCCACTCAAGCCGACCACCACCCGGCCGTCGAGCACGCCGATGGTCGCGGGCACGCTGCCGCTCTCTCGAACGGCCGCCTCGCACATCGCGGCCACCTCAAGATTGATCGGCGCCGGCAGACCGTGGACCACGATCGTCGTCTCGAGGGCGACGACGGCCCGGCCCTCGCCGAGCGCGCCACGGACCTCGTCACTGATCACCACGGGGGATTCGGCCAGGTTGCTCACGCAAGGCGCAGTGTACTGTTTGGCGGTGAGCGCTCAGAGTGAGATCCCCTGGTCGACGCTGCGCGAGCGGGCCCGCCACGCGACGTCGCTCGCCTACTCGCCCTACTCGCACGTGCGGGTCGGCGCGGCCGGCTACACCAGTGATCAACGCGTCGTCGAGGGATCGAACGTCGAGAATGCGAGCTACGGTCTGACCCTGTGCGCCGAGTGCTCACTGGTGAGTGACCTCGCGCGTCAGGGCGGCGGCCGTCTGGTCGCCGTCAGCATCGTCGCCGGCGACGGCGCACCGATCGCCCCGTGCGGGCGATGTCGTCAACTGCTCTTCGAGCACGGTGGCGGCGAACTCCTGGTCGACGACGGCGACGAGCGAGCGCCGCGCCCCTTGAGCGCGCTGTTGCCCGACGCCTTCGGTCCCCAGGACCTCGGAGCCCGTCAGAGCCCGTGACGACGTTCTCCGCGGTTGAACTGATCACCGCCAAGCGCGACGGATTTCCTCTGAGCGACGAGGCGATCACCTGGCTGCTGGGTGCCTACATGCGCGGCGAGGTCGCCGAAGAGCAGATGTCGTCGCTGCTCATGGCCATCTACTTCAACGGCCTGGCGCCCCAGGAGCTGCGCACCTGGACCGACCAGATGATCGCGTCGGGCGAGCGGCTCGACCTCTCGGGCCTGTCGCGCCCGACGGTGGACAAGCACTCGACCGGCGGGGTCGGTGACAAGATCTCGCTGATCCTCGCGCCCCTGGTCGCCGCCTGCGGCGCGGCCGTGCCCCAGCTCTCGGGCCGCGGCCTCGGCCACACCGGCGGCACGCTCGACAAGCTCGAATCGATACCCGGCTGGCGCGCCTCGCTCTCGAACGACGAGATACGGGCCCAACTCGAGCGCGTGGGCTGCGTGGTCTGCGCCGCCGGAGCGGGATTGGCGCCCGTCGACCGCCGGCTCTACGCCCTGCGCGACGTGACCGCCACCGTCGAGTCGATCGCCCTCATCTCGTCGTCGATCATGAGCAAGAAGATCGCCGAAGGCACCGATGCGCTGGTGCTCGACGTCAAGGTGGGGCGCGGCGCCTTCATCAAGGACGTCGTGCGGGCGCGCGAGCTCGCCACGACGATGGTCGGGCTCGGCGCGTCACACGGGGTCGTCACCGTGGCCCAGCTGACGGCGATGGACGCGCCACTCGGCCGGGCCGTGGGCAACGCCCTCGAGGTGAACGAGTCGGTCGACGTCCTTCGAGGCGGCGGGCCCCGCGACGTGCGCGAACTCACCCTCGCGCTCGCGCGCATCATGCTCGAGCTGGTCGGACTTTCGCTCGATCCGGCGTCGAAGCTGGACGACGGCTCGGCCTACGAGGTCTACCGGGCGATGATCGCGGCCCAGGGCGGCGACCCCGACGCGGTGCTCCCGCTGGGCGCCTGTCGCGAGACCATCGTCGCGCACGAGGCGGGCACGGTGTCGTCGATCGACGCGCTGGCCGTGGGGATCGCCGCCTGGCGCCTCGGCGCCGGCCGCGCCCGCAAGGAGGATTCGGTCAGCGCCGGCGCCGGCGTGCTCAGCCTCGTGGCGCCGGGCGACGAGGTGAGCCCCGGCCAGCCCCTCTTCGAGCTGTTCGCGGACGACGACGACCATCTCGCGCGAGGCCGCTCCGCCCTCGAAGGCGCGCTGGTCGTCGGGGGCGAAGAGACGCCGACCACGCCGCTCTTGATCGAGCGGGTCGACCGTTAGCCCAAATCTCGATGAGTAGCCTGGGCCCATGGCCGGTACTGCGCTCACCAGCGACCTGATCCGCCGTGCCCCCAAGGTGGTGCTGCACGACCACCTCGACGGCGGCCTGCGTCCGACCACCGTCGCCGAGCTGGCCCGCGAGACCGGTTACCAGGGCCTGCCGACCCTGGACGCCGACGAGTTGGCCCAGTGGTTCATCGCCGACGCCAAGGGCAGTGACCTCGTGCACTACCTCGAGGGCTTCGCCCACACGACGGCCCTCATGCAGACGCGCGACCAGATCGAGCGGGTCGCCGCGGAGTGCGCACTCGACCACGCCCGCGACGGCGTCGTCTACGCCGAGATCCGCTTCGCGCCCGAGCTGCACACGTACGGCGGCCTGACCCTCGCCGAAGTCGTCAACGCCGCGCTGGCCGGCTTCGCGGCCGGCACCCGCCTGGCCCACGACGAGGGCCACACCATCATCGTGCGCACCATCATCTCGGCGATGCGCCAGGCCCACATGAGCGAGGAGATCGCGGCGCTGGCGATCAGCTTCCGCGACCACGGGGTCTGCGGCTTCGACATCGCCGGGCCGGAGGACGGCTTCCCGCCGACCGAGCACCTGCGGGCCTTCCACCTCATCCAGCGCGAGAACTTCCACCTGACCGTGCACGCCGGCGAGGCCTTCGGCCTGCCCTCGCTCTGGGAGGCGGTGCAGTTCTGCAACGCCGAGCGGCTGGGCCACGGCGTGCGCATCGTCGACGACATCACCCACGACAACGGTCACTACGAGCTGGGCCGTCTGGCCAGCTACATCCGCGACCGCCGGATCCCGCTCGAGGTCTGCCCCACGTCGAACGTGCACACCGGTGCGGCCCGCTCGATCACCTCGCACCCCATCGAACTGCTGCGCCGGCTGCGCTTTCGCGTGACGGTCAACACCGACAACCGCCTCATGAGCGGCATCACGATGAGCAGCGAGTTCGAGGCCTGCGCGCAGGCCTTTGACTGGACCCTCGAGGACATGCAGTGGCTCACGCTCAACGCCGCCAAGAGCGCCTTCTTCCAGTTCGACCTGCGCCTGGCGATGATCGACACCGTTATCAAGCCCGGCTACGCCGCGCTGCGCGCGAGTTAGAAGACGAGTCGCGACTCGAGGTCGCGGCTGACGGCCTCGAGCTGGACCGCGGCCGCGTGGCGCTGCTCGCCCAACGTGCGCCCGCGGGCCGGGCCGCCCAGGATCTCGATGTAGGCCTTGAGCTTGGGTTCGGTGCCCGAAGGGCGCACGACGACCCGTCCGTGGTCGAAGAGCATGAAGACGAGACCCTCGGTGGGGGCCAGGCCGTGCCAGCCCCTCGTGAGGTCGACCACTTCACTGACGGGCAGGTCGCCCAGCGTCGCCGGACGCGCCGCGCGCAAGTGGTCGACGGCGTCGCTGATGCGCTGACGCGCCCCCGGCCCCTCGGCCCGCAGTGACAGTTGGCGCCCGGCGTGCACGCCGTAGCGCGACTCGATCTCGTCGATGCGATCGAGCAGGGTCTGGTGGTCCTGAGCGAGGCGGTGGGCCAGCTGGCACAGCGCGAGCGCCGCCGACATCCCGTCCTTGTCGGCGACGACCGGATCGACGGCGAAGCCGAGCGCCTCCTCGTAACCGAAGCGCAGCACCCCTTCGTCACGGGCCCGGGCGATCCACTTGAAGCCGGTCAACGTCTCGACGAAGCGGATGCGCGCCACCTGGGCCATCTTCTTGAGCATCGTGGACGAGACGATCGAGGTCGCGACGACGTCCACGCCCGATTCCATCTCGCCGATCAGCGTCGAGGCCAGCAGCCAGCCGATCTCGTCCCCGCGCAGCACCCGCCAGCCGGCACTGGCCCGCACGGCGACGCCCAGGCGGTCGGCGTCGGGGTCGTTCGCGATCACCAGGGACGAGCCGGTCGCGTCGGCGCTGGCCATGGCGAGGTCCAGGGCGCCCGGCTCCTCGGGGTTGGGGTAGGCCAGCGTCGGGAAGTCGCCGTCGGGCGCGAACTGCGAGGCGACCACGGTGACCGCGGTGAACCGGGCGTTGTCGAAGAGGTCCATCATCGTCTCGCCGCCGACCCCGTGCAGGGGCGTGTAGGTGATGGCGAGCTTGCTGCCGGTGTTGACGCCGAAGCGCTGGGTGAAGTGGCGCCGGTACGCGATGAGGACCTCGGCGGCCACTTCGGTGTAGAGCACGCTGGTGCGATCGCCGAGCACCGCCCCACGGGCCTCGCCCGCGAGCCGCTCGACGGTCTGGTCGTGCGGCGGGAGGATCTGGGCGCCGTCGTCGGCGTAGAGCTTGAAGCCGTTGTCGGTGGCGGGGTTGTGGCTCGCGGTGATCATGATGCCGGCGGCGGCCTGGTGGGCCTTGACCGTGTAGGCCACCAGTGGCGTGGGCAGGGGGCCGGGCATCTCGAAGACCCGCACCCCGGCGCCGAGCAGGACGGTGACGACCTCGTCGTTGAAGGCCTCGGATCCGTGGCGGGCGTCTCGACCGACGACGACGCCACGCATGGGATCGACGCCGCTCTCGTGCAGCCACCCGACCACGCCCTGGGTGGCGCGGCGAACGGTGTAGCGGTTCATCCCGGCCGGTCCGGCCATCAACGGACCGCGCAGCCCGGCCGTGCCAAAGCGCAGGGGCGTGTCGAAGCGCCGCTCCAGTTCCTGCTCGTCGTCAGCGTCCAGCAGCGCCTGGAGCGTCGCGCGGTCGGCCTCGTCGGGGTCGCCGGCGATCCAGGCCCGTACCCGCTCAGCCAGGAGGGCGTTCACAGCACCGGCACCAGTTGCGCGAGCAGGGTGCCGAGCGATCCGGCCGCGCGCTGGCCGGCCTCGAGCACCTCGAGATGGTTGAGCGGCCCCGTCGAGACGCCCGCGGCCAGGTTCGACACGAGGCTCAGGCCCAGCACCTCGGCCCCCAGGTGGCGAGCGGCGATCGCCTCGAGCACCGTCGACATGCCCACCAGCGAGGCGCCCAGGGTTCGCGCCATCATCACCTCGGCCGGCGTCTCGTAGTGGGGGCCGCGAAAACCGGCGTAGACCCCTTCGGTCAGCTGCGGCGCGCGCTCGCGCACCAGTGTCCGCAGCCTCGCGCTGTAGAGGTCGCTCAGGTCCACGAAGCGTGAACCGTAGCCCTCGGGCGGCGCCTCGCCCTCCAGGGGCGACGTGGCCGTCAGGTTCAGGTGGTCACGGATCACGACGACCGTGCCCGGCACTACCTTGGGGTCGATGCCGCCGCTGGCGTTGGTCAGCACCACGCGGGTCGCGCCGGCGGCGATGAGGGTGCGCACCGGGTGACAGACCTGGTGCGCGCTGTGACCCTCGTAGAGGTGGACCCGCCCCGAGAGCAGCGCGACGTGCAGCCCCGCGACGTCGAGTGAGAGGATCGCCCCGCCGTGGCCCGCCACGGTCGGGGCCACGAAGCCGATCAGCGTGGACGTGGCGACCTCGCTGTGCGCCTCGCCCAGCGCGACGGCCCCTTCGCGCCAGCCCGACCCGAGCACGATCGCCACGTCGTAGCGATCGACGCCGCTGACGTCGCGCAACTCCTCGCTCGCGCGCCGGGCCAGCTCGTAGGGGTTCATCGTCACTGGCCGATGGTATGCCACACGGTGGAGGTCTCGACGAAGGCGCGCAGGCGCGCGAGCGGCGAACCCTCACCCTTGGCGCGCGGTCGAAGGACCCGCTTGATCGATTCAGCCCCCAGGGCGGCCAGGTCGTTGGCCACGTCGTGGTCGACGCCCTCTAAGTCGAGACCGTCGATGTCCTCGTGGGTCGCCACGGTCGGCGCCAGCTCCGCGGTGATCCCGGTGACGATGTTCAAGAGCCCGGCCGGGAAGTCGGACGTCACGCTCATCTCGCCCAGCAGCACCGCCGGCGTGGGGCGGCGCTCGCTGGCCAGGGCCACGACGGTGTTGCCCACGACGATCGGCGCCAGGACCGTGTCGACGAAGCCCACGAGGGACGAGTCCTGGGGGGCGATCACGGCCACGACGCCGCTCGGGGTCGGCAGCGAGAAGTTGAAGAACGGCCCGGCGACGGGGTTGGCGCCCCCGAGCACCTGGGTGACCTTGTCGCACCAGCCGGCGTACCAGACGATGCGGTCGATCGCGAGCGAGACCTGCGCGGCCGCGCTGCGCTCCTTGAGCCCCTCGGCCAGGGCCACGTGCTCGGCCAGCTCGGCTCGGCGCGACTCGGCCATCTCGGCCAGGCGGTAGACGACCTGGCCGCGGTTGTAGGCGCTGGCCGCCCACCAGGCGGGCTGCGCCGCGCGCGCGGCCGACACGGCGTCGCGCACGTCCTTGCGCGAACCCTGGGCGACGTTGGCCAGGAAGTCGCCCCCACTTGTGAGCACTTCGTAGCTGCGCCCAGACTCCGAGCGGGGAAAGGCCCCGTTTATGAGGAGCTTGTAGGTCTTGCGCACGTCCTGGCGCTCAGACATTGAGGTAGGCCTCCAGGCCGTGGCGACCGCCCTCGCGGCCGAATCCCGATTCGCGCATCCCGCCAAAGGGGCTCGACGGATCGAAGCGGTTGTAGGTGTTGGCCCAGACCACCCCGGCGCGCAGGCGCTGCGCGACCCACAGCGAGCGACTGCCCTTCTCGCTCCACACCCCGCAGGCCAGGCCGTAGTTGGTGTTGTTGGCCTTGGCGACCGCCTCTTCGGGCGTGCGAAAGGTCAGCACCGACAGCACCGGGCCGAAGATCTCCTCGCGCGCGATGCGGTGCGACTGCGAGACGTCCGCGAAGACCGTGGGGGCGAACCAGTAGCCCCGCTCGGGCAGCGTGCACGAGCTGGTGTAGCGCGTCGCGCCCTCCAAGGCGCCGTAGGCCGTGAGTTCCTCGATGCGGGCCAGCTGGGCGGCCGAGTTGATGGCACCGACGTCGGTGTTCTTGTCCATCGGGTCGCCCACGCGCAGTTGCTCCACCCGGCGGATGAGCCGGCGCAGCACCTCGTCGGCGATCGACTCCTGGACGAGCAGGCGCGAGCCGGCGCAGCAGACGTGGCCCTGGTTGAAGAAGATGCCGTCGATGATGCCCTCGATCATCTCGTCGATGGGTGCGTCCTCGAAGACGATGTTGGCCCCCTTGCCCCCCAGCTCGAGCGTCAGCTTCTTCTCGCTCGACGCCGTGGCGCGCTGGATGATCCGGCCGACCTCGGTCGATCCGGTGAAGGCGATCTTGTTGACTCCGGGGTGCTCGACCAGCGCCGCCCCGACCGACCCGTCGCCGGTGACGATGTTCACGACTCCCTCGGGCAACTCGGCCTGCTGGAGGATCTCGGCCAGCACGAGCGCGCTGAGCGGCGTCGTCTCGGCCGGCTTCAGGACGCAGGTGTTGCCGGCCGCCAGCGCCGGGGCCAGCTTCCAGGCCGCCATGAGCAGCGGGAAGTTCCAGGGAATGATCTGCCCGGCCACGCCCAGTGACGCCGGCCGTTCGCCGAAGCCGGCGTACTCGAGCTTGTCGGCCCAGCCGGCGTAGTAGAAGAAGTGGGCCGCGGCGAGGGGGATGTCGATGTCGCGCGACTCGCGAATGGGCTTGCCGTTGTCCAGGGTCTCGACGACCGCCAGTTCGCGGGCCCGCTCCTGGATCAGCCGGGCGATGCGAAAGAGGTACTTGGAACGCTCGGCCCCGCTCATGGTGGACCAGGTCGAGTCGTAGGCCCGTCGCGCGGCGCCGACGGCGCGGTCGACGTCGGCGCTGCTCGCCTGGCTGACCATGGCCAGGGTCTCCTCGGTCGCCGGGTTGAGGCTCGCGAACTGCTCCTGGCTCGTCGGGTCGCTGAAGCGGCCGTCGATGAAGAGGCCGTAGCTCTCACGCAGACGCGCGATCGAGGCCGATTCCGGCGCGGCGTCATAGCCGAGCGAGCCCAACGACGAGTTGGACAGGCCCCGATCGTCCACGTCAGTCACCGCTGAACTCGTCGGCGTGCACGTAGGCCCCGTGGCGCTGCTTGAGGCGCTGGCGCAGCAGGTCGTTCACCAGCGACGAGGCCCCGATGCGAAAGAACTCGGGGCTCAGCCACGTCGAGCCGACCGTCTCGTTGACGAGCACCAGGTAACGGATCGCGTCCTTGGACGTGCGGATGCCGCCGGCCACCTTCACCCCGACCAGGCGGCCCGAGGACTCGGCGAAGTCGCGCACCGCCTCGAGCATCACCAGCGCCACCGGCAAGGTCGCCGAGACCGCGAGCTTGCCGGTCGAGGTCTTGATGAAGTCGGCCCCGCCGAGCATGGCGAGCCAGCTGGCCCGGCGCACGTTGTCGTAGGTGACGAGCTCGCCGGTCTCGAGGATGACCTTCAGGTGCGCCGAGCCGCAGGCCTCCTTCACGGCCACCACCTCGTCGAAGACCTGACCCAGGCGGCCCGAGAGGAAGGCGCCGCGGTCGATCACCATGTCGATCTCGTGCGCGCCGGCCGCGACGGCGTCGCGCACGTCCAGCAGCTTCACGTTGAGCGAGGCCCGACCCGAGGGAAAGGCCGTCGCCACCGACGCCAC
>Ga0187847_10001077_pt1 | contig 26209 bp, 19 predicted proteins | sample June2016WEW_4_10_FD_132458 | JGI IMG/M metagenome (GOLD analysis project Ga0187847, IMG submission 132458) | Peatland microbial communities from SPRUCE experiment site at the Marcell Experimental Forest, Minnesota, USA - June2016WEW_4_10 | ecosystem: Environmental > Terrestrial > Soil >...
AGGCCGGGTTTGAGCCGCGCGATCACATCCAGAAACTGGTGGCCGCGCGCATTCGGGACGACTTCTTCAGGGGAAAAAGCCAGTGGTGTCCAGAGGTCCGCGCCGCCCAAGAAAGCCAGCATCGGCCGCGTCACGCCAACTACCGTGTAGCTTTCACTATCGAGCTGGATTTGTTTGCCGAGCAGTTGGGGATCCGCGCCAAAATGGCTGCGCCAGAACGGCTCACTCAGGATTACTGATCTGTTACGGCCCCATTGTTCCTCTTCGGAAGTAAACGCGCGGCCCCGAATGGGTGGTACTTCCAGCAGGGAAAACAAGCTGGGGGAGACACGCATGCCCCGCACGCGCTCCGGCTGCCGGTCACCAGTGAGAGTGAACCGGCCGCGGGTGATAGCGGCCATGTCTGAGAACGCTTTGCTTTGTGCGCGATAATCCAGGAAATCGAGTGTCGACGATTGGGATTTGAACAGCTCGAACATCGGCATGGTTTTGGCGATATCCACTAACTGCTCAGGATGGGGAAACGGAAGCGGATGCAGCAGCACCGCGTCGACAGCCGAAAAGATCGCAGTATTCGCGGCGATACCGAGCGCGAGCGTCAGTACCGCGACGATGGTGAAGCCAGGACTCTTGATTAAAGTCCGAAGGGCGTATTGAAGATCGCGAAACATCGTTTCTCGTTTCTAGTTCCTGGTTTCTAGTTTCTGGTTCCTGAGCTCGCCGGGGTGCGGGGAACCAGCGCGAGCAACGCGACAATGCTGAATGTAGGATCCCTCCAGACGCTGTCCATAATCGCGGTAGTGGTGCAACTTCGCTGCCAATCACAACTTATGACTGGTCAGTTAGTTACAGGCGGGACCTGTTCGGTTGTGGGACGGGTGACGACGGAAACGCACAGGGGAAACCGTTTCTGGTTTCTGGTTCATGGTTTCTGGTTTGCCTCGGTAGCTAGAACCAGAAACTAGAAACCAGAAACTAGGAACTGGTATCCGTGATCCAACCATCCACGATGTTAATAACCCGGTTGCCGTACTCTGCGTTCCTCTCATTGTGGGTTACCTGGACAATGGTGGTGCCGCCTTCGTTCAGTTTTTTGAAGAGATCCATGATCTCTTTGCCTTGGCTGGAATGCAGGTTGCCGGTGGGTTCGTCGGCCAGAATGATTTTCGGGCTGGCTACAATGGCGCGCGCGATGGCCACCAGTTGCTGTTGGCCGCCGGAGAGCTGATTGGGATACAGATCCTTTTTGCCGACGATCTGGAAGCGGTCCAGAACGTCGCAGACGATGCTGTCTCGTTCACCCTTTTTGATGTTGCGATAGGAGAGCGGAATGTCGAGGTTTTCGTAGACGGTGAGCGAATCCAGCAGATGATAGCTCTGAAATACGAAGCCGAAATATTTCTTGTACAGCTCCATGCGGTCTTTCTTGTTGAGCTTGTGGATGGCATGCTCTATCAGGTAATATTCGCCGGTCCAGGAGCTGTCGTGCATCCCGAGTAAGTGCAGCAGCGTGGATTTGCCCGCCCCGGAAGGTCCCATGATGGAGACAAATTCGCCTTCCTTGATTTCGGCGTTGATGCGGCGGAGTACAAAAGTCTTGGTCGGCCCGTGCTCGAAATATTTCTCGACGTTCCGAAGAGTGAGGATCGGTGAACTCATAGTGTATGTTTCAATTGTGACAGCTATTCATATCGCAAAGCCACCATCGGATCAACCGAAGTCGCGCGGCGCGCGGGAACATAGGTAGCTGCTAGAGCAACCAGGATGAGCAGTACAGAAACCGCCGCGAAGGTGGCTGCGTCCGTCGGCTTCACGTCGAAGAGCAGGTTCTGCAGCACACGCGTAACGCCGATCGCGCCGGCCAAGCCAACCGCCACGCCTGTAAAAACCAGGAGTGCGCTTTTCAACATCACGGAACGGAAAATGTCGCTGCGCTGTGCTCCCAGTGCTACGCGAATTCCGATTTCGCGCGTGCGCTGCGCCACAGAATAAGCCATCACGCCGTAGATCCCGAGGCTGGCTAACAATAGCGCGATAGCTGAGAACGCCCCGAGCATGCGGGAATAAAAACGCGGCTGCGCGGTGGTCGCGCTGACAAGTTCGCCCATAGGCGCCATCAATTGAATGGGCTGATTCGGATCCACTTCGCGAAACCGGCTGCGCATCAGACTGGGCAGAGAGGAGGGATTTCCACCACGCACGATGTAAGCCATGTGGAACAGGAAAAAAGGCCGGATGACTTGCGTCATCGGCTGGTAGACTGCAGCGACCGGTGTCTTCTCAGCCAGATTCTGCTGCTTCACGTCGTCTACCACGCCGACCACCGTGAGCCAATCCTGCGGCTTGGGATGATCTTCCAGCGTGACTCGTTTGCCGATTGGATTTCGATCGCCCCAAGCCCGGCGGGCGACGGACTCGGAAACGATGGCGACGCCGGGAGAGCCTTCGGTGTCACCATTGTCGAAGGAGCGGCCGCGCAGGAGCCGTATTCCCATGGCTCGGAAGTAGTCTGGAGTTACGCCCGGCTTGCTGACCTGGAGATGGGCCGCGGGGTAAGAATCGGCTTTCGTGTAGAAGTCGCCGCGAGCGAGAGCGTTGTCGAAAGGAAGCCAGTCTATGGCGCCGGCCGAGTTCACGCCGGGGAGTGCCGATAGCTTGTCGAGCACCTGCTTATGATACGCAACCAGTTGTTCAGCGCTCTGCTCTTCGTTGAACGGAAGATCGACAGTCAAAACAAACGTACTCTCCGGGTTGAAGCCGGGATTCACGGAGCGCAAACGGACGAAGCTTTTGATCATCAGTCCGGCGCCGATCAGCAACACCAGCGATAGCGCAATTTCACTCGCCACCAAGACGCTACGTAGCTCTTGCGCGCCCGTGATCCGTCGATCGTCCTGCTTGAGCGAACCTGCCAGCCGCGCTTTCGAGAGTTGCAGGGCAGGAGCAATTCCGAAAATCAAGCTCGTTGCGAGCGAGAGTAGAAACGCGAACAGCAGAACCTGGCTGTCGATTCCGACCTCGCCGAGCCGGGGAATCATTCCGTCCGGCACCAGATTCACCAGCAGGGGGACACCCCAGAACGCAATCAACAACCCGAGTGCGCCGCCGCAGAGGGCCAGCAGGGAACTTTCGGTCAGCAGTTGCCGGATCAATCGGGCGCGGCTGGCTCCGAGCGAGGCCCGCACAGCCACTTCCTGACGCCGCGCGGCGCCGCGCGCCAGCAGCAGATTCGCGACATTGGCGCAGGCGATCAGCAGAATGAAACCGACGGCGCCGAGCAACACATAGAGCGAAGGCCGGATTTTCCCCACCAGGGATTCGTGCAGCGACACAACGCCCGCGCTTTCCGCCGCGTGCGGTTCCTTAGGTTGTAATCGCTGTGCGATGGCTTTGGTTTCCGCCCGCGCCTGATCGATGGAAACACCCGCGTTGAGTCGGCCGATAACGGTGTAAGCCCAACCGGCTCCAGGCTGGGGATTGACCACCAGCGGCGTCCAGACTTCGGCATCGGCTGGAAACGCGAATCCCGCCGACATCACGCCAAGGATGGTGCGGGGTGTACCGTCCAGTTTAACGATCTTGCCAAGAATGGACTGGTCGGCGTTAAAGTGAGTGCGCCATAGCTTATCGCTGAGCACTGCTACGCTTTCCAGGTCGTCACCCTTGCGGAACGTGCGGCCGAGCGAAGCGTTCACGCCCAGGGCCGGCCAAAATCCAGTGGTGACTGCTTGGCCGTGTACAGGAATCGGCTCACCAAATCCAGTCAGGCTGCTAGCGCCTCCGCTGATCGCGCTGAGATTTTCGAACGCCGCGCTCTGTTTTTCGAATTCCACGAAGCTACGGTCGTCCATCGCGACGGAGTCCCCGAAGCGCGCCGTGTAGATCTGGCAAATCTGTTCCGGATGCGGGAACGGCAACGGATGCAGCAGCACCGAGTTCACCACCGTGAAGATGGCGGAGTTCGCTCCGATTCCGAGCGCGAGGGCGAGCAGTGCGATGGCAGTAAAGGCCGGAGTTTTCCAGAGAGTTCGAATGGCAAATCGAACATCTTGAGCAAGAGCGTTCATGACGGGACACACCTCCAGCGCTTAGTTGCGCGCGGCTCAGTCACAGCTTACTGATTCAGGATATAGGCGATACGCGAAAGAACTTCGTTCTCGATCTGGAGCGGACAAGAATTCACGCTGACGGCGTTTTGCATCTGGACTGAATCCATCGCATCCGCTGGAAATCTCAAAGACGCCATCTTCGAGAATCCCAGCATCACCAAGGCAATCAAGAATACTGCTAAAAAATCGACGTTCCGGCCAGACATTACGCTACTCCCACGCTCTCTTCCACAATCCTTCCGTCAAAGAGGCGGATGGTACGATCGGCATAGCGGGCATACCGGGGATCGTGGGTTACCATGCAAATGGTTGCGCCGCCGCGATGCAGTTCGCGCAGCAATTCCATAACAGCTTCGCCATTGGTGGAATCCAAGTTTCCAGTCGGCTCGTCCGCCAGCAGGATGGAAGGATCGCCAGCCAACGCTCGCGCCACCGCGACGCGCTGTTGCTGACCTCCCGATAGCTGGGACGGATAATGCTTGATGCGATGCGACATGCCCACGCGCTCCAGCGCATCGTGAACGCGCTTCTTGCGCTCGGCCGACGGCATTCCGCGATAGGTGAGCGGCAGTTCGACGTTTTCGTAGACCGTCAAGTCGCCGATCAGATTGAACGCCTGGAAAATGAACCCGATTTCGCGATTGCGGATGCGGGCGCGCTCGGAGAGCTTCAAGCCCTGCACCTGCTTGCCATTCAACACGTACGACCCATCGCTGGGTGAATCCAGCAATCCCAAAATGGCGAGCAGCGTAGATTTGCCGCAGCCCGAGGGTCCCGCGATGGAGAGATACTCGCCCTTCTTGATGTGCAGATGAATGCCGGCGAGGGCATGCGTCTCCACCTCGTCGGTGACAAATACTTTCGTCACTGCATCCAAGCTAATTAAAGCATCTGGGTCGTTTGCCATGAATTGATCCCTTTCCTTAATTCAGCCGGATGCGATTATAGGCATCCTGAGCCGACATATCAGACAATACTACCTGATCTCCCACTTTCAATCCAGCCATGACTTGGATCGTGTTCACGGAGCTGACTCCCAATGTTACGGGAACACGCGTTGCTTCTTTACCATCCGCGTCTAGCTTGAACAACGTGATCTTGGCGTTCGGCTGGCCAATCACTGGCCGTCCCACGTAAACGACGTCAGCCAGACGCTCAATTGTTATATTTCCATCCACACTCAAATCGGGACGCATGCCGTCCGCATGTCCCTCCAGTTTGACGTCGACATCCACCGTTCCGTTGGTAGAAGCGGGATCAATTCGCGTCACATGGCCAGGAATAATTCCGTTGCGTGTGTCGATCTGCGCCACTTGCCCGATCGCGACGTCTTTAGCTTGCGTTTCGGGGATCTTGAGAGTAGCCTTCAGCCGGTTGGGCTGTGCGATTTTCGCTAGGATGGTCCCCGGCTGAACGCGCATGCCTTGTTCCAGCGGCAACGCGGTGGTGCCCAACTGTTGCAGCGTGCCTTCGACACCGGCGCGGATGGTTAGCTCGGCAACCTGTTCCTTCTTGAGTTTGTATTTCTCGTTCAAGTTCGCAATCGCCACTCTCTGGTTTTCGAGCTGCGCCTTGACCGATTCATTATTGATATCCAACTGCTTCTTCGAAAGGGTGTAGCGATTTTTCAAATCTTGCCATTTTGCCGCTGAGAGTTTGGCGTCGATATCCGACTTCAAGTCCAGCTTATTGAGCTGCTTGTCGCGGTCCGCCTGCAACTCGGCCTGATTCATATCCGACTGAACCTGCTCGGTAATCGCCTCTTGTGCCAGACGCGCTGTTTCGAGCGTCACCTTCAAATTGTCGTACACGGCCTGCGCTTGTTTGATCTGCGCATCCAGATCCGCCACGTCCTGCTCCATCTGCGGATTCTTGAGGATCATGATCACGTCGTTGGGGTGGAGCTTGGCGCCAGGGAGAAAGTTGAGTTTGTCCACGCGGCTCTCGAACTGAGCGGGAATCCAGTTGTACTCTTCAACCACTAGCGTGCCTAAACCGCGCACTTCGCGCAGCATTGGGCCGCGCTTGACGCTGTCAATCCAGACCGTGGCCCGATCCACCGAGGGGGCAGCCGGCTTCAGGCGGGAAAGACCCCATGTTATCAATGGGATCGCCGCTACGATCACGGCGATCAGCGCGATTCTCTTAATCAGCTTCTTACGTGCGACTTCTTTACCGCGAGGGACGTCCATGGAGTTTCTCCCAATACTGGTGGGCAACTACCCTGCCAATACCAATCTTACTGAAAAATAAGGGCTAAAAGCTTGTCTAAGCTGGCCATCTGTCCGTTTGTGGGATGTCTGTGTACGCGCTGGGACATGAATCGATTTAAGCAAAACGAACCCAACGGGCAGTTAGGCTCCAGCCTCAACTTCAATATTACACCTACGTCAACAAATCGGGCATCTCTGGCCGCAGCGGTGGCGCCTTGAGATTGGCTGCGGCTGGTGTTTCGATCGGATTGGTCAGAGTTTTCAAAATTCCGGGCTGAAACAAGTAAAACCGGATTCTGCAGACGTAACAGCGCTGCGGATGAACCCCTAGCTTTCGGAGAATCCAATCTTTACGCAGCCGGAGCGCCGAACTCCGAAAGGACTGGCAACCGCAACGTGGACAAGAATAGATGACGTGAACTCGCATGGGGAAGGTCCCGGCGCAGAGAGCAATCTGTTTGCCGCCCTGAATTATAAACCGGCAAGCGATTGGAAACAAGTGCTTTCTTTCGGTGCTTTCTTTCGGTGTGAGGAGCTTCGGAAGCGATGCGTATTCTATCTTTCAGGATAGTGATGGTAACCCGTTGGATAGAACCTCCTGTTCCCTTCTCCTCCCGTCGATTGATACACAAATGGAGGCCTGAGATCGCTCCTTGGATTGGAGTCTGCTATTCTGCTGTTTGGACGGCTCACAGCCGAGCCGCCACACTCCAGACCTCGTGAAATGGCGTTCCGGATACTGATTCCCTGGAGCAATTCGGATAGGATGCAAATTGGGCTGGTAAAGCAGGAGTATCGGATAAGGCCTCGGTCGTTCGTCTTTTCGGTGGGATTCCACTGCCTGGTAGTCGCAGCGCTCTTCCTGATTCCGGCTTATACGAACTCCGAGCCCCAAAGGCCCATTTACGACGAGCTGGTTCATCCGGAGGCGCACAAGATCATTTGGTATGACTTTCGCAAGCCGCTTCCCGATGTGGATGCCGCCAAGCGAGTAGGCACATTCCCGAAGCCGCGCGGCAGGGAACTATCGCGGGAAGCGATCATTGCAACGTCTCCGCAAGCGAAGTCTTCCAAGCAATTCATTTGGCAACCGGTACCTAAGATCGAGATTCGCCACGACGTGCCTGCGCCGAACGTGGTGGCCCGGATGAACACGGCGGTTGTAGCGCCGCCCCCGGAGCCGAAAAAAGAAGTGCGGCCGGAGATTGAGGCGCCGCGCGCACCTGAACTCAACACCTCGCCACAAAATCCGAATGGCGATTTGAAGCGCGCGCTGGAGGCCAATCAAGCCATCGCGATTCCCAAACCCCGCAAAGCTTTTGTGCCTCCGCCTCCCCAGCCCGCTCGGCAGGCTCGGTTGACTGTTCCGGTCCAGCCGGCGGATGTCGCTCTTCCCGACGCGTCTATCGTAGGCAGTCCGAATATCCGGAACTCTTTGCCGGCGGGCATCGGCGCGCCGTCGTTTTCGCAAGGCGCCGCGCCGCCTCCCAATGGCCCTCCGGGGCCCACCAACAGCGCCGGCGACGCTAAGGCGGATATTGCCGTAGCCAGTCTGCATCCTTCCAACGGTCCCGTGCCGGAGGGAACGCGTGGCGGGCAGTTCTCTAAGGCTCCTACCCTAGGTGAGCCAGCCACTGGGGAAGTGACCGGGGCGGGTTTGACAGTGCCGAACCTCACGATAAAGGAGGATCGGAGTAAGCCTGCGCCGCCTCCACAGCTTTGGAAGGCCACAATGTATGCGGACAAGATTCGAAGCATGCCGGTGTCGACGTTATCGGTTCCTTTGCGCGCGGGCTCCCGTACTGTTCCAAGAGCCATCGATGCCCGCTTCCAAGGGCGCGATGTCTATACGATGGTAATCCCGATTGAGAATCTTCCAAGATACTCGGGCGATTGGATTCTTTGGTTCGCCGAGCGGGATCAAAAGCCCGGGGACCGTCCGTCCTTGCGGTCTCCCATCCCCTTTCGGAAGGTGGAGCCTCTGGAAGAGCCGCTGGCCGGTACCCGCACGGAGTTTCGCGTCCAGATTGCGGCCCTCATAAGAAAGGACGGCAAGATTGAGGGCATATCGCTGCTTCGCAACGTCGCACCCGCACTGGATCAAGCGGTAATGCGGGATGTCGCAGCCTGGGAATTCAAGCCCGCCATGCGCGATGGAGCACCAGTGGATGTAGATGTCGTTATCGAGATTCCCTTCAGCCTACCGCCGGAGATCGCCCGGCGTGTTAGCACTGACGAGAAGCCTACAACCACGCCGCATGGAGTGGGACGTTAGAACTCACCAAGTAGCATCGCTAGCTTAGAACCCCGTTAGCTTAGAACCTCGTCACTTTAGAACCCCTCGTACCGGTACTGAAATTCGCGTAGCACTACTTAAGTTTGATATCTACGTACCTAGTTTGTAGTCTACCTTGCAGAAAGCGAGGAACGCAGATGCGTTTGTTCTGGACTACTATAGCCGTGTTGTTTTTGGCCATTGCGGCCGAAGCCAATCCGGTCGAATTCGATACGCAGTCATACAACTTTGCACTGATGGGAGGCGGAGGCGGCCTTTCGGGCGTGCTGGATTCCGACCTTAGTGTCGAATCTTTTTGCGACAACTTTAATAATCATATCGACGTTCCGCATACGGGTTATTCCGCCTTTCTGTCAACGCTAACGAACGGTTCAGACCTTAGTCATACACGGTTCGGATCCAACTCGAGCTGGCAGACGGTTACCATTAACGACGGCGACTCCAACGATGCCACAGACGCAGCGATCATCAATGGCGCGAATGCGCTGGCGCGATATCAGATGGCAGCTTTTCTGGTTTCTGAATATCAAACTAACCAAGGCAGCAACGCCACCAACAATGGCATTCAGGGAGCCATTTGGGACATTCTCGATCCGTCCAGTTCCCCGGCAGCGCCCACGTTAGCGGATGCATCCGAAGCTTTGGAACAGGCGGCGGAATGGTACGCCAACCCAAACGCAAACAAATCGCTTCTCGCCGACTTCCTGATCGTGAGCGATTCGACCATGACTTCGAACGGAATCGGGAATCCTTTAGCGGGCGGATTCCAGGAACAGCTCGTCATGCTGAACCCGGCGCCCGAGCCGCGCACCTTAGCGTGGAATCTGGTGGGTTCGTTGTGCGTGGTTGGCTGGCAGCGTCGTCGGCTGCGGTTGTTACGAAATTGTGAATGGCATGAAGGCTGAAATGCTAACGTTGCTCGAAAGCAGGGGTACCGAAGTGATTGTTTCCAGGGGACCTATCCAACTGTTGCACCCCAGGTACCGGTACCTGCAGCGGGTGACCGTACTAGTACGCACTAGACCGAATTCACCTGGTTTTAGGTGTCTTTCAAGTGCCAAATAGAGTAAGCTAAAGCTCTACGACTTAGGCATAACCCAGAGTGGACCTGAGTCGGCGTCCGAGGGACCAAGAAGGTATTCTCTCTACCACGCCAGGAGACCGAGGCTGGAGGAGTAGTTCTTGTATCTTATACTGACACTAGGCGCCCTATCTGTTCTGATGGCCTTGATTCTGACGCCCGTCGTCCGCGACGGTGTTGGCAGGTTTGGCTTTCTTGACCATCCCGATGGAGTACGCAAAAAGCACGCGACGCCGGTACCGCGAGTAGGTGGTATTGCTATCGCATTGGCCTACGTAGGTACGTTCGCGATCGCATTCCTACTGCCCTTCAGCTACACACTAGTAATGCGCAGGGCGCTTCCCAGCATCCTGCAATTGGCGATGGTCGCGTCCGTGGTATTCCTTACCGGTGTTCTGGACGATTTGGTGGGATTGAGCGCGTGGCAGAAGCTCATGGGAATCGGCGGAGCTGGCGTGCTTGCATACTTCGCGGGCATCCGGGTCGACATTCACTTACTGAACTTCCTTCCGAACTGGCAGTGGCTGGGCTTCGTGATTACGGTGGTCTGGCTGATTGGCTGCACGAACGCATTCAACCTCATCGACGGGATGGACGGTTTGGCGGCCGGTGTGGGCCTGGTAGCGACATTGGCAATGTTGATCGCCGCGTTGACGCAAGGCAATATGCCTCTGGCCCTTGCCACCATGCCGCTAGCGGGATGCTTGCTCGGATTCCTGCGTTACAATTTCAACCCGGCTTCCGTTTTTCTGGGCGATAGCGGCAGTCTGCTGATCGGTTTTCTGCTGGGATGCTACGGCGCGCTGTGGAGCGAGAAATCCGTCACATTGATAGCGCTGACGGTCCCGCTGCTGGCGCTTTCCATCCCCTTACTGGACGTTATTCTTTCGGTGTTGCGGCGGTATTTGCGGAACCGGCCGATTTTTGCGCCGGACCGCGGCCATATCCACCACAAGCTCTTGGAACGCGGCTTCAGTCACAAAACCGCCGTGCTCACTATTTATGGATTCTGCAGCGTAGTGGCAATCCTTTCCTTGCTGATGAGTGCATTTCACAGCCGATTCACCGGGCTCGTCGTGATCGCGTTTTGCGCCATGGCATGGTTTGGAATCCGACACTTGGAATATGGCGAGTTTGCCATGGCCGGCCGGATGTTTCTACAGGGACGGTTCCGGCACATCATCGATTCCGAGACCAAGTTGCTGGACTTTGAAAAAGCCTTGACGCAAGCGGCTAATCTGGATGACTGCTGGAAGGAACTGGTGACCTGGAGCCGTGAGTTCGGATTCCAAGGGATTCAAATGACCGTGAATGGGATGGTGCTGGAAGATTTTGGAACGCACGACGCCAAAGGCGTCTGGGAATTGAGGATTCCGCTTCCCGACGCACAATGCATCACTTTCTTCCGCAGCTTGGAATCTCCGGTTGGCCCGCTCATTTTGAGCGCGCTGGTCACTTCCGTGCAACGGGGCCTACAGGGTGCTCTCAACAAGGCTGCTGTCAGGGAGCCGGAAGTGGTTCGAATTCCAGCCGCCGCCGAGCTTTACTATACGGCACGCGCAACTGTGGGCGGCAGCAAGGTCGCTCAGTAAGATTCACGCATTCAGCCAGCGCCGAATGAAGGGTCTGTTATCATCGCAGCTTGACTGAGCCCCACCTCGTGCCGCAAGTTGTGATCGTTGTACCTTGCTACAATGAGGCCCTTCGACTGCCGGTCGTTCAATTTCAAGAGTTCCTCGGCAAATCTCGAGTCCGATTCGTCTTCGTTGATGACGGAAGCCGCGACAACACCATAGAACGGCTTGAGGAGTTGCGCCGCGGGAATGAAGATCGAGTGACCGTGCTGCAGTCCCCGCGCAATCAAGGCAAGGCCGCTGCGGTTCGCCAAGGCGTGACCTTCGCGCTCGAGCACGGCGCGGGCCAGGTTGATAATCAGGTTGAAGATTATGTTGGCTATTGGGATGCCGACCTCGCGACGCCGCTGGACGCCATTCCTCAGTTTATGTCCGTGTTTCGAGGAAAGCCCGGCCTGGATATGGTATTCGGTTCGCGCGTCAAGCTGCTGGGCCGCCACGTGGAACGGCGGGCTAGCCGCCACTATCTTGGTAGAGTGTTCGCCACGGTGGTTTCCATTATGCTGCGACTCCCGATCTACGATACGCAGTGCGGTGCAAAAATCTTCCGCGTCTCGCCAGAAACCCGGGATCTGTGGGCTGAGCCGTTTCGTACAAAATGGATTTTTGATGTCGAGCTTCTGGCCCGTTACATACGCCGCGTTGGATCTTCCGATTCAGCGGCGCAGCGGATCTATGAGTTTCCTCTGGACGCCTGGCAGGATGTGGGCGGCTCTAAAGTCAAGGCGTTGGATTTTCTGATCGCCTTTCGCGACGTGCTTCGCATTTACTGGAAGTACATGCGTACTATTTGACAGGCTGCGTCAGAAATGCATCGATCGCCGCGGAGATGCGCTCGCTGGCGCGTCCGTCGCCGTACGGGTTGTGGGTGCGCGCCATCTGATCGTACGCGGCCCGGTCCTCAAGCAAGGCCGTAGCTTCCGTTACGATGCGTGCTTCGTCGGTTCCCACCAGCTTCACGGTTCCGGCGATGACTGCTTCGGGCCGTTCGGTCTTCTCGCGCAGCACCAGGATTGGCTTGCCCAGAGACGGCCCCTCCTCCTGAATTCCGCCCGAATCGGTGATCAGCAGATACGCCCGGCGCATCAGATCGACGAACGGTACATAACTCTGCGGCTCAATCAGCCGCACGTTGGGATGGCCTTCCAGATAGCGATGGACCGGATCCTGCACGTTCGGATTGGGATGTACCGGATAAACCAGTTGAACATCGCTGCGATCCGCGATCCGCGCCAAGGCCCGGCAGATTCGTTCAAATCCTTCTCCGAAGCTCTCGCGCCGGTGCGCGGTCACTACGATTAGTTTCTTAGCGGGGTCGAGCTGGGGCCACTCGCGGCCCTGCAATTTGTGCTGCTCAAGGCCATCCCGAACATAAAGAACCGCGTCGATACCGGTGTTGCCGGTAACGCTGATCGAATCCGGGGAAATTCCTTCACTCCGCAAGTTCCCGGCAGCCTGCTCGGTCGCGGCGAAATGCAGGCTGGTGATTTTGGATGTGAGCACCCGGTTCATCTCTTCCGGGAAAGGCTGCAGCAGGTCGCCCGTGCGCAACCCGGCTTCCACGTGCGCCACCGGAACGTGGGAATAGAAACCTGCCAGCGCTCCACACAGCGTGGTGGTGGTATCGCCCTGCACGATCACCATTGCGGGCCGCTCGTCAACCAGCACTTTCTCAAGCGCCGCCAATATCCTGGACGTGGATTGGAACAGCGTTTGACCGGGCAGCATGAGATCCAGATCGTGATCCGGCTTCACGTCAAACGCTTCCAGCACCTGATCCAGCATCTGGCGGTGCTGGGCCGTGACGCACACTTTCACATCAAATTTTGAAGGATCTTCGCGGAGCTTGCGAACCACCGGGCAGAGCTTGATCGCTTCCGGCCGGGTACCGAAAATAAATAGCAGTTTGTGCATTAATTTGACGCCGATGGTTCATCGGCTACCGGACCTGATTCAATTCGCGCGCGCGGTGGTCGTAGTTCCTGGCGTAATAAGTTTGGTAGTCGCCCGACTTCACATCCCGCACCCACTGGCCGTGCGCACGATACCACTCCACGGTGGCTTTTAGGCCGCGCTCGAAATCCATTTGCGGGCTCCAGCCGGTTTCCTTCGCGAGCTTCGCGCTGGACAATGCATAGCGCCGGTCGTGCCCCGGGCGATCCGTGACGGTGGTCATCAAACTGGTGGGCTTGCCCGTGATTTCGAGAATCTGTTCGATCGCCCATCGGTTCGTTACCGACCGGTTACCGCCGATGTTATAGATCTCGCCGTCCCGGCCTTTCTGAAGAATCTCGAACAGTGCGCGGCAATGATCCTCCACATAGAGCCAATCCCGTACCTGCATCCCATCTCCGTAAACCGGCAGCGGCTTGTCCTCCAACGCGTTCGAGATCATCAAAGGAATTAATTTTTCGGGAAACTGGTACGGACCATAGTTGTTGGAGGCGCGCGTCACCATTACCGGCAGCTTGTAGGTTTTGAAATAGGCGAGCGCCAACAAATCCGATCCGGCTTTCGATGCCGAATAGGGGCTGCTGGGTTGGAGCGGGAAGTTTTCATCGGCTTCGAGCGGTGCGTTGAGACTTCCGTAGACTTCATCGGTGGAGACATGAATGAAGCGGGCCACCGCTCTCGCTCGCATGCTTTCCAGCAGATTGAAGGTACCGCGCAGGTTGGTTTCGAACACCGGTTCTGGCGAGAATATGCTTCGATCCACGTGCGATTCGGCCGCGAAGTGAACTACCGCGTCCGGCGCGGTTTCTTCAAAAATTTGGCGCAGTCCGTCTAGATCGCAGATATCAGCCTTCTGAAACCGGTAGCGCGGGTTGTCGGCCACCGTCGCCAGATTTTCCAGGTTCCCGGCGTAGGTGAGCTTATCAATATTGACGACCTCAGTCGAAGCGTCTTGGAGCGCGAGGCGGATAAAACAAGAGCCGATGAATCCGGCGCCTCCGGTGACCAGGATTTTCATTCAGCCTTTATTGTATGAGTTGTCGGGATCGAGCCGCATCTCTCCTGCTGCCAAGCCGCAGAAATGAGCAGCGATGTGGGACGCTTTCCTACGGCACGCTCCAATAGATATTTGGGGTAGACAATCAGAACGGTGGCAAGGATCTTGCTCCATTCCGAGTAAAACAGTTTTCGCGAACTGGGATCTTTCCACCAATCATCCGGATGGTACTGGGGATCGGGCGCCGGTATCGCGATGAATTGGATGCCCGGGCAGAAAAGCCGGAAAACAATGCCGGCCCTGCGCGAATGGTACGCGGTGGTTACCAGAAGTACCCGCTTCACGCCGCGCCGCGCTAGCTCCGGGCGAAGCACCATCGCTTCCTCGATGGTAGACCGCGAATTGTGGCCGAAGCTCTCGAATAGCCGCGGCGGATAGCCCTTTTTGACGAGGAATTCGATAGCCAGTTCGCCATCCATGCGTCCCTGATAGGGAGTGCCGCTCATGAGCGCCAGAGGCGCATAACCTTGGACGGCCAAGTCGGCGCCCTTCACCACGCGCGGCCCCCAGAAGTCGCCGGCCAGAACCAGAATAAGATCTGCGGAGCGGGGTTGCTCAGATGAAATAAGATAGGCGCCCAGAAAATTCAATACGGCTTGCCATTGGATCGCGAGCGCCACTGCCAGAAGGATGATTAGGGTGACGAAAGAGCGAAAGGACCAAAGACGCCGAGCCCACCGCACCGGAAGAATATGAGCGTCGATGAACCCATCATATCGTGTCGAGCCTCCCATAATGCGGAAGAGGCGTTGTCCAACAGCGCAGGCTCTCAGCCCAAGGTCGCAGCCGCAATTCGCGGGCGGTTTACGGATGTAATTTTGCGCGTCCACAATGTTATAGTGCGAGTTGAACGCGTTGCAATGAAGTTTTTGGCCCGAATATTTGTGTCCGCGACCGCTTTGATCGCCGCGTCCGGCGCGTGTGCAGCTACCTTTGAGCAATTGGCCGCGCAGGCCAACGCCGCGCGGGAGGCCGACAGAATCCCGCAGGCCATCCAGCTTTACAAGGAAGCTCTCCAATTGAAGCCTGCGTGGCCGGACGGATGGTGGTACCTCGGGACGCTTTTTTACGATGGCGATCAATATGAGAGCGGCCGGAAGGCCTTCGCCGAGTTCGTCAAGCTGGAAGAAAAGGCCGCGCCGGGATGGGCGTTCCTGGGACTTTGTGAATCCGAGACCGGCGACTACGCGCACGCGCTGGAACACATTCGCCGGGGACTCGAGATTGGTACCGGCATTGAGCCAGCCACCGAACAGGTGATCCGTTTCCATGAAGCGCTGCTGCTGACTCGGACCGGTTTGTTCGATCAGGCGTCGCCCAGGTTCATGCCGTTCGTGCGCCGCGGCGTTCACGATCCGACGTTGATCGCGGGTATCGGCCTGACGGCTCTGCATGAGCAGCTTCTGCCAAAAGAAGTGCCTCCAGAACGCCGGGAATTGATAGCGTCGGTGGGAGAGACGGTTTATCTCTGGATGTCCGGCGATACCACTAAGACGGGGCCGGCTTTCCAAGCCCTGCTGGAACGCTATCCAAACGCCGTGGGCGTTCACTTTCTATACGCTACCTATTTGCTATCATTCCGGCCGGCCGAGGAGGCGCTGGCGGAATTGAAGCGCGAGCTGGAGTTGAATGCGCATAGCGCCGACGCCCGCGCCATGGTCGCGCTGATCGCTATGCGGGCGGGTTCTGAATCCGCGGCGTTGCCGATTGCGCGACAAGCTGCCCAGGATGGCCCGATGTGTCCCATGGCGCAGTACGCGTACGGATTGCTGCTGGCGAGCTCGGGAGATCTTCGAGGGGCGATCGAACATCTGGAAACGGCCGAGCGGCTGGATCCTGCCAATGTCGAATACCATATGGGCCTGGCGGGAGCGTATTCGAAGGCTGGCCGGCACGGTGACGCGCGGCGCGAACGGCGGACTTCGATCGCGATTGCGAAGGAGAGCGATCCTCATGGCCCGGGTTAATCTCACCGTAATCATCGGCATGAGTTTGCCGCTCGCGGCATTGGCTGCACCGCCTGCCGACAAAACCGGCTGTGCCACGTGCCACCAGGAAGAAGCGCGATTGGTGCCCAAGTCCGCTATGGGAATCGCGATTGAGCTGGCGGACGATCAAGCCGTGCTGAAAGAGCACCCCCACTTGAGCTGCGCAAGTAATGGCTACAAGTACGTTATCGAACGCAAAGATGGCGTAAGCATCTATACGGTGAGCGATGGCACAGCTTTGCTCGAACTTCCGATTCGTTACGTATTCGGAGTTTCCTCGCAAACGTTCGTGTTCGAATACGAAGGCCATTTTTACGAAAGTTTGGTTAGCTACTATCCGAACGTGGGCGGATTGGCCGTCACTATGGGCAGCGAGCGGCTGCGGCCGCACAATCTGGTGGAAGCCATGGGGCGGGAAACATCCATGGAGGAAATCGTATCCTGCTTCGGATGCCACAGCTCGGACGGCGTAAGCCAGGGACGGCTGGCGCTGGATACCATGCGGCCGGGCCTGGATTGTGAGCATTGCCACAAGGGCGCCAACGCGCACCAGGAGGCTCTGGCGCAGGGCAAGCCAGCGGCGACTCCAAAAAAATTGGGCGAGATGCCGGCCGAGGACATGTCGAACTTCTGCGGGACGTGCCATCGCACTTGGGATGCGGTGATCCGCATGAAGACTTGGGGCCAGGTGAATGTGAGATTTCAGCCCTACCGGCTGGCCAATAGCAAGTGCTTCCTGGGAAACGACCGGCGGATTAGCTGCACGGCCTGCCACAATCCGCACGCAAATCTGGTGCGCGACGACGCGAGCTACGATCACAATTGTCTCGCGTGCCATGGAAAGGCTGCGGCCACCAGCGGCGAGGCTATGCAGAAACCTTGTCCTGTCGCAAGTGCGAAATGCGTCAGTTGCCATATGCCGAAAGTGGAGTTGCCCGGAGGCCACAGCGTTTTCACCGATCACCTGATTCGCGTCGTGCATGCAGGCGAGCCTTATCCAAATTAGTTGTGGGGCAGGGCCGTGCCCTGCCAGGTGCACCAACGATTGCCTGAGAGCCGGACAGTTGTCCCCTCAAGGTCCCGGCAGGGCATGGCCCTGCCCCACCAGGCCATTGGGATGTCATCCGGAGCCCACTATTCAAACCAGGCCGCGCAGGCGCATAATTGAAGAAGTCGCGTCTTCACTGATGAGGCGTTATGGACTCGCGAACGTCAGCTATTGCCGCCATGTTGCTGGTTGCCGCCGTGGGCGCCCACGCACAATTCCCTTACGACGGGCGCACCACTGAGAAGGCCATTTATTTCTCGGGAGACGTGGCGCTGGAAGACGGATCAAAACCTCCGGAAGCTGTGCTCATCCAGCGAGTTTGCAAAGGTGTCGCGCGCGACGAAACGTGGACCGATTCGAGAGGCCGCTTCAGTTTTAAGGTGACGGCCAATGGCACCGATACCTCCACGGCCGACTCAGCACAAGCTACTCCGGACAAGGACCTCAGCAAGCCTATCGGCAACTCGACCTATTATTCCAGCCCGATCACGGCCGCGCTCCGGGATTGCGAGGTGCAGGCGGTATTGGCCGGATTTTGGTCTGAGCGAGTCAGCATCGCGGTGAAAAACATTCTGGACGACACCAAAATCGGCCGGCTGACTCTGCATCCAATGAGCCCCGGCCAGGCTCTTACGGTGAGCGTCACCACGCTGTCTGCGCCCACGAATGCCAGAAAGGCCTACGACAAAGGCGTGCTGGCAGTGCATGAGCAACGCTGGGATGCGGCCTCTGGTGAATTCACGAAGGCCGTAGCGGCGTACCCAAAATTCGCGGCTGCTTGGTTTGAGCTGGGCCTGTTGCGGCAGAACAAGAATGACCTGGCCGGCGCGGCCGACGCGTGGAAGGAAGCTCTGAAGAGCGATGCGAAATACGTGCGGCCTTACGAGGGATTGACTGCGCTTTCCGAACGCCAGCAGAATTGGGCGGACGTGGAAAAATATTCCCACGATTGGATCCAGCTCGATGCCGAGGATTTCCCCGCCGCCTATCTTTACAACGCCGTGGCGAGCGCCCGGCTAGACAAAGTGGAGCAGGCCGAGCATGCAGCGCGCGAGGGGATTCGCATCGACAAAGAGCGCAAGATCGCGCGGTTGAGCTATGTGCTGGCCCTGCTTCTCATGCAGAAGCATGAGTACAGCGAGTCGGCCAAGTTCTTGCGAACCTATCTGGAGTTGGCGCCTAACGCGAAGGACGCCGCCATCGTGCGCGAAGAGCTGGCCAAAATTGAAGCTGCCGGAAGCGCCCCTCCGCGTTAGGCGAGAGTATACTCGTTGAGGCATCTCGCGCATGAGACATACATTACGATTGCTAGCGGCCAGCGCCTGTGCTTTCACATTGTGGAGCGTTACGCGGCCGCCTGAAGTTCCATTCACGAAGACCATGATCGATGCCGGAGCGGCCGAGACCGTTGCGTTTGCCGACGTCAACAAAGACGGCAAGCTGGATATCGTTTCCGGGGAATATTGGTACGAAGCGCCCGCGTGGACGCCGCATCGATTCCGGGATTTGAAATTTCAGGACGGCTACATCGCCAACTTCTGCGACCTTCCTTTGGATGTCAACAAGGATGGGTATCCGGACATCATCAGTTGCCTTGGTTTTGAGCACCGAATGGTGTGGATGGAAAATCCTGGCAAGAAGGGCGGGGCATGGAGTGAGCACACAATCGATCAAGGCAACTTCGTGGAGTTCGCCTTCTTGGTTGACTTGGACAACGATGGAAAAGCCGAGGAACTGCTTCCGGATTACCTGGGCGACACAGCGCCTACGGCCTGGTATGAGGTGAAGAACGGCGAGTTTGTCAAGCACGTGGTGAGCGCGAAATCATATGGCCACGGTATCGGCGCGGGTGATGTCAACGGCGACGGCCGAACTGACATTATTACTCCGAAGGGTTGGTTTGAAGCGCCTCCAGATCCGCGAACGGGAGAGTGGAAGTGGCATCCCGATTTCGATCTGGGCGAGACCGGATTTATTTACGCGGTGGATGTGAATGGCGACGGGCGCAAGGATCTGGTAGCCAGCGCCGCGCACGATTACGGGATCTTCTGGATGGAGCAAGGGCCGGATTCCCACTGGACTAAGCACATGATTGACGACACGTGGTCGCAGAGCCATGCATTGACCATGGTGGATGTGAATCGCGACGGCAAGCCTGATTTTCTTACAGGCAAGCGCTACATGGCGCACGATCATGATCCGGGCGCTCGTGAGCCGCTGGGGATCTATTGGTACGAATTTCTGATGGATCAGGGTAAAGTAGCTTGGGTAAAGCATGTGATCGATTACAGCTCGCGCACAGGCGCGGGAATGCACATTCCGGTGGCGGACGTGTTTGGCGATGGCGGCCTGGATTTCGCGGTGGCCGGCAAAAACGGCTTGTTCCTGTTTGAGAACCGGCCGCAAGCGAAGCGGGCGGGAACACGATGAAGTTCGGCGTAAACACATTTATCTGGACCGCGAGTTTTGATCGTTCTCACTTCGCGCTGTTGCCGCGGATAAAAGAAGCCGGGTTCGATGGCGTGGAACTGCCCCTGATCAATCTTGCTGAAGTAGATGCGGGCGCGATCCGGCGGGCGCTCGAGGAAAACAAACTGGAGTGCACGTTCTGTTCTGTAATCCCTCCCGGGCTGAGCGCGATCTCGGACGACGCTGCGGTGCGTAGCACGACGCGCGAACATCTGGAGAGCTGTATTCAGGTGGCGGCGGAGGCGGGGGGCAAACTGATCGTGGGTCCTATTTATTCGCCGGTGGGGTATTTGCCGGGAAGGCGCCGGAATGCGGACGAATGGAATCGGGCCGTGGAGTGTTATCAATCGCTGGGCGACGCACTGGCTCAGAATGATGTTTCGCTCGCGATCGAGCCGCTGAATCGTTTTGAGACGTACTTTCTGAATACAGCAGAGGATGCAGCAGATTTGTGCGAAGCAGTAGATAATCCACGAGTGGGTGTGTTATTCGATACGTTCCACGCAAACATCGAAGAGAAAGATGTTCCGAGCGCCTGCCGGCGCGTAGGCCGGCACTTGAAACACGTCCACACTTGCGAAAACGACCGTGGGACTCCGGGCACTGGCCATGTGGATTGGCCGGGAGTGTTCGCTGCTCTGCGCGAAATGAAGTACGACGGCTGGCTCACCATCGAAAGCTTCGGTTTTGCGCTGGGGGAACTTTCGGCGGCGGCGTCTATTTGGCGGGATCTGGCGCCCACGCCGGAGACAATAGCGTTTGAAGGCGTAAAATTCTTGAAATCGCTCAGCTAGTCAGCTATTCGTAACGCAAAGCTTGGTTCGGATCAATGGCCGCAGCGCGGCGAGCTGGAATGTAACTAGCTAGCAGCGTGACTGCGAGCAAGGCGATTGGAAGCACGATGAAGGTCCAGGGGTCGAACATGCTGCCCTCCTGGAGACGGGAGAAAGCCGCGCGAATCAGGCGCAGTACGCCGAAACCGCCCGCCAGGCCTAGCCCCACGCCGATCAGCGCGAGCGTCATGCCTTGGCGCAGCACAACCCGGAGTACATCCAATTGCTGAGCCCCAATCGCAATGCGGACGCCGATTTCGCGAGTACGCCGGCTGACCGAATAAGAAACCAGGCCGTACAATCCCACTAGCGCCATACCCAGTCCGAGCAGTCCCATTCCGCCGACCAGGTTCACAATCAGATGCATCGACTGGAGCCCCTGCGTCTGAAAGTACTCGCGCATGGTCCGCACATTGTAGATGGGCTGATGAGCGTCCAGAGAACGCACTAGATTCCGCAGCGGCGCGGCGAGGGAAGCTGCGTCCCCGGTGGTTTCCACCAGCAATGTCATCCGGGTCAACGGCTGCTGCGCGGCTGGAAGATAGAAGTACGACATGCGCGGCTCGCCGAATGCCAAATACGTGGAATTCTTCGCAACGCCCACCACCTGGATCCAAGAGGCATCGCTGCCCACGCTGCGAAAGCGTTTTCCAATGGGATCCTGGTGCGGCCAATAGTGTTCGGCCATGAACTCGTTGATCACCGCGACATGCTGTGAAGCGTCCGTGTCTGTGGCGTGAATGCCGCGGCCGCGAACGACCGGCGTGCCGATGGTACCGAAGTAGTGTTCATCGACGAAGTTGCAGAGTACGGACTCGCTCGCCTGGCCGTTGGGGAACTGATACCCCTCGGGCGCAATATTGTTCGTTGCGACGGACGCGCCATCGAATGGGACTGCCAACGCGAGGGCCGCATTTTCCGCGCCCGGCAACTGAAGTGCGCGGGCCGTGAGAGTTCGGTAGAAATCGCGTGTTTTTTCGGGAGAATAATGCACCAGCGACGGATCAAACGACATCATCATCAGGTGGTCGGTGCGGAATCCCGGATTCGAGCTAATGACCGCGCGTAGCGTTCTCACGAAAAGAGTAGCGGCTGACAGCAACACCAGGGACAACGCGACCTGCGCGATCACCAGTGCGTTCCGGCCCCAGGTCCGGCGATGAAAACCTGCGGTTTCTCCGGTCTTGAGAGCCGGCACGAGATCCGTTTTCACGCTACGGAGGGCGGGCGCAAGTCCAAAGAATACCGCACTTAGCACAGCCGCGATGAGGCTGAAGATCAATACCCGGCGGTCGAGCTGGACTACCAGTGAGACCGGTAGTTCGCTCGCCAGCGGCAGCTTATTGAAGTAGTCGGCGCCATATTGCGCCAGGAACAACCCCACGGCAGCACCGGCCAGCGACAGGATTAAGCTCTCGGTGAGCAACTGGCGGAGCAGCCGGCCGCGTGACGCGCCAATGGCCAGCCGGACCGCCATCTCGCGGGAGCGCGATTGCGCGCGGCTGAGCAGCAGGTTGGCCACATTTGCGCACGCGATGATTAACACTAAGCCGGCAACGGCCAGCAGCATGGCGGCGAACCGAGCGTTCAACGGATTTTGCGCCACCCGTGCCTGCACTTCCGTGCGGACCAGCGCTCCATGGCTGCGATTGGTTTCTGGATAGGACGCCGCCAGATTCTTGGCGATGGTAGCCATCTCAGCATTGGCTTGCGCCAGACTAACTCCCGGTTTCAACCGGCCTTTCAGCGTGAAGATCCGATAGTTACGATGTTCGAGCGGGTTTAGATGGGCGTCGGGCGAGATGCGCGGCAACATCATCGCTGGAAGATATAGATCCGGGTGCACCACGGGTTGGATGCCGTTGAACTCCTTAGACGCCACGCCGATGATGGTGAACTCAGTGTCGTTCAAACGGATGCTGCGGCCGATGGTGTTGCGATCCCCCGCGAATCTATTTTGCCAGGTGTCGTAGGAAAGAACCGCAACCGCGTCGCGGCCGGGGACGCGGTCCTCCTCGACGGAGAAAGTGCGGCCGAGCGCAGGTGCTATTTCGAGCGTCTGGAAAAAATTGCCGCTCACCGTGAGGGCCAGCCGCAACTGAGGCAGAGCATCTCTTTGCTCCGCCATGCCGACAAACGTGTAGGCTGCCGCGGCCAGTCCCGCGAAGGATTTATTCTTGTCTCGCAGATCGACGTAGTCAGGATAGGACAGGTAGCCCGACGGTGCGATGGCGAGATCGGGTGCGGAGTCGCTGACCGTGACGACCTGGCTTGGCCCCGGGACCGGCAACGGGCGGAACAGCAGTGCATCGGCAAGGGAAAACATCGCCGAGTTCGCCCCAATGCCGAGGGCCAGTGACAGCACGGCGATGGCGGTGAAGCCCGGAGTTTTTCGCAAGCCCCGGACTGCGTATTGGATGTCCGATAGCATGGCGCGCCCTCCCTTGAAACAGTGCACATTGCAACTCGATTGCCAGCTATCTAAGCGCGGCAAGCAATAAAGTTAGCACCAATCCGGGATATGGCATTGTCCGAAACTGGGATTGATTGGGCGCTGTTTGTGCAATACTCGGGATTAGTGAACCGGCGGGCAACATCCTGGATACTTGCGGCGCTGATGGCATTGTGCGCCGCGCAGGCGGTGCCCGTTTCGAACGTCGCGCGAACCGCGGCGAACTGCCCGATTGTTTGGGTGGCGCGAGCTCGCTCTGAACAGCCTGCCGCCATACGAATGCTGGTGCGGCGTTCGCGCGTGCCGTTGGTTATCGCGCTGGCGGACGATCCACGCGTCAACAGCGCCGCTTTTTCAAAATCCCTCTATCAACGTCCTCCGCCCGCTCTTCTTTCTTAACTCGGTTCGAAGAGAGAAAGGAGGGCGTAATCAATGCGCCGTTTATGGAAGCGTTTATTTCAATATTTATTTCCTGATCCAGCTCGGCCTCGGTCAGAGATTCAACCAATTAACTTGAGACGTGCGGAGCTTCGCCGGATGAGCGACGACGAATTGAAAACGGCCGGACGGTGCGCTACGAGCTTGGTGGAAATTGTTGCCGTGACGGCGGTGGTAGCTGCGCGCGTGCTGGGACTCGAAATGTTCGATGTCCAATTGCAGGGCGCGCTGGCGATGGCCAACGGACGGATCGCCGAGATGCAGACCGGCGAAGGGAAGACACTGGCCGCGGTACCTGCGGTGATCTGGTACGCGAGGCAATGCCGCGGGGTCCACGTGATGACCGTGAACGATTACCTGGCACGCCGCGATTCCCAATGGATGGGCGGCATCTACGAATTTCTGGGATTCTCAGTGGGTTGCGTCCAGCAGGGAATGTCGAGTGAGGAGCGGCGGCGGGCTTATGCATGCGACATTACCTACGCTACGCCGAACGAAATCGGATTCGATCTTTTGCGCGACGGGCTGGCGCTTTATCCGGCTGATCAGGTTCACCGGCCCTTCGCGGCCGCGGTGATCGATGAAGTGGATTCCATTCTGATAGACGAGGCGCGCATTCCGTTAGTGATTGCCGGAGGCGCAGTGGTGGAAGAACCGCTGGCTGTTCGCATCGATCGCCTGACACGGTTTTTCCGGCGCGGGCAGCATTTCACGCTGGACGAGTACGGCAGGAACATCGCGCTGACCGATGCGGGGATTCATGCGGTTGAGAGCTCATTTGGATGCGGAAATCTGTTTGATGAGGCGAATCTCGCGTTGCTGACTGCCGCGCAGGATTCCATTCACTCGCACGCGCTACTGCGGCGCGATGTGGATTATCTGGTAAAAGACGGCGCCATTGAATCCGTGGACGAATTCAAGGGGCGCATCGCGCAGGATCGCCGCTGGCCGGCGGGGCTGCACACGGCCATCGAAGCGAAGGAAGGCGTGGCGCTCAAAGCCCAGGGCCGGATTTTGGGATCAATCACGCTGCAGAATCTGATCGCTCTGTATCCCGAAGCTTGCGGGATGACCGGGACCGCGGCCACGCAGGCCGAGGAGTTTCGCGTGGTCTATGGAATGGATGTGGAAGTGATTCCTCCTAATAGGCCGGTGATTCGCGTAGACTATCCGGACGTGATTTTCCCGACCAAGCGGGATAAGGAGCGCGCGGTAATCGAAGAAATCCGGCGCGTGCACCTGACCGGGCGTCCCGTAGTGGTTGGGACGCGTAGCGTGGAGGAATCCGAACGGCTGAGCTCTCGGATTCGCGGCATCGCGCATCAGGTTTTAAACGCGCGGCACGAAGAGCAGGAGGCGCAGATGATCGCGCGCGCTGGGGAGTTAGAGGCGGTGACGATTTCGACCAACATGGCCGGCCGCGGGACCGATATCAAGCTGGGCGAAGGCGTAGCCGAGCTCGGAGGCTTGCACATTATCGGAACGAATCGGCACGAGAGCCGGCGCGTTGACAATCAGCTTCGTGGTCGCGCCGGACGGCAGGGCGATCCGGGCAGTTCGCGATTTTTCGTGTCGCTGGAAGATGATCTGTTTGTGAAATACAGCGCTGAAACGGATTCATTCGACCGCGATCCCGAGGGCATGCAGCGCACAGTGGAGGGGCAAAATCTGGAGATCCGGATGTTCCTACGCAAGTACGAGGGAGTGCTGGAGGGGCAACGGCAAGCCATCCAGCGGCGGAGGCTTGATATTTTGATTGGCCCTGCTCCGGACCTGGAGCGCGTGATTTCGCTCACGACGATTGATGACCTGTGGTCCGAATATCTAGCCGGTGTCACGGACATGCGCGAGGGTGTCCAGTGGCTTTCGTGGGGCGGACGCGATCCGCTGCATGAGTATTTGACGGCTATGGATACGATGTTCCACGAGCTTGAGACGCGGATTGATGAGGAGATCCAAACGCGTGTGGCGGAAGCCGAGGCAGGCCATGGTCCGGATCCGACCGAGCGTGGCGCAACGTGGACGTATTTGACGACTGATCAGCCGTTCGGAACGGCGACCGAGCGGATCATGCGGGGGATTATGAGGAAGGTCCGGGCGGGGAGGGTTTGGGGATAGTCGTTTTCAATGCGAACCGAATTAGCCATAGTCTAATACTGTAGATGCGCGGATGAGCAAAACCGCCAAGAGCAAGCGTAAGCAAGTGGTTGGGCTTCCGGACGATCAAGACATCGACCTAGCGGATCTTCCAGAAGTGACGGACTGGAGCAAAGCCGTGATTGGAAAGTTCCACAGGCCCGTTAAGAAGTCGGTACCGGCTCGGCCTCCGAAATCCAGGAAGTAGCGCGTTTATGCCCATGAAGGTGGGAGGTGATCCAACTGCTTGAGAAGCACGGTTGGCGGGAGATACGCTCGAAGGGCAGCCATTGGCACAGCACGCATCCGGAGCAGGCATACCTAGTTACGATGCCGGGACGAAGGTAAAGAACTCGCGCCAGGAACGCTAAACGCTATGCTCAAGAAGGCAGGCTTGAAATGAGTCTAAGACGATATTCCCTGGTGATCGAACCAACTAGCACAGGCTACTCGGCTTTCTCGCCGGACGTTCCAGGATGCGCCGCAGTTGGGGACACGCTCG
>Ga0187847_10001078_pt1 | contig 26188 bp, 23 predicted proteins | sample June2016WEW_4_10_FD_132458 | JGI IMG/M metagenome (GOLD analysis project Ga0187847, IMG submission 132458) | Peatland microbial communities from SPRUCE experiment site at the Marcell Experimental Forest, Minnesota, USA - June2016WEW_4_10 | ecosystem: Environmental > Terrestrial > Soil >...
ACGCTCGATCTTGGAACGGCAACGATCGGCGGAATCATCGGAGGAGCAACCGTGACAGAGCAAGTCACCACAGCCGGCGTGGCCAGCACAACGGACCTCGAGGTGTATGACATTTGCGCCGACGGTTGCTCTCAGAGACGCACCGAGTCGGTAACCCTCTCTCCGGCTTCGACACTCCAGACCACGCTCACCATCTCAATTTCCGGTGGCACAGGCGGCGCATCGTTGAGCAACTTTGCGGCAGACGACGTCTTCACGCTCTGAAGGCTGCGGCACCCTTTGCCAACCAATCAACTGGGCGCCCACATCTCGCTCGTCCCCTCAACGGTGTGGGTGCCAGTTTCCAAGTCCCGGGGGTACACCCTCGTCCAAGGGTGCAGATTTTCAGAGCCAGCGTCGGGATCAAGCAGGATTCAAGCCCGCGGCCCCCTCCGTTTTTGATGCAGCCTCAGTAGTGCACTTTCTGCGCGATTGCATGGCGCTCGCCTTGACGCTTGCGAATATCCGCCACGAGTTCATTCATCACGTCTTCGACTTGCCTTTGTGTTCTCTCAGTGAGCACAGTGAATTGAAAGCCTATCGTCGTGTCCGATCCATTTGCTTTCACTTGGCCACGCACCCGAAAGGGAAGGTGGTGGATCGCGAAGGTCAGTTCCACCAGCGTGTCCTTGGGCAGGTGTTGAGGCTGGCGCAACACCACCCGGCATCCTCCCGCACTTAAATCCACGATGGTGGCTGGGATGAGCGGCTCACCCACTGCGAGCTGCACGGCAGCCGGACCTACGCATCCGAGACGGGGGTGACGCCGCTTCTCCGGGGGTGCGCTCGGCGGGTCGGGGGCGGGAAGGTTCTCGATGAGGTGGCTAATCAGTTCCCGGAGCCTGCTATGCAAAGTGTGGCTCAGGAATGGAAACTGAAAGCCGACGGCCGTGTCAGATCGCTTTGCTTTCACTAGCCCCGATGCTTGAAACTTGTGAAGATTATTGATTCTAAAGGTCAGTTCGACGACCGTGTCTTGCGAGAGGGGGCGCGGCTCCTTCAGCACCAGCAGGCATCCGCCGGCGCTCAGATTCACAATGTCCGCAGGCAAGGGCGGCTCGCCGGCGGTGAGCGTGACGTCCGCAGTGCCGGAGCACTCAATGCGCGGGTATTTCCGTTGCTCCCTGGTCATCTTCCGGTCATCCAATCACTCAATCATCCGAATCACTCGCAGGCTGCATGCCGCACTGGCACCCTTCCGAGCGCCGGTTTTCAATGGGATATTGCTTCCGCTTTGCGGAGTTGCATGGATACTATCGGCATGCGGGCGCCAGATGAAAAGGGGTGGGGTGTGATTATCGGTTTTCAGTGAGGCAGGTGGCCCGCTCATCACGGGATCAGGAACGGTGTCCATTCATCGTGCCTTGAAGCCGCGACGAATGGGTACCGACTTATCTGTTTGTGAAGCGCAGGCGGCCCAGGACTGGGGGGGGACCACCCTGCTCATCAATTGCCAGATTCTTCTCGCGAAGCGCAGCCGTATGTATAGACCAGAGGAAATCCGGGAGGCAAAGGGTTCTGTTTTGCCGCATGCGCCCAGACGGCCTTGAATCGGGGCAGCTTGGAATGGTGCTCCTCAAACTCCACTCGCTTTCGTCCCCCTCCCCAACCCTCTATAATCTGTAGGGAAGACGAACCGCAATCCCCGCCTGTTCCCTTCCCGCAAATTCATCCAGACTGATTCAGGAGCGAACAGACGCATGCCCGAAGAAAGCAAGACCCCCAGGCCCATCGACATTGAAGCCCTGAAGGAACTGGTCCGCACAGTCCCCGACTTCCCCAAGCCCGGCATCCTGTTCTACGACATCACCACCCTGCTCAAGGACAGAACCGGTTTCGCCCAGCTCATTGATGCCCTGGCGGCGCACTACATCGCCCGCAAAATAGACCTGGTCCTCGGCATCGAGGCCCGCGGCTTCATCTTTGGACCCGCCCTGGCCTATCGCCTCAACGCCGGATTTGTGCCCGTGCGCAAGCCGCGCAAGCTGCCCGCTCCCGTTGCCCGCGTCACCTATGACCTGGAGTACGGTTCCGATTCGCTTGAGATTCACCTCGACGCCATCGCCCCCGGTCAGCGCGTTGTCCTGGTAGACGATCTGCTCGCCACCGGCGGCACCATGGAGGCCACCATCAAGCTGGTCAAGCAGCTCGGCGGAGAGATCGCCGGTCTCGCCTTCGCCGTCGAGCTAGACTTCCTCAAAGGCCGCCAGCGCTTCACCGAATACGACGTCTTCAGCCTGCTCCACTACGACGAGTAAGCACTTGCAGTGTGCTAAACGCTAGCGGGAATCTCGCACAGGTTCCTGCGCGGAAGCCTCCCAATTCCCAACCATCCACCACGACCCTCCTCCAGCACCCACACACCCACCCACAGCGCTGTCGTCCTGAACGCAGTGAAGGATCCGCGGCTGCTTTTCGCACCTTCCACGTGGCGATAATTCCGAATTGGCGAAAACACGTTCGGTACTTCGTGATCGCGTGGAATTCGCCAACGAGTCTTCCTCCGGCTCCCCCGAGCGAGAAGGTATGGTGCCCAATTGATTTCGGATTATCACCTCAAGCGGATTCTGTTTTGGGGATACAATTGGGGCGACAAATTAACAAATTCCGAGGAGACTGGTTGCGCAATAACCTCATGACTAACCGATCAATCGCGTCTGTTTTCCTCGCCATCGGCATAGTAGCCCTTTCCGCGGCGAAGCACGGCTTTTGCGCGTCAGCACAGCAGGAGAATTCAGCTCCGGATTTGCGGCAAGCTCTACAAAAATTAGCAGAATTCTCGCCCGACCCATGCGGGCCGCCATACGGGCAGGAGACAAATTGGCACTCAGCGGATGTTGAGTCTCGTGTCTTTGAACAGGCTGTTGGTGTAGTCACTCAAGAGCTAAACGCGGCTCCCGGCGGAGCTGGACCGCCGAGCGACCGCGCCGTGGATGCACTAAGAAAGATCAAGGGGATGAGCGCCGAGGTGAATTCAGCGTGGCCGGAGGAGAACCGCTTCAACTTTGATGTACTCGATTTACCTCCCGCTCTGGTCGTGAAAATGATCATCCGTGCGCATGAGAGGTTCTTCGTCTTCGGCGTTCCGGCGGAAGATTCCGGAAAGCCCAATCGCCTTTGGCGCAGGGTCGGCGAAGACGGTGAGTCTGTTGAACCCGAGGTGCCTCAGTCCCATCTCACCCTCTATCCCCTGCATCGAAGTGCCTCAGGAAACACAAGATTTCTAGCCAGTTTCATCCACAGTGGTTGCGCGGGCAGTTTAGGTGTTATCTACGATGCCCGCGAGTGGAATCCGAAGGGCACCGGAGATCTGGAGCAAATCGTCAAGCAAGAAGGTTCGTTTGGTCTTGATGATAAGGTTCCCGGATTTCCAGTGATCGGTAAGGTAAGAACCGAAGGAGCGATTATCACGCTGCCCTATTGCTGGTTCTCGGCCGTAGACACTTGGGATAATCCCAGCCTTTGTGCGGTTGATACGTACGACCTCTCTGGCGTTAATGTTAGATTTGTCTCCCGCGCTTACAACCGGCCAGATCTTGTGCCAATCGCCAAAACGATTGAGTACGCCGCACAGCGGGATTATCCTGCCGCGCTGGGATACTGTGATACCCAAGTTGCGCGTCGCCTAGTGCGAGACGTTCCAACTCAGGGTTTCTTTGCGGACGATCTTCGCGTGACCCCCCTTGGAAAAGGGAGGGAGCAGGTTGAGATGGGCTATGACCCGACTTATCGGTTTGAGGTGGAGAAGCGAGCCGGTCGTTGGCTCGTGGTTGGCGTTCGCACACAGTAAGGACGGCTGCACGGGAAGGATCAATTCCGGAGTGCGCGGATCACGAGTGGATCACCGGCAATGCCGAAGTTTCCCTTGTAGGAACCCGCACTCACGGTGGTGCTGCTCAGGTGCAGCCAAAAATCAGCATACAAATCCTGAAGCACTCACCCAGCGCGCCGCCGATCCAGCAGTTGACCTTCACGCCCCCTCACTGAATCGTCGTCCCCGGCCCAACCCCCGCCGCCAACGCCGCCGTCGCATCCTGAAACATCTGCGCATCCGCAAACCGGTATCCCACATAAACATCCGTCAGCAAGTAAAGCGGGTTCGAAGGATCGTCTTCAATCTTCTTCCGCAACTGCCTTACAAACGTCCGCAGGTACTCCACCTCTTCGCGGCAATCCGCGCCCCACACCGCGGTCAGCAGCTTGGCATAGGTCACCACTCTCCCCGCGCGGCTCATCAGGCAATGCAGAATGTCGAATTCCTTGCGCGTCAAATGCACCGCCTGGCCACGGCGTGTCACAAGCCGCTTCACCGGGTCCAGCTTGATCTCACCAATCTCAATCGGCGCATCCTCCGCGCGAATCGGCGCCCGCACCCGCCGCACCGCCGCCCGAATCCGCGCAATGAGTTCCCGCGTGCTGAATGGCTTGGTTACGTAATCGTCCGCGCCCAGATCCAGCGCCTCCACCTTCTCCTCTTCCTGGTCGCGTACCGTCAGCATCAGGATAGGCAGCCGTGGCGCGAACGAACGAATTCGCCGCAGCGTCTCAATTCCCCCCACACCGGGCATATTCACATCCAGCAACACCGCGTCGTAGGTGGCCGCGCGCAGCAACTGCAGCGCCTCTTCGCCCCGCGACGCTTCCGCCACCACGAAGCCGAGTTCCAACAGCGGCGGACGCAGTGCTCGACGAATCGCAGATTCATCGTCAACTACTAGAATGCGTAGTTCAGGCAGGCTCATCAGGAACTCCTTTTGTTCACCGGGGCTGGAATCGCTGCAAAAAATGTGGTCCCTTCAATTTCGTCGCTGGTCACCCAGACATACCCGCCATGGATCAGCGCCACCCGTTTCGCCACCGATAATCCAATCCCCGTCCCGGGCGCGCGATTGGCGTACGTGGCCGAACGGTAATAACGATCAAAAATTCGTTCCCGATCCGCCATTGGTATCACAGGTCCATAGCTCTTCACTGAAAAAATTACCTCCGCATTAGCGTGCGCCACACGGATCGTAATCGTTGTGCCGAAAATTGAGTACTTACACGCATTATCGATGTACTGCGTCAGCAGCATAATCATCAGTTGCCGGTCGCAGCAGATCACCAGGTCGTCATCCGGCAAATCAATTGCCACCTTCATGCTCGCCAACCGTTCCTTCAGGCTGGCAATCACCTCTTCAATCAGCGGCGCCACCCCCACCGGCGTGGCATGAATCGCCACCTCGCCCGCATCCAGCCGCGCCGTAGTCAACAGCCGCGTCGTCAGGTCGTTCAGCACGCCCGCCTGCTCATCGATCAACGCCACCAGGTCCGCCTGTCCCGCCGACAAATGTCCCATCTCTCCCAACCCGGTTGACGCTGCCCGAATCGCCGTCAGCGGCGTCTTGTATGCGTGCGCCAGGCTATCCAGCACCGTTGCCCGCAACTGCTCGGTTCTCCGCTCCGTCTCAATGCGGCTTTCATTCGCAAACGCCCTGTACCGGTCAAAGGTAATGGCAATCAGCGATGCAATCGCATTATTGGTCAGCGGACTCGTCTCACCCCGCACCACCAGGCTACCCACTGGCACCGATCCCAGCCGGACAACACGCCGCCCCAGCCCGGTCTCCGCATCGTCGTCCGACGTCTCGAAGTAGTAGACATTCTGCGCCATCTCCTGCGGGTCCACGCTCCAGTAGCCGGCCTGGTATACATCGTGCAAATCCGCATCGAACACCGCGACGGCCTCCAGCGCAAAAATCTCGTGCACCAGCTCAGCCAGTTGCGGTCCCGGCTCATGGTGCAGATTCATCTGCAGCGTCCGTCGCGTGAACTCGTACAGGTCGTGCATCTGTCCGCCCCACGACTCAGCCTCCCGCGCATGCCCCGTCACGCGCGATGAAAGCCGGCTCACCACCAGCGCAACCAGAACAAACGCCAGCAGCGTCACCGAGTTCGCCGGGTCCGCCGCCGTGTTTGACAGCCCCCCACCCGCATTCAGATAACTCTGCGCCACAACCGCCGTCAGGGAAACAATCACCGCCTGCCAGAATCCGCACAGCAGGGCGATGGGAATTACGATAAGAAGGTAGAGCAGCACCGCCACCGGGACAAGCCACGAAGACCAATGCGCCAGGGCCGCGGTCAGAACCACTCCCACCATGCCAAGCGCGCATTCCAGGGTTGACAGCAGCAGGCGCGTTCCACGTCCCCGCCCGCGCCTGCGGCTGGCGCCGAATGCAAAGCGCACTGGAGTTGACCCTGCAGACAACCGCCACCAACCTTTCCTCGCATCCACCTCGACAGCTGGCCCGCGCCCCGGCCTGCGGATCTCGGCTCCTGGCTCCATTTATAGCGGGAGACTTTAACCCGCGATGCAATCAAGTTCTGCTTTATCCGAAACTTTCCGCTTGGGTCCGGCAGCGGAGGCCCAGGAAATGGATCAACAATCTTCTGCAATCATGATTTGTTTTTTATGGTTTGTTTGCATTACTAATGCTAACCCACTGCGACCGGGCCGTATCCTTGTCATCTTAAAACCTTGCCAAACAGAAGGGGTCTCTAAAACCACGCGGCAATTCCCACGCGTCTCGCGCAGTACATTGAACACCTGTCCGGGGATTTCCGGACGATCCTCAGGCGGAGCCAATGCTCGATATCCAGTTCGGTCAGGCAAGCGATTTCGGAAAAGTTCGTACCAATAATGAAGATGCCATGGGCTCCTTCATCCCTGCCTCGCGCCAGCAGGCGCGCTCCCATGGTTACCTCTTCGTCGTGGCCGACGGCGTCGGCGGCATGGACCTGGGAGAAGTCGCCTCCTCCACCGCCATCTCCGTCATCACCAGCGAATTCGCCAAAGCCCAGGCCGGTACCATGCTCATCAGCCTGCTTCCCCGCCTTATCCAGTACGCCAACGCCGCCGTCCACGATTGCACCCTGGCCCCGCAGTATCGCGGCAAAAAAATGGCCACCACCGTCGTCGCCTGCGCCATCCGCCACGACCAGGCCATCGTCTCCCACGTCGGCGACTCTCGCTGTTACCTGGTCCGCCACGGCAAAGCCAAGCAAATTACCCAGGACCACACCTGGGTCAATGAGCAGCGCAAACTCGGCCTCATCACTACCGCGGAAATGGCCGACTCCGATTCCCGCCACGTCCTTATCCGCTCCCTCGGCCCTGAAATGTTCGTCTCCGCAGACACCACCGCCATCACGCTCCAGACAGATGATGTTCTCGTCCTCTGCACCGACGGCCTGCACGACGAAATGACCGAGCGCGACCTCGCCGCCATCGTCTCCCAGAACAAGAACATCGAGGAAACCGCCCGAGAATTAGTAGCCCGCGCCGTCGAACTCGATGGCGGCGACAACACCACCGCCCAGGTCATCCGCATCAAGTCCGTTGAGCAGGTTGGCATGTACCGCGGCCGCCCCTATCGCCTGCCCGGTTGAGATGCATCCCGGTACTGAGGAATCTCCTAAGCAGCAATCCGGTTGCTGAGAAGTAACTGACGGGTAGGCGACAATCCTCTCCGAACTCGGACTCTGGCCGGAAAGTCGCTTTCGGGGCGTTCGGCTCGGCGGCAATTTCACACAGGGATTAGGGACTTGCCGCGAACAGCCGCGCCCCCCGCACCGTGATTGATGCGCATGATCAACACCTGACGAAATGCTAAGCTTGTGGCGAGGCGCTCTATGAGATTTCTGTGGTCATCAAAGAGATTGTTAGCCTTTACGTTTGCGGTGTTCGCGACAGGAGCGAGCTTCTCTCAGACCGCTAGGGACGCGGATGTTCAACAACTTCAGCGACTGGAACAGGTTTGGAATCAGGCACACGAGAACGGCGATGCGGATGCCCTCGATAAATTGTGGGCTGACGACTTGGAAGTCGATGTACCCCGCATGGCGGTAATGAGCAAAGCAGACGCACTGAGCTTTGCTCGCTCGGGACGTATGAAGTTTCTGCACTATGTAACGTCGGACCTTCGTGTCCGCGTTTATGACGACACCGCCGTCGTTAGTGGCCGATTACAGCGAACACGATCAATGAATGGCAAAGAGATCTCTGATAACTGGAGATTTACGAAAGTGTACGTTAAGCAAGCACAACAATGGCGCGTTGTTTCGTTCCACGCTTCTGAGGCCGCACAATCGCCGGGGAACTAATCGAGCGTCTGGGAAGCAAGTTCCTGGGTTCCGGACAGTTGACCGGCCATTCGTCAGTTACTGGTCGGTCAACAGTTCCGGGGCTTCGGCACGGCTGACGCTGCACAGTCTTCTGCGCAGATGTCTCACTCACCGATCCTGCCATTCGTCCGCTCTTCATCCGCTCTTCATCCGCTCTTCACAAATAGGTAAATCTGCTACGTAAGTCTGCACCCCATGTAACGCGGATTATTCGCGATGCATGGCCACCTGCCTGCGGGATGACTCCCCTCAAAACAACTCGCAGGTGTTTTGTATTATTTGGCAGGATTCTTCAGTTTCTCCAACTCCGCTTTTGCATTCGCGCTATCCGGCTTGAGAGCCAGCGATTTCTCATAACTGGCAATTGCCAGATCCTTCTGCCCATTCTTGGCATACGCATCCGCTAGATCGTCGTAAATGTATGCCTGATCCGGAAACAGAACGGTGTCGAACTTGAAGATCGCAATAGCTTCGGGGAAATGCTCGAACCACCCCAGGGCGAACCCCCAGGAAACCATCGTTTGCTCGTCCAATTTGAAGTCCGGATTCGCCGCTTTGAACGCGGTGTATACGTCGTTGAGATGGTCGAAGCCGCGCTTGCCAACCTCTGCGCGGAAGGCAACCATTGTGGGCGCGAAGCCGGACGCCGGACGGTAATCGACGTTGAATAAGTGCACAGGCGCACCGTTTTCCACCGGCGTGCGCTTCAGGAATTCCTGGGCGCCGGCATCCTGCTTGAAATAGGCATTCAGAAAGTTGAGAACATAGCGCGCAACCCAGCCATAGCTTTCGTTAGCGGCAGACCTTGAGTAATCGACGTCGCGCTTGTTCTTCCAGTAATCGGGATTGCGTTGAAACGTCGAGGAGAAGTCGCCGTGATACATCCAGTACATGTGGATGTTATAGAGATCCGCGTGCGTTAAATCATTCAGCACGTTCGGAGCTTCGGTGAACTGCTTGCCCCTCCCGGCATCTTCGAGCGACATACCACCCTGGCGGAAAAAGAGCACGGGAATCGTGATCTCGTTCGGGTGCACATAGCCTGAATCGGCCACCAGCTTGGGAAAGTAGCGCGCTGAGCCATCCAGCGAGACAAGCGCACCGATGCGACTGTCGCGCGCCGCAGCAAAGAGATTGGAGATGCCGCCCCAACTAAATCCGGCAACGGCAACATGCGACAGGTCGGCCTGCGGCAGGGTGCGCGCATATCCAATGAGGAAGCTGATATCGCCACGCTGCGCTTCCACACCTTCCAGATCGCCGGTCATGCCGCGACTATGAGCACCCACATCTGCGCTTGAAATGACAATGTATCCATTGCTGGCCAGGTACTCGAGTATGTCGGAGTTTTCATGGGCTGTTGCGCTGAAGCTGGGCGCATAGATCACCACGGGAAACGGACCGGGAGCGGGAGAGGCATCCTTCACCGCCCAGGTTTTTTCGTTGACCACGTCGCCGTACCTCTTTTTCGACTGGGCGAGGGAATCAACACTTCCCTTGCCGGCTACGGCCTCCAGTTCTTTCACGTCCAGAGCCAGATAATCGCCCAAGACGATGGGCGGCTTGTCGCTCTTTTGAGCCGGATACCAGACGAGCGTCTGCACCGGCCGGGCGAGTTCCCCGGTGTTTGGCTTCCCCAGTAAGTCGACTGACTCCTGATAGGTCCGGGAGTAGTCGTATTGGAACACGACGCGAAAACCCACGGGGTAGGGTCCGGGTTTGGGAGCGAAAGGAAGCGATCGGGGGACCCCGCCGGAGCGTTCTGGGCAAAGGCAAATGCCGAACCGATGACAACAAGCAGCAACGCAAGCGCAGCGCGGCCGCAACGGTGCAAAGCACGTACGGTAGTGGTATGCATAACCCCTGCATCGTAATCGCATGCGGAAGCCGATACCAGTGAAAAAATGTTAGCGGGTGACAAATGTCACTCGTTGAGGCGTGGTGAAGCTTGAAGCCATCCTCAATCTTTCTCAGACCTTGCTGCCGCCGCTGCCCGCATCGAAATGCTAACCTGAAGGCCGAAGTCGCTGCGTGCGCATCGCAGCAGGTCTACGATGCATCTGGATAGCATGCGGAACCTGCCGCCATTCCCCATCACTTAACGCGGCGATTTCTGACCACCCGGAGGATCGACGTTGAAAGCATTAGTCAAGAGCAAGGCTGAGCCGGGCCTTTGGCTCGAAGAGATTGCCGAACCCGAAATTGGCATCAATGATGTATTGATCCGTGTCCGCTACACCGGCATCTGCGGCACTGACGTTCATATCTACCAATGGGACGATTGGGCGCAGAAGACCATCGCGGTTCCCATGACCATTGGCCACGAGTTCGTCGGGCAAATCGTCAAGGTCGGTTCGAATGTAAGCGACTTCTATCCCGGCGACATCGTCAGCGGTGAAGGCCACGTCGTCTGTGGACGATGCCGAAACTGCCTCGCCGGCCGCCGCCACCTCTGTGCGCAAACCAAAGGCGTCGGCATAAACCGCGCCGGCTGCTTTGCCGAACTCATTTCGCTCCCCATGACCAACATCTGGCGCCACGACCCCAAGATCAATCAGGAAGTCGCCGCCATCTTCGATCCCTTCGGCAACGCCGTCCACACCGCCCTCTCATTCCCCGTCCTCGGCGAAGACGTGCTCATCACCGGCGCCGGCCCCATTGGCGTCATGGCCATCCCCGTCATCCGCCACGCCGGCGCGCGCCACGTCGTCGTCACAGACATGAACCCCTTCCGGCTCGAACTCGCCCGCACCATGGGCGCAACCCTCGCCGTCAACCCCACACAGACCTCCGTCGCCGAAGTCCAGAAGCAACTCAAAATGCAGGAAGGCTTCGACGTGGGTCTTGAGATGAGCGGCAACCCGCAAGCCATGCGCGACATGGTAGCCAACATGGCGCACGGTGGCAAAATCGCAGTGCTCGGCATCCCCAGCCAGGAGATGGCCATCGACTGGCGTCAGGTCATTTTCAACATGCTCACCATAAAAGGCATCTACGGCCGCGAAATGTACGAGACCTGGTACAAGATGTCTGTCCTGCTCGAAAGCGGCGTCAACATCGCCCCCGTCATCACCCACCGCTTCAAGTACAGCGACTACGAAGCCGGATTCAATGCCATGATCGCCGGCCAAACCGGTAAAGTCGTTCTCGACTGGACCAGCCTGGCCTAGCAGCCTGTAGTTAACGTCAAGTTTTAAAAGCGCACGACTCTACCGGCTATTGGAAACAAGTAAGTTACTGATTCTTGAACGAGCAGAATGGACGAGAAACGTGAGATCGGCGTACCCGTAGCACAAATTAGCACAAAATCTGGCGCAGGACGGCTGCATGCATGCGCTGAAGCCTCTCAATTGGCGACAATTAGCCCAGAACTCCATGGCGTACACTGGCTTGGCAACTACCAGCGAAACCACAAGGGGACTGGAAAGAAAATGCATAGTCTTCTAGAACTGCGGCTGGCTCTCGTCAGTCCCTCCCTTTTATTGGCAACACTTTGGGCAGCGTTCTTCACTCGTTATGTGCGCGAAAGCACACGACCGTCCGCCTGGCTCGCTCTTCTGCTTACCTCGCTCTCTGGAATCGCCGCACTGTACGCAGTAGTCAACCTGGGCGAACTTATAAAGAGGTCAATCACCGATGTGAACCTTGAAGCAATAGGATTGATTCTCGCATTTTCAGGATTCATTGCAGCCCTGGTGTGGTTTGTGCGGTCTCGGAATCTTTGCGCCGTAGGCACCCTCATCACCGCATCATGGCTCTCCTTCATTTGGTACCTTCAATTCCCGTAGGCGGGTCCTGGTCTGAACGAAGAGAATTGCGCAACTGAAAGCGGGCGACCAGGGTCGTGTTCAATACCAGAAGTTTTTCCGCAGTCTGTTTAGCCCATGAGGGATGCTCTTCACTCGATCTGGACCTGCACCCAGACTGCTAGGAGCCGGAAAGGAAACCCAATGTACGGAGAATTCCAGCAACACCTGCAACACAAAATCGCCGAAATCCAAAACGACGGCCTGTACAAAAACGAGCGCGTCATCGCCGGCCCGCAGCAAGCCAAAGTCTCCGTCGCCAACGGCACATCGGTGCTCAATCTCTGCGCCAACAACTACCTCGGCCTAGCCAACCATCCCGCCGTCGTCCAGGCCGCGCAGCAGGGCCTGCAGGATTGGGGCTATGGCCTCGCCAGCGTCCGCTTCATCTGCGGCACGCAGTCCATCCACAAGCAGCTCGAAGACCGCATCAGCAGATTCCTCGGAACAGAAGACACCATCCTCTACAGCTCCTGCTTCGACGCCAATGGCGGCCTCTTTGAAACCCTCCTCGACGCCGAAGACGCCATCATCTCCGACGAACTCAACCACGCCAGCATCATCGACGGTGTCCGCCTCTCCAAGTCCATCCGTCTTCGCTACCGCAACGGCGACATGGACGATCTCGAAGCCAAGCTCAAGGAGTCCGCCTCCGCGCGTCATCGCCTCATCGCAACCGACGGCGTCTTCTCCATGGACGGCTACTTCGCCAAGCTCGACAAGATCTGCGACCTCGCCGACAAATACGATGCCCTTGTCATGGTCGATGACTCCCACGCCGTCGGCTTCATCGGCGAACACGGCCGCGGCACACCGGAACTCTGCGGCGTCGAAGGCCGCATTGACATCCTCACGGGCACACTCGGCAAAGCCCTCGGCGGAGCCAGCGGCGGCTACACAAGCGGCCGCAAAGAGATCATCGAGTTGCTCCGCCAGCGCTCCCGCCCCTATCTCTTCTCTAACTCTGTCGCACCGCCAATCGTTGCCGCGTCGCTCAAGGTCCTCGACCTGTTGCAGGAGTCGGGGGATCTGCGCCAACGCCTGCGCGAAAACACCAGCTTCTTCCGCCACCAGATGACCAGCCTCGGCTTCAACGTCCTGCCCGGTGAGCACCCCATCGTGCCGGTCATGTTCGGCGATGCAGTACAAGCGTCTCGGATGGCCGAACTGCTCCTGACCGAAGGCGTCTACGTCGTAGCATTCTCCTACCCCGTAGTCCCCCAGGGCAAAGCTCGAATCCGCACCCAAATCTCCGCGGCACACACCCGCGCAGATATTGAATTCGCGCTGGAGAAATTCGCGAAAGCGATGGCAGCATTGAAGCTGTAACAAGCGCGGCTGACAACCGGCGTCGTGCAACTCCTTTGGCCTCTACGCACTTCACCACTCACTGATGCGGCATCACATCGCATTGACAAACAGGGCGGTCGCACTGCCCGTCATCTGCGTAGAAACCACTTGGACCTGATCGCCCTTCGCAGGTTCAAACTTCAATCCTTCAACGACCCCTGATCCCGTATCCGCAACCGTGCTTCGAGTGAGCTTGAAGGACTCGACCGCTCCCGTCTGGTCTTTAATCGAGAACGAATGGCCCCCTCTGTCAAATTTAACCACCGTTCCGCTAACCTTCGTGAATGGCCCAGGCCCGAGGTCTCGCAAGGCAACTACCGTTCTCACATCGCCCTCGCCAAAATAGTAAACAATCACGCGCGCTCCCTTTTCCCTGAACGCGTCTGCAGCAGTCGCATCGGCGCGGAGCATCTTGTCGAACTCAACCGGCTTCTTGGAATCTGTCATCGCACTGAAAGTGCCCCCGGACCCATCGTCGGTGAGAACGGTAATGGTCTTTGCAGCCAAATTGATATTGTTTACCGTTCCGGACAGCGCATGCACGACCTCCTGAGCAGGCACTAAAACCGGGGCTAACGAAACGCATCCAACCAGAACGAACGTTTTCAGAATCCCTCTCCACATAAGCTCCCTCCCTTGTTCGCGTTGCTGAACACATCGGTAGTTGGTACAGACCCTCCTCAAGCAGAGCATTTGTGCCCATGCGCATAATGCGATAGGCATCTTCACCCATGAAAATAAAACTCACTGCAACCCGGCACGCGATTGCCGGGTTGCAGTGAACAGGGTCAGAATCCCGCCCTGGGAATCTGCGCCCCAAAACAGTGAGCTAGCGGTCCATCGAAAAACCTGCGCGGCGGTTCTGCTGCCAGCACGACTCCGTTGCCTCTGTGCAGAAAGGCTTCTCCTTGCCATAACTGATCACGCGGATACGGCTGGCGGCCACTCCAGCATTCACCAGTCCCTTCATGGCGGACTCTGCCCGATTTTGACCTAGGGCGAGGTTGTACTCATTGGAGCCGCGCTCGTCGCAGTAGCCGCCGATCAGAACCTTCACGTTCGGATGGCTAACCAGGTAACTCACATCGCGCGAGAGAGTCGCCTGCGCGTCGGCCCGGATATTGTATTTGTCGTAATCGAAGAAGATGTCCTGAACGTTGGCCTTGAATTCTTCTTCGGCGCTCATGTTGTTCACCGGCGCCGGCGCGGAGGGCCGCGCATTTACGGTAACGCGAACAGAAGCTTCTGCCGTGCCTCCGCTACCCTTGGCCACCAAATGATAATTGGTCGAGACAGTTGGGGTGACCGTCTTCACCCCCGACGTGGGCACATCGCCCAGTCCATCGATAGACGCCGCGGAGGCGTCGGTCGTGCTCCAGGTCAATACAACCTGGTCGCCGGCAGCAATCAACGTGGGAGAGGCCGTGATCTTCGCAGTGGGAGCAGGCAAAGCAACAGGAGGGGCGGTAACGGCAGGTGTCGGAGCCACCTTCTTCTTGCAACCGGCTACTGCTACCAAGGCGACAAACAGCACAAAAAGAAACAGAATTCGATTTCGACGATCCAATGCATTTCTCCTTCAGCAGAGGCATCAGCTCTTTCCTGACGCATGGGCCTTTGCCCCACCACCCTGTCAAAGCTGCCATCTTGCGGGCCCACTTTTACACACCATGATGGTTCCGGCCTTGATCGTTCATGAAAGGACTGTGGGTGAGGGCCGGCGCCCTTTCTCACCATGGAGAAGAAGTCGTCGGCACGCCAATTTACCGTGCCCCCTTTGCGCGTTGCAAAAGGGATCTTGGCGGTGTGAACAACATTTTGAATCAAGAGGTTCGGTTCTACGTGTTCCTTTCGGGACAGGCCACGCATTTCTGGGTACCCGATCCCTGATCGCCGAACATAGTGCGTCTTCTCTATAATTGTGAAACCCAAGCGTAATCAGTGCCCTTCCCGCGATTCACCGGCGAAAACGGACCCGAGCAATGATGAAGGATAGTTCCACTGAATTTGACGTTGACGTCTATCTGGCTAATGCCGGTCCTGGTCGAAAGATCATCCAGCTAAGCCCGACGCAACTCTTTTTCGATCAAGGAGATCCAGCCAATTGCGTTTTTTACTTGCAGAAAGGTCGCGTCAAAATCTCAGTCGCGTCCTCAGCGGGAAAAGAAGCCACCATCCGGCTGGTTTCTGCCGGTGATTTCTTCGGAGAAAAAGCAATGGCAGCCGAGCCAGGGCTGCGCATCACCACGGCCACAGCCATGACCGCTTGTACGGCCCTCAGGATAGCCAGGCCGGAGTTTCTGCGCGTCATGAAGGAAGAACAGTCCTTCTCCAATCTGTTCTCTTCCTTCCTGCTGGCCTGCAGTTTGAAGGTTCAGGCCGACCTCGTCGACCAACTCTTCAATCGGGCAGAAAAGCGCCTGGCTCGGCTGCTCTTGCTGTTGGCTGAGTATGGTCCGCCGGATCAGGAAGAAACGCTGATTCCCCCCATCTCACAGGAAGCGCTGGCGCAAATGATCGGCAGCACGCGGCCCCGCGTCAATGCCTTCATGAATCGCTTTCGCAAGCTCGGGTTTATCGAGTATGACGCCCGAATCCGCGTTCATAAGTCATTGCTGAATGTGTTCTTGCGCGATTGAGCACCGCTGTATACCACACGCCTCAAACGTCAAGAAATCCCATCGTGCGGCTGAGAATTCCCCCCCTGAATCCAGGTTGCGCGCCATCGCAGATTTTGATCGCTCCAAGAAACGGCTCCGAGCGGCAGCGATTTCGAATCAACCCAGGGTGACGGCTGCCCAGCCTTTCCGGTTCCGTGCGATTCTCTCGGCCCTTCATTCCTCTTGGCGCTCCTCACCAAACGCAGAATCTCCGATCGCCGTGGTAACCCGAGTCGAAAAAACTGTATCGGTTTCGACAAGCACCTCTTGAAGAACTCTCTCAATCGTGTCGACAGCTTCTTTAACTGGGTCCGTCACGTGCGGGTTGGTGGCGTACACAATGCATTCAATGGCTTGCAATGAATTGCGGATTCTGTCGTTCATCCACTTGATTCTCTCGAAGCGGCGCAGATTCTCGATCTTCTTTCTCCGCTGTCCGCGTTGCCACTGATAGACGAATCCGAAGGTCAAGGCCGATGCCAAGGCACTTCCGACCAGGCGGAGTGGACCGTTCTTGTGCATCCAGTCGTCGTAGATGAACCATTGGAGGGTGACGGCAACCAGGAATACGACAAGCCCTGAGACGATAGAAGAAAAAAAAATCATCGCGACGGAGGGAATTTGAGATGCAAGGCGAGGTTCAGCTTTGGTTTTCATCGAATTACCCCGACGCCTCTGCGATTGTGCGCTAAGGAGGGTGCCTTTTCCCCCTTCGTCCGATTACATAAACGAAGTAGATTAGGACCACCAGAGGCGTCGCAACCAGGACCAAAAAGACATCCATGTTTCCCCACCCTCAAGAGAGCAAGGCTAACTGCGGCGGACCGGCTGCTCACCCGTTGATCATCGGTTTAACCGTCCTTCATCTTCCCGCCTTCATCCTCAGCAGTGACGCAGCTCGGAGCCCGTCCCTCTTTGAATCAATGCTCAACACGATAAACATTATGGATCATGAGATTCGGCATCGAGTGTTCCTTTGGGGACAGGTTCAGCCTCTACCGCCGAACTGTGACTTCGGGACGGCTCATCCATTTCTTCACCAGATTCGATTGAAATTGGAACTCGTGAAAGCGCCTGCATACCTGGCTAAGAAAGGGAAAAGAGAGGGCAAATCTGTTGCACGATCGCTTCTATATGGATGCGTGCTCCATCCAGGTGGGCAAAGTCGGCGTTCCTCGGGTTGAAAACAAGTGCCAGGTCTGTCCCAGCCAGGACGATCCCATCGAGCCGCTCTCGTTTGATCAGTGTATGGGCGAGCCCACGCAAAAGATTGAAGTCCTCATGGCTGCTCCCACGCCGAGTCCTGCAACCAGTCCAAATGTACGGGGATGTGCTTCTGACTCCATGACAATACCTTATCGCGCAAAATAGCAGGTGGCCCAGTCATTGATCCCGCCAGACTTCCTAAATACCAAAGTCTGTACACCATTCATCGCGATCAATGCTCTCGCTCCTCCGCTTGTCCCTCCGCCTTCCCGAACATCAAATCGATCTTCTTCATTAAAAGAAAAAGCCTCTCAGGCCTGGTGGCAAAAGGAGTGAACTCGTTCTTGAGATATAAATCACGGGCGCCTTCCTTGGAGTCCACAACAACGGCCCAGCAGGACAGCAGCTTTGAAGCCTGCCATGCCTTGCAAATCGCATCCATTAACAGCATTTCGCCAATCCCTGTTCCCCTCAGTGATTGGTCCCTCCCCATGCGTCCGATAAGCGTTGCGCCAATGGGACGATTGGGAAGTTTTCTGGCCAGGTTCGCTGGCAGATCCACGCTGAGGATCGAGATGGGAGACAGAGTGTAAAAGCCGGCCACGAATTTGCCGTCGTGAGTCATCACGAAGGCATTGGTTACCCTCCGGCTTACGTCCTGGCGGATGGGATCGCCCCGAAAATATTCGTCGAGTGCCTCCACGCCACATGAGAATGCCGCTCGGTCATGCTGCTCACCGAGCGGCTCGAAGTAGTATTCAGGTTCCTGGCCCCTTCTCATCGCTGCAAGAAGCGATCTTTGTAGCGCTTCGCCACCTTCGTCAATTGCGGGCCAAGCGAGACCGGATTCGTCAGCGCTGCAGCAAAGATCTCCGCATCGGGGCGTTCAAGCGTCCAGGTTTCATGTTCCCGAATCGCCTGCTTCGCACAATCAATGGCATTCTGAACAATAAAATCGGTAAGCGTAAGTCCTTTTATGTGCGCAGCCTTCTCAATAAAACTCTTCTGGTCGGGGCGAAGCCGTATGTCAATCCGTTCGCGGGCTTTGCGTGCCGTTTCTTTTCCTGTACCTGCGACAGCGGTTGGCATAACTGCCTCCATCCGGAATCCGTACGGAAAATGTCCGTACAAATTGAAGATACTGCAATCCTCCCCATAACGCAATCCCAGGAACCTTATGCGACTTTTATCCCTTCCCTTCCTTTTCTCGATACAGTAGAAGTAGTCCCCTCGGAGCACGCCACAGAATGAGCTTTTTCGACAGCCTGGAACCCGGCACGCAACTCGACTCGTACGTCATCGAAGCCCCGGTTGCCCGCAGTGGCATGGCCTCCATCTACCGCGCCGTCGACACCCGCGATAACCGCATCGTGGCCCTCAAAATCCCCCACCCCGATCTCGAAGCCGATCCCATCCTTTTCGATCGCTTCCAGCGGGAAAGCGGCATCGGCGAAAAGCTCAACCACCCCAAGATCATGCGCGTCTTCGGCGGAGAAAAACGTTCCCGCATGTACATGGTCATGGAGTGGGTCGACGGCCGTCTGCTCCGCAACATCCTCGCCGAGGGCCGCATCTCGCAGGAGCGCGCCATCCATATCGCCATCGGCGTTCTCGACGCACTCGAGTACATCCACTCCAACGGCGTCGTCCACCGCGACCTGAAGCCGGAAAACATCATGGTCGACGACCAGGACAACATCAAGCTCATCGACTTCGGCATCGCCGCCGACTCCAGTGCCCGCCGCCTCACCTACGCCAACTTCACCGCCGCCATCGGCACACCCGACTACATCTCTCCTGAGCAGGTCAAAGGCCAGCGCGGCGATGGCCGGTCCGATATCTTTTCCATCGGCGTCATCCTCTACGAAATGCTCTCCGGCAAACTCCCATTTACCGGCCCCAATCCCATGGCCGCCATGAATGAACGCCTCCTCAACCATCCAGTTCCACCCCGCGTGGCCGATCCCTCCATCTCGCCTCAATTGCAGGAAATCATCTACCGGGCCCTCGAGCGCGATCCCAGAAACCGGTACGCCAAGGCCCATGAATTTGCCTTTGACCTCGCCCATCCTGACCAGGTCGGCGTGGAAGACCGCCCCGAATTGCGCGACTGGCAAAAACGCAAATCCCAAACCTCCCGCAAAATCATTTATTATGGTGGTCTCGCACTTATTCCAGTCGTAATTCTGTTGCTGATGATCCTTGTTGCGCATCATCGCTAACCAAAATCCACTCGGGGTTTCTCTCGGAAATCTTGATGATTTCCTTATGTGCGAAGCCCTAGCATTTTGCTGAATACTCTCACCACGCTCTACCCGCCAAAGGAGATCCATGACGAAGTACAAGCTCGAATACATCTGGCTCGACGGCAAAAAGCCCATACCCGAACTCCGCGGAAAGACCCAGCTTAAGTCGTTTGAGACGCCACCCACACTGGAAGATCTGCCCCTCTGGGGATTCGACGGTAGTTCCACCATGCAGGCTGAGGGCAGCAAATCCGACTGCATCCTGAAGCCCGTCGCCCAATATCCAGATGCCAGCCGCAAAGACGCCTATATCGTCCTCTGCGAAGTCATGCATCCCGATGGAACCCCGAACTCCACCAACATGCGCGCCACCATTGAGAACGATCCCGATCTCTGGGTCGGCTTTGAGCAGGAGTACTTCCTCTACAAAGACGGCCGCCCGCTCGGCTTCCCCAAAGACGGCCACCCCACCACGCCCCAGGGCCCCTACTACTGCGGCGTCGGCTACAAGTACATGGGCTCCATCGCCCGCACCATCGTCGAAGAGCACTTAGAGCTCTGTCTCGCCGCCGGCATCAACCACGAAGGCATCAACGCTGAAGTAGCCAAGGGCCAGTGGGAGTTCCAGATCTTCGCCAAAGGTTCCGCCAAGGCAGCCGACGACCTCTGGATCGCTCGCTACCTCATGATGCGTCTCTGCGAAAGATACGAAGTCGACCTCGTCCTCCATTGCAAGCCCATCAGGGGCGACTGGAATGGCTCCGGCATGCACACCAATTTCTCCACCAAGTACATTCGCGAAGTCGGTGGCAAAGCGTACCTCGAGGCCCTCATGGCTGCCTTCGAGAAGTACATTCCCGAGCACATCGCCGTCTACGGCCCTGACAACCACCTCCGTCTAACCGGCCTTCACGAGACCCAGGCCATCGACAAGTTCAGCTACGGCCTCTCCGATCGCGGCGCTTCCGTCCGCCTGCCCGTCAACTTCATCCGGAACGGCTACAAGGGCTACCTCGAAGACCGCCGTCCCAACTCCGAAGCCGATCCCTACCAGATCGTCTCCCGCATCCTGAAGACCATCAACACCGTTCCCAAACCCTAGGCCTAAATGCGGACCGCCCACCACACGAGGCTCCGGAAAACTAATCCGGAGCCTCAATATTTGTCAGGGCGCCAGTGCATTGCGCATCGTGCTTTGTGACAGGGCATGACTTCAGTCATGCCGATCAAGCCAAAAAACGAAGCCGGGCTTTAGCCCCTGCGAAACACTTCCGCATTCTCATCAACCCCACCATTCCCGCCCAGGCGCCAGAAAGTTCAAACAACCAGGCCCGTGCGAGCCTCCCGCGAGCGGCTGCCCCACCGCAGGTGGTTTTGCTTTTCACTCCTCCATGCCCTATTTTGATTTCAGGGCTTCCCCACCTCAAGGAGTTTCATGTCCACCGACTACCGCAATTTTCTGGCTCTCTCCTACTCCGAACTCGAAGACCTGAACCTCGCCGCCAAGGCCGATCGCGCCGCCCGCATCTCCCCTGACGAAATCCGCGAGAAGCGCATCAAGTACCTCACCGACGAGAAGCGCATCAAGGCCGTCACGGTCCTTTTCAGCGACCTCGAAGGCCGCCTCCATCTCCTCGACTACGACAAGAAATTCCTCCTCGGCGCCTATGAGAACCTCACCTTCGACGGCTCTTCCATCCGCGGCTTCACCGCCCAGGCTGAAAGCGATCTCCGCCTCGGCATCGACTGGGGCGCCTTCTACTGGGTCCCCGCCGACGTCTTCGGCCCCGGCAAAGTCCTCATCTTCGGCACCGTCATCGACAAAGACGGCTCACCCTACTCCGGCGACATCCGCGGCGTCCTCAAGGTCTACGCCGACAAGCTCTACCGCGAGAAAAACTACACCCTCAACGCTGCCAACGAAATCGAAGGCTTCCTCTTCGCTGGCAAAGACGCCGAGCAGCGCTACCACGAAACCGGCAAGTTCGAGTTCATCAGCTCCGGCGGCTACTACCACGCCCTGCCCCTCGATCCCCTCCGCCAGTTCATCGACACCTCCGCCGAAGTCCAGCGCGCCATGGGTTTCCAGAATGAGAAGGACCACCCCGAGGTCGCCCCCAGCCAGTTCGAAATCAACTACGGCTATGGAGAAGTCGTCGCCGCAGCCGACCAGATCCAGCTCTACAAACTCCTCACCCGCCAAATCGCCAACAGCATGGGATACACCGCCTGCTACCTGCCCAAGCCCGTCGTCGGCGTCAACGGCAGCGGCATGCACACCAACGTCTCCATCTCCCAGGCCGATGCCAGCGGCGCAAAAACCAATCTCTTCTGGGACCCCAACGGCCTCGAGAAACTATCCCAGTTCGGTTGGGACTTCATCGACCACATCCTCACCAACGCGCTCGATCTCTGCCTCATCATGAATCCCAGCGTCAACTCCTATCGCCGCCTCGATCCCCACTTCGAAGCCCCCAATCAAATCAAGGCCTCGGCCACCGATCGCGGCTCCATGATCCGCGTCCCCATCGGCAACTCCCGCTCCATGCGCGTCGAGGTCCGCGCCGTCGCCCCCGACGCCAACCCCTACCTCACCCTCTACTCAATCTTCAAAACCGGCATCGACGGCTCCACAGCCGAGATCGACAACCTCCGCCAGGCCCACCGCTATCTCCCCGATAACATCCAGTTAGCCATCGAAGACTTCAAGGCCTCCCCCTGGATCACGGAGATATTAGGAGCAGACGTCCAGGGCCGCTTTGCCGATTTAAAGCAAGCCGCCGCCGACCGCTCCCCCAGAGAATTAGGAACGTTTGTTAAGGGATCAGAAGTCCAATACCACCACGAAGTCTACAACCAGTCGTTGTGGAATCACTTCTAGACGCCTGAGTCAAAGACCGCCCCAAAAGTTGTGAATCGATATCCTTCATTACGGCGCGGTCCTCATGGGTCTCATGCATGACAGACGCACCTACTTCCAGACAGATCTAAAATCTGATTGCGAAGTGTTTGCACCTGATGAGCCTCCGTCGAAGTTAGTCTTCGCCGATCTAAAATTCCAGCAACATTGAACATGAAATTCTCAGCATCCGTGGGAGAATACCGAAATGGCAGTTCCGAAGGGCCGTGGTGTACATTAGTCAGCTGCAGGAAGAAGAGGAAGAAATGGATTGGGTTACTCCACAGTTCTCCAGAGGAGAAGTTGATCGTGCCGGACAAATTCTCTCCGCTGATTGGAAAGAAATCGACTATGACGAATATTGGCATGCCTTAGATGTCATTAATAATTGGCGTTCTTCGCATAGTCGCCCACTGTACACCTTCCGGTTTGGCGTTCGTCGTCACGCTGAGCGCATCGACCCTAACGCTCTTGTAGCGCAGCGCATCAAACGTCTTTCTTCGATTCGGCTAAAGTTGCAACTTTCTCAGAATATGAAGCTGTCCCAGATGCAAGACATTGGGGGGTGCCGCGCAGTTGTTGAAGATGTGAAGAAAGTCAGCCAGCTTATCGAAAGATATAAAACGAGCGACATCAAACACAAGCTAATCGGCCAAGATGACTATATTAAGAGTCCAAAAGCATCGGGGTATCGGAGCAGCCACCTGATTTACAAGTTCTTCAGCGATAAGAAGCCAACCCACAACGGACTTAGGGTCGAACTTCAATTCAGGTCGCAGCTGCAACATGCATGGGCCACTGCCGTCGAGACCGTTGGAACATTTACAAAACAGGCTTTGAAATCGAGCCAAGGGGAGGAAGATTGGCTTAGATTCTTTGCACTGATGGGAACAGCACTTGCCACTCGCGAGGATTGCCCTCCCGTCCCCAACACACCATCTAATCCAGTAGAACTGAAGGCGGAGTTGCGGGAATACGCCGAGAAATTGGATGTTACACAACGTCTTCAGGCGTTTGGCACAGCGCTTCAGACAGTTGAGGGGCTTGTAATCGGAAAGGATGCAAACTACTACCTCCTAGAGCTGGACCCTTCTGCGATGAAGGTGAATGTTCTAGGCTATCGGCGGAATGATCTTCAACGGGCTACGAGGGACTATTTGGACGCGGAGAAAAGTCTGACCGGTAATAGCGATGCTGTACTGGTCTCAGTTGAGTCTATGGCCTCTTTGAGGCGCGCATACCCTAACTACTTCCTGGACACCAACCGTTTCGTCGAGGCGGTTACATTAGCACTGGAATAGGTGAACAAAAAGGGAACCTATCGCCGTATTACTGCGGCCGTCATCGCTTCTTTCCGGATTTTGCGGAAACCTTCGATGGCGCATTCGGTTTGCTTCCGGGGATCGCAGATTCGGTCGGCTCTTGACCATCACTGATGACGCCAGGCAAATGTTTTGCTGCGCAAGACGTTCTGATTCTCAAGAAACGAACGAGTTTGCGGATGTGGCCGTTTTCTACGGGATCGTGCTTCGGAAATGTGCGATAGACCTTCCCAGCAAATTGAATCACCCGGCTATGATTCGCAAGGCGAATCGTGTAGCCGGGAGCACATTCATCCAACATTTTGATTACAGTGGAAAGATGCGTTGACGCAGACATTATGCAGCTTTGGCGAGCGAGTCTTGAATGTTGTTCGCTGGCTTAAGTTCGTCCTTTGGCCTTTTTTCAAGACGGTCGATCCGGATTCCTACTTCGTAATCGCTCGGCTGCTTCCGCGGCATTTTCCTGAACGGATCGCTGATGGCATCCTCGTTTTTGCGCAGGATTTCCAATGAGTCATCCCAACGCGCCTTTTCCTGCGCATCTTCTGCTTCAAAGAAGCTCTTCACGGTATTTCGGAATACCAAGAAGCTTGTGCACTCCTCAGCCATGTCAAAAAGAGACTCTTTGTATCTGTTTCGGAAATCGATGAACGCTTCGTTGGGGGTGTCGCCAGATCCAGCTATTGCACCTGGGCACACGCCATACATCCACCATTTTCCATCTTCATGCTCCATGACAGCTTTGCCAGTCACGACGATTCCAGCAAGGAATCCGCAGCCAGTGACTACGTCCTGTAATGTGAACACGAGCGGGTGGAGGTGTATCAATTCACTCATGTTTCTTGCTCCAACTCGGTAATGGTTCGGTCTTGTGTTGACTTTCGGCACTTCAAGCAGCAAACTTTAGCGGTTTCAAAAACATTACCACGCAAAATCCGCTTTGTCGCTCTTTTTTGGCCTTGTCAAGTGTAAATCTTTATGCTCGTCTTCTTTCCGTGATGCGAGACATAAGGATATTACGAAGGTATTGCATACCTCCTCTGCCAGCTTGGATGCCCAAAATTGGAAAAGGTCACGCCCCTTCCAACCATAGAAGAAGCAATCCCAAGACTCACATGATGTAGTGTGCCATAAATTTCCTTAATCTTATGCATTTAGTCAGCCAAGCATATTATCGGCGGGTGGCGCACCCGAGATCCCTGAAACCCTGAACCATCCCCACAACTCTGGGTGCCGCATCCTTGCGTAGCTTCATCGCGCAAGGGTGCGCTGGCGCTGAAGCTGGCAGCCCAACATCTCCCGACGACAAATGGTGACCGGGCGACCCGCCAAACATCCCTGAATCACACCAGTTCGATGGACACCCTGCGCCCAACCATCGCCGCGGCCCTTTGCAGGCTCGAAAGGGTAATGTCGTTTTTCGGATCAAGCAGCCTGTCAACCTGTGTCCGGCTGGTCTTCAGCAACGTGGCCATCCTGTTCTTCGAAATCTTCTGTTTCTTCATGGCCTCGCCAAGCTGCCACGCAACCACTTCCTTGATCGCCTGCGCTTGTGCCTCTTCGAAAATCCCTTCCTCCTTGAGGAAATCGTCGATGCCTGAACCCAGATGTTTCCTGCTCATCGCTCCAACTCCTTTTGACGCTTCCGTTTTGCAGCGTAGGAATATCAGCAGAGAGCCAGAGCGAGCCTCCCGCGAGCGTCTGCCCCACCGCAGGTGGTTAGAACAGTAGCCGTACCTCCGAGATCAGGTTGTGGTTGTAGCTGTGGTAGCCAGAGGTCGCAACCTGCATCCCGGTATCAAAGATCATAAACGGATGCGTGGGCTTCCATTCCTTCTTGCGCACCACATAATAGACGCCGGGCGTGACGAAGTTCTGCATCATTCCGTCGTGGCTGCCGGAAAAGTAGAAGCTGGAGTTGTTTTCCACTTCAACCCACACCGTCCGGCTAACGTGGGCCTGCACCAGGCTGTTCCATGCAATGGTGCGCCCCTGCGTAGCGATTCTTCCTGTTGGCATAGTCCCGCCGAGGGTCGAAACCACGTCGAAGCGCCTGAAGGCATAGCCGCCCGCCATGGTCGGCCCAAAACTGTCGGTGATCGCGCCGTTCTTGTCGCTGCCGGTGGCGAAAGTGTGGCTCAGGATAGCGGTGACAATGTAGTTGCCGTTGGTGGCGTTGCCCGAAGCGATGCGGTACTTCACCAGCGTGCCCATGTCCCCAAAGCCGTCAATGACTGAGCTGTTGTGCTGACAGTAGCCCGGGGGCATGTAGTCGAACTCGAACCGGTTACCTCCCACCAGGCCAACGCCCTTGCCATTGCCGTAGTTGGTGGTCTCGGTGCGGGTGCTGGTGTATTCGTGGGAGGTCGAGAACCGTGCGTACTGAACCAGGCGCGGGTCGCTCGTGGCAATGGGCGTGATCCATGACGGCTGGAATTGCGTCATCCGTGCGTTGCTCGAAGTGACGCGCTCAACAAAAGACTGGGCCGACGCT
>Ga0187847_10001079_pt1 | contig 26155 bp, 23 predicted proteins | sample June2016WEW_4_10_FD_132458 | JGI IMG/M metagenome (GOLD analysis project Ga0187847, IMG submission 132458) | Peatland microbial communities from SPRUCE experiment site at the Marcell Experimental Forest, Minnesota, USA - June2016WEW_4_10 | ecosystem: Environmental > Terrestrial > Soil >...
GGATCGACGCGCGAATACCTGAAATTCCGCCGCCGCCGAGCGATCCCGAGGAAAGAGTCCTTGCCGATCCGCAACCGCTGATTGGCGCGCTTCCATTGCCGCCGGTAGTTCCATCACATTCCGTGAGCCGCGTACCAGGGGGACCTGGGACCGGATTCCCCAACACCGATGACTTCTATCCATCCGCCGCTAAATATCTCAACGAGCAAGGCATCGCGACCGTGCGTGTCTGCGTCGATCCCAGCGGACGACTCACTTCACTGCCTACCACCATGCAGGGCACCGGCTCCCCGCGTCTCGATGCGGGGGCGCTCGCGTTGGCGAGGGCCGGCTCCGGACATTACCGCCCCTCAACGGAAGACGGTCGCGCCGTCGATTCGTGTTACGCGTTCCGGGTTCGATTCCAGCTTAGGACGGAAGATACGCACTGACATCCCAATTGTCGACGGCAGCCCGATATTCGCCCAGCAGCTTCTCGAGATTCTCCTGCGAATAGTCTTGGAATCGCTCTTCGAAGACCGCCAAATCCGCGTTCAACCAGTCTCACCGGCGCGCTAAGCAATCGATCGCGAAGATGGGCCGGCCATTCTCTTAAGTTTCAGCTGGTACGGCAAATGCCAGGCAGGTCAGCCGCACTGAAGATATTTCCGAAGTCGGATTCGCCCGGCGATCAAGACACGGGTAAAATAACTCGTTGGCCTCGAGAATCGAGTGTCGGTCGAGACCAAATAATAGCCCGAAGTTGTATACCGTTCCCTGGGAAGTCCACCGGCCGGACCTTTGACGCCGAAATCGCAAACATCCGCGGCGATGATCGGAATAAAATGTGGCTCGAGGCGACACGCGTAATGTGCCTATCGACACATAGGATTGACGTATCGCTATGAAAAACCCCCAGCTCGGCGGACAGTTATCCGCTCGCGTGGCCGATCTTCACGCATCTCCAATTCGCGAGATCCTGTCGGTTATCGATCGGCCGGGAATGGTGTCGTTCGCCGGGGGCTTACCCGCAGCCGAAACATTTCCGACTTTCAGTTTGGCGGCATTTCCGCCGGCCCTGATGCAATACGGTTCGAGCGAAGGCGAACCCGAGCTTCGCGAACAGGTTGCCAAGGATTTGAATGAAATCGGCCTTGAATGCTCAAAAGACCAGATCTTGATCTTGTCCGGTTCGCAACAGGGCATTGATCTCGTGGCAAAACTCTTCATCGATCAAGGCACGAGCGTAGCGGTCGAATCGCCAACCTATCTTGCGGCCCTGCAAGTGTTTCGGTTCTTCGGCGCGCGATTTCGGACCTTCGATCCGCAAGAGCCGCACCAGGCGTGGTCCGCCGACCAGCGACCGTCCTTCGCTTACACCATCCCGACCTTTCAGAATCCGACGGGACGATGCTATTCAGCGGATGAACGCGATGCATTGGCTAGGTCTTGCGATGTCCAAGGTGTACCCTTGTTTGAAGACGATCCCTACCGCGACCTCGCCTATGATGAGTGTGACCGGACACCCATATGCGCTCGGATAACGCGAGCGCCATGGATTTATCAGGGATCTTTCTCCAAGAGTCTTGCGCCCGGCTTGCGGCTGGGGTTTCTCGCCGCCTCGGTCGACCTAATTACATACCTAACGCGGCTCAAGCAAGCCGCCGATCTCCATAGTAGCCGCATGAGCCAGTGGCTCGTGTTGGAACAATTACGTGACCCGAACCGCAAGGATCGCCTCGCTCGTCTAGTGGCGACTTATCGCTGCAAACGCGATTTCTTTGCGCAGGCGCTCGAGCGACATCTGGGAAAATTGGCGACTTGGCAGGTGCCACCGGGTGGTCTATTTTTCTGGCTCACATTGACACGACCCATAGACACCAGAACCCTGTTGACCGAGGCGATTCAACGAGGCGTTGCTTTTATGCCCGGCGAGGCGTTTTACCCAGAACTTCCAACGCCGTGCGGGAGCTTACGTTTAAACTTTAGTCACGCCGACGAAGAGCAAACCGAGCGAGGGCTCGCGATCCTGGCGACACTCCTGTCGTAGCGGTCTTAATAGGTAAGAGCTTTTAGCCAACCGGACCGGACATCTCGACAACCCGAGGGTCGCGGCTGTTTAGACCCTTATCATGCGCGACACCGCTGTTCGGAGTGAATCGGTTTAGTCTCGATTGGTAGCCACGCCCATATTCGACGAAGAAGAAAAATTGCGGCGAGTTGATAGCAGACCGTTTGTCACATTGGCTGCAACGGTCGGCATCGGTCACTGGGCGTGAGGTCGCGCGTCCCGGATTTGGAAGAATTCATCGTAGGCTGCTTCAATAGGAATCGCAAAGCCGATGCCTTGGGTTCCGCGCAGCACCAAAGAATTGATACCGATGACCTGACCGCTCTCCGTGATCAGCGGCCCACCACTGTTGCCGGGATTGATCGGTGCATCGGTTTGCAGCAGCCGCTTCTGGCCCTGGCCGCGTTCGCCGGAGAAGACGCCTGATGTCACGCTGTACGCAAGGCCTGACGGACTGCCGATCGTATAAAGGCGCTCACCGAGGGCGAGCCGGGTCGAGTTTCCGGCGACGATATGCGGGCAGTGATCCGCGGGCAGCGTGAAGATGGCCAGATCGATTTCGTCGGCGGCCTCGGCATGCAGCCCGTTGAATTCTGTGCCATCGACCAGTGTGGCCGTGAATCCGCTATGACCCGAGCTTTCAACCTTCTGGCTGATGACCTTGCTGATCTTGCCCGGGACGTCGGCGAGGTCCGCCTGCATGGCTTTGATGCGGTTATCCAGCTGGAGCTGCTCGAGATTTGTGCCCGGCTGGCCGGCCAACGCATGGCGTAGTCGCTGCGCATTGTTGATGGATGCCTCCAGCTGCTGCTGGGCAATCGCGATTCGCCCTTTCATGTCGGGATCCGCAACCACGTTGTTCGCGACCCGAGCACCGTCGGTATCGACCACGTGCCGATTTGTAATCACGTGGCAGTCTTCATCGACAATGAATCCGGAGCCCATTCCCCATCCAGTCTTGATGAAAACTGTGGCATTGCGCGCGGCTTCGACTGCGTTGCGTGCCGGATAAGACTTGGCGAGTTGCGCCTCGAGACCCGAGGCGGTAAGAGTTTGCTCTGCGGGCTCGGGCGCAGCTGTCAGTGTAGGTGCGGGCGCAACAGCGATGGCGGCGGGTTTCTGGCCGGTTGAGCTGCCGGGCACCGTTGGGGTGTGCTCCCGCATCAATCCGAAGACGACAGCGGCGGTCACCACGGCGGTCACGGCGATCGCGCCGATGCCAATTCCGGACGCCTTCGACTCGGTGCGCGATTGACCGCCGAATGGTGCCAGGGTCGATGTCGATTGTTGTTGCAGTTTCGCGAAATACACCCCGCACGACCCGCATTTGATCGTGTCGTCTTGCTTGTGACCGCACTTGGGACAGTCCATGAGTGGATTTATACCAGCTCCTCAGGGGTCATTGCTGAGAATGGCCTCTCAAGTGACAGCTCGACCTGTCGGCCCTATTATCTGCAGGACGCGGGGGCTCCCCCGCTCACGGCCTCAACCTCGCTTTGATTGTCACGTCCGAAAACGGCCAGTGTTACATCAACGTTTGTTGTAGATTCCGCGACGCGCAGTCCGCACATTCACGATGGAAAGATGGGGAGACCTAATGGCTACAAACGACGACGTCCTTGGCAATTGGGACCGTAGGTCGATCTTTAAGGCGCCGCTGGAGGTCGCGGCGGCGCAAGCAATATCCTACCTTTCAAACTTGAATGAAGATCCAGTCGGCGCGAGGGTAGACGCCGCGGTGTTGCGAACTCGAATTGCGAAGCCGCTTTCGCGGTGCGGACTTCCGGCGGAGCAAGTAATCAGCGAACTTGCGGCTGACGTCAGCGGCGGCTTGCACGGCGTCGCGAGCGCACGTTTCTTCGCCTGGGTGATTGGCGGTTCTCTGCCGGCCGCGCTGGGAGCCGATTGGCTAACCTCCGCGTGGGATCAAAATGCGCACAACTTCGGCACGAGCCCGGCAGCGGCCATCACGGAGGAAGTTGTCGGAGGTTGGTTGAAGGAGATATTCGGGCTTCCGCAACAAAGCTCTTTCGCACTCGTGACCGGATGTCAGATGGCTCATTTCACCTGCCTAGCATCGGCGCGGCATGCACTGCTGGCGAAGCGCGAATGGAATGTCGAAGCGAATGGAATGTCTGGTGCACCGGTCATCCGGGTGCTTTCGAGTGACCAAGCACATGGTTCGATCGATCGCGCCATAAGTATGCTCGGTATCGGGACCTCCAATTTGATCAAGTTATCCTCTGACTCCAAAGGCCGATTGGAGCCCGCGGCGTTCGAATCGGCGCTTGCCGCCGAACCCAACGCGCCGACGGTTGTGGTCTTGCAAGCCGGCGATCTCAATATTGGGACATTCGACCAATTTGAGACTCTTATTCCAATTGCGAAGCGCTATGGAGCATGGGTTCACATCGATGGAGCGTTCGGCTTATGGGTTGCAGCAAGCCCATCCTACCGGCACCTGCTCGCCGGCGTCGCCGCCGCGGACTCGTGGGCGACTGATGGACATAAGTGGCTCAACGTTCCCTATGACTGCGGCTACGCTTTCGTCGCGGATCCAACAGCGCATGGCGGTTCGATGTCGCATCGGGCCTCATACATTTCCTATTCCTCGGACGCGCGTGACCAGGCGGACTGGAACCCCGAATGGTCCCGTCGGGCCAGGGGATTTCCGAGCTACGCAGCGATTAGGCAGCTGGGAACCGACGGAATATCTGACATGATCGAGCGCTGTTGCACGCAGGCGCGGTCTCTGGTGACGGCAATCGGTCGCCTCCCGGGAGCAGAGGTGATCTGGGAACCACAAATCAATCAAGGGTTGGTCCGTTTCTTGAATCCAACAACGGGAGCTTCTGACCAGGACCACGATCTTAAAACCGACGCGATGATCGCAAAGATCAACGCTGCCGGTGAAGCGTTCTTTAGTGGCACTACTTGGCGAGGCCGGCGCGCCATGCGAGTGAGCGTCTGCAATTGGCAAACAACGACTTCGGACATCACGCGCACGGTGGCGAATGTTGCTCTGCTACTGCAAAGCTCGTCTAGGCAGGCGTAGCGTTCCTGCGTAAATGGCTTTCGCAAAAATCGCCGTCAGTCGCTGCCGGCCCGGCGTTCGTCTGCGCGGACTTTTACGGCCCCACCGCTCGATCCGTCGCGCGATAAAATATCCAATCGCTCAAATCCGGATTGTTAAGATGAACAATTGCAATCAACGCACTCGATCTCGAATCCCGTTGCCGCATCTACTGGGCGGGTGTCATCTGCCGGGAATGCACTGTCAGTTGTAACCGCCTGCCACCATGCAGTCAGAATCCAGCAGCAGATCGCCGCTCGGACCGGTGCCGGTCAAGACAATGAATCCGGGACCGCTCTGAAATTGCACGCCGGCGATCACCAACGTGTAACTACCCACGTGGCGCCGCGCGTCCGGACTCAGGTTCGCCACGAGTTCGAAAGGGTTCGACGCCTCGAGTCCCTGGCTGGAAAGCCGAACAGCCTGAAACGGAAACCCGGCCACGGCTATCGGCGACCAGACGTCGGTCACCTTGTCGGCCGCTGCCTTCAGTGAGTCCACAACATCCTGCCGCAAGCATTCGATGTGGATGTGGAATTGGTTTTGGGTGCGGTTGGACGGTGTGGCCACGGCTAGACCGACGTCGGTTCTCGGCACCGCGTGGCCGATGATTTTGGATAGCAGATCTCGGCCGTTCCAGGCATCGGCAAAATAATTTGGCAGATTGGCATCCAACAGCTCGCCGTTGTCGGTACTCGTCATCGTCTGGGTCGGGATCAACAGATAGTGGGCGCCGCCTTTCGGGTCGGCGAGCAGTGCATAGCCGGTGCTGTCAGCCTTCGGGTCCACGAGAACGACTTTCTCACACGGAGATGGATCATGGTGCTGCAACCAATTGGTGACGCATTGCTTTTGAACTATCTGCTGGTACGCGTCGCGGCCAGCGTTGGGCGCCAGATCGGGGGATTTCTGGTCCGGAGTGTGCAGGGTTCCTCGGCCGACTGCCGAGAATGCTGCGGCCGCTGCGGCAAATGCGAATAGAACATTACGAAGTGCTGGGATCCTGCGGCGATTCATCGGTCTCTTTTACCACAACCACAATTCGGCGACGCCGCCGACGAAACCAGCACGCGGTCCGCTGAATCCAATCCTTCGCGGCGTCGACATTTGACGTTGCCAGCGATCTCAGCAATCCGTCACTCAGTATCCATTGCGGTCGAGCGCCGCGACTTCGGCTGCGGTAATCCGGTCCTTATAATGGTTGTCGAAATGCGAGCGAACATAATTGATGACTGCTGCGATCTGCGTCTCACTGAGCACCGCCGGCGGACCGCCGTATCCAACCGCGTGTTTGGCGCCAAACGCCGGCATGTTGCGTCTCCCCATGAGAATCGCCTGCGCCATGAACTGGCGCGAAGCCAACGCGGGGTTCTTGGCGAGCGCCGGATAATGGCCGGCACCGATCGCGCCGCGCGCATCCGGCATGTGGCAGCCACGGCAAATATGCTCATACACCTGCTGGCCATCTGTCGTATTGAATGGCGCCGGGTTCAGGATTCCGGCGCTATCGGCAAGGGCCGGGGCACCAATGCACGCCATACCGGCCAGTCCCAAGCCGCAGACCAAGGTTCGATAGCGCAGTCTCAAGGATCGTGTAGGTTCGCTCATCCTCCTGCTCCTGCAGCCAGCGCGCGTTGGTGCAATCGTCCGATGGCATCCAGCGCCGAAGTCACGGCTCCCTCCTGCCAAGCCGGCAGATAAGAAGCGTGTTCGCCGGCGAGAACGATGCGGCCGTCGAAGGCGCATAAATTGTCGTAATGTTGGGCGCGCGTCGCGTCTGTCCATAGTCCGAAGCAGCCCAAAGTAAATGGCACGCGATGCCAGGCGACCGATATTCCACTCTCAAATTCCTGTGCATATTGCGGATGGATTTGGCTGCCGTATTCCACGGCCTTTGCGACACGTTCGGCCGGTGGCATGGCGGTAAAATCCATGGAGTTGATCTGGTCCCAGATGTAGGCCCCCAGCAGCACGCCCTTGTCGCTGGCAAAGTAGCGGCTGCTCGGGTAGCTGATCTGCCCGATTGGTAGGTCGGTATAGGTGACGCCGCCGTAGATTTGTTCATCCTGTTCCCAAAAGCGGCGCTTGAACTGCAGTCCGACCTTGAGACCTGTGCAATACAGAACCGCGGCGATCGCTTGCGCCATGGGGCCGCCTACGTTCATCGGAATTTGGCCTAGGATGGACAGCGGGATCGTACACACGCACCAATCCGCGCGCAGCGTTTGCCCGACGGATCCTGCGGCAAGATCCTCGAACGTCGCGGCAACACCCTTATCGTCCTGATGGATCTCGACGATCTTGGCGTTATAGCGGATCAGGTGTCCTAACTCGCGCCCAAACGCCTCTCCAACTTTGCCCATTCCGCCTACCGGCTGGAACATCGTGGTCTGGAAATCGTAGGCGTCACCAAACGGCAGCACGGACCAGAGACCGGAATGCAGCAGATCGCTCAACGTCACCGGATCCGAAAACGCCGGGCGGCCGCTCAAGCCGCCGCCGGGATCCCGATCGTAACCGCGCCGCTCGCTGCTGGCATTGCCCTTAACGAATCGGTAATTCTCATCGAGCGCGCCCCACATGCGCAGCGAGTCGAGCAGGATCTCCCGATCTTCCGCCGTGACGTCCGCATCCAGCGCGTGACTGCGCGTTGCCTTCGACAGCAATTCGGCAACATGGCCCTGATAATCCGCCTTGACGGTGCGCAATCGCTGCGGCTTGCCATCGAACGCATTGCGACTGTGCAGATAAGCGTTGTGGTTGACCTGCACGAAGGGTTCAAGCGCAACGCCGAGCTGCTTGCAATAGCTGAGCATTCCGCGATGGTGATACGGCAGTCGCCAGGGGCCCGGATTGATATACAGTCCCGGATCAAATCGACAATCCTGGGTCTCTCCGCCCAACTCGGTATAACGATCGCCACCCCGCAGCGTCCAGTTCCGGCCGCCGGCTCGAGCGTTGTACTCGAGTATCTGGACCTGGTAGCCCGCGTTTCGCAATTCGTAGGCGGCCACGAGTCCTGCCATACCCGCACCCAGCACCAGCACAGAAGCGCCCTTCGGAGCCGCGCTCAACGGCCCTGCCTCTCGGAAACTGGACTCTGCCGCGAAGCCGAGACTGTGCATCGCCTGGTACATCGCCGTACTGCCCGCCGCCACGCCAATCATGCTCAGCAAGCGCCGCCGCGATACCGATGCTCCTGGATCAACGATCATTGTGTTCGCCTGATTCTTATGAAGTGAAGAGCATACCGCGGAATGTCAATATTTTGGCACGCGATCGCTGTCAGAGATTGCACCGTGCGTTCGCCGCCGTCGCCCCAGCGCATACCGAATGCCCCGATCCATTTTTCCAAAGCAGCCAAGTCTCGTGAGCCTCGCCAATGCCGAACGATTTCTAAAATGTGGTCGATTCTTCGCCCACGACAAGAAACAGCACCACGACAGTGACCGCCATGGTTAGCACCAATATGCCACCGATATAGACGCATGCGAAGACGATTCTCTTGAGGATCCCGGTTTCCGCAGAGACGAGAAACTGCAGCCCAGCGACGCCGATTCCAACGCTGATAACAAGGATCGCCAACAACCCGTTCGGAGCTGGCCCTGGATACTGATCCTTGTGCAGCGTGTAGAAACAGGCCGCCAAGGAATAGATGGCCGGAGTCCCGATAAGCGACAAAGGCCAAAAAAGATACGGGCGAATGGTCATCGGTTTGCCCAAGCGCAAGCCACGGGATAGTGCGTCGACGATGTTCGCGCTGTTCGCTGGGAAATAACGTCGCGTTCACCGACTGAGAGCATCAAGAACACCTTTTTCGCATGCCGGCCGCGAGGAACGTCATCTGATCCTTTCTTGATATTACCAGTGATAAATGCATAAATAGAACCCAGGCAATGCGCGAAGATGGGCAAGACTTCTGGCGCCGATTATGTTTTGTTCGGTGATTCACAAATCACCCCATCGGTCCTTCTATTACACTTCTGCACAACGCACCATGAAGCGCCACGTCCTCATCTTCGGTCTTGTCGGCGGTCTCCTCATCGCCACCCTCAAATACACGGAATACCGCTTCGTCGTCATAGAGCACTCGGTCGAACTCTACGGTGCCCTCGTCGCCATCCTCTTTGCCTCTTTTGGCATCTGGCTCGGCCTCCGGATCACGCGCAGACCGGAGAGCGTCGTGGTAAGAGAAGCAATCGCTCCTACTTCAGGCACGAGTCCCGAGCCGGCCGCCCCTTTTGCTCCAAACGTAGCCCAGCAGCGGAGCCTCGGCATCACCGACCGCGAGCTTGAAATCCTCACCCTCATCGCCCGCGGCCTGAGCAATCGCGAGATCGCAACTCAGCTCTTCGTCTCCGAGAACACCGTAAAGACCCACTGCTCCCGCTCCTTCGACAAGCTTAGAGCTGCGCGCCGCACTCAGGCCGTGCAACGCGCCAAGGAACTCGGTCTGCTGCCATGATCGCGTCATCCAAAAGCACGATTTCCGGACTGCTGCCGCAAAATCATCCAAAAGGATGACGACTTCCAGCCCGGCCACACCGCATCGTGACTCAATCGTACCCACACACTGGAGCGTCACATGAAGAAAACCGTGCTTACCTTCGGCCTCATTTCCGGCCTCATGATGTCCGTGCTCATGGGTATCTCGCTGCTTCTCGCCGACAAAATCGGCTCAGGGCACAGCCTGGTCCTTGGTTACACCATCATGGTCGCGTCGTTCCTGCTCATCTACTTCGGCATCCGCAGCTACCGCGACAACATGCTAGCCGGCCAAATATCCTTCGGCCGCGCCTTCGCTTGCGGCATCCTCATCAGTCTCATCACGACGGTGTTCTACGTCGGCATGTGGGAGGTCCTTTATTTCAATTTCATGCCGCACTTCATGGATAGCTATTTCGCAGCGCAGATTCATAAAATCGAGTCCTCCTCGCTTGACGCTGCCACCATTGCCACTCAAGTCGCTGCGATACAGCGCTCTCAGCAGCTCTACCAAAACCCGCTCGTCAACGTCGCCTATACCGTGATGGAACCTTTGCCTGTGGGCCTCTTGATCACCTTGATCTCGGCATCCCTGCTGCGCCGCAGAGCCCCCAGATCCAGCAACTCCTCTGCAAACACCGCACTCACATGAGCGTGAACGTATCAACGCCTCGGATGCCGACCACCTGCGATTGTCCATCTCCGAGAGGGCTGAGCTTCGATTGACACGACGTGCTTAAAACGAAGGTGCCGTATCTATTCGGCGCTGAGCGACTGCGACACGCTGGTAGTTCGTCCGTTGCCGATCATGGTCTTCGGGCGTAGTCTGCAGCTCTCGTCAGCGAGGGGTTGCACCATGTTCCATCTAGTCCGTACGCGCGGTATCTGGTTTCTCAGCACGTTATTGATCGCCTGCGCGGCCGGCGCGGCGCCAAAGGTCTCCTCAGATGCCAACACCGCGTTGCTGCAAAAGGCGGTCGATGGCGATTGGCGCTCGGCGGAGCACAAGGCGCGCGACCAATTTCGTCACCCGGTCGATACGTTGAAGTTCTTTGGCATCCAGCCGAACATGACGGTGATCGAGCTGGCACCCGGCGGCGGTTGGTACACGGAAATCCTCGCTCCGTTCCTGGCCGACCACGGTCGGCTGATCGAGGCGGGATCTCCAAAGTTTGAGCAGAAAATCAAGGAGAATCCCGCGGTCTTTGGCCATATCGTCAAAGTCGTCCCGTTTAAGCCGCCGCTCGATGTGGCGCTGGGCGCAGCGCACTCCGCCAACATAGTACTCACCTTCCGCAATACCCATGATTGGCTCAATGACAGCCCAGCGACGCTCGACGCGGTGTTCAAAGCCGCGTTCAAGGTGCTCAAACGCGGCGGCACATTCGGCGTCGTCGAACATCGAGCCAAGCCGTTCGCCGACGCCGTGGAAAGTTCGCTGCAATTCCACCGTATTCCCGAGGATTATCTGATCGAGTTGGGATTGCGGTCCGGCTTTCGGCTGCGGGCTGTGTCGGAAATCAACGCGAATCCGAAGGACCCTGAAGACGTGAACGTTCACCACCTACCGCCCGATTTGGACGGCCCCGATTCCGAGCACGCCGAGATGAATGCGATTGGCGAGTCCGATCGAATGACGCTGCGATTCGAGAAGCCTTGAGATGACAAGGTTGCCGATCCACCGCCGACGCTGGGCGGTGCCAAGCTAAGGTCAGGCAGCGACCGGAGACTTGCGATCCAGGAGGTTGTCAAAAAAAGCGGAACAACCGGGCCCAGCGCTAACCGTACTTGAGCGCTGTGCTCTGACCGACCTCGATGATGTATCCGTCAGGATCGCGGATGTAGCAGCGCGTCTCGCCGTACTTTGGGATTGGCTGTGTGATGAACTCCGCTCCTCGACTCTTCCATAATTCGTAGCATGCTTGAATATCCGCAACCCGGAAATTCATAAAGCTGTTGATTTGATTCGGGTCGGGGACGCTGAGCGTTACCGTCGGTTTATCCGGGGTCGGCCCGCCTCCAAGGTTCAGAATCATCCAGATATTGGCCAGCTGAAGATACGCTGGCGCGTTGCCGTCGCCCATGGTCAGGATGCGAGCATCGAAAACCTTTTCGTAATAGCGAGCCGATCGCTCGATATTGGCGACGGTGAGAAAATGCGCGATGCTGATCCCCTCTCGCGGGGGCATCTCATAGCTTTTCTGCCCGATATGTACGCTGCTCATTGCGGACTCCAATGCCGATTAATAGTGCTCAGCAGTTGCTTCCAGTTTCTTCGTTCCCGGCCTCGCTTCAAGAAAGCATGCAAGCGCTACGACAGCGGCGCTACGACACATCATCCATGGCGCTGTTTTGCTTCATGCGAAATGCCCTCGGTTTGTCGGCATGGCAAACTCGCTCGTCGCACTCGATGCCCCATGTTGCTTCAGACTCCGGGACATAGCCGTAAGCCCTCCAATACCACGTCTGGCCAACAATCATTTGCTCACGGCAGAATTGCGGAGCGGGCACCAGAGATTGTGTGACAGGACGAGCAGGAACGCGGACATGCCGGTCGTGGCTGATCGAGCGAGCAGGGCGAGAAGCGCCAACGTGCGAGTCGCGCCGCGACATGCTGCATAAACGGCCAAACAGAGCCATGTGCCGGCCCGCATTGTCAACATACCCGAGCTTGGTATCAAGAATCGGAGTTGCAGGACGATCAGGAAAATCATCAGCTCAACACCTACTCCATTGACGAGCAACAGGTAAGCGCGCAGCTCCGGATTCGTAACAACGATCAGTAGCAGCAGAATTGCAACGCTTGCTGTCTTCCATGTCCAACGGCGCCAATCTAAGCGATTACACATAAGTCTGGCACTCCGCTCCGAATCCCGCTCGAGACCTGGGTCGCTATTCGTTATCGGCCGCGCAGGATCCGCTCACGCCCTGATCGTACTGCGCGTAGATCGCGCCCCCGCCGGCAAATGGCAGCACCACGGGAGCAGCGTCCCTCAACGGGCCGAAATCGATGGGGGTTACATTTCGAAAATCGGCGGCTCGCGTCTGCCCCGATGCAATTCCGAGGGTACCGAGAATGCCAGGGGCATAATTGGGGCCGGTGGAGGCGAGAGCTCCGATCGTGATGTCGATTTCGCCCGTCGCGGAGATCACGACTTGCAGCGTGTTGGGCGCGGTCGTACCGGCTGCCGGGATTCCCAAGTACGTGACAATCACGCGCTGGTTTGTCGCATCATAGGTCCCGAACACCCCGCCGCCCGCCGTTGCTGCGGTGCTATCCAGATCCTTCATCAAGGCACCGATCGTGAGACGATTCGTGAGTAGCAATTGCCCGCGCATGTACAACGGCGAGCCGTTGTCGTCGACTCCAGTGTAATCCCCGGAGGTGCGCGTCGTGATCGCGCCGTCCTCACTGACAAACAGCGTCGTCACCGGCTCCGGGGTTCCGGGCACCGGAAATGAAAATCCTGGATAACTCAACGTCGCTGTCGCGTTTCCAGCCACCGAGAGCTTTGTGCTCCCAGGAGCAAGCAGCGTCGCGCCGGAACGCACGGTGACGCGATAAGAGTTGCCGGCCGGAACAAAAACAATCTGGTCCCCGGCACCGACGTCGAACGGATGGGGCCGAACGTACTCACAATCTTTGACGACGTGCACGAGTGGATTGTCGAGGTCGGACGGATCTCGGGCTTCGTGCTTGAGCACGGAATCGAAAAACCCGAGTGCGTAGCCGGTGGTCAGGCGCGTTTGCTCTTCGATCGGCAGCTCGCGCTCGAGTGGCATGGAGTCGGCCAGGGCACTCTCGGCGGTGAGTATCTGTGGGTTCCCGAAGAGCACCGCCTGCAGCTGCGCATCACTCACGCCAGAGAACACCGATGCGTCGCAAAAATTGTAAACGCCGTCTTCATACGGACCGGTATAGCTCCAATAAAAAGTCGAATCGAACACAAAGTTGGCGATATCGGAGGGGCTCAAGGTTGATGGGTTGATGAACGCTTGTGGGAAGACCGCAGGGTTCACCGCCGCCAGGGAGTTGTGAATGTCCTGGCACCAGCTGGTCTGATAACCGCCGGTATGGTGATTCCAGCCGGCGATATCGACGAGATATTTTCTCCGACTCCCCGTGAACGCATTGAAGTTCGTGTAGGCAATGCCGGTGTCGTTGCCGAAGAACATCAACGGCACCTGGGCGTTGGCATAATCGGCTGCGTTGAGTAGCAGACCATAGTTGCTGCCGGCGCCCATGAACGCCGCCTTGATGCGGCGATCTGCCGGTTGACCCTGCGTGCTGATACCCGTCACCGTGGCAAGCGAGGTTTGCCCGCCCAGCGAATAGCCGAGTACGCCGATCTCGGCGGCATCGATTTGCTTAGCGAAAGGTGCAGCCTTCTGATCCGCGTTGCCGGCGAGAACCGCCCCAACGACGAAGCTCACGTCCTTAACGCGTTCGAGTATTGTGGCAGAGTAGATGCTCGGGTTCGGACCGAGCGTCAGTCCGATATAGTCCTCCATAAAATAGGTCTGGTACCAGACATCGTCGTCGCCCGTATGCTCAACCGACGCAACAATGTAGCCGTGGCTCGCGAGCGACTCGAGCGTATCCGGCATGTTCTTTGCCGCGGCAACCTCATACCCATGCGTCGCCACCAGCAGCGGGAACTGGCCGTGCGCGAGCGGAGCGCCCTCGGCGATCAGGTGCGCCGAGGTGCTGCCGGTGAAGGTCAGTGCGGGCGTATCGGGAAGGCCGGGATAGACGCTACCGCCAGGGTTCTGGTTGTAGATCGGATTGTTCCAGGTGTATCGGGTGTGTTGCGTCGGGCCAGCCGAGGTCGGATACCAGATGTGCAGATAAAGCGGCCGTCCCGCGGTCGTGACCGGTGTAGAACCGTCCGGATTGCGCGTTGCATCGGTCAGGACCAGGGTTGTATGGCCGATTGCGTAGGGTGCCGAGCGGTCCCAATCATCCCCCGCCGCGATCGCCGGAAATGTTGCAAGCAGTAATGCCAACATGATGGCCGGCCGTACCAGCGGCGCTGCAGTTAGTATCGTGCGCATGCAAGATCCCCTCCCCTGTGGACTCTTCGTTATTACGAGTTGCGATTTTGTTTACGCCGTTGCGGCTTCGAAATCAACCTGCCAACAGCCCGATGTCCGTTGGCCGGGCTGTTCGGGTTGCTAGAGACAATGCGCATTGGGATTAGCTCGTACGGTCCGAGGCGCTCGCCGGGTTTTAGGTCGCTCGCGGTCACTAAGTCGCGTTGGTCATTGACACCAATCTTGGGCAAAGTTGCCGGCGCATCGAGACTGTCGACGCCGTTCGTCAACCGTGTGCGGCACCGCTCTCTCTGAGATCTCTCACCCCAGTGCTTCTGCCAAAATCAAGCGGGCTTTCTCCCAGTCGCGGCGCACGGTGCGCTCGGTCACTTCGAGCGTCTCGGCAATCTCCGTCTCGCTGTAGCCGCCGAAATAGCGCATCTCCGCGACTTGCGCCAAGCGCGGATCTGCCTCCTCTAACAGCTCGAGCGCATCATGAATCCGGATAATCGTGTCTTCCGCGTCCGCAATATCTGCCGCAATCTGCGTCGGTAGCGTGATTGCGCACGACTCGCCGCCGCGCTTCTGTGCAATGCGATCGCGCACACTGTTGAGAATGACGGACCGCATGACCTGTGAGGCGTAGGCGAAGAATTCCCGCCGGTCATCAGCGCGCAACTCTCCGGCACTTACGAAGCGCAAGTAAGACTCGTGCACGAGCGAAGTCGTGTCCAGCATCGTGCTGCGCCCCCCATCGCGGAGCCGTGCACGCGCCAGTCGATGCAGATCCGCATAAGCGGCCGAAAATAGCGTGTTGCGCGCCTCAACGTCTCCGGCCTTGGTCTTCTCGATGAGCTCAGTGAGCTGATGCATCCAACTTGCTTCCGATGCGCTGCGCCTGCGCACTCGGATCTAAGGTAATCGTTCACGCCGGTTCTTTCCAGCACCGGTCTTTTGCCACCGCTTGTTGCCGTGCACAAAAGTTGCATGCGTGCTAGCGAAAATCGGTTGAAACACCGTGATTTCGCGCATTGGACGTCCAGTCGAATCGCAATCAGGCCATCGCACAGCTCGATCAAGAGCACACGCATGTCCGGTTTCTCCCAGGAAGCGTGTCTATCTGAAGTAAGGCGGACAGAGCGAGCGTTAGGCAACGTGCCGCAGCGCTCATGCCCAGCCCAACAGAGGGATGAGGAATCCAATACATCAGTGCTGCCAGGCGATCTTTACGCGTCGATCCATTGCAGTGCGCATTTTCAAGGAGTTAGCGATGTTGCGAACTAAACTAAACCTGATCACGACCCTGATATTCGCGGCAATCGTTGGGACACTTTTGAGTGCCTGCGGCGGCGGTGGCAGCGGGAGCGGATCTCCGCCACCGCCGGTGAGCTACGACATCGGCGGCACGGTTAGCGGTCTCACTTCAGCGCTGGGTGGATCTCTCGTGTTGCAGGATAACGGTGCAGGCAATCTGCCGGTACAGGCCAATGGCAGCTTCACGTTCGCTGCTGCATTGGCAAGCGGCAGTTCCTACGCGGTGACGGTTGCCACGCAGCCCACTGGACAGACTTGCACTGTCGCCGCAGGAACTGGAACTGCAACAGCGGCTGTGACCAACGTCGCAGTCACCTGTTCGATCATCAAATTCAATGTCGGCGGCAATATCAACGGACTCTCCGGCAGCGGGCTGGTGTTGGCCAACGGCAGCGATACCGTGTCCCCTTCCGCCGGTGCGACCTCGTTTACCTTCTCCACTCAAGTCCCCTATGCGGGCAGCTACTCCGTCACGGTCTCTTCGCAGCCGACAGGCCAAACCTGCACGGTTGCCGCTGGCTCCGGAACGGTCACAGGCGCGGTCACCAGCGTCGCGGTGAGCTGTGTGACAAACCCGGCTACGATCACCGGAATGGTTCTCAAGGGGGGCGCCCAAGGCGTCGGCGTCGGGGTCGGCGGCGAGACCGTGACGCTGTATGACGCCATGAGTCCGACCGGCGGCATGGGTGCGGGTTCACAAGCGGCCATATTGAGTGCGGCGACGACCGCGACGGATGGCAGCTTCTCAGTGCCCGTCCCGTCTCAGTGCCCAAACGCGACCGGCAGCGCCTACGACGTCGTTTATGTGGTCGCGAGCCCAGGGCCGAAGCCCGCCGGGAGCCCCATCCGCTTTGCATCGGTGCTCGGTACCTCCTGTGCCGCATTGATCGCTTCGACTTCACCATCGGTCGGCGTCATCAACGAGCTGACCACGATCGGCACGGCGTACGCATTCAATTGGTTTACCAACTATAACGGCAATATTGGTGTGGCCAATAGCCAGCCGGCAAACGGATTGCAGGTGGCGGTCGCCACCTATGAGGCTCTCGTTGATATTTCGACCGGTGCGGTAACCTCGAACCTGCAGCTTTCGCAGGTGCCGGCAACCCAGACGCTCAACGCGCTCGCGAATTCATTCGCGGCCTGCACCATCACTGGCAATGCGGGATCGAGCGCCTGCAATGCGCTTTTCGCCGCGACCACTCTTCCGGTATTGGCACCGTCCGATACGTTGGACGCGGCGCTCAACATCGCAGGCTATCCGGGTCTGCTCGGTAACCTCTACGCTGTTGCCGCTTCGGCGCCATTTGCGCCCACCTTGAGCGCCGCGCCCAACGACTGGGCGCTCGTGCAGACGTTCCAAGGCGGCGGCCTCTCCAATCCGCTCGGCCTCGCGATTGGTACGAGCGGCGATATCTGGGTCGTCAACAATCCGGTCGGCGGTGGCGCCGCCAACGGCAGCAACGGCAGCCTCAGCATTTTCGGCTCGACCGGCAATGCACTCAACAATTTCGGTATCACCACTCCCAGTACTTTTTACGGTCCTGAACGCATTGCCATTGGCGTCGACAACTCGGGACTCGAATCGGGCTGGATCACCAACATGCCACAGAGCTATCAGGCAAGTGGCGCTGCTGGTCCCGGTAGGGTCATCCAGTTCGAGCTCGGCGCGACGTTATCGAACTGTGCGGTGAGTTCGGCCACCTGCACGCTCGCATATGCGCCCGGATCCACAGGCTATGTCGGAGGTATCAACGCCGGCTTCGCCCAGCCTCAAGGTCTTGCGATCGACAGCAGCGGCAACGCCTGGATCGCAAGTCTGTACGAGGTCGGCTCCAGCTACGCACCTCCCGGAAATACCCCGGGAGTAGTGACGGAAATTGCCGATAGCCTTGCTGCATCGACACCGCTCAATGACGCTCAAGACAGCAATACCAACAACGGTGGCCCGCAGTACCAGGACGTCGGCATCGACGGTCAAGGCACCATCTGGGTACTCGATGGGGCAGACGGGTTATTGCAGGAATACAACCCCAGCAGCAGCGCCTGGCTCAATGGGGCGGGTTTTGCCACCGGATTTGATATGGGCTTCGGCGTCAATCCAGGCTTTGCCCCGCAAGTGGGCAATCAACTTGCGATTGATCTGAGCGGCAATATCTGGGTCGCTCAAAGCAGCAACACCGGTGGCAAGCTCCCCGGATTCAACTCGAGCGGCATCCTTCCGAATCTTCTGACAGAACCGGACCTGCAAGCCCCCAATGCGATCGCGATCGATGGCAACGGAAGCGTCTTCGTCGTCAACACCGGCAGTGGCTCCTGTTTGGTCGAGATCGGCATCATGCAAGGCGGGTCCGCCCGACAGGATCTGTCTTACAACCCCGGCACCCAAAGCATTTGCGGCCTAGGCAATTCTTCCTTTTACGACACCTACGGCCTCGCAATCGACCAGGCCGGAAATTTGTGGGCGGTCAACTATGACGGGCCATCTGGCGGCGGCAGTCTCGTTGAGGTCGTAGGGGCGGCGTTTCCGACGGTGACGCCGCTCTACCAGGCGTCGAAGGGAGGGTCACCGGCAATGGAACATCGCGCACTTCACGATCGGCTCCGACGCTGACCGTGCCGCGGTCAGGTCGGCGGGCACGCCGTCGATTGCCGCACCCCGGATTGCAACGAACAGTGCTGACGGCAATGTCGACAGGGCGTCAATGATCAATTGCACTTTTGCTCGTGAGAGTTGCCGCACGGAAAATGCCGAAGTACAGTGCCGGAAACGGCGGACAGAAGTAATGGCTTAGCCACTCGTCGCATCGGAGCGTTGCGCGACCATCGACTGCCATTCAGCAGTGATTGTTGATCAGGGAGGTATTCATCATGAACAGAATGCATTGGATATGGAAGCAATCCGCGTTTCCGTTGTTCTCAAAAACTTCTCGAGCGTCGGTCGCGTTGATCCGCCTATGGACAAGCGGCATTCCTGCAACGCTGCGCGCGCCTCTTTGGGTTCCGCTGATCGTGTCCGCTGCTGTTGTCGCGAGCCTGGGGAATTCTGCTGTTGCGGCGGAGATTTCAGTTGCTGTCCCGCAGTGGATGCAGCTCGTCATAACCGGGAACATACAATCCGCCAATGGATCGCTCCTATTGGCCACGAACGGTGGCGGAATCGGCGGGCCTAATTCCGGCAACACGGCGACCGCATTGCACACCGATGCAACCAAGCAGGGCCCCTGGGAACTGTTCACGCTGGTCAAAATTGATTCGACACATTTTGCCTTACAAACTGCAGATGGCCATTACGTGACGGCTGTAAACGGCGGGGGGATTGGTAACACCGTTGCTGGCTCGGACGCCGTGCAATCGATCGTGACCAACGGAAATAGAGGCGGCGCAAGCCATAATGCACGATTTTCGATGCATCTTACCGCTAATGGGAAGGTCACTTTAACGACCTACCACAGACGCTATGTAACCGCTGTCAATGGCGGTGGCGTTGCTGGTCCCAACGATGTGCCCATACACACCGACGCAACGACTCTGGGACCATGGGAGACATTCACCTGGGTTCCGATCCTTATGACGGACATCCCGATCAACTCGTGCGGCGGCAAGATACAAGTCCCATGCCCGCCTCCCAGGGGAAACAGCAAGAATAATCCCGGGACGGTGTGTACATTGACCAATTCGCTATCGTCATGGAACTCTGATGTCCAGTGTGGGCCTGCGTCTTCCGGTTCACTCGGAACTCAGTCAAAGTAACGGCAGTGCGATGACGCCGCCCGGTGCTTCTATCGTCAAGATCGCGGTATCGCGCGAAGATGCAGCTTTTCGATAAAAGCAATGAAACGCTGATCGGATCGATAGCGGAAGAAAAAAGGGCTCTGAAGGTAGTCGATCGTTTCATTCTCATGCGCTTCGTAAGCGCGATTGAGCCAAGTCAATGCGCGATCGGCGTCCCCGCGGGAAGCGTAAAGGGAAGCGATCATAAACGGAGAATCTTTTTCGTGGTGGGCAATAAAGTTCTGCAACATTGTATCGGCCGCCGTCGCGGGGCCGCTCTTCAGCTTGACCAGCGTGAGTGTGAAATCCCGTAAATCTTCATCCGGCTCTTGTTGCGCTTCCCGCTGCGCCTCACTCGCTGCACCACGTTCCAAGGCAATCAAGGCGAGATTGCCATGGCTCACGGGGGTCTTGGGTTCCAGTTCGAGCGCGCGCCGTGAAAGTTGTTTCGCTTCCTCGTCGTGACCCAGAGCGATCAGGAAATTGGCTAAATTGTTGATGTAGCTGCTCGACAGGGGATCCAGCGAAAGAGCTTGGCGCATCACGGAAACAGCCTCGTTCAATTCACCCGTGACCGCCAATAGGGTTGCCAAACCATTCTTCGCGCGCGCAGAGTTTGGTGCCAATTTCACCGCCAGTTCGAACTCTCGCCGTGCAGCCGCAACATTCCATTCGAAGTAGAGGAGCACCCACCCGAGCGCGACATGACCTTCCGCCGACGAAGGCGCTAAGGCCAGCGCGTGTTCGGCCGAGGTGCGTGCCTGTTGTCTGAGTTCAGGCAATTCGGGCTCAGTACCAACGAGGGAATTGGCTAGTTCGTATGAAGCTGTCGACAGGTCCGCGTAGGCAACGGCGTAGCTCGGATCGACACGGATGGCGTCGCCAAAGTAATCAATGGCCTTATGGAGCGATTTTTCGTCGCGATGCCCCATATAAAATCGCCCTAGCAAATCTGCCGTATGCGCATCCGGGTTGTGCGTGTCCACGGTCTCCACGGCCCTCTTTTCTATCGGCAACAAGGACGCCTGTAATTGGGCGGCGATGCGTTCGGCGATGTCGCGCTCCACCTCAAAAATGTCTTTCAATTCTCGGTCATAACTATCCGACCAAAGGTCCGTGCCGCCTTTCGTCTCGACTAAATGCACATTCACTCGAACGTGATCTCCCTGTCTCTGTACGCTGCCTTCGAGCACCGAGCCGACATGCAGTGCGGCGCGCACCGACTGCAAACTGACGGGTCGATTGGCAAACGCGGATGAGGCGTGGCGCGACATCACTTGGAGTCCGCTTATTCTTGCCAAATGCGTCAACACTTCGTCTTGAATACCTTCGGAAAAATAATCGTTCGCCGGGTCGCCGCCCAAGTTGTCGAACGGAAGCACGGCAATCGTGCGGGGCGGCGCGGCGACCGCTGACGCGGGACGGCCCGACAGCCATCCCGCATAAAGCGCCTGCAGAACCATGGCGGCGGCGACCGCGAGGGCTGTCATGGTGGTCCATGCCAACGCGCGTCCGTGGCGACGAATGAAACGATTCGCTCGATACCAGCGCGAATCTGCGCGTGCCCCGACGCGTTCGTGACGCAAATGGCGGCGTAGGTCCTCGGCGAAGGCGTTCGCGGTCGCGTAGCGATGCTCGACGCGCTTTTCCATCGCCTTGAGAACGATCGCGTCGAGGTCGCCACGCAACAGCTTGTGCAGCGCCTCGGTTGCGATATTCGGCATTTGAGCTGGCGCGCCGATTTTGACGGCGTCGCTTGGCCGGCGCGGATCCGTTGAGAGGATCGCTTCCTCGAGATCGCGCCGCGTAGAACGCCTGAGCTCGTAGGGTCGCTTAGCACTCAGCAGCTCATAGAGGACCACGCCGAGCGAATAAATGTCCGTTGTGGGCCCGAGAATTTCGCCCTTGATTTGTTCGGGCGACGCGTAGTCCGGCGTCAACGCGGCCCCGCCGTGGCGGGTGAGGTCCGTCTCGGCCGCCGTACCGTCGATGAGGAGCTTGGCAATGCCGAAGTCGAGCAATACGACCTGACCATCATCTCGAACCATGATGTTCGACGGCTTTAAATCCCGGTGGATGACGTGTTGAGAATGCGCGTACTGAACCGCGGCGAGAATCTGGAGGAACAGTTCAACCCGCTGCCCAACGGACAGCTCGCGCAACCGGCAGTATTGCGTGAGCGATTCGCCGGCCGCATATTCCATCGCCACGTACGGTTGTCCTTGTGGACTGATACCAGCGTCATACAGGCGCGCGATGTTCGGGTGCGTGAGGTTGGCGAGAATATCCCGCTCGCGCGTGAAACGGTCGGCAAACACGGCGTTTGGCAGATGCCTGTGGGGGAGCTTCAATGCGATGGCTCGTGTTTGAAGTTCGTCCACCCGCATCGCAAGCCAGACCGTGCTCATACCCCCATGGCCAATTTCGCGCACCAGGCGGTAATTTCCGACCCGTGCGTCGGTTTGAAAGGGCGAGGGGTCGACACCGGTCTTGCCCTCACCCGTCGGCAGTAAGGAGAGCTTTGGCAAGGTATCAAAACCCTTTGCCTCCCCGCGTTCCGCGCGCGCAAGCATTGCGCGCAGTTTGGCCTTTGCGCCCGGAAACGGTTCCACGAGACCGTCGACCCACGCCTGACGGGAAAATTTCTCGAGTTCCAGCCCCTGGTCCAATAGCGGCAGAAGTGCGGCAATTTCCCCCGCAGTCAAAGGCACGATCGCGAATCCTGGCGGCACGCGATGGAATGCGACGGTCCGGCGATCAGCCTTAGGCCAGAACAGTACTCCAACAAATGAACGTAGCTAAGAAGCATGCATGGCCGCCGCTTGAGATTCCAACTCGTTGGGAAGCCTGTTGTGTCTTTTCAGTGACCGAGCTTACGCGGCTGTTCGCGGCTGTCAATGCGGGGGAACTGGTCGCCAGTGGCCGGGCGGTCGGCAATCGATCGATCGGTACCTTGGCTTTATATAAGATTGTCTCGGTGCCCGCAGAAATAGGGATCCGAGGCGGCTCACCCGCCTGGTCGGCACGGTGCAACTCGAGCAGAACGACGAATGCGCACTACGGCGTCGCTACCTGCCGCTTGAGGTAGTCCAGTCTCTCAGTGATAATTCAGCCGCACGGTTGTCGGCCATCGCGAGCTGAGCCGGACTGATCGAACGGAATCAACGTCCTCTAATAGGCGAAGCCTGGAAAGGCACATGCTGAGCCCGACTGCTTCCGACGTACGGGTCTTTGTACCCGCAAAGGATTTCTCCATATCGAAAGCGTTCTACAAGGCGCTCGGCTGGAAATTAAACTGGGAAGACGCGGGGCTCGCCGAGATGGAGATCGCCGATCGGCGATTTTTATTGCAGAACTACTACAAAAAGGAATGGGCTGACAATTTCATGATCCACGTCAGCATCGATGATGCGCAGGCTTGGTACGAATTGGCCTCATCGGTCATAGGTACAGGAAGATATTTGGACGCAAAGGTGAACCCGCCGACGCCCCAGGCTTATGGTGCCCTGGTGACACATTTGTGGGACCCATCGGGGGTGCTGCTGCATCTGGCCCAGTGGACCCATGGCGGAGCGGCGGTGCCCTCGAACGTCCAATAACGGCCGTGGGAGCGACGATCGGTCTGACACATCGGCTGTGGCGCCAGCGTCTAGGGAGCCTAGCGGCGCTGCTTCAGGCGAGCTCGCGCATGCATGTCATCAGTGTCTTGCCAATCCGAACGATCGTGCTATTATATGCGACACTGTGACCACGAAAGTGCATGCGCGTGCGCCGATTGGCAAGATTGGTAAAAGCCAATCCAAGGGGGAACAAACCCGGCACGCAATTATCTCCCATGCGCTCGGCATCGTCAGCGATGTCGGCTATGAAGGCCTTTCTATTGGCGTGCTTGCACACGAGGCGAAGCTCTCCAAGAGTGGACTGTTCGCACATTTCAAGTCCAAGGAAGCCCTGCAACTCGGTGTGGTGCAGGAGGTCGTCAGCCGGTTCACGCAGCGCGTGGTGCAGCCGGCGCTGACCTCGCCGCGCGGGGAACCGCGCTTGCGCGTCTTATTTGAAAAGAAACTGGAATGGATTCGGGGCGAAGCGGATGCGCGCGGCTGCTTGTTGCAAAAGGCAGCGCTCGAGTATCACAGCCGCATCGGGCATCCGGTGCGTGAGCGCATCGTTCATGCGCTGCAAGATTGGCGGGATTTGGTCACGCGCTGTGCCCAAACTGCGATTGACGAGGGCCATTTTCGAGCCGATTTGGATCCGCAGCAGTTTGGCTACGAGTTCGACGGCATCACGATGATGTATCAACAAACGCAAGGACTCCTGCGCGAGCGCGGCGCGGGTGAGCGCGCTCAGACGGCACTTGATTCTCTGCTCGATCGCAGCCGACGGTCTCCTCGGCTTCGTTAAGCCGCCGAATATTTATCCATGGACATCTCCACTGCAATTTCGTCCGATAGCCTCAACTCAATAAAAGCACGATCGGTCGGTCGTCTCGTTTGTTCTTCAACGCCGAAATATGGCCGCCCAGGCCAATAGGATGCCAACTATGAACATGCTGCAAAAGACCTTGTTGTTGACCCTCATCGGCGCCGGCGCGCTGATCTCACCCACGTTCTCTTTAGCGGGCGCCGAGATCGTCAGCGATTCGCCCCCACCCGCTCCCCGCGTCGAACACGAGCCCCAACATCGCGATGGGTACGTTTGGGCACCAGGCTATTGGGAATGGAATGGGCGTTTTTTCCATTGGACATCAGGCACGTGGATACTCGAGCATCGAGGCAAGCACTGGGTCGCCGACCGATGGGATCAAATTCAAAGCCAGTGGCATTACGTCCCAGGGCATTGGGAGCAGTAGACACGTTTCCCGCTGACTGTCGGCTCCGACAACGCCGCGACCTCCGCCCGTGCTCGAGCCGCAAGCGCCAATATTGTCATGCCCGCTTGCGCGAGGCGCAGCGCCGAAGTGCGGCCAGTTGCACGTCCCGCGCGGTTCAAAACGGCGACTTTGCTGTTCAGCACGCATTCGATCTCACACCTCCTTGTTTTCCCGACTTCGATCGGTCGGCATCTGGCCCGACGCTGTGCTGGCCGGCTTTCAGCTTCCGCCTCATCAGCAACCTGATCACTGCAACAGAGCAAACACGAGGCAGCCGACCCCAGCGATGGCGAACAATGCGTGCAGCACCACGACCACCCGAGGCTGCCGCTTGCCACGCAGACGAAAGCTAAGCAGAAAGAGTCCTCCCAGAGCGGCCGGAACCAGCACCGCGACACCATACTCAATCGCGGCGCTGCCGGTTGCGATCGCGACCAACAACGCGAGCACGAGCGCTGCCGCAGCGAGAGCTCCATGCCCCACCGCAAATGGCGCCCAAGGCCTCGCACCGACGAATATGCCGACCGCCATGACAAGCCCGCTGATCACCGCGTACAAAAACAAAACGATGGCAGCGGTTAGTATTTAAATACTCCCCGTATTCGGGTGTGCCCGGTGAATGAAGATTTCTGCACTCGAAGAATGATACCTGAGGAGCGTGAAACGGGAGGGGACTCCCGCGTAGCCTTCTCATAGCGCCTCGCTCTTCGTCCCGATCGTATCGCGATTTTTTCACCGTCGATTGGCATCCGCAAGCCCCACGATTCGATTCCCGGGCCCACGCACACCTGGTGCTAGCGCTCAGCGCACAGAAACGCGCTACTGCAGGCCAAACACCCCCGGTCCATGCGCCTCCATCAATTCGAGGATGCGCCCGCCGCCGCGAGCAACACAAGTCAACGGATCGTCAGCTACGAGCACTGGCAGTCCGGTTTCTTCAGTGATCAATTTGTCGATGTTGCGCAGCAAAGCGCCACCACCGGTGAGCACAATACCTCCCTCCGCCACATCGCTGCCGAGGTCCGGAGGGATCTGTTCGAGTCCCTGCCTCACCGCATTGACGATGCCCACCAGCGGCTCCTCGAGCGCCTGCAATATTTCGTTGGAGTTCAACGTGAACGCGCGCGGGACGCCCTCGGACAGGTTCCTTCCCCTTACCGTGATTTCACGTACTTGAGAATCGGGGAATGCCGAACCGATTTCGATCTTGATGCGTTCTGCCGTGGCCTCTCCAATTAATATTCCATAGTTACGACGCACGTATTGCGTGATCGCTTCGTCAAATTTATCACCACCGATGCGAACGCTTGCCGCATAAACGATTCCATTTAGCGAGACCACGGCAACCTCAGACGTGCCGCCGCCGATGTCGAGGACCATCGAGCCGCGAGCCTCGTGCACCGGCAAGCCCGCACCCACCGCTGCGGCCATTGGTTCGGGCACGATATCGACGCTGCGAGCACCAGCACCTTCCGCAGATTCTTTGATGGCCCGACGCTCGACCTGGGTTGAGCCGAAGGGCACGCAAACGAGCACGCGCGGGCTAGGACGA
>Ga0187847_10001081_pt1 | contig 26134 bp, 22 predicted proteins | sample June2016WEW_4_10_FD_132458 | JGI IMG/M metagenome (GOLD analysis project Ga0187847, IMG submission 132458) | Peatland microbial communities from SPRUCE experiment site at the Marcell Experimental Forest, Minnesota, USA - June2016WEW_4_10 | ecosystem: Environmental > Terrestrial > Soil >...
CGTCCACCACGGCGAGACGCACATCGGAGACGTTGGCGCTGAGCGCGAAGCCGAAGAGTGTGAGTTGCAGGACGGGCGGCAGAACAAGCGAGAGCTGAAGCCGGCGGTCGCGGCGAATCTGGTTGAACTCCTTGCGAACCAGGGCGAGCAGACGATAGTTGAAGAGGCGATTGAGGAGGTCTCTCATGGCTATGCCTTCACCTGCATGCGTCTCATGCCGCGCCAGGCAAGCGAGTAAAAAATGGAGCCGATGATGGCGATAAAGAGAACTTTATACCAGACGGCGGGCCAGCCACCGCCTTGCAGTAGGGCGTCGCGAACGATCTCGATGTAGTAGCGGCCCCAGACAAAGTTGGAGATCCAGCGCAGGGCGATGGGAATGTTCTGGATGGGAAACATGAGGCCGGAGAGCAGAAAGACGAGCAGAAATCCGCCGAGCGCGACGGCTTGCAGGGCCGCGGTCTGGTTGGGAATGACCGCTCCTATCATGGTGCCGAACGAGGCCACGCAGAAGGTGTAGAGGATTGTGGCAATGATGACAGGCGTAGGATCGCCGGCAAAGCTGAGGCCAAAGTAAGTAAACAGAAGCGAAGACATGACGAGTGCTTCGCCCAGCGCGACGGCCATGAAGGCAAGAATCTTGCCCAGCAGAAACTCGTGCGCGGAGATGCTGGAGACGTAGACCTGAAGGATAGTCTTCTGCTCGGTCTCCTTGGCCATGGCCAGCGCGGCAAGCAGCGGCGGAAACATGGAGATGGCAAGCACGAAGACTCCGGGGCCGTAAAACTTTTTCGAGGAGAGGCCGGGGTTGAACCACAGGCGGATAGCGGCCTGCACGGGCGCGGCCTGGCTGCCGCTGGCGAGCTGCCGATTGTACGCGGCGGTGATCAGGCTGGCGTCTCCGGAGACCAGCTTGGCGGTGTTCGCGTCGGATGCGTCCAGCATGAACTGGACAGGCGTCTGGACTCCTCGCGCCAGGTCGCGGCCAAAGTGGGGCGGGATGATGAGCACGGCCCGCGCGGCGTTGGAGGCGAGCGCCTCTTCTGCGGACTTGTCCACGGGCCACGCGACAACGTGGAAGGAGATGGAGGCGCGGAAGGCGTCGATGAAATTGTTGGAGGCCGAGGAGCCGTCGAAGTCCTGCACCACGATGGGGAGATTGCTGACCGTGAGCGAGAGCGCCGCGCTCATCAGCAGAAGCATGACCACGGGAAGCACTAGGGCGAGCGCCAGCGTGCGCCAGTCGCGAACAATCTGCGTCAGCTCTTTTCGCACCTGCGCGACGATTCGTCTCATGGCTGCTCCTGTTTGCTTCGCTGGTCCTGTTTATTTCTCAATTCACTTCTCAATGGACACCTTGCCTTCGAGGCGCGCCTTCTCCACTATGGAGATGAAGACGTCTTCCAGCGAGAAGCGGTCTTCGCGCGCGCTGAGTACATGGAGGCCGTTCTCTTCCAGCCACTTTGTGGTCTGTTGTATGGCGATCTCCGGCGTGTCTTCGGTGATGAGATGGAGACGCTTGCCGAAGAGCGAGACGCGCCAGCTTTCGCCGTTACGCTTGAGCAGGTCGACGGCGCGTTGCGGCTGGTCCACGATGAACTGAATTAAATGTCCGGACTGCTGGCCCTTGATGCCGCTGGGCGTGCCCTCGGCAACAAGATGGCCTGCAACCATCATGCCCAGGCGGTTGCACTGCTCGGCCTCTTCAAGATAGTGCGTGGTGACGAGGATTGCGGCGCCGCCGTCGGCCAGCCGGTTGATCATCGTCCAGAACGCTCGGCGCGCCAGCGGATCAACGCCGGAGGTGGGTTCGTCGAGGAAGAGGATGTCGGGCTCGTGCATGATGGCGGCGCCGAATGCCACGCGTTGCTTCCAGCCGCCGGGCAGGCTGCCGGTGATCTGGTCCTGCTTGCCTTCGAGGCCGGAAAAAGACAACACCCAGCGGATCTTTTCTTCGCGCTCCGTGTCGGGAACTCCATAGACGCCGGCGAAAAAGTCAAGGTTCTGGCGGATCGAGAGGTCGTCGTACAAGGAGAACTTCTGCGACATATATCCAATGCGCTTGCGCACCGCCTCCGAGCGCAGGTCCTGCTGCGTGCCGGCCAGTTCCATGGTGCCGCTGGTTGGGTCCAGCAGGCCGCAGAGGATGCGGATGGTTGTCGTCTTGCCCGCGCCGTTGGCCCCAAGCAGGCCGTAGACCTCGCCGTTGCGAATCTGCAGGCTGACGTCTTTTACCGCGGTGAACTCGCCAAACTCCTTGACCAGATTGGTTGCGCCAATTGCGATTTGACCGCGTAGATCGCTGTGATCGTGGCGCGCGGGGAACTCGGCTGTGTCTGCGCTTTGGCCCAGCGCACGCAAACGGGCAACGAAGGTATTCTCCAGCGTGGGTTGATCGACATGCATCTCGTCGATGGAGACTCCCGCGCGGGACAGCTCTTCGGCGACTCGCTTCTGCTCTTTCTCCGGATCGCGAACAAGCAGGTCGAGACGATCGCCGAAGCGCTGCACATCCATGATGTCTTTGCCAGGACCAGATTGCGCGGAGAGTATTTTCTCCGTCTTGCGCAGGTCTGGCGTGCGCAGTTCGATGCGTTTTGCGTCGAGGCTGTCGCAGAGCTCCTCCGCCGTGCCGATTCGAAGAATCTGTCCCTGGTGCATGAAGCCGATGCGGTGGCATCGCTCCGCCTCATCGAGGTACGGAGTGGCAACGAGAATGGTGAGGCCCTCCGACGACAGGTGGGCGAGAACGTCCCAAAACTCGCGGCGCGAGACGGGATCGACGCCGGTGGTTGGCTCGTCGAGCAGCAGGATGTGGGGCTGCGGGACCAGCGCGCAGATGAGCGAGAGCTTCTGCCTCATGCCGCCGCTCAGCTTTCCGGCGAGGCGGTCGGCAAAGCGGTGCATGTCGAACATGCGCAGATATTGCTGGCCGCGGTCGAGGATCGCCTGCGGGTCAATGCGGCGCAGATCGCCGCTGTAGCGAATGTTCTCGGCGACCGTGAGGTCGGGATAAAGGCTGAAGGCCTGAGTGAGATAGCCGGTCTGCGAGCGCATCTCGCGCGCCGGGCGGCCGAAGATGTTGGCAACGCCGGAGGTCGCCTCCATCACGCCGGCGAGGATCTGAAAGGTCGTGGTTTTGCCCGCGCCATCCGGACCGATGAGGCCGAATATCTCGCGCGGGTGGACTTCAAAGCTGATTCCACGCACGGCCTCAACTTCGCCATAGTGCTTGGTGAGGCCGCGAGCCTCAATGGCTGGCGGCTCGCCGACGCGCTGTGCGGCGTTGGGATCAACATCGCGGTCTGGAATCGCGGCGATCACTTATGGCTGACCTTTGGCCAGGTGTCGCCGCTGACGAGAACTTCGCCGTCGACGGGCATTCCGGGCTTGGCGAATCCGAAGCCAGCCTTCAACTGCAGCTTGATGCCGACCACCTGCTTGATGCGGTCGTCGCGGAAGTAGGTGTTCTCCGGCGTGAAGGTGGCCTGGGGATCGATGCGCGAGACGTACGCGTCGACCGGCTGCTGCGGGTTGGAGTCGAGATAGACACGCGCGGGCTGGCCGACTTTTACCTTGCCGATCTCGCCCTCCGGGACGAAGCCGCGCAGATAGACCTTGGTCAAATCCAGCAACGTGATGATGGCGGTGCCGGCAGGGATGACCTCTCCCGGTTCGGCTGCGCGCGTGACGACGGTCCCGGTGAACGGCGCGCGTATGGTGAGGTCGTTGCGATTGTCTTCCGCCTCGGCAAACTGAGCGCGGGCCTGTTGTGTTTGTGCAGCGGAGCTTGCGACCTGCGCCTGCTGCTCGGCAATTTGACTTCGCACGAGAGCGACCTGCGACTCACGGAGGTTGGGGTTTGTGAGCATTGCCTGAGCGGTGGTCAGTTCAGCCTGCGCCGCATCGACACGGCGCTTCGTCGCGGCAACCACGGCGGCCTGCTGATCGGCGGTGGTTGCGGCCTGCAGGCCCTGACGCTCGGAGACAGCGCCGGACTTCGCGAGGCGCGTGTAGGCGTCCTTGTCGAATGCGGCGAGCTGATAGGCGGCCTGCTGCTGCGCCAGGTCGGACTGTGCGGCGGCCAGATCGGCCTCGGCCTGATGAACGTGGCCTTCGGTGTCGAGCTTCGACTGGCCCACCTGTATGCGACTCTGGTCCAACTGCTGCTGCAGGACGGCGATCTGCTGATGCGCAGCGTCGCCCTTGGCTTCGGCAGATGTGAGTGCATCCTGGGCCTGGTCCTCGCGTGCGCGAATCTGTGCATCGTCGAGAGTGGCGATTACGTCTCCGGCATTGACGCTGTCGCCCTCGCGCACGCGGACCTCAAGGATGCGCCCGGTGGTCTTGGAGGCAACGGCGGAGTCGTCGCCCTCGATGCGACCGCTGACCGCGACGATGCTGTCGGGCAGCGCGGGCGTGGAGAAGAAGACGCGCCAGATGACGAGGCCAACAATTATCAGCAGCACCGCGCCGACGGCGATTCGTATAGTGCGGCGGCGTTTCGTGCTGGCGGCTTCGAGTGCGTCCGCTGCTGCGTTATCAGCTGCGCCTGGCGCGGCGCCCTTTGCGGCGACTGGCTGGGTCTTCGGCTCGGCCTGCTGCAACAGGCCCGGAGGTGTGGGTTCGCTCATTTACTTGCCCTCGGTTTTACTGCTGGTCTGGTTCGTTTGATGCTTCGCGTGGAAGTCTTTGATCGAAAATTCTGAATATAGGAGAGCGAGAAGTCCGCAATGTGGTCCGCGATTCGGTCCACCTGTTCGGGCGTCAACTTCAGATCGTGCCATGCGCCATTCAGCAGCGGATCGGCAAAGACGTAGACGATGATCTGCCCCATAATGCTGACCGCGCAGAGATGGGTCTTTTCATCGTCGGCGGGCAGACCCATCATTCTGCCGATGAGTTCCAGCAGCCGATTGGCGAGCGGGCGGCCAACCTTGTCGATGAGTTGTCGCAGTGCGGGCGTAGGTTGCGCCAGCTCGTGGGCCAGGATTCGGAGGTGCCAATCGGGACGGTCTCCCCGGCAGATGCCGCGTGTGCGGGCGCGAATGACAGCTCGCAGGACTTCTTCGGGCGGGGCAGACAGATCCATAGCGCTCTGTACGGCCTCGATCTCGGTAGTCTGCATTGCCTGCCGCACCACCTCGGTGTAGAGGCCCAGCTTGTCGCCGAAGTGATAGTTGACGGCGGCGACGTTGGCCTCGGCAGCGACGCTGATCTGTCGTATGGTGGCGGCCTGATAGCCACGATCAGCGAAGATTCGCCGGGCAACCACCAGCAGCTTCTCGCGAGTTGGATCGGCGTCCGCTGGTTTGCGGCTGCGTTTTGCTGCTTTCAATCCGAGGGGTGGGGGGTTCTTGTTCATATTCAAACATGAGTATAAAACAACTGTTTGAATCAATCAAACGAGCGCTTGGATTGCGACGACAAAGACTGAGGTGACGTTCAACTCTACTCCTTGACGTTGACGCCGAGGGCCTTCATCTTGCGGTAGAGGTGGGAGCGTTCCAGGCCGAGGGCTTCGGCGGCGCGGGTGACATTGCCGCCGCACTCATCCAGCTTTTTCAGGATGTAGTCGCGTTCGTAGGCTTCGCGGGCTTCCAGCAGGGTGGAGAACTCTTCGCCACGCGGTGCGGACTTCGCGCCGTCGCGGCCATTCTCACGCGAGACCAGCGGAGGAATGTGTTTGCGCTCGATGCGCTGGGCCTTGGGGTTGAGGATGAGGACGCGCTCGATGAGGTTGCGCAGCTCGCGGACGTTGCCGGGCCAGTGGTACTGGCGCAGGGCGTCGAGCGCGTCGGGGTGCATCTCGACGTGGGGGCGGCCGTACTGCTGGCCAAACTCCTGTAGGAACTCCTTGACCAGCAGCGGAATGTCTTCGCGGCGCTCGCGCAGGGGCGGGACGAAGAAGGGGATGACGTTGAGGCGGTAGAAAAGGTCTTCGCGGAAGTTGCCGCGCGCGATCTCCTCTTCGAGGTCCTTGTTGGTGGCGGCGATGACGCGCACATCGGCGTGTATGGGATGGGTTGCGCCGACCGGCAGGAAGCTCTGCTCGTCGAGCGCGCGCAGGACGCGTGCCTGCGTCTTGAGGCTCATGTCGCCAACCTCGTCCAGGAAGAGGGTCCCGCCATCGGCGCGCTCGAATGTCCCGCGTTTTTCGGCTGGCGTACCCGCTGGAGCGCCGGGCATGGCACCGCGGCGATAGCCGAATAGCTCCGTCTCGATGTGGTCCTCGGGGATGGCGGCGCAGTTTAGCTCAACAAAGACGCGGTCTTTGCGCAGGCTTTCGGCGTGCATGGCGCGGCCGATCAGCTCCTTGCCCGTGCCGCTCTCGCCGTAGATGAGGACGCGACCGTTGGTGGGGGCCATCAGCTTGATCTGCTGGCGCAGGGCCTTCATGGGGACGCTGTTGCCGGTGACGCAGGAGCGGAAGGCGAGCTGGCGCAGGAACTCCTGGTTGTCCACGCGGAGCTGGCGCGCGTTGATTGCGTTCTTGAGCACGATGAGGGTGCGGTCGAGCGAGAGCGGTTTCTCCAGGAAGTCGTATGCCCCGAGCTTGGTGGCGCGGACGGCGGCCTCGATGGTGCCGTGGCCGCTGATGATGACGACCTCGGGCAGGTGCGCGGAGTCCATCTGGCGGATGTCGGCGAGTGCGTCGAGGCCGTCGCGGTCGGGCAGCCAGATGTCGAGCAGGACGACGTCGTAGATGGCGTCGGCGAGCAAGGTGAGGGCTTCGTGGGCGGTGGCGGCGGAGGTGACGAGGTAGCCCTCTTCGCTGAGGATGCTCTCCAGCGAGTCGCGTATTTCGGATTCGTCGTCAACGATGAGAACGTGATTCATAGGGTCAGGTTCAAGGATCCAGGTTCGAGGTGCGTCGCGGTTTAGGAACTCGTGGTTACTGTGGTTGTGGTTGAGGCATCTGGAGATGATTCGGTGGCGAGGCTGCTGGCGGGACGCAACTCGATAATAAACTTTGCGCCGGCGGGGTGGTTCTTTTCGGCGCGGATGGTTCCCTGCTGCTCCTGGATGATCTTGGCGGCGATGGCGAGGCCGAGGCCGGTGCCGCGCTGCTTGGTGGAGAAGTAGGGCAAAAAAAGCCGCTCGCGCATCTCGTCGGTAAGGCCGGTGCCCGTGTCGGAGACGGTGAGCTCGACCATTCCGCTGGGGAGAAGCGCCGTGGCAATGCGCAGTTCGCGCAGCAGGCTGTGCTGCATGGCCTCGGCGGCGTTGTCGATCAGGTTGCCGAGGGCGCGCTTGGTGGCCTCAGGGTCGGCGAGGACGAGCGGGAGATCGGGCGCAAGGTGCTGGATGAGGCGGATGTTCTGCAGGCGTCCGGCAAAGAGGGTGAGTGAGTTCTCGACGATGGGGTTGAGGTCCGCGGGACGCGGATGCGCGGTGGGAAACTGGGCGAGCGCAGAGAACTGGTCTACCAGCGAGCGCATGCTTTCGACCGAGGAGCTAATGACCTCGCTGGAGCGGCGGATAACGGCGATGGAGGGCGATTCGAGCTGCGCGGAGACGAGGGTTGCGCCGAGGCGGTCGATATGCCGGTGAATTTGCTCGGCGGACAAAGAGATGGGCGTCAGCGGGTTCTTGATTTCGTGGGCGACGCGGCGGGCGACCTCCTTCCATGCGGACTGCTTCTGCGCGCGCAGCAGCTCGGTGGCGTTCTCCAGCACCAGGACGTAGCCGTGGTGGATGCGTTCGCTTCCCGCTCCGGTCTCGAGCTGCGCGACGGTGGCCAGCAGGTACATGGTGACTCCGCTCTGCGCGCCGTTACCGGCGACTGTCATCTCCATCTCGCCGGAGGCGGAGCCCATGCGGTGGCTGCGCTGCAGCAGGTGGTCCAGCGTCTCCATGGCCTCGGCGGGGAAGATGGTTTCGATGGAGCTGCCAATGAAGGGCGTCTGGCCGCCGGGATCAAGCATCTCGGTCAGTGCGCGGTTGGCCAGCACGACACGGCGGCTGGTGTCGAGCGTGGCGACACCGTTGGGGATGGTCTCCAGCATGGTCTCCAGCTCGCTGCTGCGTGCTTCGAGCGTGGCGTTGGCGGTCGAGAGCTGTAGCGTGGAGATCTCGACGGCGTGGCGGCTGTCCTCCAGATCGGAGGCCATGCGGTTAAAGCTGCGCACCAGGTCGCCGAGCTCTTCGGTGGCGCTCTCGCCCACGCGATGCGCGTAGTCACCGGCGGCGATGGACTGCATGGCGTCGGCCAACGACTCCACGGGTCTGGTCACCTGCTTGGAGAGGTAGAGCGCAAGCCAACTACAGGCGAAGAGCGCCAGCGTGGTCATCAGCAACAGATACATCATGTAGAGATTGCGCACCTGGCGGCGGCTTCGGTAGACACTCCAGTAGAGGTCGGTGGCGTTGTGCAGCCGGGTCATGGTGGCTGCGATGCCGTATGGCATGGGCAGGCCGACGACCACGGTCCCGCCCTGCTTCAAGGCGGCGGTGCCGAGGGCATAGTCCTTGTCGCCGAGCGAGAAGACTGGCTGGTCGTTGCGCTGCGCCAGGGTGAGAATGGCCACATCGGTGGGGCCTGGAATGGGAAGATCGTCTCCAGGCTTATGGCCGCTGACGTTGATCGCGGATCCGGTTTCTTCCTCCTCCGGGGTGGTGTCCGGCAGCCAGGGCTTGGCCTCAACCGGAGTGCTGGCGGCCGGCGGCATGTGGAAGGCAGCGACCGAGCGGCCCTCGCGGTAGACAATGGCAAAGCCGTTCTGCAGGCTGATCTCATGCTGGTGCAGTACGTGGTCGATGTTGTCAAGGCGGGGGGCGCTCTGATCGCCTTTGGCTGCCTGCGAGATGCTATCGGTTACAGACAGCGAGACCGCAATTGACTCCGCCTCCGTGCGCGCGTTGGCCGAGGTGTACTGGGCGAGCTGTAGCGCCATACGGTTGGAGTCGTCGCGCATCTCGGTGACCGGCTGCGAGAACCAGCGGTCGACGGCGCGGTTCATCAGGCCGTAGCTGAAGATCGCCATGAAGATGATGGGAACGAGCGAGACGAGCACCGCTCCCCACAACATTCGCGTGCGCAGGCGCGTGCCCATGACGCGGCTGCGCTGGTCTGCGTACAGCTTCAGCACGTTGCGCACCAGCAGCATAAGCACCGTAACGAAGAGCAGAAATGCCAGCGCGGAGAGGCCGGTAAAAACGACAATCTCGCCTGTGGTGGCGGGATTGAGGAACTTGAGCGAGAAGGCGTTCAGCGCGGCGAAGGCAGCCACCAGGGCGATCACGATCCCGCCTAGGACGATGATGACAGTCTTCCTGCGGCTTGCGCTTCTGCCCATCGGCACCGGCCCTCCTCGCGTTGAGTCGATTATAGGCGGGATAGACCACGGTTCTTGCGGCTTGATTCCTCTAATCGCCGAAACTTCGCGGCCAGCGGCGAGCGCCATGGATGACAGCCAGGATTTCTATCACATCGTTGCGGATTCGATACGCCGCAACATACGGCGTTCCAGAAACGACAAGTTCGCGGGTTCCGCGTCGCCGTCCCGGACGGCCCATCTCAGGAAAGTCCGACAGATTGTCCGTTGCATTGAGCAGAATTGCGACCTGGTGATCCGCTGCTGGCTCACTGGATTCAGAGATGTACTGGTGCAGATCCGCTAGTTGAACATTTGCCGGCGCGGTCCAGACGATCGGCATCTTCATGCGCTTTTCTTCTTCTTGGACCACGATGCAGCCATCTTGACAACTTCACTGTGGGGAATCACATCTCCGGCATCTGCCGCTCGGATGCCTTCATCGATCAATGCAAGGTGGTACTCCTGCAATGAGAGGTACTGATCGACCGCTTCATTGAGGATAAAGCTACGGTCGCGCTGCTGCAGCGCGGCGGTGGAATCCAGCGCTGCAACTTTTTTTTCGGGGACACGGAAAGTGAGGGTTTTCAGTCTCATTCCTGAATCATGCATGAGAATACGCATAAATACAAGAGAATACGTGAGAATATCTCGCGCTTGACTAGACCAGCTCGCCGACAGGCTGCCATTCGCGGTGCTGCGATTCGGCCACCGGCTTGCATGTGAGTATGCCGTGGAAGGTGTTGACGCCTTCGGCGATGCTTGCGTCCTCGCGGATCGCGCCGATTGCGCCCAGGTTCGCCAGCTTCAGCAGGTAGGGGAAGGTGGCGTTGGTCAGCGCCAGCGTCGATGTGTGGGGAACGGCGGCGGGCATGTTGGTGACGCAGTAGTGGACGACGCCATCGACCAGATACGACGGGTCTGAGTGGGTGGTCGGGCGGGCGGTCTCTACGCATCCTCCCTGGTCGATGGCCACATCCACAATCACCGCGCCCTTCTTCATCTTCCCGACCATGGCGCGCGTGACGAGCCTTGGCGCGGCCGCGCCGGGGATCAGCACGCCACCGATGACCAGGTCGGCCGAACGCACGGCGCGTTCGATGTTGTAGCCGTTGGAGGCGAGTGTGTGCAGACGGCCGCCGAAGATATCGTCCAGCTCGCGCAGGCGATCCAGGTTGCGATCGACCAGCGTGACGCAAGCGCCCATGCCGAGCGCGACCCGCGCCGCGTTGGTGCCGACGATGCCACCGCCCAGCACCAGAACGTTGCCGGGAGGAACGCCGGGAACGCCGCCCAGAAGAACCCCGCGGCCTCCGTGTTCCTTTTCCAGATAGGCCGCGCCAACCTGCACGCTCATGCGGCCGGCGACCTCGCTCATGGGGGTGAGCAGGGGCAGCGCACCGGTGCGGTCGCGAACGGTCTCATAGGCGATGCCGGTGACTTTGTTGGCCAGCAGCGTGTCGGTGAGGGCGCGCGCCGGCGCCAGGTGCAGGTAGGTGAAGATCGACAGTCCTTCGCGGAAGTGCCGGTACTCCTGCTCGATGGGCTCCTTGACCTTGACCACCATCTCGGCCAGCCGCCATACGTCGTGGGCGGAGCCAACGATCTCTGCCCCAGCGGACTGGAAGTCGTCGTCGGGCATGGCGCAGAGTTCGCCCGCGTTGTGCTCCACCAGCACCGTATGCCCAGCCGCAACCAGCGCGTGAACGCCCGCCGGAGTGACGCCGACGCGGCTCTCGTGGTCCTTCAATTCCTTCGGTACGCCAATAATCATCTTCCTCACCCTGGCAAATCTGACCTGCCGTCAGTTTAGTCTTCGGCACGACTTCCGGCATCGGTTTGTGGCAAGCCGTACAATAGGAATTGATCATTTTTTCAGGAATGAATTAGCCAAATGTCTTCAGACGGTTATCAAATGCGGTACTCGCGCATCCACAACATGCGCTCGTTGTTCAGCCTTTTTTCCAACGACCTGGCCATCGACCTGGGGACGGCCAATACGCTTGTCTTCGCGCAGGGCAAGGGCATCGTGGTCAACGAGCCCTCCATCATCGCGGTCAACACGCAGACCAACGAGGTTGAAGCCGTCGGCAAGGAGGCCAAGGAGATGCTCGGCCGCACGCCGGGCAACATCGTCGCCATCAAGCCCATGAAGGACGGCGTGATCGCCGACTTCCGCCACACCGAGAAGATGCTGAACTACTTCATCATGAAGGCGCACAACAACCGCAAGCGCATGGTGCATCCGCGCATCGTCATCGGCGTGCCGTCGGAGATCACCCAGGTGGAGAAGCGCGCGGTCATGGACTCCGCCTACCGCGCCAAGGCGAGCGAGGTGCACCTCGTCGAGCAGGCAATGGTCGCGGCCATCGGCGCAGGGCTGCCCATCACCGAGCCGGGCGGCAACATGGTGATCGATATCGGCGGCGGAACCACTGACATCGCAGTGATCTCGCTCTCGGGCATCGTCTACTCGAAGTCGGTGCGCATGGCCGGTAACCAGATGGACGAGGCCGTGGTGACCTACCTGAAGCGCAAGTACAACCTGCTGATCGGCGAGCGCACCGCCGAGCAGATCAAGATGGTGTTGGGCTCGGCCTACCCGCTGGACAAGCCGCTGACAATGGAGATCAAGGGGCGCAACCTGATCGAAGGCGTGCCCAAGACGATTACCATCGAGGATTCGGAGATCCGCGAGGCGCTCTCCGAGTGCATCTCGACCATCATCAACGCCATTCGCGTGGCACTGGAACGCACCCCGCCGGAGCTCTCCGCCGACATCTCCGACCGCGGCATCGTGCTCACCGGCGGCGGCGCGCTGATTAAAAATCTCGACAAACGCATCCGCGAAGAGACCGGGCTTCCGGTGTCGATCGCGGACGACCCGCTGGCGTCTGTCGTGCTGGGCACCGGAAAGATGCTCTCCGACTTCAAGCTGCTGCGCAAGATCTCGATCGACTGATCTGTCACGGCTTGCCTGGGAAAAGTGCTGTACAAGTTAGGTTGAGTGGCGATTGCAGCCTCGCCAGTGGTAACATAATTAGCAGAAGCAGTTAGACAGGGTAGAGATCGGGGAGTTCGACTCCCCGCGTGCCTGTTCCCTTCACTTCCCGGAATGGTTTACTGCCGGGACGCCAGATTCGGCCGGATGTCCCCGTATGGCGGGTGAAGGTTGCTGCAATTCAGGATTGGAGTTTCCCCATGGCAGCCAAATGTGATCTCTGCGGCAAAGGCCCGCAGTTCGGCAACAACGTCTCCCACGCCAACAACACCACGCGGCGACGATGGAACGTGAACCTTCACCCGGTGAAGGCAACCGTCGCGGGCGCGACCAAGCGCATCCGCGTATGCAGCGGATGCATCAAGACGGGCAAGGTCGTCAAAGGCTAAGCAGAGTTTTTTTCACAGCACAGGACGCCCCGGCTGAAAGCTTCGCAGCTGGGGCTTTTCATGTCTGCTATTTGGTTTGTCATTCTGAGCGCAGCGAAGAATCCCCGCATTTTGCTCTTGTCTTTGCCTGTTCTTACTTCTTCTCGAAGGCGAGCGAAGCGCTGTTGATGCAGTAGCGCAGGCCGGTGGGTTGCGGGCCGTCGGTGAAGACGTGGCCCAGATGAGCGCCGCAGGTGGAGCAGGTGACCTCGATGCGCCGCCTTCCCAGCGATAGGTCCTCATGCTCCTCGATGGCGTCGGGCGACTGGGGCAGCCAGAAGCTGGGCCAGCCGCAGCCTGAATCGAACTTGGTGTCGGAGGCGAACAGCGGCGCATGGCAAGCCCCGCAGTGGTAGCTGCCGTCGTCGTGGGTGTCCACCAGCGCGCCGGTAAATGGCCGCTCGGTCCCCTTCTGGCGCATCACGTGGAACTGCTCGGGGGTGAGCAGCGCGCGCCACTCCTCCTCGGTCTTCCGCACTGTTTTCTTTGCCGTTATTCCTGAACCGGGTGTCGTATCTGTCATCTCAGAGGGCCTCTGTTTCATTCGATGCGCCGCAGGTTGCAGAGTCTCATCCCTGAGCTCGCACTACGCCGGCAACCAGCAACTGCTGTTATGGCTGCGCGGCGATCACTTCGATCTCCACCAGCGCGTCCTTGGGCAGGCGTGCCACCTCGACCGTGGAGCGCGCCGGCGGCACCACGCCCTCCGGCGCGAAGTAGCGGGCATAGACCTCGTTCATGGCTGCAAAGTCGGCCATGTTCTTCAGGAACACGGTGGTCTTGACGACGTTCGCCATGTCCAGGTCGGCCTCCTCCAGCACGGCGGCCAGGTTGTCCAGCACGCGCTTGGTCTGTTCGCGAATGCCTCCTCCAACCAGTGCTCCGGTGGCCGGGTCGAGCGCCACCTGGCCGGAGGTGAAGAGCAGCTCGCCCACGCGCACCGCCTGCGAGTACGGCCCGATTGCCCTGGGAGCCTGCGTGGTCGAAATCATCGTCTTGGTCTGTGCCATATCGCGCTTTCGTCTTCTGGAAGATGGCTCGATTGTCGCGCTTGCGGAGGTCTTGCGCAAGCGCGCCGACTATGCCTCTTATCGAAGAGGCTTATCCTGCCGGCGCAGGCGCCGGTACAATCAAGGCAGCCGAGTAAGATGGATGGTGTCTGTCGAGCCGTGTTTGCCGCGGTGGAGGGATATTTGCGCAGAGAAATCGTTGCTGGCAATGCGGCATCGCAGGTCAGGGTCGCGCTTTGGGTCTATGCGTTGCTGGTTGCGTTGGTCACCTGGGCGAGTTGGAGCATCTACAACCGCAGCGGCAATGAGATGACTCGCCCGCTGTTCGAGAAAAGCGAGCAATTCAACGACCTTACGAACTACGTCGACAAGACCGCGCATCTATACCATGGAGCCGCAGCGTTGGGCTCCGGGTTTCCCATCTTCACCTATCCCGCGCCTGCTGCCTTCGTTTACAAAGCACTGCTCCACACGTTCCCGGGCTATCCGGTTCTGCCCTATCTTGTGTTTCTCGCGATCTGCATCCTGGGCTTTGCCGTTGCGGCATGGCGTGCCGGTCGCGCGAGCCGGGTGGTTCGACTCTCCTTTGCCGCCGCGATTGGCGCCACCGCCGTATTGGGCTATCCGATGTGGTTCGTCGCCGACCGGGGAAATCTCGAGGGCGTGGCGTGGGCATTGTCCGCGGCTGGCCTCTGCTTCCTGTTGCGAGGGAGGATCCGTACGGCGGCCGTGTTGATCGGCCTCGCCGCCTGCGTCAAGCCCTTTTCCATTCTGTTCCTGCTGCTTCTGCTTCGCCGCCACTGGTTCAAGCAGGCGGTGCTAAGCCTGGTGGCCACGGGACTGGTGACGCTGGCGGCATTAATGGCCCTTGGCCCGAACCCCTGGAAGGCATATCAGGAACTGAGGCCTGGTGTAAATCTCTATCTCGGCATGTATGTAGCCAACCTGGCACAAGTCGAGGAAGAGCGATTCAACCACTCCCTGCTCGACGGCATGAAGTCAGCCGCGCTGACCGTGAAGATGGGCGGCATTCATCCGGACAAGGCCCTCGTAGAAGTGCCTAAACTGAGTGACGACAGAACTTGGGAAGAGCATGTTGTGCTCCCATTGGTGCTCGTTGACGCGTACATCGTGATAGCCGGGTTTATGCTGCTGCTTGCCGTCTTCTACAGGATGCCAATGCTCAACCAGTTGACCGCGCTGGCTGTGGCTACCACACTCTTCCCACTGTGCTCTGCAGACTATACGCTGCTTGCTCTGTATGTCCCATTTGGGGCTCTGCTGGTGTTCTTGACGCGCGAAGTGGCCACCGGCAAGACGACCTTGTCCTATGCTTCCATGCTGACGTTTGCCGTGATCTATGCGTTGCTGTTCTCGCCCTTGACTTTCCTTACGCTCTACGCAGGGGACGCCAAGCTATTGCTTCTGCTTGCGCTGCTGGTAGTGGCGGCGCGTTCTCCGATGCGTAGCGCGTACTTCGATGGTCCGGCGGGCGGGATGCAACCACAGCAGACAGGCGTACCGGGGGGCAATCACGCCGGACTTCCGGCCTCGTAATCACGAGAGCGACGAGGCGAGTTTCTCCCAGTTGAGGACGCTTTCGATGCCTTCTTCCTTAGTGGTAATGGGTGCCCACGCAATGAATTTGCCGGCTTTGGAGTTGTCCGCGACGAAGAACTTCTGGTCGCTTTGCCGCCACGGCAGGTGGGTGTAGTTGAGCTTGAGGTCGAGGCGTTTTTCGAGATAGTGCAACAACTCCAGCAGGCTCATGCTGTTCTCCATGCCGCCGCCGATGTTGAAGGCCTGGCCGCGTGCGGCTGCGATGTGCTCATATGCGGCGACGTAGCAGCACACCGCGTCGGAGACGTGCAGCAGGTCGCGCACCTGCTTGCCATCGCCGGAGACAGTGAAGGGCGGGCGCGAGGGGTTGGCCTTCGATTCAATCGCCTGGCGGCAGAACCAGCCGACCCAGCCCTGATCGTAGGTGGCGAACTGCCGTCCTCCGTAGATGGTCGAGTGGCGGAAGACCACGGTGTTCAAACCAAAACTTCGCGCGTAGTCCTGCATGTACTGGTCCGTCGCGCCCTTGGAGCAGCCGTATGGAGTGTGGAACTCGATCGCGACGGATTCGTCCACGCCGTTCTGCGAGGCGCGCGGCTGGTAGCGGGTCGCTGTCTCGACCAGATCGAGGTGTCCCAGGTTACCGTACACTTTGTTGCTCGACGCGTAGATAATCGCGGTCTTCGGCGTATAGATCCGCACTGCCTCCAGCACGTTGATGGAGCCGAGCACATTGATCTCGAAGTCACGGCGCGGGCTCTGCATGGATGTGGTCATGGCAACCTGCCCGGCGAGATGGAAGATGACGTCCGGCTGGAGTGCCTTGACGACTGCCTCGACGTCGAAGGCGTTGCGGATGTCGCCGTGGATGAACTCGATGGGGTTTTGCCCGACTGACGAGAGGGTGCGCATCCAGGCGAGATTCTCCGACGCGCCGTGGCGCGAGAGATTGTCGAAGACAGTGACCTTGTTTGCCTGGCCTGGATCGGAGAGGTCCAGGCTGAGCAGGTGGGCTGCGAGATTGCTACCGACGAATCCGCATCCGCCTGTGATCAGAGCGTTCATTTTGACTTATTGTCCTTTCGTGCAGCCTTTTGAAACCGGCGAAGCTTCTGCAATGTGTTGAAGTAACCAAGTGCGAACTGGAGGAGCTTGCGCTTGCTCTCGCCGGCTTTGCGGCGACCGAAGGTCACGGGCACTTCGCCCACTCGCGCCGACGGACGGCAGGTCACCGCCTTAATCAAAATCTCCTCGAGGATATCGAAGTCGTTCGATTCCATCTTCATCGGCTTCAGGATTGCGGTGCGATACAACCGAAAGCTGTTGGTCACGTCCCTGGCGTGGATGTTGAAGACCACGCGGAAGGTAAGGTTGAGGATATAGGACATCCAGATGAGGATTGCAGGGTTTTCGGTGTGTCCGCCCGCAACGTAGCGCGATCCGATGACAATGTCGAAATCTTCGCGCCGTCCCCACATCGAGGCGAAGTACGAGGCGTTGTGCGAGCCGTCGGCATCCATGCAGAGCAGGTGCGTGCCACGTGCCTCGGCGATGCCGGTGCGGATGGCGTCGCCGTATTGATTCCCCCCGGAGCGGCGGATGTGGCGCACGCCGTTGAGGGCGCAGACCTCCTCGGTTTCGTCCATCGCGGTCTGCGTGTCAAGAATAAGGACCTCATAATTTGGTGTCAGCGCGGCTGCCGCGGCCTTGATCGTGGGCAGGAGATCGCGCAATGCGGCTGCCTCGTTGTATGCAGGCAGCATCACGGTCAAGTCGACGGAGTCAAGCGTATGGTCAGTTTGCATCATCGATACTGCTCCGGCTGGGCAACCTGGAGTTCTGGGAATTCCGACTGCGCAAGCTGCCAGACGGCGTAGGCAAGATTCGTCCTGGGCTGCCAGCCGAGCGACCGCGCCATGTGGATGTCGGCCACCAGGTTCATCGGCTCATAGGGATGGAACGGCATATCTCCCAGACGGAGATCTACATCGAGTCCTAGCTGACGGCAGACCGAACCCACGATGCCGCGCAGTGAGATCGATAGACCGCTGCCGATATTGAACACATCGCGTCCGGGTAGCATTCCCTCTTCGAGGACAAGGCAAACCGCCTCTGCCACATCCTGCACAGCACAGAAGTCGCGGATCTGTGTGCCGGCCGACATGCTGAACGGCTCACCCTTCAGCGCGCTGCGCAGCAGGGATGGAAATAGGCGGTCGCCTCCATCATGCAGGCCGGTGAAAGAGAACGGACGCAGGACGGTGAGATGTCGCTTCAGCCGCTCGGCTCCGGCACGCAGCAGACAATCGGCCGCGGCTTTGCTCGCCCCGTACGGATGCAGCGTGTCAATCGGGTCGCCCTCGCGGCATGGCCTGCTCTGATCGGCATAGACAAGGCCGGTGCTGATGTGGATGAAGTGGCAACGGTCGATCTCGCAGGAAGCCTCGAAGAGCGCTACGGCGGCGGAGACATTCAGCCGAATGAGATCGAACCATCCGATCTTCGATGGGCGTACTCCACTGGCTGCACAATGGATGATGGCAGTCGGCTGGAAGTCCAGAACCGCCTTCATCAGACGCGTGGTGTCCGCGATATCGACCTGCTTGAGGTCTACATTCGCGAGGTCCGCGAAGAGCGTGTCGTCCAGCCGTCGCATCAGCACACGAACAGATGTTGCGGGATGCATCAGCCCAAGGCGCCTGACGATGTTATACCCGAGTGTTCCGGTGGCTCCTGTCACGAGAACCCGTTCTAGATGTGGTTGTGGCATTGCGAAACTCAAGTCCTTCCTTATTGAGTGTCTTAAGACGGCACTCACAGATGTCAGTACAAGGCAGAGTAAAGCCGCACACCAAGACTATATCTTCTGCACGCGCTGGACGTCGTGGACTCCCTGGACGCGGCGCAGCTTGTCGACCAGGCGGTTGAGATGCCGGACATCGATGGTTTCAACGACGAAGTCCACCACCGCGCCGCCGTCGTCTGATGCCTCCGAGTTGGAGGAGCGGATGTTGGTTCCCTCGTCGGAGATGATGGCGGTAAACTCCTTCAGCATTCCAGCGCGGTCGTCGCAGATCACGGTGAGTTTGACGGGATAGGTCTGCGCCGCGCCCTGGGCTCCCGCATCTCCTGGTAGCGGGGCCCACTCGACCTGGATTCTGCGGTCCGACTCGTAGAGCAGGTTCTGCACGTTGGGACAACTGCGGGCGTGGACCGCGACTCCCTTGCCGCGCGTGACATAGCCGATGATCTCTTCGCCACGGATTGGGTTGCAACAGCGCGCTCGGTAGACCAGCAGGTCGTCCTGGCCCTCCACCTGGAGCGACTCCGATCCCCTGCCAAAGAAGACGCGCTTCACCGCATCGGACATCTGGCCCAGCGTATTGCCGACAACGCCTTCCGGGGTGGCGGGCTCGATTGCGATGGTGGACCCCGGCTCCAGCTTGTTGAGCACCTGGCGCGCGGAGTACTTGCCGAAGCCGACGCCGGCGAGCAGCTCGGCCTGCGAACTGAGGCCGTACTCGGCGGCGACCTTGTCGTAGTCAGCCTCGTGATACTTGGAGAGCGCCATCTTGTACTTGCGCGCCTCGCGCTCCAGCAGCTTGCTGCCAACCTCCACGGCGCGCTCGCGCTGGTGCTCGTTGAGCCAGTGCTTGATCTTGTTGCGGGCGCGCGAACTCTTGGTGAAGCTGAGCCAGTCGCGGCTCGGCGAGTGGCCGGCCTGCGTGGTGATCTCGACGATGTCGCCGTTGCGCAGTTTGGTGCGCAGGGGGACGATGCGGCCGTTCACCTTGGCTCCGGTGGTGGTATTGCCGACCTGGGTGTGGATGGTGTAGGCGAAGTCGATGGGGCTTGCGTCCTTGGGCAGCACCACCACCTTGCCCTTGGGAGTGAAGGTGTAGACCTCCTCCGGGTAGAGGTCGATCTTCAGCGTGGACATGAACTCGTTGGGGTCCGACATCTCGCGCTGCCACTCCATCAACTGGCGCACCCAGGCGAGGCGTGCCTCGTCCTTGGGTGTGACATTGTCCGCGGCCTTGTACTTCCAATGCGCCGCGATGCCCTCTTCCGCAACGCGGTGCATCTCTTCGGTGCGAATCTGCACCTCGAACTGATGGCCGCCGGGCGCGATCACCGTGGTATGCAGACTCTGGTAGAGATTGGGCCGCGGCATGGCGATGAAGTCCTTGATGCGGCCCGGCACCGGGCGCCAGATGCTGTGCAGCAGGCCAAGCACCGCGTAGCAGTCCTGCACGGACTGGCAGATGACGCGGATGGCAAGCAGGTCGTAAACCTGGTCCAGGGGAATCTTCTGCTCGGAGAGCTTCTGCTGAATGGAGAAGAGGCGCTTGATGCGCCACTCCACGCGGCCGGCGATCTTGTGCTCGGCCAGCTTGTCTTCCAGCGTCTTGACGACTCCCTGGAGGAAGACCTCGCCCTCGCCGCGCAGCGCGTCCACCTCGGTGGAGAGCTGCTCATAGGCGAAGGGGTCGGTGTAGCGGAAGGCCAGGTCTTCCAGCTCGCCGCGCAGCTTGCCCATGCCCAGGCGGTGGGCCAGCGGAGCGTAGATGTCGAGCGTCTCCTTGGCGATCTTCTGCCGCTTCTCGCTGGCCAGATGCTCCAGGGTGCGCATGTTATGCAGGCGGTCGGCCAGCTTGATGATGACTACGCGGACATCGGTGACCATGGCCAGCAGCATCTTGCGAATGTTCTCTGCCTGGTGGTCTTCGCGGTTGGCGAACTTTATCTTGTCCAGCTTGGTGACGCCCTCGACGATATGCGCCACCTGCTCGCCGAAGCGCTTCTCGACCTCTTCGGTGGTGACATCGGTGTCTTCGACCGCGTCATGCAGCAGGCCGGCCGCAATTGCGGTGGAGTCCATCTTCAGCTCCGCCAGCACCAGCGCGACCTCCAGCGGATGCCCAGCATACGGCTCGCCGGAGGCTCGCTTCTGCCCCTCATGCTGTTCCAGACAGAAGGCCCACGCATGGCGGATGATCTCCAGGTCGTCGCCCGGCCGGTTCTTATGGACCTCTGCGAGCAGACGCGCGAACTTGGCATCCATCCGGTCGATGGTCGCCGCGCTGGAGCCGGCAAGATGTCCTGCCGAGGACTCCTCTACCGGCTCATCTTCCTTGTCGCCCACCGGCCGAGGCTCTGCAATCGCAGCCTCGGCGAGCGGCTCCGAACGCATAGCTCCCTCTAGAAGCGGGTGCGGCAGAGCTGTCTCACGCTCAATGCCTGCGCCCGTCGCGATGGAGTCGGAACTCTTCCCTTCCTGCTTGGAAGGTGCAGCCTTCCCGGAGCTTCCCGGGTCCGCTGGAGTGATTGCCATGAGCCATTATAGGCGGCGGCACAAAATGGCCGGGAAGAACTTGGTTGATCTGGCGCCCTTGCAGCCCCGCGGAACCAGACTGAACCATTCGCTTGGGCAAAATAATATCGTATAGCGTAGCGTTTCGGTATACGATGGTTGCGTGATCAGGAGCTTTCGGCACAAAGGCGTCCAGCAGTTCTTCGAGACTGGCTCGAAGGCAGGCATTCAGCCAAAGCACGCGGCACGGCTTGCCATTCAACTCGACGTTCTGGATGATGCAGTCGGAGTTGAGGATATGCAGTGGCCTGGCTGGAAATGTCATGCTTTGCGTGGCGAGTTGGAGGGGCATTGGGCCGTGAGCGTGAGCGGCAATTGGCGTCTGACGTTTACGTTCGAAGGCAAGAACGCGGTGCTTGTCGATTATCAGGATTACCACTAGGAGATCGCTATGGGAATGTTTAATCCACCACATCCGGGCGCGTTGATTGCAGACATTCTGGAGAATGGCAATCTGAGCGTGGGCAATTCTGTTACTGCGTTGGCGAAGCATCTCAGAGTTACGCGGGCGACACTTTCCAGAGTCATCAACGGTAGGTCTGCGGTGTCGGCCGATATGGCGCTGAAGCTTCAGGATGCTTTCGGCGTGCGGGCAGATCTATGGCTCAGCCTTCAGTTCAAGCGGGATCTATGGGTCGCGTCGCGTAAGAAGCGGAGGAAGGTGGCGAATGTGGTCACACCGGAGCAGCAGCACCGGAAGGCGGCCTGACCGCTCGCAAAGCCTCGTGCCGGGACACCCGCCGGTGATGATGGTCACAGGCCGCTCCATACCCCGCCTGAGACAATAGGTGGAACTGCGCGAGGTTCAGATCAATGGCTACGGCTGCGGCACCAGAGGTGAAGACCATGCACACGCTCCCCGGCGATGCGGTGCGCCAAATCCAATGGCGGTTTGCGGACCGCTTCGACCTGCAGATGCTGGTGCAGTCGTCGCGCGCGGTGGCGCGCACTACGGTGGCGCAGATGGTCGCGGCAGGCGAGCGCAATACTCACGAGTGGACCCCCGCCAAGGCCGAGATGATGGAGGCGTTCGATCGCGCCGGGATTACCGCGGCGTTCATGGAACCGGAAGAGGGCGGATTCATTGTTGGACCGAAGAACATGGCGCTCTCGCTTGCTGCATTTGAGCTGGCCTGGGTGGATGGCGGCGCGGCGACGGGCAGCCTGGCCAGCTTTCTTGCGCTGGCCCCGATTCATGAGTGCGGGACAGCCGAGCAGATCAATCACTACAAGACATTGGCCGCGCCTCCGCAGGCGGGCGAGGACCGCAAGCCCTGGCGTGGCGCCTTCGCACTGACCGAGCCGCTGCCCTACGTTGGCATCGACACCGGTATGCTGAGCGGAAAGATGCGCATTGCCAAGTGGAAGGACGGAGAAGAACCGATGTTGCAGGTGGATAAGCGCGGCCGCTTCATCACCAACATCGCCTTCGCCAACTTCGTCACCGCCGCTGTGACCTCCGACGATCCGCGCATCAAGGGCAGTTGCATGGTGATTCTGGAAGAGGGCGACGAGGGCATCTTCGACCGCGGAACTGCGACCAAGAAGCTGGTGCATCAGCTCTCCTCCACCGGCGACCCCATCTTCAACCTGAAGGTTCCAGCCAGCCGCATCATCGGCGGATACACCGTGCAGGACGGCGTGATCGTGCCGAACTACAGCCACGGCGAGGTGATCGAGGCGGTCTTCCGCCGCACGCGCGTCACCGTGGGCCTGATGACGGCGGCCAAGTTGCTCTCGGCGGTCGAACCGGTGATCCGCTACCAGAGGGAGCGCTTCCACGGAGCGGCCGGCGTAAAGCCCGGCTCCATGCGCTACGAGCTTGGCATTCAGCAGCGCGAGGACGCGCTGCACCGGCTGGTCGATGTATGGGCCACGGGCGAGGCCGCCGCGTCGCTGGGATTTGCCGCGGCACGGATCTTCGACGTCCTGGAGCCGCTGGAGAAGCAGAAGAAAGCTCTGATGAAGGAGCGCGGAGTCAGCGGCAAGCGGGCCGAGTATAAGGCTCTACAGGAGAGCGAACAGCGGGCCATCGAATGGCTTGCGCTCGCCCCCAACAATCCGCGCCGCGAGGAGCTGGCAGCCGATCCGCTGGTCGATTTTGTACTGAAGGACTCCGAGGCCGATGTACTCTGCCCCGCCACCAAGCTGTGGAACACCGGCGTCGGCGCCAACATGATGCGCGAGGCCGTCAGCCTGATGGGCGGCTACGGCATCACCGAGGACTGCCCCGGCTTCCTGGCCAACAAGTGGATGGACGCGCAGTTGGAGGCGACCTACGAAGGACCCGAGGCCGTGCAGCGGCGACAGTTGACCATCACCATGACGCGCGATGTCTTCCTGGCGCAGTTCCATACATGGATCGCTGAGATGCGGCAGATCGCTTCGCTGCATCCGGGAACCGGAGCATGCACTCTGGCTTCGGCAATGGAGATGTGGCAGTGGACGCTGGCGCATCTACAGAACGCCACCGATCCTGCGGGCAACAAGCTCTATCACGGGCAGCGCCAGGGCGTGACCTTTGCCCTGGCCGATGCGCTCTGCTGGCTGATGGCCTCGCGCTGCCAGATCCTTGACGTGCTGGAGTTGCAGGCCCGCGGCCCGGACGATGCCGTCGCCGCCGAGGGGCTTGTCGGCACCGTGCAGTTCCTCAGCGACCTCTGCCATGTACAGGCGGCGCGCGCCGCCGGCGAGGCCTCGCGCGTATGCGCCGATCTGGTCTTCGGCTACAACCTGCACCCGGCCTGGGATACGGAGGGCTGTAGTCACTGCTTTACGGCCCAGGAGCTGGAGGAGTTGGAGGAGACGATGCCGGGAATCTCCGCCTTCGCCACGGACGTGGTGGGCGCGGATGGCAGTCATCCCTCAAAGGCCGGGCCGTGCGCGGGCTGTGCTGGGTCAGGCGAGTTCCAGCGGATGCAGAACAAGCTATGCACCTGCCTCAGCGGCTCGCGGCTGGCTAAGGACCGCGCCGCCGATACGGTGAGCAAGGTGATGATCCCCGAAGCACTGGACTATCCCGCATGAGTGGCGAAGCCTCTGCCGCAAACGCAACGGCTCCGGAAAGCGCCGCGGCTCCGGAAACAGACCGCGCAACGATGGAGGTGGACATCGCCTGCGTCGGCTTCGGCCCGGCGATGGGCGGCTTCCTCACCACACTGACGCGCGAGTGGACCGCGCACCCGGACGATCCCGCGTTCATGAGCAAAATCGCGCCGGGAATGCCCTTGCAGGTTCTCTGCTACGAGCGCGCCGACGATATTGCCGCCGGAGTCAGCGGCATCGTCACCAGCGCGCGGGGGATTCGCGCCAGTTTCCCTGAACTGAATTCGTCTGAAATCCCCATGGCCACGCCGGTTGCCGAAGAGCGAGTAATGTATCTGCTCGACCCCATCGGAGCCAGCCGCCGGTCGTTCCTATTGCGCGCGGGCGATGCAGTTCTGCGCGGATTGAGCGGATTACTGGGCGTGAAGGACTCCGCCTACGAACTGCCTTGGACGCCTGCGTTTCTGCATAAACACGGCGGGCTGCTGCTCTCCATGGGCCAGTTCAACCAGTGGGTCGGGTCGCAGTTGATGGCCACAGGCCTGGTGCAAATCTGGCCGGGAACACCGGTGAGCGAGCCGATCTTCCGTAGCGGGCCTTGCGCAGGCCGCAGACCTTGCGGAGGGGGCGACCCTTGCGCGAGTGCAATCAAGAAATGTTTCTCGGTCAAGGGGGTTCGCCTCGCCGATCAGGGCGTAGACCGCACGGGCGCGCCGGCCGATGGATTTATGGCGGGGATGGACGTTCTCGCTCCGCTGACGGTCGTGGGCGATGGGCCGGTGGGCGCGGTGGGCAACGCGCTCAACGAGCGGCTTGGAATGCCGCCGGGACACGCGCAGAGCGAGTGGGCGCTGGGCATGAAGATGGTCGTCGAGCTGCCGGAGGACACGCCGCTGAAGCCCGGCACCGTCTGGCATACCTTCGGATTCCCTGAGCCGGAGATCTTCGGCTTCCTCTATGTGCATCCAGACCGGCTGGCGTCAGTGGGAATCTTCGTCCCGTCGTGGATGGGCGATCCCTCGCGCACGGCGTATCGCTATTTGCAGCACTACATCCAGCACCCCGCGCTGTGGCGCTATCTGAAGGACGGCACGCTGCGCTCGTGGGGCGCGAAGAGCTTGCAGGAGTCGGGCAAACATGGCGAGCCGTTCCTGACGGGCGATGGATTTGCGCGCATCGGCGAAGGCTCGGGCAGCACGAATATGCTCACCAACTCCGGCGTGGACGAGGCGTGGACCACCGGCGTGCAACTCGCGGACGCAGTGGTGGAGCTGCTGCGAGCCGGCAAGCCCTTCACGCAGGCGAACCTCTACACCACATACGTTGCGCGCCGCCACGCAAGCTCGCTGGAACACGAGGCGCAGGAAGCTAAGAACGCGCGCAATGGGTTCCATCGCGGACTGGTGCGCGGGCTGATCGGCATGGCTCTGGCCGGGCTGACCGGAGGCAAGCTCTCCTTCGGCGGAAGGATTCCATCGGAGCAGGAGCAGATTCATCCCTTCTCGCCGGATGCCGTTGCAGGCATCGACGCCGCAGAAGCCGAGCGGCTGGCGCAGGACGCGCACCTTGGCGGACATCCGCTACACGATGCCCTGATGACCGCGCGCGGCTGGCCGGAGATCGAGCTCGACGGACGCCTGCTGGTCACGCAGCAGGACGCGCTTCTGATGGGCGGCAAGGTGCAGGCCATGGCCGGATTCGCCGACCACGTCGTCTTCCGCGATCCGCACCTCTGCGCCGAGTGCGCGGAGAAGACATGCGTCGCCATGTGCTCCGGGCAGGCCATCACGCAGGGCGCGGATGGCACAATCGCCTTCGAGCGCGAGAAGTGCGTCCATTGCGGCGCGTGCCTGTGGAACTGCGCTCACGCAACCGACGATGGGCGAAATAACATCGACTTCCGCGCAGGCTCTGGCGGACTTCACTCGGCGGAGAACTAATCCTTCGTGTAGAGAGCTAAAATTGTCATTCTGACCCTGAACGGAGTGATGGGGAAGAATCCCCGCATTTTGTTCGCAGCATTACACACTCCACAATCAGTAGAAACATTCAAAGAACTCTTTCAATCAAGGATGTCTTATGGCACAAGCATTGCAAATCGTGGTCTGCGCGGGAATCGTTCCCGATCCGCTGCAGGCGCTGGAGCCGGTGACGGGGCCGAATGGGCCGGGGCTGAAGAATGAGATGGTACTGCCTGCGGTGCTCGATCCCTGGGCGGCGTGCGCGCTGTATGAGGCGGCGCAGATCGTCGCCAAGAATCCCGGCAGCAAGCTGTGGCTGGTGAGCCTCGGCCCCAAGGCCAAGCTGCAACAGGTGATGATGACCGTCGGCCAAAAGGCCGCGTTTGAACTTGTGCCTGTAGACGGGCCGATTGGCGGCTTTCCCGATGCACACTCAAC
>Ga0187847_10001084_pt1 | contig 26103 bp, 16 predicted proteins | sample June2016WEW_4_10_FD_132458 | JGI IMG/M metagenome (GOLD analysis project Ga0187847, IMG submission 132458) | Peatland microbial communities from SPRUCE experiment site at the Marcell Experimental Forest, Minnesota, USA - June2016WEW_4_10 | ecosystem: Environmental > Terrestrial > Soil >...
CGCCGTAGGCATCATTGTGGGCGAGCGTCACCGAGAAACTTTGGATTTCGCGTTCGACTGCGGCGCGCGCGTGTCCCGTCACCACGACGACCTCGTCGACCCCGGCGCCACTCAAGGCGACCAGCTGCCGACTGATCAGCGGCACTCCACGCAAGCGAATCAGCGGCTTTGCAACACCACCCATGCGTCGGCCGCAGCCTGCCGCCAGCAGCACCGCGCCGATATGCAACCGCGGATACAGGCCGCCACCTTGTTTGAGCAAGCATCCCATCAGTGATACCCACCCCGCTGCGTCGTGCGCGCATTCGCGAACACACGACCCGATCGGACTCGCAGATCCCCTCGAAAAAGTATACTCGCTCTCTGAATAAAGCCGTCAGGCCTCCGCTCGACGCAGTCGCACGGCGGAGTCTCCAGGGCCGGCCGAAGGCATATACCGATTATAGGTATATTCCATATCTATTTGATATATATAAGTATTTAATAAACATTTCGTGATCGGTCGAGTGCCCGTCCGGCGCGCGACCGCGAGCGATCGAGCCCCGCGCGGCAAACACCGGGCGATTGCGATCGCATCGGTCGCACGCTTGCACGGACCGCCGCGCAGAAGTGGATTCGAAGTTTGACGGCGGTCTCAATTCCTCGTGCTTTGACGCCTCGAGTGCGGATCCATCCAGCGGAAATCGATGCATGCGACCGCAGATTTCGCTGATTTCGAGACCCGGTAGGCATTCTTTAGATCGTCGACGTGACGAAATAACAAACGGCGTCGCAACAGATCGCTGCGTGACCGCTGCCGGCTCAACTTTGCGTCACTCAGCAGCCGGGAGTGAGTGCTGGATTGTCTCGAAATCAAGGAGCGTGACAGTGTTTCGCGGTTTCAAATTTCAAGTCGTCTTGCCCGTCGCCGTCATCACGCTGCTGTTGATCAGTCTCAGCGCAATCGGCTTTTCCGTCTGGGCGATGCAACACGAGCAAGAACTCGTGCGCCAACAGGTGGCGGACAAGGTCAGTTCGATTCAAGGCGTCTTCGTGACGACCGCCTCGCTGATGGAAGATCGCACGCGCTCGGGCATGGCATTGCTCAAGGATCAAATCAGTGTGCGCGGCGGCGCCGAGAAGGGAGCCACCGTCACGGTCGCCAACAAATCGGTCAGCGACATTCTGATCGGCGGAAAGGGCCAAGCCGGCAATTTCGAAATCGTCGATTACGTGACGCGCATGAACAAGGGCACCGCGACGATATTCTCCAGGGAAGGCGAGCGATTCATCCGAATTGCGACCAATGTGCTGAAGGACGACGGCACGCGGGCAATCGGCACCGAGCTCAATACCACGACCCCTGCTTACGCGGCGCTCAGCAATAAAGTCGCGTTTTACGGCGTCGTCGACATTCTGGGCAATCCGTATTTCACGGGTTACGAACCATTATTCGCCAAGAACGGGGATTTCATCGGCATCTCATACGTCGGCTACAAAGCCGAATTGCCGGTGCTGAGCCAGGCGCTCGAGCAATCCCACCTGCTCGCCAGCGGCTTTGTGGCTGTGCTCGACAGCAGCAAGCCGCGCTACCTGCCGTCCTGGACGAATGCGGATCAGGTGCAGAAAGCCATCGCGAACGAGGACGGATCCTGGGTCGTCAATCGATCAGCCCTACCGGAATGGGGGCTCACAATCGTCTCGGCCTATCCAATTGCCGAACTGCACGCCGAGGGAAGAGTCATCGGATTTAGCGTCGCAGGTGCGGGTGTGATTCTCGGCGCCGTCATTTCGGTTACCCTGTTCTTCCTGCTGGATAGGAAGGTGTTGCACCTGCTCGGCGGAGAACCGCGGGTCGCGGCGCAGTATATGAAGAAAATCGCGGACGGCGATTTGGCCGTGCAGATCGCGATCGACGGCGAGCGGCCCGATAGCCTCATGGCCTCGCTCAAAGTCATGCAGATGAAATTGAAGAATCTCGTCCTCGCCGTCAGCGGCGGCGCGGCCGAGGTCAGCGAAACCTCGCACAAGTTCGAAGCGGCCTACGCCGCGTTCCGGCGTGCCCACAAGGAAGTCGCGACCGACGAACTCGCGCAGCAGGTCAAGGCCATCAGCCGCACCCTGACGCTGCTCGAGAAGTCCGTCGGGCGATTCCGACTCTAGCCCACCGCAGCACCGGTCCGTGATCGGCGCGGTCGCGCCGACGCAAATTCGCTCAGAAATCGGTTTCGTTGATGTCGCGCACGCACGCCACGAGCGCCGGCAGCTGGTCGGGACAGCGTTTGTCGACTTCAGTGCGAATCGCGTTGAGCGCCTGCTGCAGGCTGAACACGTCGGTGCACAGATCGATGACGTCGGCGAGTTCCTGGCCGTTCGTGCCGAATTGGTCGAGACAGAAATCCTTGAGCGCAAAGCGTGCCTGACTCGGCGATATGCCGAGCTTCAAGCTCAGCCGGAGACTCGCCGCGGCGGAGCTCGTGGGCGGCGGAGTCGATTTCCCGGGCTGGGCCGTTTTGTCGCTCGGTGCGGTCGCAACGTATCGGTCACGCAACAGCACCCGTAGTCCGTCGATCACCACGTCGCGCGGTGACTTCGAGCGCTGCAAGATCGCTTCTGCACTCGTCGAACCCTGTTCGATCAGCGACAGTATGTTCTTCGCGTTGGCGTCGAGCTTGGGTGCGTGGCCGCGCAGTGCCTCCATGCCCTTTGGCGTCAGCAAGAAAAACTCCCCGCGTGCTTTCATATTTTCACCGACTTGAGGCCGTCCACAATTCTGCGAACTATAAGCCAAAATCGGCGTTTTGCCGCGGATCTTATTCGCAATCCGACGCGGCGGACCCGCCAGTGGGCAAGCGCTGGAGGGGGTGGCCTCCCGAGTTGGCCGCCACCAGGTTGAGACCACGCCGTCGATCGCAGCCCGCCGGCACGCCATTCCGACCCGACTCGGGCGCATCAGGCGCCAGGGTCTCATCGTGGATCCAAATCTGGTCGTCAGACCACTCGATTCGCTTCTGCGACCATCGAGTACCAACGCCCGGCATCCTTGATCGTGCGCTGTTGCCGGTCGGCCATGTTCACCCGAACCAAGCCGTAGTGTTGCGAGTAGCCCTCGGCCCATTCGAAATTGTCCAACAGGCTCCACGCATGGTAGGCGCGAACCGGAACGCCGTCGCGGATCGCGCGCGCGAGTTCTCGCAAATGGCCGCGCAGGTATTCGATGCGCTTGTGATCATGCACATGTCCGTGCACATCGGGCTGGTCGTTATAGGCCGCGCCGCTTTCCGTGATTTCGATGGGCATTTCGCGGCCCAAGAGCTTCGACATCCTCGTCACGATGTCGTAAAAGCCCTCTGGGTAGATGTCCCAACCCGCGTCCGATTTTGCATGCGGCCCCGTGCCCCATTGCGCGTCGGCCGCAAGCCCCGGAATGCCGTGAAAGCCGCTCGGTGCCGCGCGCACCGTCCACCGAGTGTAATAATTGAGTCCGACGTAATCGAACGGCGCGCGCACGATTGATTCATCGCCGGCGCGGAAATCGAGTAGTTCGTTTAGCCGATCCGCCGGCAACACACCGTCCGGGTACTGGCCCGTCAGTGCGGGCCACACTTGCCAGAGGTTGTTGAGGCGGAACCATTGGTCCGCGGCGGCACGATCGGCGTCGGCGCCGGTCGCCGGAATCATCGGCGCCGGATCAAATGCACTGCCGACCTGCGCGTTCGGACTCTCGCGCTTCAACACTGCGAACGCCTTGCCCTGGGCCAGATTGACGACGTGTGTCGCGCGCAAGAATGCCAGCGGATCGCTGCGGCCCGGCGCAAACTGCCCGGTCCAATAGCCGAGCTGGGTAAATGTCTTGGGCTCGTTGAAAATGCACCAATGGTCGATCCGGTCTTTGAGCGCGCGCGCAACGACATCGACATAATCGGCAAAGCGATCCGCCGTATCCCGCGCAGGCCAGCCGCCCGCATCTTCGACCTGCTGCGGCAGGTCCCAGTGATAAAGCGTCGCCAGCGGGCGAATACCGTTTTCCTGCAGCTCGTCGACGAGTCGCCGGTAATAGTCCAATCCCTTCTGATTTGGTGCTGCATTGACCGTCGGCAGGACCCGCGGCCAGGAGACCGAAAAGCGGTAGCTCTTGCAATTCAATGCGCGAAGCAGCGCAACGTCCTCTTTGTAGCGGTGATAACTGTCGCAGGCAATATCGCCGGTGTCGCCGTTCTTGATGTGACCAGGGGTGTGCACGAAGCGGTCCCAAATCGACTCGGATTTGCCGTCCGCATTCCAGCCGCCCTCGACCTGATAGGCCGCTGTTGCCGCGCCCCACAAGAAATCCTTGGGAAATTGACCGCCGACCGCATGGTCGACCAGGGGCTCCGAAGCCAGGGACGCCGGCGGCGACAAGCCGAATCCGGATTTGACAGGCAGTAAATAACCCAACAAGGCCATCAGCGACTCGAGTAGGCGTCGGCGTTGCATCGAAACTCCGGACGGTAACGGCAATCCCAATTATGGTACCGCTATCATACCCGGAAAATGCGACAATTGGCACAGCCTGATTCCGGGGAGACTGGTGGAGTCGTCGATGGAAAACCAATCAATTCGCCAGGTCGCAATCGTCGGCGGCGGCACCGCGGGCTGGATGACGGCTGCGAGCCTCGCCAAATTCCTGAAGAATTTGGGATGCCGGATACGGCTCATCGAGTCCGAGCAAATCGGCACCGTCGGCGTGGGCGAGGCCACGATCCCACCGATCATGGAATACATCCGTGCGCTCGGGATCGACGAGAACGACCTCATCCGCAAGACCAAATCCACGTTCAAATTGGGCATTGAGTTCAAGGACTGGACGCGCATCGGCCATTCGTACATGCATCCGTTCGGCCAGACCGGCTTCGACATGGGGCCCATACCGTTTTCAGCCTACTGGCTCAAAGCCCTGAGAGAAGGCACGGCGAGCCGTCTCGAGGAGTATTCGCTGCAGGCGATGGCGGCATATGCCGGCAAGTTCATGCGCCCCGTCAATGCAGAGAATTCTCCGTTGGCGGGGATCACTTATGCCCTGCACTTCGATGCCTCGTTATTTGCTCGGTATCTGCGCACGATTGCCGAGGCGAGCGGCGTAGCACGCACCGAGGGCCGGGTGAAATCCGTGTCGTTACGGGCCGAGGACGGGTTCATCGAGGCGCTGACGCTCGACAGCGGTGAGCGCGTCGAGGCCGATCTGTTCATCGATTGCTCGGGGTTTCGCGGGCTGCTGATCGAGGATGCGCTGCATACGGGCTACGAGAATTGGAATCATTGGCTGCCCTGCGACCGCGCGGTCGCGGCGCCTTGCGAGCGGACCGGCAGCCTATCGTCGCATACGCGGTCGACGGCAAAGTCGGCCGGATGGCAGTGGCGCATCCCATTGCAACACCGCGTCGGCAACGGCTACGTTTACAGCAGTGGCTTCGTGAGCGACACCGAGGCACAGGACGAATTGCTGTCGAGCATCGAGGGTAAGGCATTGGCGAGCCCACTCAAACTTCAATTTGCGACCGGCCGGCGCAAGCGATTCTGGAACAAGAATTGCGTCGCGATCGGCTTATCGTCGGGCTTCCTCGAACCGCTGGAATCGACGAGCATTCACTTCATTCAGCGCGGCATTACCATGCTCTTGACCTTGTTCCCCGATCGCAATTTCAAAATGGCCGACATAGACCGCTACAACAAGATACTAGGCGGCGAATACGAGCGCGTTCGGGATTTCTTGCTATTGCACTACAGCGCGACGGAGCGCGATGACGGCGAACTGTGGCGCTACTGCCGCAATGTCCGGCTGCCCGACAGCCTCGTGGAGAGAATCGAGCTGTTCCGCAGCCACGGCCGCATCCTGCGCGAGAACCACGAGCTATTTCCGACCCAGAGCTGGCTGTACGTCATGGTCGGCCAGAACATCATGCCGGAATGCGATGACCCGCTCGTCAATATCCTCAACCCACAGCTCGTCAAGGAAAATCTCGCCAATATCCGCGACGTCATTCGGAAGTGCGCGCAGGCAATGCCCGCGCACGCGGATTTCATCAAGCAAAATTGCGACGCCGCGGCAGAGCCCGGCTAGCCTCCGCGCAATCGGTGCATCACGATCGCACGAATCTTCGCGTAATTGTCGGGCTTCAGCGGCCCCAGCATGCCGTGCTGTTCGGCCGGAAGATGCGCGAGCGGGTGGCCGTTGCTGCGAAACACGTAGTGATCAAAGAACGCCTTCCAGGCCTGCCGCTCCCGCGCCGGCCGCTCCGCGATCGCGATCATGCTGAGCAGCAGACCCGTATACGGCGCATCCGGGCCGTCGGCAAACGCGTCCCACCAATAGTTCACGAGGCCGTTGAAGGATGCCGTGGACTCGATCTGATGCCACCATAGCTTCGGGATGAAGATCCCATCGCCGGGGTGAAGCTCGGCGGACGACGCCTGCTCACGGATTTTGCCGAACAGCGGATACTTGCTCTCATCCGCGGGAGCAGATGCCGCGAGGCTCACTGGCTGCCCCGCCATGGTGTTGTCGAGCGGACCCACGTAAAGTCCTTCGATGGCCTCCGGCGGATACAAGGTGAAGCGCCTAGCGCCGGCGACCACGCACGCGACATTGTCGAACGCATCGAAATGTGCCGACACATTGGATGGGTGCCCGAGCCAGATGCGCGGCGCGACATGCGCCGCCAGTACCTGAAGTTGATTCTGGTCCGTGAATCCGGGCAGGTACTCGTTGACTGGAATCGAGCCGACATACATCGTGGGCCGACCACTTTGACCCTGCGTCGCGACCATCGCGGCCAATGCGTCGACCAAACGCATACGGCGACGCTCGAAATTGAATCCCTTCAGGTCCTCGGCATAGTAGTACTTTCCCTCGATCTTGGGATCGCCGATGAACGCGTCAGCCGACCCGCCATTGTCGAAACGCCGCAAATATTCCTGGAAGTCCTCGGCCGATCGCGTGGCCGCATGAACCACCGGCCAGCCGCTCACCAAGCCGCGCATCACGACCGGCAGGCACGGCTCGACGACCTCCCGCAGGAACTGCGCCGGGTTGGATAACCGGCTGCCGTCGACCTCGCGCAATTTTTGGCGCATCGATTGCGGTCAAGCCAAGCCGGAATCGCGCGGCCGGTCATCACGCGGTTCACCGCGCAACAGGAAAGAGCGATTCTTTCTGCGCGCCAATTCCGGCACATGATCGAGCGAGGCCAGCATCAGATAGATCAACTGCAGATACCCGCGGCGGAACAAATCGACCACCGCTGTATCGGCGAGTTGTTTCATTTGGTCTCGATTGATCGTGTAGAGCCCCGTGAACTCATGGTTGATGCCATCGTCGAAGCGCGCCGCGATGGTCATGGGCTCGATCAGTTGCAGCCTCAGCAGCGTATCGATAAAGGCGCGCGTGCGCTCGAGTCCCGGGCGCAACTCACGCATCAAGCCCATGACGCTCTGCAGGTACCCGCTCGGTTCTCCCGCGGCGTTGAACAGCTCTTGATCGCCCGATGGCCCCACGCGCGGGTGATCGAGGTCGATGGCCAGATCCGATCCCGCCGCAAGAAATGGCCCGCGCTGCAAATTGAGCGGACGGTAGGAGCTCGAGCTTCGATGCTCGTCGAGAAACAGATTCTCTTGCGCGTCGAATCCCAACATGGCGCCGCAGTAGAATTGGCCGGTATCGGCGTCCTTCGAAAACAAGATTGGATAGTGCATCACGAGCGCATGGAATTCGCCGATCACCACGGCGACGAAGCGCTGATTGTCGCCGTAATGTGCGGCCGCTTGCGCATGCACACGCAGTTTCCGATGCGCCTGGCTGTCGAGCAGCACGACCTTGCTCACGCGCGCCCTGCTCCGGCCTCAGATCGGCTGCAAGCCATATTCGAAAATCCTGTTCATGAGGTCGCGGTTTTTCGGCAACTGCGAACGCATTTGCCGAGTCATCGCGATATTGTCGTTGATGAGCCTCGCGGCCGTACTCGCAGTGGCGACATTGTCCTCCGGCTCGACCTCGGTGCGAAAACCCATGCCGTACAAGACGTACTGGTAGCTCGCGGCAGGGAACACTTCCTCGAGCCGGTCGAATTCATCGAAGAACCACGGCGACTGATACTTCCAGAGCCGCAGCAGATTCTTGAGCCGGTCCGAGATCGTTGCCGGATCGACGTTGTCCCTCCAGAAAGCACTGTCGCTGCGCTTGGTCAGCGCATAATGCAACTTGAGAAAATCGATGATGCGGCCCCAGCGGTAGTGGGTGACGTCATTGAAGCGCGCCGACACGATATCCATGACGTCGCGATTCGCGGGCATCTGTTCGGCGATGAGCTTCGCGGAGAGCTCGATCAGAACGATTGCGGAAGACTCCAGCGGCTCGAGAAATCCCGCGGCAAGCCCGATCGCAACGCAATTGTTCTTCCAGAAGGTTTCACGATGTCCGCCGCGGAACGATATCTTTCGCGGTGTGAGATGCGCATACTGAGGCCCCAGGTACCGCATCAACGTGGCATGGGCGTCTTCGTCGCTGCTGTGCCGCGTCGAATACACATAGCCGGTCCCGCGCCGATTCGGCAGGCCGATGTCCCAGATCCATCCGGCCGACTGCGCGGTGGAAATCGTATGGGAAGCCATCGGGCTATCCGGCGTTTCATAGGGAACTTGCAGCGCGAGGGCCGCATCGCAAAACAATACGTCGCTGCAGTCTTTGAACGGCACGCCGAGCGTCTTGCCGAGCAGCAGCGCCGAAAAGCCCGAGCAGTCGACGAACAGATCGCCGGTGATTTCGCCTGCCTGCTCGGTATCGACGCTGCGAATATCGCCCTGCGGCAACTGATTGACCTTGGTGACGTCGGCGAGCACATGCCTCACACCCAGCTTCCGGGTGCAGTGCTGCTGAAGAAAGCCCGCGAATTTTCCCGCATCGAGATGGTAGGCATAGTTGGCGACCGCCTGGTACTCGGGCGTCGTGATCATCTTCGGCGCGAGCCCCTCGTCGCAGAGCTGGCCCTGCGGACACACGGTTTCGCAAAACGTGCGCCCGGAATTGGCGCCCAGCCAGTGGGGCGCGAGATTCAACTGCGTGAATCCCTGCGGCAGCATCAAGGGATGGTAATAGGCGTCGTCATCAGCGCCGGTTGTCCAGCGCGCGAACTTGGCGCCCTGCTTGAATGCTGCGTTGCAGTTGCGAAAGAAGTCGGTTTCGGAGACACCCATCTTTTGTAGCGTGGAGCGCAGCGTCGGCCAGGTGCCCTCACCCACTCCGATGATCGGGACGTTGGGAGATTCGACCAGTGTCACCGTGAAGCCGGTTCTCATGCGGCCCTGGTGGCGGGCCGCGATCACGCCTGCGGTCAGCCAGCCGGCCGTACCGCCTCCGACGATCACGATCGATTGAGTGCGCTGAGTCATGTTGGCGCGATTATCGCACGGACCAAAAAAGGAAGGGCCGCCTGGGGGAGGCGGCCCTTGTCTGGCCAAAGTGGCAAAAGCTATAACTTCATGTGCACACCGAGCGTGAAAATACGGCCGGTGTCGACCACATCCAGCACCTGCTCGGCGTAGCGGCCGTGGGTGCTATAGACCTGATCGGTCAAGTTGAGCGCCGTGAAGTAGACATTGAAGTGGCGGTTGATTTCGTAGCTCGCACTGAAGTCCACATAGGTCGTTGCATTGACGAACGTGGGCTCGGTGCCGAACTGCGAGTTGTTCTGCAGCTGACCAAAGCTCTGCAGGTACTGGGCTTGATGGTTGATCGCAACGCGCGCCTGGAAGCCGTACTTGTCATAAAACGGGATGAAGTTCCAGGAATTGGCGAGACCCGTGACCGCGAAACCGGACTGACTCAAATTGTTCGGGTCATACGGCTTGTTCGTGCTCACGAACGTCGCGTTCGTCTGGAACCCGAAACCGCTGTCGGCGATCGTGTATTGCCACGCCAATTCAATGCCTCGGACTTCGGCCGAGGGACCATTGACCTGCGAGGTGATACTGAAAATCGCAGGCTGACCACTGGGCAGCGTCACGTTGTTGATGCCCTGCGAAATCGTGCCGCCCACTACGAAGTTGGTCACCTCTTTTACGAAGGCGTCTGCCGAGACGTAGGAGTTGCGCGCGTAGTACCACTCCGCTCCGAAATCGACGTTGTCGGAAAGATACGGTAACAACGTCGGATTGCCGCCCGTGGCGTTCAGCGAACCCACGCGCTGACCCGAAGGCACGTTGAGATCCGGCGTGAGATCGCTCAGCGGCGCCCGGGTCAATGTGCGCGAAGCGTCGAATCGCAGTTTGACGGTATCCGTGACGCCCAAGGTCAAATCGACATTCGGCAATAGGTAGCGGTACGAACTCTTCGTTGAGATCGGTAAGGCCGCGGTGGAGTTGAAACCGTATGCGGTATGGTCCGTCGTCAGCGTGTACAACTGGCCCGTCGGCAAGGTAGAGATGCCCGCGGAATCCACATCGGTGGCCTCGAAGCGCACGCCGAGGTTGACGCGCAACGGCATCTCCTCGACCATGGATTTCAGCGACATGCTCAAGTACGGCGACACCGTGTTCTCGGTAATGTCCTGGTTCGCGCCGAGGTTCTGGTACAGCAGATAGTTGCCGGTGCATGGCGTAGCGCCGCTCAAGTTGCTGCAGGCGTTGACGTTCATGCCGGCGCCGTGCAATCCCTGCAAGTAGTTGAGAATCGCGTAGCCATTGGCCGCTATGATCGCAGGCGGCAACAGGTTGCCGTTACCCCAGCCGTTGATGAAATTCGAACCGGTACCAAACGTGTTGGAGATCAGGTTCGCCGGGATCGGTGCGACACCACCGGAACCGACCGGGGCCGGCCCGTAACCGGCATACATCTGCCAGGTGTACGGGAGGTCCGTGAACGTGGCCAATTGCTGCTCGTCATGTGTGTACTGCACACCGTACTTGAACTTCAGCGCATCGTCGTGCCATTCGCCTTCCAATTTGAATTGGTTGATCGTATCGGTGTTTTGGTTGTATGACTCCACGAGCACGTGCGAACCGATGTAGGCCGGATTCACGAAGTTCGCCGAATTGCCGGCAGGCCCATAACCCACCGGATAAGGCAGGTTGTTGCTGCCGCCCGGGACGATGATGCCGAGATTGGTGGAATTGGCGCCGTTGCCGTAGCCCACGTCCGCGTCCAAACTCGCCTGGCCGCCCGGATTGAGTTTGGCAACCGCGTTGTAGGCATCGAACATATACGAGGCATGATCGGATGTGTCCCACTTGACATTGAAACCGACCGTATTGGTTCTGGACAAGGACTGGTTGATCTGCGCCTGGAAGTCGGTCGGCGTGCCCGGTTGAATGAAGCTGACGACCGAGCCGTCGGGCGCCTGCACCACATTCGTCAAACCGGTATTGTTGAACCACGCGCTGAAGCCGTACTGATCCTGGACGACCTTTTCTTGGGAGTAATTATCGTCGAGCGTCATGGTCAAGCCGTCGACGGGCCTCGCCTGCAGCACGAACCGGCCGCCGACGCGCGAATCATCGGTGTGTTCCTGGTATATGCCGTAGTCCTGGATGAACCAATCGTCGATCGTGGGCGGCGGACTGGTGGCCGATCCCGGGGCGACCGCGCAAGGACCGGCGCCTTTCAGCTGGCACGGCACCAAGCCGCCGCCCGAGGCCGGATTTCCACCCTCCCAACCCTGAATGTTGACGTGATCGGCGCGAACCTTCGTCTCTGAGTAGCCGATGTCGGCCAAGACGCCGAAACGATCGTCCGCGAAAGTATCGCTGATCAAGAAACTTCCGTTCGGTGTGGCCGTGTTCTGGCCGGTCGCATCGGTTCCCGAGAGCGAACCCGCCATTTGCAGTCCGGGGTGATCGAGGGGCTTAGGATATTTGATGTTGACGGTCGCGCCGATCGCACCGCTCGAGAGGCTCGAGTCGGGGGTTTTCAGCACGTCCACTTCACCGACGAATTCGGAGCCGAGAGATCCGAAATCAAAGCCGCGGTTGCCGATTGCGGTCGGAACCTGGCGCCCGTCGAACAAGGTTTCATTGAACTGTGGACCAAATCCGCGCACGGTGATTTGGGTTCCGTCGCCGCCCGTCGACACTCCGCCCGTACCGGTCAGCGAGACCGCCGCACGGGTCATCGTTACGCCCGGAACGCGGTCCATGGCTTCGGCGAGGTTCGCATCGGGAAACTTGCCGATATCCTCGGCCGAGATCGCATCAACGATGCCGTCGGAATCCTTCTTGATGTCCAGGCTTTTTTGCAGCGAAGCACGAATACCGGTTACGGTAATTTCGGTGAGATTGTCGGATGGGGTCGCCTCATCGGCGGCCTGGCTCGGTGTCGACACCGCACTCAAGGAAAGCGTCGATACACCGCCCACGCAGATCGCGTGTATGACCCGGCGCAGATGATCGTTCGATTCAGCGATTTTCATTGTATTCCCCATTCCGTTTGACGTTCGTTTCGTTTGAGTACTGAGCGGCGGCTACGGGCGAACCGACTAGTGCCCGTCGAACAAAATCAATCGCGGCATGAAGGTGTGCGGCGAACACTCGGCGGCGCGTGCAAAATCGCCATCGATCGCACTGCGAAGTCTGTCTCTAAGGTTCGGCATCTCTCTCCCCATGCTCCATCAATTTCTTTTGACAGCGGCATCAAAACCGCCATCCATTTAATGGTTGCGCTACCATTCTATAAGGATTTTTGGCTTTTGCAACAATTTTATGGTGGCGCTACCAAACTGATGAAAATCGGCGGAATCCGTCGCGTCGGCCACGGCCTTGCGCGCGTCTATCCGACCATATCCTCCAACTCCGTGCCGCGCGTTTCGTGAACCATCTTCAGCACGAAAAAAATCGAGACAAACGCGCAGGCCGCGTAGAACCCGTAGGTGATCGGCAGGCCGATCGACTTCGCCAGCACGGGGAAGCTCACGCTGATGAGAAAATTGGCGCTCCATTGCGCCGCACCGCTGACTGCGAGTCCGGAGCCGCGGATCTGGTTCGGGAACATCTCGCCCAGCATGACCCACATCACGGGTCCCCAACTCAGATTGAAGAACACGACGTAGAGATTCGCGCTGATCAGTGCAAGCACCCCGATGTGCGGCGCAAGATGCAGCGTGTTGTTGGTCAAATCGCCCGTGGCAAAGGCGATCGTCAGGATGCCGAGCGTCGCGGCCATTCCGATCGAACCGATCAACAACAGCGGTTTGCGCCCGATGCGATCGATCAGGAAGATCGCGACCAGGCAAGCGGCAATCGACAGCGTACCGCTCAAGATATTGATTTTCAGCGAATCCGCTTCGCTGAATCCTACCGCCTGCCAGAGCACGGCGCCGTAGTAGAACACCACGTTGATGCCCACGAGCTGCTGGAAAGTCGCGAGTCCGACACCGACCCATACGATGGGTCGCAGCCGCCCGGTCGTGCGATCGATCAGATCGCCGAGGCGCGGCGTGTGGTCGGCGGCCAGCGAGCCGCGAATTTCGCCGACCTTGGCCGCGGCCTGCGCGGCGCCGAATAGTCTCGTGAGCACCGAGCGGGCCTCCTCGTCGCGACCGCGCGCCACGAGATACCTTGGACTCTCCGGGATCAGCAGCAAGGTCAACAGAAACACGCTCGCGGGCGCGATTTGCATCCAAAACATCCAACGCCAAGCGGGAACGCCCATCCAAAAAACCTCGGTCGACCGTCCGGCGCTGTGGGCGAGGAAATAGTTCGCAAGGAATGCGCCGGTCAATCCGGCGATGATCATGACTTGCTGCAGGCTCGACAAGCGGCCGCGCATGTGCGCCGGCGTCACCTCGCTGATGTACGCGGGCGATAGCACGCTGGCCGCGCCGACGCCCACTCCCGCTGCGAAGCGCGCGACGATCATCATGAGCGCCGAACCCGCTGCACCCGATGCCAGCGCACTGAGGATGAAGAGAGCCGCGGCGGCGACCATGACTCGGCGCCGGCCCCATACGTCGGCCAATCGCCCGGCGAGAAAAGCACCGACCGCACACCCCGGCAGCAAGGCGCTGACGGTCACTCCGAGCCACGCCTCGTTCAAGTGAAATGTATTCTTCAGTCCGTCCTGGGTTCCATTGATGACGCCGCTGTCATAGCCGAACATGAAGCCACCGATGGTGGCAACGCCGACGATCGCGGAGACCAGCGGCAAGTTGATATTACCGTCGTGCTTATCGGTCAATTGATCCTCTCCCCTGCGCGTACTCTGCGGCTCCCCCGGGCCCTTGTCGGGATCTTTTCGGGATGCAGCCGTTCAAATTCAAGACGGAATGATAGCGCTACCGTATACTACAAACCCAACTATTTTCCACCCTGGTGCAATCGTAAGGATTTAACAGTCGATGCGCTTCGCGATTAAAATGGTAGCGATACCTTCAATACCGGACGTGAATCTACGAAAAGGGCACCGCATGCATTTGCGGCCGGTCGCAGGACGATAACCGATGTACATGGGAATTGATGTAGGCACCTCCGCCGTCAAAGCGGTGCTGGTCGATGCGGCCGGCACGGTGATCGATCAGGCGAGCGCGGCGCTATCGGTCTCGCGACCGCACCCGCTGTGGTCGGAACAGGATCCCGCGGATTGGTGGGCCGCGACCAACCGCGCGGTCGGCGAGTTTCGTTTGCCGTTGCGCAAAGCCGTGAAGGCGATCGGCCTCTCGGGCCAGATGCACGGCGCCACGCTGCTCGACAAAAATGACCGGGTCTTGCGTCCGGCGATTCTTTGGAACGACGGACGCAGCATCGAACAATGCGCACAGCTCGAGGCGGCCGTGCCGCAGTTGACCGCGATCACCGGAAACCGCGCGATGCCGGGGTTCACCGCGCCCAAACTGCAGTGGGTACGCGAACACGAGCCCGAAGCCTTCGCCGCGATCGCGAAGGTGCTGCTACCGAAAGATTACGTGCGCCTGCGAATGACCGGTGCGATCGCGTCCGATATGTCCGACAGCGCGGGCACGCTCTGGCTGGATGTGGCCAAGAGACGCTGGTCCGAGACGATGCTCTCGAGCACGGGTCTCGATGAATCACAGATGCCGACACTGTTCGAGGGCAACCAGTTCACCGGCGAACTGCGCGCGCAACTCGCGAGGGAATGGGACATGCAGCGGGTTCCGGTGGTCGCCGGCGGCGGCGACAATGCGGCCGGTGCGGTCGGCGTCGGCGTGGTTCGGCCCGGCGATGCATTCTTGTCGCTCGGCACCTCCGGCGTGTTGTTCCTCGCGAACGACGGCTACCGGCCGAACCCGGCCGGCGGCGTGCACACATTTTGCCACGCGGTCCCGGATCACTGGCACCAAATGTCGGTGATTCTCAGTGCAGCGAGCTGCGTCGACTGGGCTGCCCGGCTGTGCCGGCTCGAAGACGCCGGTGCAGTGTTCGCGCTCGCTGAGTCGCGCAACAAACCCGCATCGAGCGAGATCTTCCTACCCTATTTATCGGGCGAACGCACACCGCACAATGATCCGCACGCGCAAGGCGTGCTGTTCGGCCTGACCCACGAGAGCGACGCGGCAGCAATCGCACAGGCGGTGCTCGAAGGCGTCGCCTTTGCGTTTCGTGACGGGCTTGACGCATTGCTCGCGAGCGGCGCGAGCATCGGATCCATTGCGGTGATCGGCGGCGGTGCGCGCTCGGCTTATTGGGGCGGAATCTTGAGCGCCGCGCTTGGCCGAAGCTTGATCTATAGAGACAGCGGATCGATCGGCCCCGCCTATGGCGCCGCGCGCTTGGCACGCATGGCGTTCGAGAGCGCGAGCGTGGAGGAGATTTGCACGCCGCCGCCGGTCTTGCACGTCGTCGAGCCGGAACAGAATCTTACCGACCGCTACGCCCACAGGATGCGGCGCTATCGCGGCCTTTACCAACATCTGAAGACCTCATTTCGGGAGACAGCACCTTGAACCGATCATATTTTGGCGACATCGCGCCGATAAGCTTCGAAGGCCCGCAATCGACGAATTCGCTCGCCTATCGCTACTACGACAAGCATCGCATCGTGCTCGGCAAGACGATGGAGCAGCAGCTGCGCATGGCGGTCTGCTACTGGCACAGTTTCGGCTGGGATGGCTTCGACGTATTCGGCGCAGGTACGTTCCACAGGCCGTGGCACGGCGGCCCGATCGATCAGTCACGCGCGGATCACAAGCTCAACGAGGCGTTCGAATTCTTCACACGGCTCGGATTGCCGTATTTTTGTTTCCACGACGTCGACGTGATGGCGCAGGCGCAAACGATCCGTGAGCACGTCGCCAATTTCGCGACGATGGTCGATAAGATCGAATCGAAGATGGCCGCAACCGGCGTGAAATTGCTCTGGGGCACTGCCAATCTTTTCAGTCATCCGCGCTACATGGCCGGCGCCGCGACCAATCCCGACCCGGAAGTATTCCGCTTCGCCGCGACCCAGGTACGCCACTGCCTCGAGGCCACCCACCGGCTGCATGGCGAGAACTACGTTCTGTGGGGAGGCCGCGAAGGCTACGACACGCTGCTCAATACCGACCTGAAGCAGGAGAAGAGCCAGCTCGGCCGATTTCTCTCGTTGGTCGTGGAGCACAAACACAAGATCGGATTCAAAGGCGCGATCCTGATCGAGCCGAAACCCCACGAACCGACGAAACATCAGTACGACTTCGACGTGGATACGATCTTCGGATTTCTCAAGCACAACGGGCTCGAGAAGGAGGTCAAGGTCAATATCGAATCCAATCACGCGACGCTCTCCGGCCACAGCTTCGAACACGAGATCGCGACGGCGATCGACCACGGGATCTTCGGTTCGATCGATATGAACCGCGGCGATCCACAAAACGGCTGGGACACCGATCAATTTCCGAACGACGTCCGTGAAATCACGCTCGCGCTCTACTACGTGCTCAAGGGCGGCGGCTTCACGAGCGGCGGAAATAACTTCGACGCCAAGGTACGCCGCCAAAGCATCGACGCCGCGGATTTATTCTACGGGCACATCGGCGCCGTCGACATGCTGGCGCGCGGACTGCTGAGCGCCGCGGCCATGCTCGAGGGCGGCGAATTGAAGGCGTTCGTCGACCAGCGCTATGTCGGCTGGCGCACGAACGGCGCGCGCGCGATCTTGGATGGGCGCGAGAGCCTCGCGGCAATTGCGGACGCCGCGGTGGTCGACAACGTCGCGCCGAAGCAGCGCTCCGGCCGTCAGGAGTACCTCGAGAACCTCGTGAGCCGCTACACGGCGCGCTGAGGCGCGGCGGCGGCCTCACGGCGCCGTCAGGTTCAGCCTCCGATGTTGAGCCGCGCCGTCTTCAGATCGACGGAATTGGGCCCCACCATGATGTCGTAAGCACCGGGTTCGACGACGCGCTGCATCGAGGCATTCCACATCTGGAACGCTTCGGGAGAGAGCAAGAACGAGACCGTCTTGGATTCGCCGGGCGCCAAGTGGATACGCTCGAAAGCCTTGAGCTCTTTGATCGGCCGAGTCACCGAACCGACGAGCTCATGCAGGTACAACTGCACCGTTTCATCGCCCGCTCGGCTTCCGGTATTTCGCACCGGCACGGTGACCGTCACCGAGCCGCCGGCAGCGATATGTTCTTCCGACAAGCGCGGCGCGCCAATCTCGAACGAGCTGTAGCTCAAGCCATAGCCGAATGGATACAGCGGCGTGACCGTATCGAACAGGTAGCCGCGACGGGCCGACGGCTTGGCGTTGTAGAACATCGGTAGCTGCCCGACGCTGCGGGGGATCGTCACCGGCAATTTGCCGCCCGGATTGACGTCGCCGAACAGCACGTCAGCGAGCGCATTGCCGCCCTGCTCCCCGAGATACCAGCCCTCGAGCAGCGCGTCGGCCTTCTCGGCGATTTCCACGGTCGAGGCCGGCCGGCCGTTGATCAGCACGACGACGATCGGCTTACCGAGCGCGCGCAGCGCATCGAATAGCGCCTGCTGCTCTCCAACGAGATCAAGGCTGTCCCGATCGCCCAGATGATTGGCAGCCCAGCCTTCGCGGCTCGTTTGTTCGGTGTCACCGATCGCGAGCACGATCTGGTCGGCGGAGCGCGCGGCAGTGACGGCTTCGGCGATGAGTCGGCGATTCTCGGACGGATCCGCGAGTTGAACCGTGTCGGCCCACCAATCGTCGTTTGCGGTGATCTTGACGCCCTCGGCGAACACCACCTTGGCGCGCGCACCCACTTTTTTGCGGATGCCCTCGAGTATCGAAACCGTGACCGGTGGTTGCCCGTAATAGCCGCCGAGGCGTGCCACGGCGGCATTGGGACCGATCACCGCAATCACCGGTGTCGCGGTGGAGCCGGCCGGCGGCAGGCCGAGCGGCAGCACGCCGTCATTCTTCAGCAGCACGATCGATCGGCGCGCAGCCTCGAGCGCCAACGCGCGCGCCTCGGCGTTATTGGTGATCGCGACGGCCGCGGCCGCATCGGCATAAGGATTTTCGAACAATCCGGCCCGAAACTTCAGCGTGAGCAGCCGCCGCACCGCGGCGTCGATGCGAGCCTCCGACACCCGGCCTTCGCGCACCTGTTGGGTCAGCGTTGCGTACGCCTCCCCGCTCGGCAAATCGCAGTCCACACCGGCGTTCAACGCGAGGCGAGCGGCCTCTTCGAGACTGCCCGCAATATGATGAAGCTTCTGCAAGTCCGCAATCGCGTAATAATCGCTGACGACCGCGCCCTCGAAGCCCCACTCCCCGCGCAAAACTTTCTCGAGCAGCCATACGTTGGCGTGGCTAGGCACGCCGTCGATTTCGTTGTAAGACGGCATGACTGCGCTGACACCCGTGCGCCGAATGATTTGCTCGAACGGCGGGAAGAAGAACTCACGCAGCGTGCGCTCCGCGTAGGGGGCGGGCCCGACGTTAGTGCCGCTCTCCGGCTGGCCGTGTCCGGTCAGGTGCTTTAGCGTAGCAAAGACTTTGCCGGGCGCGAGCATCGAAAGTCGGCCCGGCCCTTGCAAGCCTTCGACCGCCGCGACCCCCATCTCGCCGACGAGATAGGGATCCTCGCCGAAGGTCTCCTCGATGCGGCCCCAGCGCGGATCGCGCGCGACATCGACGACCGGCGTCAGCGCGAGACTCACACCGCGCGCGCGGATCTCGCGCGCCGTGACCGCATTGACCGCTCGCAACAGCGCCGGATCCCAGCTCGAGGCGAGCGCAATCGCCTGCGGAAAGCTCGTCGCACCGCGCGCGGCATAGCCATGCAGACCCTCCTCGTGGAACATGATCGGGATCCCGAGGCGCGTTCGCATCGTCGCATAGCGCTGCAGCCCGTTCACGAGGCGTATCGTGCCCTCGACGTCGCGTCCCCGCAGCACGCGCGGTGAGGTCGGGCCGGTCGCATCCGACGGTCGTGCAAACTGGCCGATGCCGATCGGAAATTTCTCCGCCAATTTCGCCGGATCGAGCTCGAGATTCGGATCGAACAGCTCCGACTTTGCGTCCCAGACGCTCATCATCTGAGCGACCTTTTCCTCGAGCGTCATGCGCCCGAGCAAATCCTCGACTCTTCGCTCGATCGGCGCCTTGGGGTCCTTGTAGAGAGGCGCAGCAAGCTGCGCCGCGGCCACCGTGTGATGAGCAAGCGCCACACCGAGCACCATGCCGCCGAGCCGCAAGATCGAAGATGTGGCCATCGTGATTTGCTTACCGTTTTGCCCTTGTTCGGCGCTATTGTGATAGCGCTACCATGACTGATGCCGTCCGACTTTGTCAATTCTATTTGCTTTTATGACCATCACTGGCGCCAAATGCGCGTTGGATTCGTGGTGTAATCTGACGCCTGACATGACGATAAAAACACCGAACAAACGTTTGGGAAACCGCAGGGGCAAGCCCAAGCACCAGCGACAAGGCGCTCCGACGATCGCGGATGTGGCCGCCTATGCGGGCTTTGCCCCGATGACTGTCTCGCGTGTGATCAACGGCGAAAGCAACGTACGCCAGGAAACGCGCGAAGCGGTTCAGGCGGCGATCGCCAAGCTCAAGTACTCGCCCAATCTCGCGGCACGCACCTTGGCTGGAGCCGAACAGGTCCGCATCGGCTTGCTGTACAGCAACCCGAGCGCCGCTTACTTGAGCGAATTCCTGGTCGGCAGTTTGGAGCAGGCGCGGCTGAGCCACGTGCAGTTGGTCGTCGAGAAATGCGACGCCAAGCAGCACGAGGACGAGGTCGTGCGGGAACTGCTCGCGACCGGCGTCGACGGTATCGTTCTACCGCCGCCGCTCTGCGATTCGAAACGCATTCACGCGGTGCTAAGCTCGGCCGGCGCTCTAGCGGTCGCGGTCGCGAGTGCAAGCCCGCGTGCCGGTCTTCTCGCCGTGCGCATCGACGATCACGCCGCGGCAGTTGCGATGACCCGCCATATCTTGTCCCTCGGTCATACGCGTATCGGCTTCATCATCGGCAATCCCAATCAGACGGCCAGTGCGCAGCGTTACGCGGGCTACAAGGCCGCACTTGGAGAGGCCGGAATCGCGCTCGACAAGTCGCTGATCGCCCAGGGGTTGTTTACGTATCGCTCGGGCCTCAAGGCGGCCGAGCAATTGCTGAGTCTCGCGCAGCCGCCGACGGCGATCTTTGCGAGCAATGACGACATGGGCGCGGCAACGGTGACGGTCGCGCATCGGATGCATCTCGACGTTCCCAAGGACCTCACCGTCTGCGGCTTCGACGACACCGAGTTCTCGCGATCGATTTGGCCGGAACTCACGACGATTCGTCAGCCGATCGCCGATATGTCGCGCGCAGCCGTGCAGCTGCTCGTGCAGAAAATTCGAGCCCAGCGCGCCGGCAAGGACGAAGACTGTAAGCACGTCCTGCTCGAATTCACCTTGGTGCGCCGTGATTCGGACGCACCGCCGCGTCACTGAGTCGGCGCGCTGCATACACGCCGATCTGTTCCCATGCAACGTGATCGCGGCTGTGACAGATCTCGATTCCCGGAAAGTACGCAAAACTCGAATTGATCAAATAGTAGTCATCACCTGCGCGAACAATGCTGGGATCCGGCTGGAACTCGGGAATGATGGGATTGTGATATTCCGCGGGCGTCAATTGCGCCGGTGCTGCCGGATCATGGCTGACGTAGGACGCCCATGCCCTCACCGCGGAACTGCGCGAAAGCGAATGCTGGCCTTGAAGCTCTCCCCTGGCGCGACGATCGGGATCGCGGGCTCATGATCACGCAGATTGAGCGCGTTGTTGATGTGCGGTACCGGTTCGAAACAGAATGCGTCCGCACCATTTCGGATGCAGACGACTGCGCAGGGCAAGCTGCGCGATCCGCTGATTTGCAGCGCCCAAGGTTTGTCGGGCCAGGTGATGTAGGAGGAGCCGCCCCAACCGGTATAGCAATGATCAATCTCGGCGTGCTCAACCGGCATTGACTGGGAGAAATCGAATTGCCCGCTCGGCGTAACCGGCTCGGTCGGCAAGCCGTCCGAACCCACGAGCCAAACAGCGCGTGCAGCAAAGCTCAACAGCGCGCCGGCTTGCGGGAAATACGGATGGTGTCCGAAAGCGAGCGGGACCGGATGCGGCGCGAGGTTGACCGCGCTCAAATCGAGCGTCAGCAAATGCTCCGCGATCGTGATGCACTGTTGCGCCTCGAAGGCCCATGGCCAGGAGTCGTCCGGCTGATGAACCAAGGTCAATCGCACCGAATCCCTTTTGCGCTCGGACGAATGCCACGATCGCTCAAATCCGACCCCGTGAATCGCGTGTGGCTCCGGCGCAAAATTCCGCGCGAGCTCGATGCGCTTGCCGTCCCACTCGAAGCTCGCTTCGCCGATGCGGTTGGAGTACGGCACCAGCGGAAAGCTCGCCATCCCATACAGATCGCGGGCCGCAATGCTCGCGGCACTCGCGGTACGCAGCATCGCTTGACCTTGTACTGACCAAGCGATGATGCAGCCGCCAAGTTGAGGCAAAAGTTCGCAGCGATCGCCGCCGTCCGATATGGCAACCGTGCCCGCGGCGATTTCGCGCTGTTCGATCACCTGACTTCGCACCGACAGAATGCCATGTCGACCTCTATGCAAAAACTGGCTAATATTCGCCATGATAGCGTTATCAAATGTTCCGATGCAAAGCTTGGTTCGCGCATCCCGGGCCCGATGCAATCGAATACTTGCGGTGCGCGTGTGATAGCGCTAACAATACAAGGCGTCCGACCCCCGAGCGAGCGATATTCGCGCGTGCACCCACTCACCCAGCCGCTTTCAATTGCAGCCCGCGCGTTGCCGAGGCGAGTGCTCACGGCATCGCTCGCGTGGCTCATCTGCCTGTGGCTCGCGGCGCCGGATGCTCGGGCCGAGGACGGCCACGAGCTCTGGCTGCGCTACCACGCGTTGCCGCAGCCATGGGTCGAGCGTTATCGTGCAGTGGCGCGTGAGCTCGTGATGGCGCGCAGCCCGGCCGATACCGCGCAAGCCGAGCTCGCGCGCGGGCTCGCCGGATTGCTGGGCGCAGCGCCGACGATCTCCGACCGGATCACCCAAGACGGCGCGATCCTCATCGGCACGCCGCAGTCCTCGGCGTCGATCGCCACACTGAATCTCGGGCTCGAAGGCTTAGGGTCCGAGGGCTTTGTGATCCGCAGCCTGACGATCTCCGGGCATCGCGCGACGGTCATTGCCGCGAATACCTCGGCCGGCGTGATCTTCGGTGTCTTTCACTTCCTGCGCTTGCTGCAGACCTTGCAAGCCGTCGAGTCGCTCGCGCTCGTCTCCGTGCCGCAGCTGCGCTACCGGGTGCTCGACCACTGGGACAATCTCGACGGCACGGTCGAGCGTGGATATGCGGGGGCGTCGATTTGGGATTGGCACAAACTGCCCGGCTATCTTGCGCCAAGATACCTCGAGTACGCGCGCGCTTGCGCATCGATCGGCATCAACGGCACGGTCGTCAACAACGTCAACGCCGATCCGCTGATCCTGACCCCGGCCTATCTTGAAAAGCTCGCAGCACTCGCCGGCGTGCTTCGGCCGTACGGAATCAAAGTCTATATTGCCGCGCGATTCGCGGCGCCGATCGAACTCGGCGCGTTGAAGACTGCGGACCCACTCGATCCTGCGGTGCGCACGTGGTGGCAGCACAAGGTCGAGGAGATCTATCGTTGGATTCCCGATTTCGGCGGATTCCTCGTCAAGGCCAATTCCGAAGGCCAACCGGGTCCTCAGGACTACGGCCGTTCGCACGCCGACGGCGCCAATCTGTTTGCAGAGGCGCTCGCGCCACACGGCGGCGTGGTGATGTGGCGCGCATTCGTCTATTCGAACGATCCACGCGAGGATCGCATCAAGCAGGCTTTCAACGAATTCGCGCCGCTCGACGGCCGGTTCCGCGACAATGTGCTGCTGCAGGTCAAGAACGGCCCATTGGACTTTCAGCCGCGCGAGCCCGTTCATCCGCTGTTCGGCGCAATGCCGAGGACACCGCTGATGCTCGAGGTAGAGATCACCAAGGAGTACCTGGGTTTCGCGACGCACCTTGCCTATCTCGGTCCGCTTTACGAAGAAGCCCTGAACTTCGATACCTACGCGATGGGGGCGGGATCGACGGTGCGCAAGGTCATCGACGGGTCGCTGCAATCGCACACACAGACCGGCATCGCGGGCGTGTCGAACGTCGGCGCCGATCGCAACTGGACCGGCTCGGACTTCGATCAGGCCAACTGGTACGTCTTCGGACGCCTAGCCTGGGACCCGAGTCTGTCTGCGCGCGAAATCGCCGAACAGTGGGTGCGCATGACATTTTCGAACGACGCCGCATTCGTCGGCCCCGTCGTCGCGATGATGATGGGTTCACGCGAGGCCGTCGTCGACTACATGACGCCTCTCGGACTCGCTCACCTCATGGCGAGCGGCCATCACTACGGGCCAGGCGCCTGGCAAGGCGGCGGTACGCGCGCCGATTGGACGCCGCCTTACTTTCATCGCGCCGATGCCGATGGGATCGGCTTTGATCGCGGCACCGGCGGCAGCAACGCGGTCGCGCAATACGCACCGCCGCTTGCGGCCTTATTCAACGATCCCGAACGCACACCCGAGAAATACCTGTTGTGGTTTCACCATCTGCGCTGGGACCGCCGCATGGCATCCGGCGCAACGCTATGGGATGAACTGGTCCTGCATTACACGCGCGGCTGGCAATCGGTGCAGCAAATGCGCCATACCTGGGCCGGTTTGCAGCGCTTCGTGGACGCCGAACGCTACTCCCAAATCGCTGCATTTCTTGCGATCCAAGATAAGGAGGCGCGATGGTGGCGTGACGCCACACTCGCCTACTTCCAGAGCATCTCCGGGCTGCCGTTCCCGCCGGGCACGCCGCCGCCGCAGCACACGCTCGACGAGTACAAAACGATGTCCTTTCCCTATGCGCCCGGCAATCCGGGTTGGACTGCGGCGCCGTTCGCCGATGAATCCCATTGACCTGCAACTCGTTGAAGCCCGCAAGGCTCCCGGAGACTCGAATGATGCTTGATTGGCGAAGTTTATTTGCGATGATCGGCTTGGCGGCAGCGCCGGCGCTCAACGCTGACGCAGCCGCGCCGCTGCTCGCTCCGCTGTTTCAGGATCACGCGGTTCTGCAGCGCGATCGCCCAATCCCAATCTGGGGCAACGCGCAAGCCGGCGATCACGTCAGCGTTTCGATCGATGCCCACACGGTGCGTGCGCGCGCCGACGGCGCGGGTCATTGGCGCGCGGTAATACCGGCGATACCCGCGGGTGGTCCCTATTCGGTCGAGGTTCGCACGCAATCCGGCGCCCGCCAGTCGATCTCGGATGTCCTGGTCGGCGACGTCTGGCTCTGCTCGGGCCAGTCGAACATGGAATTGCCGGTATCGCGGACCTTGGATGCTGCGCACGAGATCAGCGTTTCGGCCAAGGATTCAATTCGTGTTCTGACCGTTGCGCACGCGAGCAGCCCTGTGCCGCTCGAGGATTTTGCGGCACCGGTTGCCTGGCAGGCGGCGGGACCGGCAACGATCGCCGAGTTTTCGGCAGCCTGTTATTACTTCGCGCGCGAACTTCAGAAATTTCAACCGGTGCCCATGGGCCTGATTCACTCCTCGTTCGGAGGCTCGAGCATACAGCCCTGGCTCAGCGAGGCGGCACTCCATGCGCTCGGTGGATACGATGAGCGCCTCGAGGTACTGCGCCTGTACGCGCGCGATGCCGCCGCTGGAAATCAGCGCCTCGCGGAGATCTGGAAGGCCTGGTGGCAATCGCGCGCGCCGGCGGGCTCGGCACCCTGGATGTCGGCCGTCGACGACCTGCGCGATTGGCCTGCGGAGCCCGAGCCGATGCGCGACTGGAAAACCTGGGGTGTACCCGAACTTGCAAACCACGACGGCATGGTTTGGTTTCGGCGAACCGTCGAGGTCACCGCGCAGCAAGCGGCCCAACCCGCGACCTTGTCTCTTGGCGCAATCGATGAGGTCGATGAGACCTGGGTCAATGAGCGCGCGATCGCCAATTCCTTCGGTTGGGGAACCGAGCGAACCTATGAGCTGCCGACGGGCGTGCTCCATGCCGGACGGAACTCAATTGTAGTCAACGTGTTGAGCACTTGGGATATGGGCGGCATGTACGGACCACCCGATCACATGGCATTGCGCTTCGCCGACGGCAGTGCGGTACCCCTCGGTGGCCGATGGCGCTATCAATTCGTCAACGAAAGCATGGGCTATCCGCCGCGCGCACCCTGGGAGTCCATCGGCGGCTTATCGAGCCTGCACAACGCGATGATCGCGCCGCTCGAACCTTATGGATTGCGCGGCATCCTCTGGTACCAAGGCGAATCCAACGCCGACGATGCAGCTCACTACCAGGCGCTGCTCGCGGGCCTGATGGCCGACTGGCGCAACAAGTTTGGCGCACCGTTACCGTTCCTTATCGTCGAGCTTCCCAATTTCGGCGCGCCGGTCACGGCGCCCACAGCATCCGCGTGGGCAAGCTTGCGCGAGGCGCAGCGCCGCGCGGTCGCCGCGGATTCGAATGCGGCGCTCGCAGTCACGATCGACATCGGCGATCGTCGGGAACTGCATCCACCCAATAAGCAAGAGGTCGGCCGGCGCCTCGCGCGCGCCGCGCGGCAC